>Ga0070681_10000101_pt1 | contig 63429 bp, 63 predicted proteins | sample KBSC83BmetaG_FD_65650 | JGI IMG/M metagenome (GOLD analysis project Ga0070681, IMG submission 65650) | Corn rhizosphere microbial communities from Kellogg Biological Station, Michigan, USA - KBS C8-3B metaG | ecosystem: Host-associated > Plants > Roots > Rhizosphere | place: USA: Michigan...
CCCCACCGCACCTAGACGTGGGTGGATGCCGTGACTTCACTGTTTGACGACCCGACTCGACCGATCTTCACCGTCGGGCAAGTAGCCGACATGCTCGACGTGCAGCAGGCGTTCCTTCGCCGGCTGGAGGCTCACGACCTCGTCACGCCGGATCGTTCGGAGGGCAACCAACGTCGGTACAGTCGCGACGACATCGATCGCGTGTCGCACATTTGCGGTCTCATCGACGAGGGCCTCACCCTCGCCGGGGTAAGCCGGGTCCTCGAGCTGCAAGCCGAGGTCACGCGACTCAAGGCCGAAATCGCCGACCTGCGCAGGACCAGCCGAGCTGGCTGACGAGCCCACGCCATCCTTCGCGCGCTGATATACCGGCACAAGCCGGCCGGGCAACGAGCGCGCCATCCGGCGCCACTTGACGTCGCGCGGCCGAGGTGATCCATTCCCGTTGAGCCGCCGCGTTTTTCCGAGCGATGACGTGGTAGGCAACCTGCAATCTCACTTACAGGTCGTTCGTACGTTGCCCTGCTCACGGGCGCAGAGAGGATGCGTCATGTCAGGGCGGCTGTCGAGCGGCCACGCACGGCTGGATGCGGTGCTGGGCGGGGGGCTCTGGGACGACGCCCTCACTTTGATCATGGGCGAGCCCGGCACCGGAAAGACCCTGCTCGCTCAGCAGTTCGTCTTCGCCAACGCCACCCGTCAACGGCCCGCGCTGTATGTGTCCACGGTCTCGGAGCCGATGGAGAAGATCCTCCGCTACGGCCGGACGCTGAAGTTCTTTAGCGAGGAGGCGGTCGGCAACTGGGTGTTCTACGAAGACCTCGGCGGGCTGCTGGACGAGAGAGGGCTGCCGGCGTTCGTCGAAGAGCTCGAAGCTGTCATCGCAAGACGGAAGCCGGCGCTGGTCGTCATCGACAGCTTCAAGGCGGTGCACGCGTTCGCCCGCGAGCCCGGGGACTTTCGCTGGTTCCTCCACGACTTCGCGGCGCGGCTGAGCACCACCGGCGCCGCCTCGCTGTGGGTCGGCGAATACGGACCGGACGAGCTCAGCCGGGAGCCGGAGTTCGCCGTTGCCGACGCCATCATCTCGTTGTCCTCGACGATGTCGGGCGAACGCCAGATGCGCATGCTGCAGGTGCTGAAGCTGCGCGGCAGCGACTTCCTCTCCGGCCGGCACGGCTACCGGTTGTCAGACAACGGGCTCGACGTCTTCCCGCGGCTCGCCGACCTACCGGTCAGTGACTCCTACGCGATGGACGACACCCGGCAGTCCTCCGGGATCCCGGCGCTGGACTCGATGATCGGCACCGGCTACTGGCCCGGCTCCTCCACCCTCGTCGCGGGGCCGTCCGGGGCCGGCAAGACCGTGATGGGACTGAGCTTCATCTTCGCCGGCGCCCGCGCCGGCGAACGCGGGCTAATCGCGACCCTGCAGGAGAACCCGGTGCAGCTGGCTCGAACGGCGGCCGGGTTCGGCTGGTCGCTGGACGACCCGAACGTCAGCCTGCACTACCGCTCCTCGGTCGACCTCTACATCGACGAGTGGGTCCACGACGTCCTCGAGCGGGCCGAGCGCGAGGGTGTGCGCCGGCTCATGGTCGACAGCCTCGGCGACCTCTCATTCGCCTCGCCCGACCACGTCCGCTTCCGCGAGTACGTGTACTCGTTCGTGCAGCGCTGCTCTCACCGTGGCATCAGCGTCTACATGACCATGGAGGTGCCGGACCTGTTCCACCTCTCCCGGCTGTCAGAGACCGGCATCTCCAACATGAGTGACAACGTGGTGCTGCTGCAGTTCCTGCGTGGACAGTCGCAGGTGAAACGCGCCGTGACCGTGTTGAAGACCAGGGCCAGCCTGCACGAGCCGGAGATCCGGCAGTACACGATCAGCAACGAAGGCATCGTCGTCGGAGAGACGTTCGGCGAGCAGCAGAACGTCGACTGACTAGCCTCCGTCGACCGCGCGGATGGCGAGGACGGCGATGTCGTCTCGGGACTGCTCCCCGCCGAAGGCGAGCACCTCGTCGAGGACGTGGTTGACGATCTCGGTCGCTGAGCGGTGACGGGTCTCCAGTAGCGCTTGGGCGAGCCCGTGCTCGCCGAACTCCTCGTACTGCCGCATCGCTTCCGTGACGCCGTCGGTGAAGACGACGAAGGTGTCTCCGCGGGCCAGCTGCACGGTTTCCTCGAACAGCCGGACCTCCGGGAAAAGGCCAAGCAGGTCGCCTGGGACCCCTACCCGTTCGATGTCACCACCGGCCCGCACGACCATCGGTTGGGCGTGTCCGGCGCAGCACACGGACAGCCGCAGGCCGCGCACGATCGGCACGGCCCGTGCCGTCACGATGGACAAGAAGCGTTCACCGATGTCGTGGTCGGCCAGCGCGTCGTTCAACCGCCGCAGGATCACGCTCGGATGGCGCAGGTCCGGCGCGACGGCGCGCACGGTGTGACGGGCGATGGCGGTGATCGCTGCCGCCTCGGCACCCTTCCCGCACACGTCGCCCAGGGTGAGCATCAAGTCGGTGCGGCCGAGCCGAAAGACGTCGTAGAAGTCGCCGCCCACGTCGCTGCCGGCCCTCGAGGGGTGGAAGACCGCGCCCAGCTCGAGGCCCGCGACCTGCGGCAGGGCGGCGGGCAGCAGACTCCGCTGCAGGGTCCGGGCAATGTGGGCGAAGTTCTCCCGGCTCTCGACGAGCTCCGCCTGCCGCTCGCGCCGCTCGGTGATGTCACGGATGAACGCCGTGAACACCGGACCGCCGCCGCCGCCCTGAACGGGAGTGATCGTCAGCTCGACCGGCAGCAGCCCGCCGTCGCGGTGCATCGCGGTGATCTCGACGCGCTGGCCGATCAGCGGACCTTCGCCCGTCGCGAGATAGTTCTCCAGCCCTTTGGTGTGTCTGGACCGTAGGGCATCCGGCACCACCAAGTCGGCCACCAGCTCGCCCACCGCCTCGTGGCGCGGGTAGCCGAACGTGGCCTCGGCCGCCGGATTCCACTCCACCACCCGGCCGCCGGCGTCCATCACCACGACGGCGTCGAGCGCGGCTCCGACAATCGCTGACGCGCGCGCTTCACTACCCGCGAGCGCCGCCTGGGAAATCGCGAGCTCTGCGGCTCGCTGCTCGGCGAGTTCCAGCGCACGCTGCAACTCGCCGGACTGGTCGAGAGCCACCTCGTGGCGCACGCGAAGCAACTCGTGCAACGTCTCGTTCTGCACTCGAAGCATCGCCTCTTCGCCGGCCGAACCGGGCTGCGGACGACCCCGATCGCCTGCGAGAGCACCCGTGCCCACGTGCGGCAGCATCGCCAACTTCAACCCGATGCCGACGGCCGCGAAGGCATCCGCCGTACGTTCCGGGATCGCCACCTTCGAGTCGAGCGCGACCGTGAGATGCGTGTCCGGGCTCAACCGCGCGGTGAGCGTCAGAATGCTGCGGATGCCATAGGCGACGACCACGCCAGACCAGCCGGACAGCACCCTGTCGTCCCGCGCGTCCGACACGAGGCCGACGGCGTAGCTCGGCGCCACCCGGCGCAGCACTCCCCCCTCGGCCTCACCGCGATGAAGCCGTTGGGCGACCTCGGCCACCATCGGCGTGAACGCGTCTGCCGCCGCGCTCGGCAGCACGATCGTGGTGCGCTCCCGCGTCATTCGGTCGTCGTGCGCCGCCTGCTCGTCGCCGGCCGCCGCCAGCAGCGTCAGGCAGAGCTGCCGGGGGTGTGGTGTGGACGCCGGCGAGGCCGTCACGGCGAGATCCTGCAAGGTGGCCGGAAGTCGCTCGAAGGGCCGCGCCAGGAAACAGCGGACAACGGCCAGCGAGCGCTCTCCGGTCTCCTTGTCCAGGACGTTGTCGTAGAAGAAGCGAACGACCCGCGCCGCAGCGTCTTCCAGACTCGGCGCGCCGGCCGTAACCTCGGGCAGTACGGCGCTGAGCTCGAAGGTGTCGGTGAGACCGAACCGGATCAGATCGAACATCGGCACCCATGGTGGTGACTCAGGGCACCAACCGGGTGTTCGCGCCGCTGATCCTCACCGTAACGCCGCCGGCGCGCTCAGCGAACAGCCTCCGTCCCATTGCCGCGTCGGTCATCGGGCCTCTTGTTTTTACCAACACCTGCTGTAACAATGTTCTCGAGATACCCCGACCCCGTCGCGTCTCGCCCCGCAGACCGGGCCGCTCGCTCGTGAGAGGACTTCGCCGTGACCTACGTGATCGCCGAACCCTGCGTCGACGTACTCGACCGCGCCTGTGTGGAGGAGTGCCCGGTCGACTGCATCTACGAGGGTGAGCGCGCGCTCTACATCCACCCGGACGAGTGCGTCGACTGCGGCGCATGCGAGCCAGTCTGCCCGGTCGAGGCGATCTACTACGAGGACGACCTGCCGGCGAAGTGGTCGATCTACACCGAGGACAACGCCCGGTTCTTCGCCGAGACGCTCCCCGGCCGGGACGCGCCGCTGGGCTCGCCGGGCGGCGCTGCCAAGCTGGGAGCGCTCGGCGTCGACACGCCGCACGTCGGCGGGCTGCCACCGCAGGGCGAGCAGTAGTCGTAACACCTCTAGTTTCTACTGACGCTCGGGGGGGATCGTCGGAGCAGAGAGGATGCTCAGCATGAGCCACCAGCGGTTGTCCATGCACGACATCGACCCGGCCGCCTACCAGTCGGTGCTCGCGATGGAGCGCTACGTGCGCAACAGCGGCCTGGAGAAGCCGCTCTACGAGCTGATCAAGATTCGGGCTTCACAGCTCAACGGCTGTGCCTACTGCCTCGACATGCACAATCGCGACGCCCGAGCGGGCGGTGAGGACCAGCGTCGCCTCGACATCCTGTCCGCCTGGCGCGAGGCGCCCGACCTGTTCAGCGAGCGGGAGCGCGCCGCCCTGGCATTCACCGAGTCCGTCACCCTGATCGGGCACGGCGGCGTCCCCGACGACGTGTGGGACGACGCTCACAAGCAGTTCGACGACGCCGGCATGGTGCACCTGCTGATGGCCGTGTCGGTCATCAACGTCTGGAACCGGCTCGCGGTGAGCACCCACCAGGATCTGCCCGAGATCTCCTGACGCCGGCAACCCGGCCGCCGGGCCGGCAACCGCCGACGAACCTCAGCGAGCCGGCGCGACCGGCCGCGCCCAGGTGGGCAGGACCACCGTGCGGACCAGGTGCACGGCCATCGCGGCGAACGTCAACGCCCACACGGCCAGCGCGAACCAGGTCTCGTTCTCACCGATGACGCGGACGATGGGCAGGCGGTCGGCCGAGCCGAGGTAGTGGCCGGCGACGCCGTACATGCCCAGCGGGAAGACGATGCTCCACAGCGTGGCCTGGTAACGCAGCGGGATGCGGTGCGTCACGTGCCGCCACCACCCGGCCGCCACCAGCACGGGGATCAGCCAGGTGCCGAACGCCCAGAAGGCGACCGATGCCCCCGCGATGAGCCCGCGGGTCACGTTCACCATCGGCGCGTCGGCCATCTGCACGATGCGCGCGCCGGCGAGCACGGTGATCGCGGTGGCGCCCATCGCCACCCAGTACGGCGGCGTCAGGTCGATCGGGCGCAACGGGTAGAGCATCATCCGGGCGGCGACGAAGATGCCGGCCGCGGCATAGAGGAAGACGCCCACCGACCAGGAGAAGACCGCGAGCAGGGCCAGTTCGCGGCGGCCGGTCACGACCGTCGGCTCGAGCGCGGCGGCGAGCACGGCGAGAGACTGGCTCGCGACCACCCAGATGAACCACGTGCCGTTCGCGCTGGCGACGACGGGTCGGTCCTCACGGCCCAGGACGGCGGTCCACGGGACGATGTAGCCGAGCAGGATCCAGGCCACCCAGGCGACGGCCAGCAGCGCCAGAGCCGTGTGCCGGTGCCCGTCCAGCGCCAACCGGTTGCCCAGCACGCTCGTGCCCGCGACGAAGGTGAAGAAGCGGAAGCCCCGCGCCGGGTCGTCGAAGTCCGACCGCAGCTCGTGCGGGAACAACACCGCCCGGCCGATCGTCAGCGCGACCAGTACCAGATAGCTGAACGCCGTCAGCCACAGCAACGCATCCGAGAACGCGATCAGCCCGTGGTTGCGCATCCCCGTCGAGACGATGCCGGTGCCCATCACCAGCGCGAAGTAGCCGGGGTCGAGCGTGGCAACGGCGGCCTTGACCGCGCGCCTCGCGGGCTCGGTCGAGTTGTCCCTCACGTCGAGCTCGGCCCGGGTCGCGCGGGGGGCATGAGCACGATCCTCTCCGTCCCGTCACCCGGGCGCAGGCCCGCCGTCGACGGCCGGGCGCGCGGGCAGGCTCGCGCGACCGGCGATCTGTCGGCTCGACCCTAGCCAGGACGGCGGAAACGGCTCACGCGGCCGGGTCAGGGGCGCCGGAGGTCTCGCCCCCCGGCAGGGCACGCGGGCCCTCGATGCCGTCCACGACGCGCCTGAGGTCCACGCCGATCCGGGGCTGGTGCAGGGTCGCGGCGACCAGGCTCTTCGGCTCCGCGACCATTCCGGCGATGTGCGGGCCGGTCGCCGCGCGGCTGCCGACGCGTACGACGGTGGGGACGAGCAGACTGGGATCATCGGCGATGGCCGTGCTCAGCCACGCGCCGACCTGCGCGAGCCGCACCAGCTCGGTCGACCAGACCTGGACGTCCGCCGGGAGGCTGCGGGTGGCCTTGCGCCGGAGGAGCCCTCGCCGTGGCGCAGCCGGGGTGGTCGCCATGCTGAGCTGCAGCGCGCGGTTGGCGAGAGTGCTGGCCTCGCGCAGTGCCACGGTCAGGTCGCGACCGGCCCGCCGCGCCTCCAACGGCGCGTGCGGCCGGGCGATGGTCGCGCGCATCCGGTGCTGGGCCGTGTCGAGACGGCGCCGGGCGGCGGTGTACGACGCCTGCAGCTGCTCCAGGGTCCCTGAGGTGACGCCGGTCGTCGGAGTGGACATCGCGCTCTCCTTAGAAACTAATCTTCTTAGTTCTACGGGACCTTCCACCTCGTCGCAAGAGGCTGCGAGGCAGGAGAGACTCCGCTCTGTTGCACTTCAGCGGCGGTCCTCCTCTTGCCTGGGGTCGCTCAGAAGTGACAATGTGTATAGGGACAACAAGGCGCCGGCCTGCCCCCGGAGCACGTCGGTCGCCGGCGCCGCGACGGAAGGTTCGAAACCACCATGCCTCAGGCGCACGAGGAGATCCTGACGGGATCGTTGGACAGCCTGCTCACGCACGACCACCGTGACATCGACGACGGCATCAGGGTCGGGCTCGATGGCGCAGACGGCGCAGACCTGGACGGCCTCACCGTTGCACTCGGGGCGCTCCGCCGGCACATCTACGCCGAGGAGGAGCTGCTGTTCCCCCCGCTGCGCGACGCGGGGCTGGTGGGGCCGATCCTCGTCATGGTGCGCGAGCACGCGCAGATGTGGCAACTGCTGGACTCGCTCGAGGGACTGCTCGGTGCCGACACCGTCGACCCGGATGCGCTGCGGGCTACCCGCGCCGAACTGTTCGAGCTGCTGCAGCGGCACAATCCCAAGGAGGAGACGATCCTCTACCCGCAGGCCGACGCCGTGCTGACGCCGTCAAGGGCATCGCAGGTCCGTGCCTTCATCGCCTCCGAGGAACCGCCGGAGGGCTGGGTATGCCAAGGGCTGCGGCGCTGATCTGACGCGAGGAGGCCGACGATGGCACAGAGCGTGACAAACAGCTTCGGGGCACGCGACCGGATCATCGTGGGCGATGCGTCGTACGACGTGTTCAGGCTGGATCGGATCGACGGCGTCGGCCGGCTGCCCTACGGACTGAAGGTGCTGCTGGAGAACCTGCTCCGTCACGAGGACGGCCGGCTTGTGACCGCCGAGCAGGTGCAGGCGCTGGCCGCCTGGGACCCCTCGGCGGAGCACGGCAGCGAGATCCAGTTCAGCCCGGCTCGGGTGCTCCTGCAGGACTTCACCGGCGTCCCGTGCGTCGTCGACCTGGTGGCGATGCGCGACGCCATGACCGCCCTGGGCGGCGATCCGCGCAAGATCAACCCGCTCATCCCGGCAGAGCTCGTCATCGACCACTCGGTCATCGCCGACGTGTTCGGCCGGCCGGACGCCTTCCGGGTCAATGCCGACCTGGAGTTCGACCGCAACAAGGAGCGCTACCAGCTGCTGCGCTGGGCGCAGCAGGCGTTCGACAACTTCCGTGTCGTGCCGCCGGACACCGGCATCTGCCACCAGGTCAACCTGGAGTACCTGTCGCGGGTCGTGTTCGACGACGACGGGCTCGCCTACCCGGACAGCCTGGTCGGCACCGACTCGCACACGCCGATGGTCAACGGTCTCGGCGTGCTCGGCTGGGGCGTGGGCGGCATCGAGGCCGAAGCGGCGATGCTCGGCCAGCCGATGAGCATGCTGATCCCGCCGGTGGTCGGGCTGAAGCTGACCGGGGAGTTCCGGGAGGGCACGACCGCGACCGACCTGGTGCTGACCGTGGCGGAGCTGTTGCGCCGGACCGGCGTGGTCGGCAAGTTCGTCGAGTTCTACGGGCCGGGTGTGGCCAACGTGCCGCTGGCCAACCGGGCGACGCTCGGCAACATGAGCCCGGAGTACGGCTCCACCGCGTCGATCTTCCCGATCGACCGGGTCACGCTGGACTACCTGCGGCTGACCGGCCGGCCGGAGCGTCAGATCCGGCTGGTGGAGGCCTACGCCAAGGAGCAGGGTCTGTGGCACGACCCGGCGCACGAGCCCACCTACAGCCAGACCCTCGAGCTGGACCTTTCCACGGTCGAACCCTCGATCGCCGGCCCGAAACGCCCGCAGGACCGAATCCCGCTGTCCCGCGCCCGGCACGCGGTGCGCGCCCTGCTGGCCGGCCGCAGCATCGACTCACCGCCGGTCGGGCTCGACGAGTCGTCGGCGGAGTCGTTCCCCGCCAGCGACCCGGTCGCGGTCAGCCGCGACCACGCCGGCGACCAGCCGACCGACAGGGACGGCTTGGCCCAGCCCGACGACTGGCCCTCCGAGCCCGTCGAGATCACGCTCGACGACGGAACCACGACGACGGTCGACCACGGCCACGTCGTCATCGCCGCCATCACGTCGTGCACCAACACCTCGAACCCGTCGGTGATGGTCGGCGCGGGGCTGCTGGCGAAGAACGCCGTCGAGCGCGGCCTGGCGCCGAAGCCGTGGGTCAAGACCTCGCTCGCCCCGGGCTCGCGCGTGGTCACCGACTACTACGACGCGGCCGGGCTGACGCCGTACCTCGACAAGCTCGGGTTCAACCTCGTCGGCTACGGGTGCACGACCTGCATCGGCAACTCCGGACCGCTCATCCCGCAGGTCAGCCAGGCGGTCACCGACCACGACCTGACCGTGTGCTCGGTGCTGTCGGGCAACCGCAACTTCGAAGGCCGGATCCACCCCGAGTGCAAGATGAACTTCCTGGCGTCCCCGCTGCTGGTCATCGCCTACGCGCTCGCCGGATCGCTGCACGCAGACCTGCTGGGCGAGCCGCTCGGCACGGGCAGCGACGGGCAGCCGGTCTACCTGCGCGACATCTGGCCCACGGCGGCGGAGGTGCAGCAGGTGATCGACCAGCACCTGCGCGCCGAGATGTTCACCAAGGGCTATGCCGACGTCTTCACCGGTGACGACAACTGGCGCGGCCTCGACGTGCCGACGGGCGAGCGATTCGCCTGGCAGAACGAGTCGACCTACGTCCGCCAGCCGCCGTACTTCGACGGCATGCGCACCGATCCCGACCCGCTGCAGGACATCACCGGAGCCCGCGTGCTCGCGCTGCTCGGCGACTCGGTCACGACCGACCACATCTCCCCCGCCGGCTCCATCAAGGCCGACTCGCCGGCCGGCCGCTACCTCGTCGAGCACGGCGTCCAGCGCAGAGACTTCAACTCCTACGGCTCGCGCCGCGGTAACCACGAGGTGATGATCCGCGGCACGTTCGCCAACATCCGGCTGCGCAACCAGCTCGCGCCCGGGACCGAGGGTGGCGTCACCCGCCACCTGCCCGACGGCGAGCAGATGAGCATCTACGACGCGGCGCAGCGCTACGCGTCCGACGGCGTGCCGCTACTGATCATCGCCGGCGCGGAGTACGGCTCCGGCTCGTCGCGGGACTGGGCCGCCAAGGGCACCCTGCTGCTCGGCGCACGCGCGGTTCTCGCGACCTCCTACGAGCGCATCCACCGGTCCAACCTCATCGGCATGGGCGTGCTGCCGCTGCAGTTCCGGGCCGGCGACTCCCCGCAGAGCCTCGGGCTGACCGGCGAGGAGACCTACTCCGTCGTCGGCCTGCGCGACAGCGACACCGTTCCCACGACCGTGACCGTGCGGGTCGAGGGGTCCGGCGAGTCCCGGGAGTTCACCGCCGACGTGCGGATCGACACTCCCGCCGAGGCCGAGTACTACCGGCACGGCGGGATCTTGCAGTACGTCCTGCGCCAGCTGCTCACGTCCTGACCCACGACTCCGAGGAGGAACACCGCATGCCGATCGCCGATCGCAGCGCCACCACGACCTGGACGGGCAGCCTCGCCCGCGGCAACGGCAGCATCCGGCCCGACAGCGGTGCGTTCGAGCCGCTGCCGGTCACCTGGGCCGCGCGCACCGAAGCGCCCGGTGGCAAGACCAGCCCCGAGGAGCTCGCCGCCGCCGCCCACTCGTCCTGCTTCGCGATGGCCCTGAGCCTGTGCCTCGGCGAACGCAAGGCGGAGCCCGAGCAGCTGGTGGTCACCTCGACCGTGACGCTCGACGAGGTCGACGGCAAACCGACCGTCGTGTCCTCCGCGCTCGTCGTCAGAGCGAAGGTGCCCGGCCTGGACGCGGGCGGCTTCGACGCCGCCGTCGATGACGCGAAGGCGCTGTGCCCGATCTCGCGCCTGTTCGCCGGCGCGAAGATCACCGTGGACGCGGCGCTGGAGTAGGTCCGCGGCGATGTCCGGCACCTCCACGGCCGCCCTCACGGGTGCGCTGATCTTCGCGACCTGCATCTGGGTCGGCGGGCTGTTCGCCATCGCCCTCGTCGCTCGCGTGGCCACGCGCACCCTGGACCCCGCGGCGCGAGTCGACTTCTTCCGCGGCCTCGGCCGCACCTACGGCATCGTCGGCACCGCGGCGCTCGCACTGGCCTATGCCACGGGTGCGACGCTGCTCTACGGCCGCTCCTGGAGCGGCACGATCATCGCCACCGTGGTGGTCGCGGCCGCTTTGGCCGCAACGCTAGCGATCGGCATGGCCCAGGCGCGACGCATGACCCGGCTGCGCCGCCGATCGCTGGAGTCCGCGGGCGACGCCGGCTTCGCGGCCCGAGTCGGCGCCGGCGCTGCTCGCGCCGGGGCGCTGCGAGGCCTGATCGCGCTGCTCAGCCTGGCCCTGCTGGCTCTCGGCGTGACGCTCGCTACCTGACAAACCTCGCGGGCGGACAAACGCGCGGCCGGTCGGGCACCGAAGTGCCGCGCCGGCCGCGCGTCGCAGCAGAAGACGTCAGGCGGTACGCCGCCCCGCGACGGTCTCCAGCGCGTGCCGCAGGAACTCCCCGAGCCCGACGAGCACGAGGCCGGTGGTGACCCACTGCAGCCACCCCTGGCGGGCGCCGTCGAACAGCGAGTAGTCCAGCCCGTAGCTCAGCCCGATCGCGAGGGCGACGGCGGTGGTGTGCGTGAGCGCCGTGGGGATGTGCACGGGCACGACCTCACGGACGACCTGCATGAGCACGCCCATCGCAAGCGCGAACCCGAACAGTACGGCGATGTCCATCACGGCCTCCTGAGCCGATGTCGGCGGCAACCCTTGTGCCGCTCGACAGATTCGACGGTGCGGCCGCCGAATCGGTTACACAGGTAACCGACACCTCGGCTGGGAGGTCCAACTCGGTGCACGTCGACAGCGAGCTGGTGCGTGCCTGCCAGCGTGGAGAGCCGGGCGCGCTCGACGCGCTGATCCGGGCGACGTACGCCGACGTCTACCGGCTGGCCCGACGGCTCGTCGGTGACGAGAACGACGCGGCCGACGCGACGCAGGAGGTGTTCGTCAAGGTGATGCGGGCGATGGTCGCCTTCCGCGGCGACGCGGCCTTCGCGACCTGGCTGCACCGCGTGACCGTCAACGTCTGCCTCGACCTGCTGGAGCGGCGCGGCAAGGGGCGTGAACGCGGCGGGATCGCCGGGGCGGAGGCGTTCGCGGTCCCCGGGGACGAGCGGGCCGCGGAGCTGGCCGACTCCTCCGTCGGCCCGGTGGAGCTCGCGGAGTCCGCACACGACCGGGCCGAGCTGTCGAAGGCGCTCAACCGGCTCTCGCCGACCCTGCGGTCGGTCGTCGTCCTGCGCGACGTGGAGGGCCTGTCCACCAAGGAAGTGGCGACGTTCCTGGGCATCACGGAGTCGGCGGTCAAGGTGCGGCTCTTCCGGGCCCACGAGCAGCTGCGGCACGAGCTGGAGGGACAGACATGAGGTGGCGACGGCGCGGAGAGACGGTCGCCGACACCGGCGCCGCGGGAGCGGGCAACGACGTGCCCCGCATCTGCCGCGAGGTGCAGGCCACCCTGCCGGCGTACGCCGACGGCCGGCTGGGAGGCCTGCGCCGGCGCGCCGTACATCAGCACCTGAAGAGATGTACGTCGTGCCAGGCGTCTCTCGACCTGCACCGGCGGATGCAGTCGGCGTTCGCCCCCGCACCCGACGACGGCCCGCCCCCCGAGCTGCTCGACACGCTGCTGGCCCAGGTCGAGCGGCGCGGCTGGCGCGAACGCGCGGCCGTGCCCGTGCGCGGGGCGGTCAGCGGGGCCCGGCCGGTGCTGTCGGCAGTCCTGCTGACCGGGGCCGCGCTGGCCGGGACCGGGGTGGGCTGGGCCGGCTGGCAGGCCGCCCGCCGGATCAGCGCAGCGATCCGCCGGCCGTAGTCGCAGGGAGCCCCAGCAGCCCGCGCGCCTCGGCGACCGCGGCCTTGTGGTCGCGGACCCGGATCGCGGTCATGCCGACGGCGGAGGCGCCGGCGCACATCGCCTCGAAGTCGTCGAGGTAGAGCACCTCGCGCGGCGCCACGCCGATGAGCTCGCACACGTGGCGGTAGACGGCCGGGTTGGGCTTGCGCATGCCGACCCGGCACGAGAGCACGATCGCGTCCCACTCGTCCGGGTCCAGCTGGTAGCCGCCGTCCATGCCCTGGAAGATGTTGGACAGCACACCGACCTTCAGCCCGGCACGGCGTACGTCGCCGGCCAGGGCGACCATGTCGGGATTCAGCTCCAGCACGGAGAACGGCGAGTCCTTCGGGTCGAACAGCGCTCCCGCGCCGGGCACCCGGGCCTCGAGCGCGGCGACCATCTCCGACAGCTCCACCTCGCCGCGCTCGCACCGATGGGCGAGGACGTCGGCCGCGTCGCCGTCGTGACCGAGCAGGGGTGCGAGCACCTCGCGCAGCGCGAGCATGTCGAGCCCGCGCTCCTCGTAGTACTCCGGGCGGAAGGCCGTGCGGTAGGGCTCGGTGAGGGTGCCGCCGTAGTCGAAGACGACCGCGTGGATGGTCACGCGCGCCTGTCTACCAGGTGCAGCGACCCGTCGGGCGTTGTCAACGGGCGGCCATCCGCTCGGCCATGTCGTCGGGCAGCCCGAAGGGCGCGCTGCGCTCGTGCAGCAGCGCCTCCCGCCGCTCCATCCGCGCGCTCGCGGCCAGCAGCTGCTTGTCGATCCGGCTGGTGCCCCAGCTGTTGCCGACGATCTCGGCGGCGAGCCCGGCGACAGCGGCGTCGAGCCCGCCGTCGGGCACGCAACGGTCGGCGAGGCCGATCCGCAGTGCCTCGACCCCGTCGACCCGCCGGCCGGTGAACATCAGGTCCTTCGCGGTCGCGCGGCCCACGCGCTCGGGCAGCCGCACCGACATGCCCCACACGGGCACCAGTCCCCACTTGCCGTGCGTGTCACCGAAGACCGCCGACTCGGCGGCGACCACGAGATCGCAGCCGAGGGCGAGCTCCAGGCCACCGGTGAAGCAGTAGCCGCGCACCTTCGCGATCACCGGCTGGGGCAGCGACTCGAGTGCGTCGATCGTCTCCGCCTGGTAGTGCGGTGTCGGCGCCTGCTCGCGGGCGGCGATCGCGGCGAGGTCGTTGCCGGCGCAGAACGCGCGACCGGCACCGGTCAGCACCACGCAGCCGACGCTGCTCGCCTGCGCAGCCAGCGCGTCGATCTGCGCACGCAGCTCGACGAACAGGGCCGGGGTCAAGGCGTTGAGCTTGTCGGGCCGGTTGAGCGTGAGGGTCGCGACGCCGTCGGCATCCTCACGGAGCACGAGCGCTTCAGTGCCGGTCACGGAACGCCTCCCGTCGGTGCAACGGCCGCCAGCATCCCAGACGGTTGTTGCCTCGAGCGCGGGCGTCCGACAGCATCGCCTGGTGACCGAGACCGCGCAGCCGTCCGTACGCCAGTCCCTGGCGATGTCCGACGACGAGGTGACGGCGTTCCTCGGCGAGGGCCGTCGCGCCCAGGTGGCGACCTGCGGGGCCGACGGCTGGCCGCACGTCGTGCCGCTCAGCTACATGCTCCTCGACGGGCAGGTGTCCTTCTGGACCGACGGTGAGTCGCAGAAGGTGGCGAACCTGCGTCGCGACGCGCGGATCAGCGTGCTCGTCGAGCGCGGCAACAGCGTGGAGGAGTTCCGCGCCGTGCTGCTGCGCGGCTACGCCGACGTCGACGACGGCTACGAGAGCTCGGTCGCCGCAGGGTGCACGCTGTTCACCCGCTACAGCCCGGTGCCACTGCCGGAGGAGGCGCTGGCGCACATCCGCAAGCTGGCCCACCAGCGCGTCACCGTCCGCGTCCAGGTCGAGAAGGTCGTCTCCTGGGACCACCGCAAGGGCGCCGCTTCACTGGAACAGCTCGGCCGCTGACGAGCCATGTGTGGCGCGCACTCCGCTCTGGGGCTCGACGAGACCGAGCGAGAGCTCTGGCCGAAGCTGCGCGAGCGGCTGCGCCAACCCGGCCGGCTGATGGCGGTCATGCGCGGAGTGCTCGGTAGCGACGCGGAGATCGCCTGCGTCAGCGCGGTGACACCCGAAGGCATCGTGCAGCCTCTGGCGCTGCTGGTGACACCGGCGATCGCGGCCGAGATCGCCCTGGTGGGACCGACGACCGGCGACGGCATCCGCGCCGGGAAGATCGGCGACTACGACGTCGAGGTCGCCGTCGACGAGTCCGGCGAGCGCCCGCTCGCCGTGCTGGTCAACTCGTGGATCTTCCACAACCTCACGCTCTACAGCCGCAAGCTGTGGTCGCGGCGCTGACCACGTCCCGTCGTACAGTGCCCGCACCGTCGCGTCACAGGAGGAGCGCGTGAAGCTGTCCACCGGTCTCGGCTACACCGGCGACCCCAAGCAGGCGGCGCGCAGGGCGAAGGACCTGGAAGCCGCCGGCATCGACATGATCTGGGTGGCCGAGCTCTACAGCTTCGACGCCGTGTCGATCCTCGGCTACCTCGCCGCGCACACCGAGCGCGCCGAGCTCGCGTCCGGCATCCTGCCGATCTACTCGCGCACGCCGACGCTGACCGCGATGACCGCCGCCGGTCTCGACGCGGTGTCCGGCGGCCGGTTCGTGCTCGGCCTCGGCACGTCGGGACCGCAGGTCATCGAAGGCTGGCACGGCGTGCCCTACGACAAGCCGCTCACCCGCACCCGCGAGGTCATCGACATCTGCCGCCTGGTGTGGAAGCGCGAGCGGGTCGCCTACGACGGCGAGGCCTACCATTTGCCGCTCCCCGAGGGCCAGGGCACCGGGCTGGGCAAGCCGCTGAAGATCATCAACCATCCGGTGCGCGACAGCATCCCGATCTACATCGCTTCGCTCGGCCCGAAGAACGTCGAGATGACCGCCCAGCTCGCCGACGGCTGGCTGCCGGCGTTCTTCCACCCCGACAAGGCCGACATCTGGAAGGCCGACCTCGACCGCGGCCTGGCCCGGCGCGACTCCTCGCTCGAGCCGCTGCAGATCGTCGCGGGCGGCACGCTGTCGATCTGCGACGAGGACACCGCCCGCAAGCTGCGCGACGCGGCCCGCCCGATGACGGCGCTGTACGTCGGTGGCATGGGCGCCAAGGGTCGCAACTTCTACAACAACGTGTTCCGGCGCTACGGCTACGAGGACGAGGCCGAGCGGATCCAGAACCTCTACCTGTCCGGACAGAAGTCCGAGGCCGAAGCGCTGGTGCCCGACGACTACCTCGCCGCCACGGCGCTCGTCGGTGACGAAGGCCGGGTGCGCGAGCGCATCCAGGCCTACCGGGACGCCGGCGTGACCCGGCTCACGGTGAACCCGGTCGGTGATGACCCGCTGGCGCTGATCGAGAAGGTCAAGTCCTGGGTGAGCTGAAGGCCGCCCGCTCGAAGGCGGCCTCCACCAACGAACGATTCAGGTCCGCGACGCTTGCCGCGCCGACCAGGCTCATGGTGCGGGCGAGGTCCGCCCGGAACCACTCGAGCACCCGATCGACGCCGCGCTCGCCGGCGGCACCGAGGCCGTAGAGGTAGGCGCGGCCGGCCATGCAGGCGGTGGCGCCGAGGGCCACCGCCTTGAGGATGTCGCTGCCCCGGCGTACGCCGCCGTCGCAGATGATCTCCGTGCGCCCGCCGACCGCGTCCGCCACCGGCGCGACCAGCGGCAGCGTCGCGGGCGCGCCGTCGAGCTGCCGGCCGCCGTGGTTGGACAGCACGATCGCGTCGACACCGGCGTCGGCGGCGATCCTGGCGTCCTCGACGGTCTGGATGCCCTTGACCAGCACCGGGCCGTGCCACACCGAGCGCAGCCAGTCGACGTCGTCCCAGGACAGGCCGGGGTCGAACTGCGTGTTGATGTAGTCGGACAGCGTCACCGGCGAGGCGCCGTCGCCGACGTCGCGGCCGACGACGTTGGCGAAGCGGATCGGCTCGCTGCGCACGAACTGCCAGGTCCAGCCGGGGTGCAGCGCTCCGTCGACGAACGTCCCCAGACCGATCGCCGGTGGCAGCGAGAAGCCGCGTCGGACGTCGCGCTCACGCCGGCCGAGCACCGCGGTGTCGACGGTCAGCACGAGCGCCTCGTAGCGGGCGCCGGCAGCGCGGTCGATCATCTCCTTGACCAGCCCGCGATCGCGCCAGGCGTAGACCTGGAACCACAGCCGCCCGTCGCTGACCGCGCGCACCTCCTCGATCGACCGGGTGCTCAGCGTGGACAGCGTGTAGGGCAGGCCGGCGCGCGCAGCGGCCCGGGCGACGGCGAGCTCCCCGGCGGGATCGGCGATGCGGGTGAAGCCGGTCGGGGCCAGGGCGAGCGGGTAGTCAGCCGGCTTGCCGAGAATCGTCGTGGAGAGGTCGACCTCGGTGATGCCGCGCAGCACTCGTGGCCGGTAGGTCACCGCGCCGTACGCCGCCTGGTTGGCCGCCAGCGTGCGCTCGTCCTCGGCGGCACCGTCGATGTAGTCGAAGACCCCGCCGGGCAGCCGCCGCCTCGCGATGCGCCGCAGGTCCGCGACGGACGCGGCACGGGACAGCCGCCGCTCGATCGGGTCGGTCTCGACCGGACCCAGCCGGACGACCGACCGCAGGGTCCTGAACGGGTTCGCCATGCAAGCTCCGGTCAGGACGCGGGCAGGCGCAGCGTGCCGAGGCTGACGCCGGGCTCGTACGCCGCCTCCGGATCGGCCCGCACCGCCTCGTCGATCGCGTGCGCGTCGTCGCCGACCAGGATGCGCCAGGCGCCGCGACGTACGCCGTCGAGAATGATCGTGGCCGCCTGCGCCGCCGACGTCGGCGCGCTGTCGCGGAACATCGTGCCGATGGCCTCGACGTCGGCCTCGACCTCGCCGCCGCCGTGCGCGCGGCGGGAGTTGACGACGATGTCGGTGCCGATGTGGCCGGGCATCACGACCGCGACCTTGACGTGCGGGGCGTTGACGCGGAAGTCCTCGATCAGCGCCTCGGAGAAGCCCTTCACCGCAAACTTCGCGCTGCTGTAGGCCGTGTGCGGCACGCCCGGCGCGAGTCGCGCCCAGAAGCCGTTGACGCTGCTCGTGTTGACCAGGTAGGCGTCGTCGCTCGCGACGAGCAGCGGGACAAAGGCGCGGCTGCAGTTGTAGACGCCACCCCAGCACACGCCGAACGTGCGCTCCCACTCGCCGCGGTCGGCGGTGACGAAGCTGCCGCCGCCCCCGATGCCGGCGTTGTTGAACAGCAGGTCGACGTGGTCGGTCGCGTGGTCGCGCAGCACCTCGTCGCGGAACCGGTCGACCGCCGCGGGGTCGGAGACGTCGCACCGGTGGGCGGTGATCTTGAGGCCGGCGGGCGCCTCGGCGGACGCGAGCCGCACCGTCTCGTGCAGGGCCTCGAGGTTGAGGTCGCACGCGGCGACCGCACACCCCTCCCGGGCCAGCTGCACGACAAGCTCGCGGCCCATGCCGCTGCCGCCGCCAGTGACGACGGCGAGCCGCCCCTCGAACGAGTCCATCCGGCCCTCCTCGGCGCGGTCAGCCGGTCGCCGCCGCCACCGCACTGTAGGCCGCGAAGCCCAGCAGAATCACCCCGGTCACCCGGCGTACCACGGTCACGGAGACGTGGTCCAGCAGCTTCGAGCCGGCGGTCACCGCGAGCGCCGTCACCGCCCAGAGGGCGAGCACGGCACCGAGGCCGACCGAGAACGGCGCGGCGTAACGGGCGGCGTAGTTGGCCGTGACGATCTGGGTGATGTCGCCCCACTCGCCGACGAACACCACGCCGAACGACGTCAGCGCGACCCGCAGGAAGCTCGGCGGCACGCGCGCCGCCCGCTCCCCCTCCTCGACCCCCTCTCGCGTCACGGCCTCCTCGCTGCCGAGCAGCAGGTAGGCCGCGCCGGCCAGGAACAACGCGGCGACGACCGACTCCACCACCTGCTGCGGGAGCAGCGTCAGCGCCTGGCCGGCCGCCACGGCGATGACCACGTGCACGAGGAAGGCCGCGGCCACGCCGACCCAGACGTAGAGCCCGCGGTAGCGCGTGCCGAGCACCAGCGAGGCGAACAGGCTCTTGTCGGGAAGCTCGGCGAGGAAGATGACGCCGAACACGGTGGCGACGACCGCCGCGCTCAGCACGACGCACCGCGGCAGTGCTGCCCGCTCCGCACGTGGGTTCCTCCCGGTCTCGGCCGGGAGAAGGGACGGGGTGCCTTCGGCCCGGCCTGGTCGGCCTGGTCGAAGGTCTCGCCCACCTGCAGCGAGTGCAGGCCCGGCGGCCGGGCGCGAGCGCCAGCATGTCGACCGCCGGTGACGGGGCTACTCCCCTTCGGAACTCACTCTACCCGCGTGGTCCCGGGGCTCAGATGGGACGCGTCCCGAGGCCGGCCTCCCTCGCCCGGATCACGGCCTGCGCACGGTCCGCGACGGCGAGCTTGGTGAAGATGTTCGACAGGTGGTTGCGCACGGTCTTGTCGCTGATCCGCAGCCGCCGGGCGATCGCCGGGTTGGCGTGCCCCTGGGCGACCAGCTCGAGGATCTCGTGCTCCCGGTCGGTCAGCTGCGGGAACACGAGCGCCACCCCGGCCGGTCTCGGCCGGGCGAAGAACTCGATGACCCGCTGCGCGACGAGCGGACCGAACATCGCCCCACCCGCGCCCACGAGGTGCACGGCGCGCACGATGTCGCCCTGGTTGGTGCCCTTCAGCAGGTAGCCGCGGGCGCCCGCCCGCATCGCCGCGAAGACCGAGTCGTCGTCGTCGAACATCGTCAGGACGAGCACCGCGACGTGCGGGCTGTCTTGCGTGATGCTCCTGGTCGCCGCGACGCCGTCCAGCTCGGGCATGTGCAGGTCCATGACGACGACGTCCGGCTGCAGCTCCTCGACCAGCGAGACGACCTGCAGCCCGTCGACCGCCTCGCCGACGACCTGGATGTCCGGGTCGGTCGACAGCAGCGCCCGTAGGCCGTTCAGGAACACCGGGTGGTCGTCGGCGATCACCACCTGCAGCGGCTCGCTCATCGTGGCTCCGGGATCGGCAGCCTGGCCCGCACCCGCGCGCCCGTCTCCGGTCGCTCGAGGCTGAGCGTGCCGCCGAGCTCGGCCGCGCGCTCGCGCATCGCGGCGAGCCCGACACCCACGTCCGGCTCGGCGGCGAACCCGCGACCGTCGTCGGTGACCTCGACCTCCAACGCTCCGTTGAGCGACAGGCGGACCGTGCAGGTCTGCGCCTGCGCGTGGCGCGCGACGTTCGTCAGCGCCTCCGTCGCGATGCGGTAGGCCGCGACCTCGACGGCGGCGGGCAGCACGCCCAGACCCTCGGGCGGGCTGTCGACGACCACGCGCAGGCCGCCCTGGGTCCCGTCGAAGCGGGCCGCGTGCAGCTGGACGGCGCGCACCAGGCCGAACTCGTCGAGCGCCGGCGGCCGCAGGCCGTAGACCAGCCGCCGCACGTCGGCGACGGCCTCCTCCACCTCCGTCTCGATGGCGGCGAGGAGGCGCTCGCTCTCCTCCGGGTCGGCGGCGAGCTTGGCCCGCGCGGCGTGCAGCCCCAAGGTGACCCCGGCCAGCGTCGGGCCCAGACCGTCGTGCAGGTCGCGGCGCAGCCGGCGGCGTTCCTCCTCCCGGGCGGCGACCAGCTCCGAACGTGAGCGCAGCAGCGCGGTCGTCGTCCGCACCGCCGCCGCGGCAACACCGGCCTGCCGGGCGAGGTCGGCCAGGAGCCTCAGGTCGGCCGGGCCGAGCGGGTCGCGCGCGTCACGCGGCGACACGAGCATCCGGCCGACCACGTCGTTCTGGTAGGTCATCGGAAAGCTCACCGGCTCCAGCGACCGGGTGCCGTGCTCGGCCGCGAGGACCCGCAGACCGCCGTCGTCGAGCTCGATACCGACGTAGGGCACCCGCAGCGCGTCGGCGACGGTCTCGACCACCGTCGGCAGCACGGTCTCGGGCGCCGCCGCGGCCTCGAGCCGGCGGGCCAACCGGCCGACGGCCTCGTAAGGCCGGGCCCGATCGCCGTAGTAGACGCGGTCGACCGCTCGATGCACCCTCGACCGCAGCGGCTGGAACACCGCTGCCGCAGCCACCGCGGCGGCGACGTGCGCACCGAGCGGGACCGCGCCGGAGACCGCCAGCGCCGCCGTTGCGACGACCGCCAGGTAGAGGCCCACGACCAGCGCCGTGACGGTCGCGTAGGCGACCGTGCGCCGTACGGCGAGGTCGAGGTCGTAGAGCCGGTAGCGCAGGATCGCGACGCCGAGCACGACCGGGATCAGCACGAACACGAACGAGAACAGCGCGTCGTCGATCGTCGACGACACCACGCCGTGCAGCACCAGAGGGATCGGCAGCCAGACGACGCCCGCGAGAAACCACTTCAGCTGCTGGCGCTCGTCGCCGGCCGCCCGGCGCCACCTCAGCGCCAGCGTGACGCCGCCGCCGACCAGGGCGACAACCCCGCACAGGCCCGAGATGCCGACGACCGGCCCGACCGCGCCTTGCAGCGCGGCGACGGCGTAGGGGTTGTCGATCTGCGGCACGCTCTCCAGCTTCTGCGCCGCCACCGCGTTGCCCACGAACGCCAGCAGGATGTAGCCGCACGCGGCCCAGACCAGGAAGCGCCACCGCCGCGACAGCGGCCGACCGGTCGGGAACAGCTGCGGCAAGAGTCCGGCGAGCACCCCCGCCATCGGAGTGGCCATCGAGTCGGCGAGCCACGCGACGAAGGTCCCCGCCGGCAGCGAGCCCGGCGCGTCGACGAGGGCGCGCTTGGCGTACTCCCCACCGACGCCGAGAACCGTCATCAGCACGGCGCCGACGAGGAACAGCCACCCCAACCGGTTGTCGGGTCGTTGCACGGCGACGAGCCCGCCGACAGCGGTGAAGGCGAGCGGCCCGACGACACCGACGACCGCGCCGCCGGCCCGCCCGTCGAGTGCGGACAGGACGAGTCCCAGAACCACCAGCGCGACGACGGCGAAGACGACGAGGGACACCGCGGTACGACGCACGAGATCGTGCCGCACCGCGGTGTCCGTCGCCATCGCCCCCACCCGACGTCCTGGCTGCCAGTGTCCCACCCGCGCCGCGGCGTCGCTCGGCTTCGCCGCAGGCGCGTAACTCGCTCTAGGAGTGCGACATCACGGTGTTACCGAGCACGGTGACCAGAATGCTTCCGACCACCGCGAGCGCGGCGAGAGTCAGTGCGATCGTGAACGGCCTGGCACCGATCCCTCGACCGGCTGCCTGCGCCCGCCCCTCCGCGGCCAGCATCAGCGCGCCGGCACCGATCACCACCGGCAGGCCGCTCCAGAAGGCCACGCTCACCAGCAGCGCGACCACCGCCGGCACCAGCGCCCACCGGGCCGCGTGCCGGCCACCGGACCGGATCGACCGCAGCCCCTTGGGGACGACCCAGCCGTAGACGATCAGGCCGACCACCACGGCGATCACCACGAGCGACGGGACCGCCGACTCCTGGCCGGACTTCGCGTGCGGATCGCCGTACGCCGCATATGTTGCGAGCCCGCCGGCCGCGACGACCGCGACCGCCCCGACCTTGGCGGCCAGACCGCGCACCGACGCGACCGGACCCTGCCGAACCTCGCTGATCGTGGACATCTCCCCCACCTCTCTGCCTGGACAGGAGGCAAGGCTGGCCCGGCAGCTGTCCCGCCGTCATGGGCGCGCGTCCCGACCGGCCGGGAAGTTTCGGCGGTCAGGCGGCGTGCAGCTGCATCGGCATGCCGTGCGCAGGGCGCATGGTGACCGTGGCGCGGATGCCGATCCGGGCGCCGGGGGCGAGCGAGGGCCGCCACCGCGGCGCCAGCACGGCGAGCGCCAGCACCGCCTCGGTCCAGGCGAACGACGCGCCGATGCAGACGTGCGCCCCGGCGCCGAAGGGCAGGTAGCCACCGCGCGGCTGGCCGGGTGCGGTCTCGTCGTAGCTGCCGTCGGCGCCCAGCCACCTCTCGGGGCGGAAGACCATCGGGTCGTCCCAGACCCGCGGATCGCGGTGCAACAGGTAGATCGGCAGCAGCAGCACCGTGCCGGGCGCCGGGTGGTAGGGCCCGAGCCACAGGTCGCCCACGACCTCGCGCTCGAGGATCCACGCCGCGGGGCGCAGCCGCAGCGTCTCCGCCACGACCGCCTGCACGTAGGGCAGGCGGGAGACGTCGTCGTACGCCGGAACTCTGTCGCCGAGCACCGACCCGAGCTCCGCGCGCAACCGTGCGGCCACCTGCGGATGGCGGTCGAGGAGCCACCAGACCCAGGTCAGCGTCGTCGCGGTCGTCTCGTGGCCGGCGAGCAGCAGGGTGAGCAGCTCGTCCCGAACGTCCTCGTCCGACAGCTCCGGCACGTCGGCTGCGGCCTCGCGCAGCGACTGGACCAGCTCGGCCTCGCTACGGGCAGCGGCGTCGCGCGCCACCGAGTCGAGGGTGTCGTAGGCCTCTCGCAGCCACCGCAGCCCGGGGATCGGCTGCAGGGCGACCTTCTCGAACTGCGGCACGAACATCAGCGGCAGCGCGCGGAGCAGCCGCTCCAGCGAGCCGCCGATGACCTCCGCCGTCGCCCGACCGTCGACGCCGAGGACGGACCGGCCGATGGCGTCCATCGTGAGCGCGGCCATCTCGCGCTCCATCGGCACCTGCTGCCCGTCGCGCCAGGCCCGCGCGGTGGCCTGCGCCGCCGCGACCATGCTGTCGGCATAGGTCTCGAGCCGCTGGTGCTGGAACGCCGGCTGCACCTGCCGGCGTCGCAGCCGGTGCGGCGGGCCGTCGGTGGTGATGAGGCTGTCGCCGAGGAACACGCCGATCTTGCGAAACGACCCGCTTCGGGCGACCACCTCGTAGGGCGCGGTCAGGATCTGCCGGCACCAGGCCGGGTCGGTGACGACCCAGTTGGTCTGTCCGGCGAAGCGGAAGCGGCTGACGCCGTCGCGGCGGGTGAACGCGCCGACCTCGTCCCACAGCTCGATACTGCGCGTGCGGTCCAGCGACCAGGCCAGGCGGCGCGGCGTGAAGTGGAAGCGCCGCGGTGCAGCGGCTGCGGTGACCACGGGCGCATCATCCACCTCGTGCGCGCGGCAATCATCGATGGTTACGGGCCGCCGGAGGTGATCCGGGTCACAGCGGTTCGCTGCTCACCCCGTAGACCTGCCTGGCCGTCGGAGGCCGGATCGGGCAGGCTCGGCACATGGTCGATGCGTCCCTGGCCGTCGCCGGGGTGCCACCCGAGCCGCTCGACGACGTACCCCCGCCGCCCAACCTGCGCAGCGTCGTGCGCCAGTTCGGCCCGCGGGCACTGACCGACGCGGTCATCCCGCTGGTGCTGTTCCTGGCGCTCAACAGCACCGCCGGCGTCGTGTCGGCGATCGTCGCAGCGACGCTGTGGTCGCTGGCGTTGATCGCGCTACGCCGCCTCCGCGGGCAGCGGGTGGGTGTCGTCGTCTGGATCGCCGCGGGCTACGTCGCGCTGCGCGGCACGGCCGGCGCCCTGACGCAGTCGAGCGGGGTCTTCTTCGGACCGGGCGTGATCAACAACTTCATCATCGGGCTGGCCTTCCTCGGCTCGGTCGTCGCCGCCCGGCCGGCGGTCGGCGCGATCGCCCGGGCCTTCTACCCGTTTCAGGACTACGTGCGCGCGCACGCGGCCTACCGGCAGGTGTTCTCGCGGCTGACCCTCGCCTGGGCTGCCTACCTCATCCTCGGCGGCGGCCTGCAGCTGTGGCTGCTCGCCACCCAGTCGACCAACACGTTCCTGCTGGCGCGCGCGGCGTTCTCGTGGCCGATCGCCCTGGCGCTGTTCGTGTTCTCGCTGCACTACCCGCGACGGGCCTTCGCACGCGTGCCGGATCTGGCGCCCTTCATCGCGGCCGCCGAAGCGGCCCGCACCAGAGGCCGGGGCAGCAGCGCGACGACCTGAGGCCCGGTCAGGGGATGCGCGAGTCGTGCACCGACCGCGCGGCCGCCAGCTCCTGCGGGTCGAGGGTGCTCTCGTCGACGAGGGTGACCGTCGTCCAGTTGCCCCCGACGGGGCAGCGCTGCCAGCGGCGGCGGCCGAGCCGGACCGCCTTGAGCGACGCCATCGGCACCCAGATCGTGGTGAACCGGTGGCCTTCCTTGCACCGGACGACGCGGTCGTAGCGCTCGAACACGGAGGCCCCCTCAGGCACCCGCTGCGGAAACGATGGCATCGGTGCCGAAGCCGAGCAGCAGGCCCAGCAGCAGACCGTAGGCCAGCAGGTCGCCGCGCCGGGTCTTCGCCGCGACACCGAGCAGCTGTGTCACGACGTAGATGATCGACCCGGCCGCGAGGGTCAGGAAGACGACGCTGACCGGCTCGGACGTGAACGAGTGCCCGACCACCGTGCCGAGGAATGTCGGCCCGCCACCGATCGCGCCCATCGCGAGCAGGAAGCCCCAGCCAGGCCGCACGGGGCGACCGTCGTCGGTCGTGTCGCCGGCAAGGGGCGCCACGATGCCGAAGCCCTCGGTGGCGTTGTGCAGACCGAAGCCGATGACGAGGAGCGTGGCGAGGGCGATCTCCGACTTGGCCGCGGACTGGCCGATGGCGAGCCCCTCGGCGAAGTTGTGCAGACCTATGCCCACGGCGATCAGCAAGGCCAGGCGCCGGCCGGGCGACCAGGTGGCCATGCCCCGTGGCCGGGTCTCGGGCAGCTCCTCGACGTGCATCGCGCCGGGCCCGAACTTCACCGCCGCGCCCCGGGCCGGGCCGGTGCCGCCCCGCCGAATGCGCCCGGACATCCAGCGCTCGTAGAACACCAGCGACAGCAGGCCGACCGCCAGCCCGAGCGCGAAGATCGCGCCGTATCCCGCGGCGGTCGCGCCGCCGCCGTGCCCGTCGTGCACCCGGACCAGTGCCTGGTCGATCGGCTCCCATGCCGCCGACAGCACGTCCCAGACCAGGAAGAGCAGGATCCCGACGGCCACCGCGTTGAGGAACGCGCGCAGCCCCGGCGCGGGAGCGCGCAGCCGGCCCAGCGGCAGCCCGAACAGGATCGTCGCTCCGGCGATCAGCCCGAGCACGAGCGTGGTTCCCAGCCCCATCCGGGCTTCCTTCCCCACAAACGCTGATGACTAAGGGCATCCTAACCCTCGGCCCCGAGAGAGAAACCGGGGCACGGATCAGCCCGTCCTCAGGTTCCGTTCAGCCAGTCAGGGCACCGTGCCGGGTGGACGATGTCCGGCGTACGGCGAGTGGGAGAACCCGTGGACGAGCGCGACCTGCCCTGGTGGGCTCAGCCGGCGACGGCTCCCACCGACGGCGAGGCGACGGCTGCGCCTTCGCCCGGCGAACCACTCGCTGCGCCGGTCGAGCACCGCCACCGCGGGCTGAACCGCGTCACCGCGCTGCTCGCGGCCCTGCTCGTCCTGGTCTCGGGCATCGCCGGCGGGGCGCTCGCTGCGGTCCTCCACCACCCCACGGCCTCCTCGCCGTCCGCGCAGAGCGGGCAGCCCGCGCCGGGCAACGGGTTCGGCTTCCACCACTGGTGGCAATACGGCGGCAACGCGGGTCCCGGCGGCACCAACGCCGGCTCCGGCGGCACCAACAGCCCGACCGGTCCCGTCGACGCCGCCTCCATCGGCCGGCGCGTGGCCCCCGGCATCGTCGACATCAACACGTGGATCGGCTACCAGCAGGCCCAGGCAGCCGGCACCGGCATGGTGCTGACACCCGGCGGCGAGATCCTCACCAACAACCACGTCATCACCGGCGCAACGAAGATCACCGCAACCGACGTGGGCAACGGCAAGACCTACGCCGCGACCGTCGTCGGCTACGACCGCAGCCACGACGTCGCCGTCCTGCAGCTCGCCGGCGCGTCCGGCCTGCAGACCGTGCGCACGGGCAACTCGTCGGCCGTGCGGGTCGGCCAGGCGGTCGTCGCCGTCGGCAACGCCGGGGGGACCGGCGGCGAACCGTCGTACGCCGGAGGATCGGTCACCGCGCTCGACCAGACGATCACCGCCTCCAACGAGTCCGACGGCACCTCCGAGCAGCTGACCGGCCTCATCGAGACCAACGCCGACGTCGTGCCCGGCGACTCGGGCGGCCCGCTGGTCGACCAGTCGGGACGGGTCATCGGCATGGACACCGCAGCCTCCGACGGGTTCCGCTTCTCCGCGACCGGCGGCGACGGCTACGCGATCCCGATCGACGACGCGCTGCGCATCGCCCACCAGATCTCCTCGGGCAACGCGTCCTCGACCGTGCACATCGGGCCGACGGCACTGCTCGGCGTCGAGGTGCAGGCCGCGCAGGACCAGAACGGGTTCGGCGCGCCGACCTCCGGTGCGCTGGTCGCCGGGGTCGTCTCGGGTGGCCCGGCCGAGGCGGCCGGCATCGTCGCCGGCGACCTCATCACCGCGGTCGACGGGCAGCCGGTCGACTCCCCCGACGCGCTGAGTGCGGCCATGCTCGCCCAGCGGCCGGGTGACGTGGTCAGCGTTGGCTACGTCGACGGGTCGGGCCGGCAGCGCAGCGTGCAGGTCCGGCTCGGATCCGGCCCGCCCCAGTAGCGGCCGGTCAGCCGGCGCCGAGCACGCGGCGGGCGAACTCCGCGTAGACCGCCACCCCGTCGGCCAGCACGCCGTCGTCAAACGCCGCCTCGGGCGAGTGGTTGTACGGCGCGGTGGCCGGGTCGCGATCGGCGGGGGTGGCTCCGAGAAACGCCATGACGCCGGGCACCTCGTCGAGCACGCGGGAGAAGTCCTCGGAACCTGCGACCGGGTTGGGCAGCTCGACGAACCGGTTGTCGCCGTGCACCTCGCGGATCACGTCCTGCAGGTCGTCGACCGACCCGGCGGCGTTGACGGTCACCGGGTAGAGCTCCTCGGCCACGGCCTCCACGTCGAGGCCGTGCGCGGCGGCGATGCCCTGGCACACCCGCACCGACTCGGCCAGCACCCGTTCGTGCGCGTCGCGAGAGAACGACCGGACCGTCGCCTCGAAGCAGGCGTCGTCGGGGATCACGTTGTGCACGGTGCCGGCGTGGAAGGCGCCGATCGTGATGACGACCGGGTCGAAGACGTTGAACCGGCGGGTCACGAACGTCTGCAGCGCGGTCACCATCTCGCAGGCGGCCGGGATCGGGTCCTTCGCCTGGTGCGGCGACGAGCCGTGCCCTCCGGCGCCGCGCACGGTGACCCGCAGCACGTCGGCCGCCGACATCACCGGGCCGGGCCGGCTGGCGAACAGCCCGCGTGGCAGCAGCCCGCTGGTCACGTGCAGGGCGAGCGCGGCATCGACCCGATGGCCGGTGGCGTCGAGGACGCCCTCGCCGACCATGTGGGCCGCGCCGTCGTAGCCCTCCTCGCCGGGCTGGAACATGAAGACCACGTCGCCGGCCAACGACTCGCGCTGCGCGGACAGCAACCGAGCGGCCCCGACCAGCATCGCCGTGTGCAGGTCGTGCCCGCAGGCGTGCATGGTCTCCCCGCCGGCTGCAAAGTCGACGCCCGACCGCTCGACGACGGGCAGCGCGTCCATGTCACCGCGCAGCAGCACCGACCGTCGCGCCTGCCCGGCTGCCGAGCCGCGCAGCACGGCGGTGACCGAGGTCAGCGACGAGCCGGTCGAGACCTCCAGCGGCAGGCCGTCGAGCGCGGCGAGCACGCGCTCCTGGGTGCGCGGCAGCTGCAGCCCGATCTCCGGTTCGCGGTGCATCTTCCGCCGGAACTGCACCAGGTCGTCCTGCAGGGCACGCGCGTCCTCGAGCAGCGTCATGGCCGGATTGTGGCATCGCCGTCGCAGCGGGTAGGCGCCCATCGGCGCACGCGCTGCACCTCGCGCCGTACGCAGGAGAGGACGGAGGCACTCCGTGACGGACGCAAGCCGCGTGGGCCGGCCGCACCAGCGAGCACTGCTCGCCGTGACGCTGGCGGGGGTTGCGGGGTTCGTCGACGTGGTCGGCTACATGACCCTCGACCTGTTCACCGCGCACATGAGCGGCAACAGCACCCGGCTAGGCGTCTATCTGGGCAGCGGGGTCGTCCTGCGCGCGGCTCCGGCGCTGTTCGCCGTCGCCCTGTTCGTCATCGCGATCACCGTCGGCACGATCCTGATGGAGGCCGGCACCAGAGCGGCGCTGCGCTCGCCGTCGGCGCTGGTCATCGGCATCGAGGCGGGGCTGCTGGTGGCCTTCGCGGTCCTCGGCGGCCTGGCCGCGACCCACGGCCAGGTGGCGCGCAGAGACACCGCGACGTACTACGGGCTGGCCGCGCTGGCCGTCATCGCCATGGGGCTGCAGACCTCGACGCTGCAGCAGATCAGCGGCCGCACGGTACGCACGACGTACGTGTCGGGGATGCTGACCCAGTTGTCCGACGAGCTGGCCGGGCTCCTGCTCCGGGGACCGTTGCAGCGCAACCAGCCGAGCTACCTGCGCGCCGAGGTGGGAGTCCAGCCGGGACAGCCCTCCGGACGGCGGATCGGGCTTGTCGCTGGCATCTGGTGCGTCTACGCCGCGGGCGGCATCCTCGGCGGCTACCTGCAACATCGCTGGCAGCTGCGCTGCGTCGCCATCCCGATCGCGTTGCTTCTCGTGGTGGCCGCGACCGAGCTGCGCTTCCCGATCGACCGCCGGCTGCGCTCAGGAGAGCGCGCCACCGATTTCGACGACTGGACCGCGGGCTGACGCAGCGGCGCGAGCCCGGAGTCGCGCGTGACTGACGGCGAAGGGGTATGGCCAACACGGGGATCCAGGGGGAGGATCGACGAGGGTCTCGGACCCCTGCTCCCTGCTCTGTCGGCTGCGCGCGATGGGAGTCTCCGATGACGGTGCCGACGTTGATCCCGATCCTGTCCCCCGGCCGCCATGCCAGCCCCGAACAAGGCGGCTGCTTCATGGAGATCGCCTCGCTGCTGGCCGGCGAACGATGGAGCGACCATCCGCGCTCGGCCCACCCGGCGCTCGGCATGCTGGCGCGGGCGGTCAACGACCGCAGCAGCGACACCGGCCGCGCGGCGCTGGTGCCGATGATCCCTTCGGTGATCGGTACCTCCGCGGCGGACGAGCGCGTCGGCGCGGAGATCGTCGCGCTCTGCTGCCGGCGCGCCCTGGACGGTGCACGGCCGGCCGACCGGTTCTTCCTGACCCACGCGCTTCGGGTCAGCGAGCGACGGGCGGCCGACCCGCGACCGCTCACCTGGTGGCGCCGGCGGCTGCTGCGCAGCCACCTGCACGGCCCCGGTGGGCGCGCGATTCACGGCGCCGTCCTCGACATCGCCCGGGTGGCCGGCCCGCACGCCGACGTCGCGCTGCGCCGGCTGCTCGCCGACGCGATCGCGCTCACCCGGCAACGTTGCCGGCAACAACACTCAATTGCGGCAACTGCCGCGCCGATACCTATTGCGTGACGAGTGCTCGTAGATCGGACGCACCCGCGTCCCAGCTGACCGCCGAGTTGCGCGGGATCGCACGCCGCACCGGGCGCTCCCTCGACGGGCGCACCGACCGGCAGCTCCTGGACGGGCTGCGGCTGCTGCGCCGAGCAGTCGCCGACGCAGCAGCCGTGCAGGCACCCGCACTGCGCTGAACGCGGGCGGTGGACGTCTTACTTGAAGGCGTCCTTCACCTTCTCGCCCGCCTGCTTGAGGTCGCCCTTGGTCTGGTCGACCTTGCCCTCGGCCTCCATCGAACGGTCACCGGTCACCCGGCCCGTCGTCTCCTTGGCCTTGCCTACGGTTTCCTCTGCGGTGTTCTTGGCCTTGTCCATGAGTCCCATGCACCGTTCCTACCCGGACGTCGCCGCGCGGCTAACCTCGCTGCCCGGCTACGATCCGCTGCCCATGGAGGCCCGCCACTTCACGACGCCGAGCGCCGCACAGCTGGTCGACGTCGAAGCGCTGCGTCAGCTGAAGTACCGCTACTGCCGGCTGCTCGACACGAAGCACTTCACCGAGCTGGGTGAGCTGTTCGTCGAGGACGGCACCGCGTCGTACGGCGGAGGGGCGATCACTCTCACGGGCCGGGCCGAGATCGTCGGGTTCCTGACCACCTCGATGGGGTCCGAGCGGATCCTGACCAGCCACCTGGTCGGCCACCCGGAGATCGGCCTGAGCGAGGACGGGCGCAGCGCGACCGGCTCGTGGGCACTGCAGGACGTCGTCGTGCTGGAGGAGCCGGGACTCGTGGTGCGTGGCGCCTCCTACTACGAGGACCGCTACGTGAGGGTGGGCGACGCGTGGCGGATCGCTCACACCGGCTACCGGCGGCTCTACGAGGAGATCGGCCCGCGCGTGGAAGGCACCCGGACGACGGCCTCGTGGTGGGGCACCGACGGCCGGTCGAGCCTCGTCGGTCGCTGACTCACGGCGCCAGCGAGTCGCCGTAGCCGGTACGCCGGGCCTGCTCGCGCACCGCGCCGAGTTGGGCCTCGGTGAGTATGGCCGGCGCCCCGATCTGGCAGGCCCGCCAGTAGAGGGTCGCCAGCCACTCGAGCAGCTCGGCCCGGCGGTAGGCCTCCGCCAGCGATTCGGCATAAGCGACCGTGCCGTGGTTGGCAAGGATCGCGGCGAAACGACCGTCGATCGCCCGTCGCACGTGACCGGCGAGCTCCGGCGTGCCGAACGTCGCGTAGGGCGCGACCCGCACCGGGCCGCCGAGCGCGTTGATCGTGTAGTGGATCGCGGGCAGCTCGACCGCCACCGTCGACAGCGCCGTGGCGTAGGGGGAGTGGGTGTGTACGACGGCACCGGCCACGTCGCTCGCGGCGTAGACCGCCAGGTGCAGCGGCAGCTCGGAGGTCACCCGGCGCGGTGCGCTGCGCACCGCGCCGGCCGGGTCGACGACGCAGATGTCCGCCGGCACGAGGTCGTCGACCTGGACGCCGCTCGGGGTGACGTAGATGTCGTCGCCGGCCCGGACGCTCAGGTTGCCCGACGTACCGATGCAGAGCCCGTCACGGACCATCCGGCGGCTGGTCTCGACCAGGGCGACCCTCGCGTCGTCGCCGGTCACGGCCGGAACCGGCGCAGCCGCAGGCTGTTGCTGACGACGAACACCGAGCTGAACGCCATCGCTGCTCCCGCGAGCAGCGGGTTGAGCAGGCCCGCCGCGGCCAGCGGCAGGGCCGCGACGTTGTAGGCGAAGGCCCAGAAGAGGTTGCCCTTGATCGTGCGCAGCGTCCGGCGGGACAGCCGGATCGCGTCGACGGCCGTGCGCAGGTCCCCGCGCACGAGCGTGAGGTCGCTCGCCTCGATCGCGACGTCGGTGCCGGTGCCCATCGACAACCCGAGGTCGGCCTGCGCCAGCGCAGCGGCGTCGTTGACCCCGTCGCCGACCATCGCGACGACGGCGCCGGAGTCCTGGAGACGCTTGACGACGTCGACCTTGCCGGCCGGGAGCACCTCGGCGATCACGTCGTCGGCCGCGATGCCGACCTCGCGGGCGACCGACGCGGCGACCGCGGCGTTGTCACCGGTGAGCAGGACCGGGCGCAGGCCGAGGTCCCGCAGCTCTGCGATCGCCTGGGCCGACGTCGGCTTGACCGTGTCGGCGACGACGACGACCCCCCGGGCCGCGCCGTCCCATGCCACGGCGACCGTCGTACGCCCCTCGGCCTCGGCTGCCGCGAGTGCGGCCTGCAGGTCGCCGGGCAGGGCAATGCTCCAGTCGGCCAGCAGCGCGGGCCGCCCGACCAGCACCGCCCGGCCGTCGACGACGGCCTGCACGCCGAGCCCTTCGACGTTGACGAACTCCTCGGCGGCCGGCAGCTCGCCGACCTCGGCCTGCGCCGCGGTGGCGATCGCTCGGGCGATCGGGTGCTCGGAGGCGTGCTCGGTCGCGCCGGCCAGCCGCAGCAGCTCGCGACGCTCGACCTCCGGTGCGACGACGACGGCGTGCACGGCCATCCGGCCGGTCGTGACCGTGCCGGTCTTGTCGAGCACGACGGTGTCGACCCGGCGGGTCGACTCGAGCACCTCGGGCCCCTTGATGAGGATGCCGAGCTGCGCGCCGCGGCCGGTCCCGACCATCAGGGCCGTCGGGGTGGCCAGCCCGAGCGCGCAGGGGCACGCGATGATCAGCACCGCGACGGCGGCGGTGAACGCCGTCTCGACCGGGTGGCCGGTGCCGAGCCAGACGGCGAGGGTGCCGAGGGCGAGCACGATGACGACCGGCACGAAGACCGCGGAGATGCGGTCGGCGAGCCGCTGCACCTGCGCCTTGCCGTTCTGCGCCTCCTCGACCATGCGGGCCATCTGCGCGAGCTGCGTGTCGCCGCCGACCCGGGTGGCCCGCACGACGAGCCGCCCGCCGGCGTTGACGGTGGCGCCGACCACGGCAGAGCCGGGACCGACCTCCACGGGCACCGACTCGCCGGTCAGCATCGACACGTCGAGGGCGGACGTGCCGGTGACGACGACGCCGTCGGTGGCGACCTTCTCCCCCGGCCGGACGACGAACTCGTCACCGACCGCGAGCTGCTCGACCGGCACCCGCAGCTCGACGCCACCCCGAAGGACCGCGACGTCCTTGGCTCCGAGCTCGAGCAGCGCACGCAGCGCGGCACCGGACCGGCGCTTGGCCCGCGCCTCGAAGTAGCGCCCGGCCAGGATGAACAGCGTGACGCCGGCGGCCACCTCGAGGTAGATCTCGTCCGCGCCGCCGCCCTGCGACGGCACCAGCGTGAACGGCATCGTCATCCCGCGCTCGCCGGCCCCGCCGACGAACAGCGCGTAGACCGACCAGCCGAAAGCCGCGAGCACGCCCAGCGAGATGAGGGTGTCCATCGTCGTCGCGCGGTGTCGCAGGTTGGTCAGCGCGGCGCGGTGGAAGGGCCACGCCCCCCACGTCACGACCGGCGCGGCCAGCGTGAACGACAGCCACTGCCAGTAGTCGAACTGCAGCGCGGGCACCATGCCCAGCACGATGACCGGTACGGCGAGCACGAGGGTCGTCAGCAGCCGCTGGCGCAGCGACGCGCTCGGGTCGGGCTGCTCCGGCGCCGGACCGGGCGCCGCGGCGCGGGGCTGCGGCAGCGCGGCCGTGTAGCCCGTGGCCTCGACCGTCGCGACGAGGTCCTGGGGACGCACGCCGTCGGCGTAGGTGACCCTGGCCTTCTCCGTCGCGTAGTTGACGCTGGCGGTGACGCCGTCCATGCGGTTGAGCTTCTTCTCGACGCGCGCCGCGCAGGAGGCGCAGGTCATGCCGCCGATGGCCAGCTCGACCGTGTGCTGCCCGGTCTCGACGCTCATGGTTGGCTGCCGGTCAGCTCGTAGCCGGCCTCGTCGACCGCCGCGCGAACTTGCTGCTCGGCCAGCGGGGCAGCACTGGTGACGACGACCGTCGACTCGCCGCCCTCGACGAGGTCGACGTCGACCGACTGCACCCCCGGGAGGGCGGTGATCTCACCGGTGACGGCGGAGACGCAGTGGCCGCAGGTCATGCCGCTGACGGTGTAGCGCGCGGTGATGGTCATCGGAGATCTCCTTGTCGTGGGTAGGTCAGCTGCGGACGAGGCGTGCGATGGCGTCGGAGGCCTCGCGCACCTTGGCGTCCGCCTCGGAGCCGCCCTTGGCGGCGGCCTCCATCACGCAGTGCGCAAGGTGCTCGTCGAGCAGACCGAGCGAGAAGGACTGCAGCGCCTTGGTGGCCGCGCTCACCTGCGTGAGCACGTCGATGCAGTAGTGCTCCTCCTCGACCATGCGCTGCAGGCCCCTGATCTGGCCTTCGATGCGCCGCAGCCGCTTGAGCTGCGCGTCCTTGCTGTCGTGGTAGCCCGGCGTACCGTGCGTCATCTGGCCTCCATACCCCGGGTGGGTACCTGCTCCAACGCGGCTACCATACCCCCAGGGGGTACATTCGGCAAGCGGTCGCCGGTCTTCCCGTCCACCGCCGGTTCCGACGTCCACGATCGTCCTGAGAGCTGACCGCACCACGCGCGCGGCGGGGCCGGACCTAGCGGCGGGCCTCGGGCAGCGGCAAGGGACACGAGGGCGCGAGGGCGTCCTGGGTCATCGGGTCGACGTCGGTCAGGAACGTCGCGTGGAACCGGTTGATGAGGTTCGACAGCCCGATGGTGAAGCAAATCTCGATCATCTTCTCGACCGGGTAGTGCGCCGACAGCTCGGCGTAGAGCTCGTCGGTGATGGGGTCCATGCGGGTCGACGCCTGCGCGTAACGGACGATCGCGCGCTCCTGCGGCTCGTAGAGCCCGTCGGGCAGCGGGTCGTCACCCAGGTGCGCGAGCTTCTCTTCCGTCAGGCCTGCCACTCGACCGAGCAGCACGTGGGTGGGCACTCAATAGTGACAGCGGTTGACGACGCTGGCCGTCAGGTAGGCGAGCTCGCGCTCCGCCGGCGTGAGGGAGTTGGCCATGTAGACCGGCGGGCCGAACTGCGTCAGCGCGGCGAACACCTTCGGGTGGTTCGCGACGCCCCGGTAGACGTTGAGGTCCGTGCCGACCGCGTCGCGGATCCGGTGCAGGATCGCCGCGGCCTGCGGGTCGGCGGCGGGATCGTCCGGGTCCACCAGGGGAATGCGCGCCATGCGCGAGACTGTAGCGACGACGAGGAGGCCCGGTGCCGGCAGGAAAGCTGCGCGCGCTCGGCCTGCCGCGCATGGTGCTCCTCGCCGGCGCCGTGGCGAGCATCGTCGCGGCCGCTTCGGCACCGCGGTCCGCCTCGACGGCGGCGAGCCAGGTGTGGCCGGCGTTCGTCCTCGTGATCGGGTTGCTGCTGGTCGGGTTCGCGGCGGCGCAGGACGGTGCCTTCACGGGGATGGCGGCAGCGCTCGACCGGCTGCCCGGCCGGCCGTGGCTGCGCTACGCCTCGAGCATGGCGCTGGTCGCGGCGACGTCGGTGCTGCTCAACCTCGACACCGCCGTCCTCTTCCTGACCCCGGTGCTCGTGCTGCTGGCGCGCCGCCAGGAGGCCGGCGAGCAGGCGTTCCTCTATGGCTGCGTGTTCGTCGCCAACTCGGCCTCGCTGCTGCTGCCGGGCTCCAACCTGACCAACCTCATCGTGCTGCAGCGCGACCACCTGGCCGGCACGCAGTTCGCCGCACGACTCTGGCCCGCATGGCTGGTCGCCGTCGTGGTGACCGCCGCAGTGACGGCCGTCCTGCTTCGCGGTCACCGGGGCGCGCGAGCAGAGACCCATCGGCCGCCACCGCACCGGCCCTACCTGAGCAGCGTGGCCATCGCCGCGGTGACCGTGGCGTTGCTCGCGTCGCCCGATCCTGCCCTTCCGGTGCTCGCGATCGGAGCCGGTACGACGGTGGCCCTGTTCGCCGCCAACCGTGACGCGCGACGGCGACTGACCGGCGCGATCGACGTCACGACGGTCGCGGGACTGTTCGGCCTCGCCGTAGCCGCGGGCACCTTGGGCCGGACCTGGCTCGGGCCGGCGCACGCGCTCGCCGACGCCGGCCGTTGGGGCACGGCCTATACCGGCGCGGCAGCGGCCGTGCTGCTCAACAACCTGCCGGCCGCGGCGCTGCTGTCCGCACACCCGACCGCCCATCCGCGCGCGCTGCTGCTCGGGCTGGACATCGGGCCCAACATCGCCGTCACCGGGTCGCTGTCGGCCGTCCTCTGGTGGCAGGCTGCGCGCCTCGTCAACAGCCCGACCTCCGCACGCCGCTACTCGCAGATCGGTGTGGTGGTCGCCATGGCCGCCATCCCGCTCGCCGTCCTCGCCCTGCCATAGGCCTGGTCAGTCGCTGCGCGGATGGATGCAGACGCAGCAGCGCTGCTCCGCGGGCTCCAGCGCACCGGCCAGCCGGTCGCCGACCCCGGCGCCGGTGAGCATGCCCTCGAGGAACGCGTGGTTGAGCTCGCAGACCAGCTCGGGAGCAACCTCGACGAGCGCGTGGAAGGGGCAGTTGCGCAGCACGAGGTGCTCGTTGTCGCGAGCCGGCTCGTAGCCGAGTGCCGCGAGCCGCTCCTCCATGGCATCGAGCGCCCGCCGGCGCGACCGGCCGGTGCTCGGCCCCGACTCCCTGCCCAGCTGCTCGCCCCGCGCCCGCGCGACGGCCAGCGTGTGCGCGCGGGGGTCGCCGCGGGCCGGGGCGGTGGCCACTGCCTCGGCGAGGATCTGGCCGGCCAGCGCGTAACGTCGGGCGGGCACCGAGATCGAGACCTCGCCGTCGACGACCGCATAGCGCTTGGCCGGACGCCCGGCGCCCCGCCCGCCACGGCCCGGCGGCCGCGCGTAGGAGACCGCGAGCAGCCCGGCTTCCGCGAGCTTGTCGAGATGGAACGCCGCCAGCGGGCGCCCCATGTCGAGGGCGGCGGCGATCTCGTCGCGGGTGACCGGCTCGGCGGCCTGGCGCACCGCGTCGTAGACCGCCCGTCGGGTCGGCTCGGCCAGCACACCGACGACCGACCACGACACGCCAGCAAGTCTAGTGGGCTTGACGTCGTACCGGAAGGGCCGTATCACTAGCACTAATTATTGCTACGGCAGCCTGGAGGCCGCCATGCGCCGGTTCTCGTTCGCTCCTTCGTTGACGATCCGCGGCCGTGAGTTCCACGGCCTGCGTGGGTGGGCCGGCAAGCCGTTCCACCCACCGTTGACCGACGTGCCGATCACGGCGTACCTGCTCGCGGCGGGCTTCGACCTGTCGAGCCTCGCCGCCCGGCACGAGGCACCCACCCTGGCCCGGGAGCTCTACCACGCGGGTGGGTGGGCGTTCATCGCCGGCGCGATCGTCTCCGTGCTGGCCGCGCTGACCGGCTGGGCCGACTGGCACCGCTCGAGCGAGCCCGGCACCCAGGCGCGGCGCACGATCAACGCGCACGCGATCACGATGATCACCGTCACGCTGCTGGCCCTGGCCGACATCGGGCTGCGCTACTCGGCCGGCTCCGACCTGAATGCCGCGGCCTGGTGGGTCGCGGTGCTGTCGACGGTGACCGCCCTGCTCGTCACGACCGGCGCGACGATGGGCGGCACGCTGGTCTTCGACTACGGCTTCAACGTCGAGACGGCGACCGACTCCCCCGTCTGGCACCGCAACGAGCACGACGTGCTCCCCGGGCACAAGGACGTCGCGCCGGCACCGGACGAGCCCCCGGCCGAGGGCATCCATCCGGCCTCATGACCGCGGCAGCGGCTCCTCCACCTCGTCCGGGGCCTCTGCCTCGTCCTTCCCGCTGGCCTCGTCGGCCAGCGGGGCGCGGCCGATGACCAGCGAGAAGCGGCCGGTGCCGGACGGGATCAGCGCGCGGAGGCTGAGCACCCGCTCGTGCTCGCGGGCCTCGCGCAGGTCGCGCAGCCGGCCCTTCAGCAGCTGGTCGAGCGAGACCATGCCCATCAGCTTCCCGGGGTCGTCACGGTCGACGACGGGCAGCCGGGTGAAGGATCGCTCGGCCATGACGTAGGCCGCCTGGCGCATGGTGTCGTCGGGATGCACGACCACGGGCTGGATGATGAGCCGGTCGATCGCGCCGGCGGTGTCGACGTCGTCGAACGCCGCGCGCATGATGTCCCGGCGGGTTACGACGCCGCGGAACCGGCCGTCGGCCGACAGCACCGGGTACAGCCGCTGCCGATGCTCCGGACCGACCGTCGGGCGGCCGTCGCGCAGGAACACCGAGATGACCTGACGCAGCGGCGTCCCGTCGCGGAACGTGATCGGGTCGTAGGTCATGACCTCGCGCACGAGCAGGATCTCGAGCGGGTCGACGTCGTACTCGCGGGACAGGTGGAACCCGCGCCGCGCGACCTTCTCCGTCAGCACCGAGCGCTTGAGCACCAGCACGGACACGGCGTACGCCGTCGAAGCGCCGATCAGCAACGGCAGCAGCGCGTCCATGCGATGGGTCAGCTCGAGGGCGAAGATGACGCCGGTGAACGGCGAACGCATGACCCCGCCCAGCACCCCGGCGAGGCCGATCAGGGGCCAGAATCCCGGCCCCACACCGGGAAAGACGGTGGCCTCGACCGCGCCCAGTGCTCCACCGATCATGAACATCGGCGCCAGCACGCCGCCGGAGGTGCCGGACCCCAGGGACAACGACCAGATCAGCGTCTTGACGACGAGGATGCCGCCGACCAGGCCGAGCGAGATGCGCCCGCTGAGCTCCTGGCCGATGACGTTGTAGCCGACGCCGAGGGCCTGGGGCACGATCAGGCCGCCGACGCCGATGATCAGGCCTCCGATCGCGGGCCACCACATCCAGTGGATCGGCAGCTTGCGGAACCCGTCCTCGGCGGCGTAGACGAGCACGGTCGCGATCAGCGCGAGGATGCCGGCGGCGATGCCCGACACGACGCACAGCCCGTAAACCGAGCCGGTGAGGTGAAGGGAGGTCAGTGGCACCTTGAAGATCGGGCCGGTGCCGAGGATGGGCCCGCGAATGATCGTGGCCACCGACACCGCGGCGGCCACTGGCACATAGCTACGCGGGCGCCACTCGAAGAGCAGCAGCTCGACGGCGAGCAGCACGGAGGCCAGGGGCGCGTTGAAGGTGGCGGCCATGCCGGCGGCGGAGCCGGCGACGAGCAGCGTCTTGCGCTCGTCCGCGGTCAGCCGCAGGAACTGGGCGAACAGCGACCCGAAGGCCCCACCGGTCATGATGATCGGACCCTCGGCACCGAACGGCCCACCGGTGCCGATCGCGATCGCCGACGAGACGGGCTTGAGCAGCGCGACCCGCGGCTGCACCTTGCTGCCGCCGGTGAGGATCGACTCGATCGCCTCCGGCATGCCGTGGCCACGAATCTTCTCCGAGCCGTAGCGCGCCATCAGCCCGACCACGAGACCGCCGAAGACCGGCGCCAGCAGCACGACGGCCCAGTAGTGGTGGCCCGCGCCCGGCGCCACCAGCTTGGTGTCGACGCGGTTGTAGAAGATCAGGTTGGTGATGAGGCCGATGAGCCGCAGCAGCGCCCAGGCCACCACGGCACTGACCGCACCGATCGGCAGCGCGAGCGCGGTGATGACGAGCATCCGCGGGGTCGCGGTGAAGTCGCCCAGGTGGTGCAGTGCGGTCGGCCCTCCGTCCGGTCGCACCGGCGCGGGCGCGGTCAGGTCACCGGCTATCCGGGACCGGGAATCGTCCGATCCCTGCATCCTCCACCTCCGTACCGCAACCAGTATCGCAGGGCGATCCTGGTGGGCCGACGGCCGGAGTGGGTACCCGCGAAGAGGCCTACGGACGCACCTCGTAGTAGAGGTTGGCCGGGTCGTCGAAGTCGTGCACGACGAACCGCGTGAACCCGGCGTCGCGGACCATGCGCTCGGCCAGCTCGGTCGGGAAGCCCAACGTGCCGAGCCCCGCACCGCCCGGCTCCGACAGCGCCGACGACATGCAGGTCGCGACCGATGTGCCGTACATCATCGCGAGCAACGGGTTGCGCAGGTTGTCCTGCCAGCGCTGCTTGGCACGGATGTCCTTGATGAGCCAGACGCCGTCGTCCTTCAGCGCCCGGCGGATCGCGGTGATCGCGGCCTGCGGGTGCGGCATGTCGTGCAGGCAGTCGAAGGTGAGGACGAGGTCGTACGCCGGTTCCGACGGCAGCTGCTCGGCGGGCGCGGCGTGCACCTCGACGTTGTCGAGACCGGCCGCAGCGACCTGTGCCCGGGCCCGCTCGACAGCGTGGCGCGACGGGTCGTAGCCCTCGAACCGCGAGGCGGGGAACGCCGTGGCCATGGCGATCAGTGCGACGCCGGAGCCGCAGCCGACGTCCGCGACTCGTGCTCCCTTCTCGAGCGCGGCCGACACGCCGCCGAGCGCCGGGAGGATCACGGGGACCAGCGCCTGGCGCGCCCAGGGACCGAGCATCCGCTCGACGTGGTGCGCCGCCGAAGGGCCGAGGTCGTCGTAGCTCAGACCGACGCCGGTGCGGAACGCGTCGGCCAACCGGTCGACGATGTCCGGCGGCGCCACCCCGCCCTGGAAGGCGCCCGCGGCGAACCACAGGCTGCCGTCCTCGTCGGCGAGCACCGCGGCTGCCTCCGGCGAGAGAGTGAACGTCTCTCCGTCGTCGGTGTCCAGCAGCCCGGCGGCGGCCTGGGAACGCAGCCACTCCAGCAGCCAGCGCGGCTGCAGGCCGGTGCTCTCGGCGAGGGCGGCGGCAGTCAGCGGGCCGGCACCGTCCATCGCCCGGTAGAGACCGAGCCGGTCGCCCAGATGAATCATCAGGGCGACGACCTCACCCTGCTTGAAGCGCCAGACGTGCAGCGCCAATGCGTTGACGCGGTCGACGTCGAGATTTCGGTCGTGGCTCGACGTTTCTTTGCCAGAAATGTCCGAATTCGTTGTCACGGCTTCCTTTCGTTCGCCGAGCGGCGATTCCCCTTGCCGAATAAGGGCATATACAGCCGCACCAGTGGTCGGACACCCCCGCGCCGACCGCAAATTCGTCGGAGGTGCGTCGTGCTTCTTCTGGGCGTGATTCTGCTCATTGTCGGGTTCGTCCTAGGAATTTATGCCCTGTGGGTCATCGGGCTCATTCTCGCCGCCGTCGGCGCGGCGTTGTGGGTGATGGGTGCCATGGGTCGGGCGGTCGGCGGACGCCGGCACTACTGGTAGTTCGCCGAGGGACCGACGAAGGCCCGCGCACCACGGGTGCGCGGGCCTTCGCGCACGAACGACGTGCACGCGCGCCCGCGCCGGCAGGCCGCAGACTCCAGGACTGCCCCGCGTTTCGCCCGCCCGGATCACCTGAGTTCGGCGTGTACCGTGACGATCATGAACCCACTGCAAGGCGTCATCTCCGAGTCGTGGGCGATGTACCGGCGCCACGCGGCTCACCTGCTGCCGATCGCGTTCGTGATCTACCTGGTGGCCGCCGCGCTGGAGGCGGTGCTCATCGGCCTGCTCGGCGCCTTCGGGGCCTTCCTGGCCTTCATCGTGTCGGTGCTCAGCGTCTTCGTCCTGCAGGCCACCCTCGTCAAGGCGGTCGAGGACGTCCGCGACGGCCGGGTCGACCTGTCGATGGCCGAGACCGTGCAGGCGGCCCGGCCACGCGTCGGGACCGTCGCCGGCGCCTCGATCCTCGCGGGCATCGCGGTCGCGATCGGCCTGCTGCTGCTGATCGTGCCGGGGCTCGTGCTGATCACGTTCCTCGCGCTGATCGTGCCGGTGATCGTGCTGGAGGGCCGCGGGGTCACCGAGGCCTTCCGCCGCAGCACCGACCTGGTCCGGGGGCACGGTTGGGCGATGTTCGGTGTGCTCGTGCTGACGATGGTCGTCTACATCGTGGTGGGCTTCATCATCGGCGTGATCCTGTTCGCCCTCGCGCCGTGGGCGCGCGACTTCCTGTCGACGATCATCTCGGGCACGCTGCTCGCGCCCTTCACCGCGCTCGCGCTGACCCTGAGCTACTACCGGCTGCGCGACGTCCACCCGGGTGCCGCGCCGCGCCCCGCGGCCGATGACCTCTGGGGCTCGCCGCAGGCGTAGGCCTCAGGTGTTCTGGGCGGTCATCCCGCCGTCGACGACGAGAACGGCACCGTTGATGTACGACGCCGCCGGCAACACCAGGCCGAGCGTCGCGTGGGCGACTTCCTCGGGGTCGCCGTACCTGCGCAGCGGCACCCGCCGCCGGGCGAACTTGGCCTTCGCGTCGTCCGGGATGCCGGCGGTCATGCCGGTGCGGATCGGCCCGGGGCAGACGCAGTTGACAGTGACGCCGCGCGCACCGAGCTCGACGGCCAGGCTTCGCGTCAGCCCAATGACCCCGTGCTTCGACGCCGTGTAGGGCGAGATGTAGGCCGTCGCGCCCAGGCCCTCCGTCGAGGCGATGTTGACGACGCGCCCGTCGGCGTTGCGGACCAGCTGGGGCAGCGCGGCCCGGATGAACCGCGCGTGCGCGGTGAGGTTGACCGCGAACGTCGCCACCCAGGCCTGCTCGTAGCCCTCGCCGTCGATGGGCGCCGGCAGCGAGACGCCGGCGTTGTTGACGAGGATGTCGAGCCCGCCGAACCGCTCGCCCACTTCGGCGACCGTCGTCTCGATCGCGGCCGGCTCGCTGACGTCGACCGCCCACGTGTGGACCTCGCCGCCGGCGGCCAGGATCTCGTCGGCCACCTCGGCCAGCTGGTCCGCGCTGCGGTCGACAAGCGCCAGCCGGGCTCCCTCGTCGGCGAACAACCGCGCGGTGGCCCGGCCCATGCCGCTGGCCGCGCCGGTGACCAGGGCGACCCGTCCCGCGATGCTGCGGGACAGCGACGACAAGGGCACTAGGAGACCCACTCCTTGAGCTGGGCGATCATCCGGACGGGGTCGGGCCCGACCGGGTTGACCTGGAGCATCGTGACGCCGGCCTCCTTGTAGGCCGCGACCCGCTCCTTCACGTAGCCCTCGGAGCCGACGAGGTTGGTCTTCTCGAGGAAGTCCGCGGGCACCTTCGCGGCGGCCTCGTCCTTCTTGCCCGACAGGTAGAGGTCCTGGATCTCCTCGGCCTCGGCCTCGAACCCGTAGCGGCGGGCCAGGTCGTTGTAGAAGTTGCGGCCCTTGGCGCCCATGCCACCGACGTACAGCGCGACCATCGGGCGGGAGAAGTCGCGGATGCCCTCGACGTCGTCGCCGATGGCGAGCATGCCGCCGGCGACGATCTCCAGCGGGGCAAGGCTGCTGTCGCGGTTGGCCGCGCCCTTGGCGAGGGAGTCGCCCCAGACGCCGGCCGCCTTCTCGGGGATGTAGAGGATCGGCAGCCAGCCGTCGGCGACCTCGGCCGTCATCTCGACGTTCTTCGGGCCGAGCGAGGCCACGAAGACCGGGATGTGCTCGCGCACCGGATGGGTGATCATCTTCAGCGGCTTCCCGAGGCCGGTGCCCTGCCCCTCCGGCAGCGGGATGCGGTAGATGCCGTCGTTGGTGAGGCGCTCGCGGCGCCAGACCTGCCGGCAGATGTCGACGATCTCCCGGGTGCGGGCCAGCGGGCGGTCGTAGGGCAGCCCGTGCCAGCCCTCGATGACCTGCGGGCCCGACGCGCCGAGGCCCAGGATCGCGCGCCCGCCGGAGACGTAGTCGAGCCCGGCCGCCGTCTGGGCGAGCAGCGCGGGGGTGCGGGAGTAGATCGGCAGGATGCCGAAGCCGATCTGCACCCGCTCGGTGCGCGCGGCGACGTAACCGGCCAGCGTCGCGGCGTCGAAGCCGTAGGCCTCGGCGACCCACACCACGTCGAGCCCCGCCTTCTCGAGCTCGACGACCTGGTCGACCGCTTGGGTGAAGTTGCCGGCGTAGGCCAGCGGCATGCTGATGCGCATGTCAGGTTCCTAGCACGTGGCCCATCCGCGTGGGTAGCGGACATCCCCGCCGGGGCTTCGTAGGCTCGGGTCCGATCCGTCGTAGGCCGAAGGAGCCGACCGTGCGCGCGCCGCTGTCCCGCCTGTCCCTGGTAGCCGCGACAGTCCTGGGGACGCTGCTCGCCGGGACCGGCCCGGCCCTGGCGCACACGGCGGGCGTGCAGGTCTCGATCATCGACGACCAGGCCAACGCCTGCCCGGGCAGCCGGGTGCTCGCCGCGGACTTCACCGACATCGGCACCAGCCCGTTCCAGCGCCAGATCAACTGCATCTGGGACTACGCGATCACCACGGGCGTCGACGCGACGCACTACGCGCCCGAGCAGTCGGTGCTGCGCATGCAGATGGCCGTCTACATCTGGAACTTCCTCGACGGCATGGGTGTCGCGCCGACCGACGACCGGTCGCACGGGTTCACCGACGTCGACTCGATGCCGAACTGCGCGCCGAGCGACGCGTCGTGCCCGTGGACGACGATCAAGTCGGCCATCAACAGCCTGGCCAACGCGGGCGTCGTCAAGGGCTTCGACTCGACGCACTTCCGGCCGGGCGACGTCGTCTACCGCGACCAGATGGCGACGTTCATCAACAGCGCGCAGACCTACATCGACACGCAGCTCAGCCGCAGCGACGGCCGGCGCGGCTACGCGACGACCAACGACTACTTCGACGACGACGACAGCGACGTGCACCAGGCCAACATCAACGCGATCGCGTCCGCCGGGATCACGGGCGGCGTCAGCACGACCAACCCCTATGTCTACGACCCCGGCGCGCCGGTGCTGCGGGGCCAGATGGCGGCGTTCCTGGCCCGCGACCTCGAGGCCAACATCCGCGACTTCAACCTCGCCACGTCGGTCTTCGGCCAGGACCAGACCTACATCGTGCGGCCGGGGGGAGACGCCCACGCGGCCACGGGCCAGTCGATCCCGGTCAGCGTCTACGTCTCACCGGGAGCGGCCGGCCCGACGCAGGCCGCGCTGCTGCCGTGCGGCTCGGTGCACAACGGCGCCCAGACCGGCGACCCCTACGCCGACACCTTCACCGACGCCAACAACGACGGCCGGGCCGACGGGCTGGGCAGCACCGACACCGGTGCCGCGACGTTCGGCGGCGGCGCCCGCACCCAGGCGGTCACCGTCTCCGACAACACGGTGTCGCTCAGCGTCACCAGCGGCGCCGCCGACTGCGCCCTCGTGGTGGTCTTCAACGACAGCAACGGCGACGGGCAGCTGAATCTCGACGGCAACAAGCAGGCCAGCGAGCCCTTTGCCGCCACCGCGGAGCTGAGCTTCGGCTGATCCCCGGCTGAGCGCCGGCAAGCGGCGTGCGCGCCGCCCGCACCGCGGCACCACCGCCGAGCGGACCGGCCGCGGCCAACGTCTCTGGACACTTCCGACCAACCGGGTCAACCTGCATTGATCCGGCGTCCGAGTCCCGCGATAGTCACAAAATATATGACTCGCATGACCCATTTTCGCCGCGCCGCAGGACCGGCACGGCTCACGGAAGGGTCCGCCCATGCCGTCTGCCCCGCACCGCCCGTCGGTCGCTGACTCCGACGTGGAGGCCGCCGTCCGGGCCTACGTGGCCCGGGTGGCACGTCGCTACTTCGCCCTGCTCGTCGCGGCGATCGCACTGGTGCTCGTGGTCGTCACGGTGCCGACGAAGACGCCCAACGACAACGGCAGCCAGGCGCTCGGGCTGAACAACGGGTTGCAGGGCACGACCGGCTCCTCCCTCGGCTCGGGCGCCGGCACCGGGCAGGCGGGCGGGCTGCAGAACACCGCGAGCGGCAGCGCGACAGGGTCGGGCGGCAGCGGCGGCGGCGCGGCCGCTTCCGGCGCCGGCCTGTCGAGCGGGTCGCAGGGCGGCAGCAGCCGGCCGGGCGCCACGACGGCCGCCAGCGGCCTCGCCCGCAGCGGGGTGAAGTGCGGGCCCGGCGTGCGCCAGGTGACGTGGTCGGCCTACGCGCCCAACTGCGTGCCGAAGTACACCGGCAGCAACGGCGGCGCGACCGCACCCGGCGTCACCGCGAAGACCATCACGCTGTCCTTCCGCCTCGGCAACTCGCAGGAGGACGCCGCCGTCAACGCCGCGGCAGGGTCGTCGGCACCGGCGCCGGACCCCGTCTTCATCGCCGACATGAACACCTACATCTCCTACTTCAACAAGCAGTACGAGCTCTACGGTCGCCAGGTCGTCCTGAAGTCGTTCCAGGGGCAGGGCGACTACATCACCGAGGACCAGGGCCAGGGCGCCGACCTGGCGCAGGCCGACGCGGCGACCGCCAAGTCGCTCGGGGCCTTCGCCGACGCGACGTTCGCGCTGAAGGGCTCAGACCCCTACTGGCGGGCGCTGGCCCAGCAGCACGTGATCGCGATCGGTCCGCTCGGTTACCCGCAGTCCTACTACCAGCAGTACGCGCCCTACTGGTGGTCCGCGAGCGCCACCGGCACCATGGCGGCCAACTGGTTCATCAACGCGACCTGCCAGCGGCTCGCCGGCATGAACGCGATCTACGCGCCCGACAAGACCATGCAGGTGAAGAAGCGGGTCTTCGGGCTGATCCACCCCGACAACCCGCAGTACATCTCGATCGCCAACGACATCAAGAAGGGCGTCGGCGCCTGCGGCGTGACGCCCAAGGAGGCGTCGTACTCCATCAACGTCGTGCAGTACCAGGCGCAGGCGACCAACATCGTCGCGCAGATGCGGTCGGCCGGCGTGACGACGGTCCTGTGCTACTGCGACCCCCTGGTGCCGATCTTCCTCGAGAACGCCGCGCAGAGCCAGCAGTACAACCCCGAGTGGATATCCACCTACTGGGGCGACCCGCAGGCGCGGCAACCCGCCAGCGGCAAGTGGGGCGGCCTGATCGCCATGGGCGGAGCATCCCCCGACTTGAAGCAGACCGAGGCCTACAAGGTCTTCAAGCTCGCGAGCGGCGGCGCCGAGCCGCGGGAGCAGTACTACGCGGTCGCCTACGCCACCGTGCTCTACATCATGAACGCGCTGCAGGCGGCGGGACCCGATCTCACCCCGGCGGCGTTCGCCCGGGGCATGTTCAGCCTGCCGCCGTCGGCCGACTCGTTCATGGGCCGCTGGACCTACGGCAACAACAAGTACAGTCCCGCGACCGAGGTCCAGATCGGTTGGTACGACCCGAACATGACCAGCAAGTTCGACGGCCAGAAGGGCGGCTACCGCAACTGCGCCGGCGGACAGGAGTTCCTGCTCTCCTCGGCGCAGGGTTGGGGCGGACCGGGGCAGCAGCTGGGCTGCTTCGGCAAGTGACGCGCCGGTGACCATCGACACGCTGCTCGCCCGGGCGCAGCCCCTGCTTGCCCGGCGCGAGGCCCGCTGGGCCGGCTACGCCCTCGGCACCGTTGTCGCGTGGCGGATCGCCGACGCGGCACTGCCCAACGGGCTGCCGTTCGGACTGGTGCTGCTCGGCGTCGTGCTCGGCTCGCTGACGGCGCTCACGGCGATGGGCCTCGTGCTCATCTACCGCGCCAGCCGGGTCATCAACTTCGCGCAGGCGGAGTTCGGCGGCCTCGCCGCGGCCGTTGCGGTGATCCTGGTCGCAGGCGTCGGGCTGCCCTACGGGCTCGCGCTCCCGCTCGGGTTCCTCGCCGCGCTGCTGACCGGTGTGGTGGTGCACGAGGTCGTCGTACGCCGGTTCTTCACCGCGCCCCGGCTGATCCTGACGGTGGCCACGATCGGCGTCGCGGAGGTCGTCGGGTCGGGTCAGATCGCGCTGCCGACGTTCTTCACGCAGCTCAAGCCGCTGACGACGTTCCACTCCGGGCTGCCGGTGACGTTCACGGTCGGGCCGATCGTCTACAACGGCGACCACGTGATCGCGCTGGTGACGGTGCCGGTGGTGCTCGCCGGGTTGGCGTGGTTCTTCCGGCGCAGCGACACCGGCATCGCGGTGCGCGCCGCGGCCGAGTCGTCCGACCGTGCGCTGCTGCTCGGCATCCCGGTGCGCCGGCTGTCACTGCTGGCCTGGGTCGTGGCCGCCGGGCTGTCCGGCATCGGTGCCATGCTGTCGGCGCCGATCCTCGGGCCCCAGGTGGGCCAGCCGGGCGGCCCGTTGGAGCTGCTGGCCCCCCTCACCGCGGCCGTCATCGCGCGCATGGAGAGCCTGCCGGTCGCGGTGCTCGCGTCGCTGGGCATCGGCGTCTTCCAGCAGGGCATGTTCTGGAACTACCCCCGGTCGTCCTACGTCGACGTCGGCCTGTTCGTGGTCGTCCTGCTCGCGCTGCTGCTGCAGCGCCGGCGCCTGTCGCGCAGCGACGACAGCGGGCTCGGCGACCACGTCGCCGTGCGCGAGGTGCGGCCGGTGCCCGAGGTGCTCGCCCGGCTCCGCGCCGTGCGCGTCACCCGCGGCACCGCCTGGATCGTGCTGGCCGCCGTGCTCATCGGCGTACCGCAGGCGCTGTCGGTCTCGCACGTGACCTTGCTCGCCTACGTCGCCATCTACGGCGTCATCGCCGTGTCGCTGGTCGTGCTGACCGGCTGGTCCGGCCAGATCAGCCTCGGCCAGTTCGCGTTCGTCGGTGTGGGGGCTGCGACGACCGCGAGCCTCCTGGTGCACGCCCACGCCGACCTGTTCCTGGCGCTGCTCGCGTCGGCCGCGGTCGGCGCGATCACGGCGGCGCTCGTCGGCATCCCCGCCCTGCGCATCCGCGGGCTGTTCCTCGCGGTGACGACGCTGGCGTTCGGCGTACCGGTGTCGACCTACCTGCTCAACTCGGCCTACTTCCCGGCGCTCACGCCGTCGAGCTTCACCCGGCCGACGCTGCTCGAGCGCTTCGACCTGAACTCCCCGCTGCCCTTCTACTACCTGTGCCTGGCCGTCACGGCGTTCACCGTGTGGCTCGCCCGCAACTTCCGGCACAGCCGCGCCGGGCGCGTCGTGGTCGCCGTGCGCGACAACGAGCGAGGGGCGGAGTCCTACGGCATCGAGCCCATGCGCGCGAAGCTGACCGCCTTCGCGCTGTCCGGTGCGCTCGCCGGGGTCGCGGGCGGGCTCTACGTCGTCGGGCTGCGCGGCGTGCCGTTCTCCGGCTTCAGCCCGGAGAGCAGCCTGGTCGTCTTCACGATGGTCGTCATCGGCGGTGCCTCGTCACTTCCGGGCGCACTGCTCGGCGCGGTCTACGTGCAAGGGGTGCAGTACTTCCTGACCGGCGCGCTGCAGCTCTTCGCGACCGGCGCCGGGCTGCTGGTGCTGCTGCTCGTCATCCCCGGCGGGCTCGGGCAGCTCCTGTTCGATGGCCGCGACGCGGCGCTGCGCTGGTTGGCCCGCCGCAAGGGGCTTTCGGTGCCGAGCCTGGCCGAGCACCTCGACGAGCGGGCCGCCACCGGCGCCTACTCGCGCGAGCCGACGACGGCCGTCACCGGCGACGGCCTGCTGTCGGTGAGTGGTGTCGGTGCGGCCTACGGCCGCAACCCGGTCCTGCACGAGGTCAACGTCAACGTGCCCGACGGCAGCATGCTCGCGCTGCTCGGCACCAACGGCGCCGGCAAGTCGTCGCTGCTGCGGGTCGTCTGCGGCCTGCTGCCCGCAAGCGACGGCCGCGTGTTCTTCGACGGCGTCGACATCACCCAGATGGACGCCGCCCAGCGGGTGCGCCAGGGCCTGGTGATGATGCCCGGAGGTCGCGGCGTCTTCGGCGGGCTGTCGGTGCGTGACAACCTGCGGCTCGCGGCCTGGCTCTACCGCCGCGACGAACGGCAGGTCGCCGCCGCACTCGACGAGGTCTACGCGATCTTCCCGATGCTCGCCGAGCGCCCCGACGTGCTGGCCGGCCAGCTGTCCGGCGGGCAGCAGCAGATGCTGGCGCTGGCGCAGGCGCTGATGTGCAAGCCCCGGCTGCTGATGATCGACGAGCTGTCGCTCGGACTGGCGCCGTCGATCGTGGCGGAGCTCACCGGCGTCGTACGCCGGATCAACTCCGCCGGCACGACGGTCGTGCTCGTCGAGCAGTCGGTCAACGTCGCGACGACGCTCGCCGACGAGGCCGTGTTCATGGAGAAGGGCACCGTGCGGTTCGCCGGGGCGGCCGCGGACCTGACCCGGCGCGACGACCTGCTGCGGGCGGTCTTCCTCGGTCGCGGCAGCACCGGGCCCGCCGTCGCGGCGCCCGGGGCGGCCCCCGACGCCGAACGCGTCCCGCGGCTGCAGGTCACGGGCATCACGCGAAGCTTCGGCGGGGTGCACGCCCTGCGCGACGTCACGCTGTCGGTCGACGACGGCTCGATCCTCGGCATCATCGGGTCCAACGGGGCCGGCAAGACCACGCTCTTCGACGTCTGCTCCGGCTTCGTCACGCCCGATGCCGGGCGGATCCGGCTCGACGGTCGCGACCTCACCGCGGTCGGCGCCGCGGAACGGTCGGTGCGTGGGCTCGGGCGCACGTTCCAGGACGCCCGGCTGTTCCCGTCGATGACGGTCACCGAGGTGCTGGCCACCGCGCTGGAGCGGCACGTCGACGTGCGCGAGCCTCTCGCCTGCACGTTGCGGCTCGGGGCCGTGGAGAGCTCGGAGACCGAGGTCGCCTGGTGCGTCAGCGAGCTGCTCGAGCTGATGGGGCTGGAGCGCTATCGCGACGCATTCGTCTCGGAGCTGTCGACCGGCACGCGGCGCATCGTCGAGCTGGGCGCGGTGATGGCGCACGCGCCGAGCGTCCTGCTGCTCGACGAACCGTCCAGCGGCATCGCGCAGCGCGAGGTGGAGTCACTGGCGCAGGTGCTGCTGCGAGTGCGTGAGGCGACCGGCGCGGCGATGGCGATCATCGAGCACGACATCCCGTTGGTGTCGTCGATCTCGGACCGCATGGTCTGCATGCACCTCGGTGAGGTCATCGCAACGGGTACGCCGGAAGAGGTGCTCGACCACCCGCTGGTGATCTCCTCCTACCTGGGCACCGACGACACGGCGATCGCCCGCTCCGACGTCGGCGGGCGCGCGAAGGCGAACGGGACTCGCAAGGGCGCACCTCGCGGCACGGGCACCCGCAGGAACGCGCCGAGCCGTGCGGCGACCAGGGCGGAGGCGACCGGCGGCGGGTCGAGTGCCGACCGCACGAGCGGCGACGCGGCGGCGTCCACCACTGGTCGGCGCAAGCCTGCGAACGACGGTGACGTCACGACGGCTGAGAAGAAGGTGCCGGCCGGCCGCACCCCTCGATAGGCGCAGTCGCGCCTGGGGCCCGAGCCGGTAGTCGCTCAGCCGGGCGGGTGGGGCGGCAACGTCCCGGCCCGTTCGGCCAGATCAAGGCCTTCGGAGCTACGGCCGGCGTTCCGCGCCGCGCTCAACGCCGCCATCGACTCCGGCGTGGGACGAGCGGTGAACGTCTTGATCAGCCCGTCGTCCGTCGTCTCGACTCGGACGTCGAGCCGGATGCTGTCGATGCCGAGTGGGCCGAGGTCGTCGTCCCGTTGCTCCAACAAGGCCACCGCCTCCTGGTCGGAGACGGCACGCAGCTCGACGACCGACGTGACCGAGTGCACTGCGAGGAGCCGCTCGACGAAGGCCCGGATCTCCGGCGTTCCCTCGTAGCGACCACGACCCACGTCGAACACGGCGTCGGCGGCGACGAACCCCAGTGCATCGTCCACACCGGCTCGCTGTCCCGACAGGTACGCCCGCAACGTCTCGGCGGCTGACCGGCCCACCTCTGCCTCCCCGTGTCGCACGTCAGAAGTCCAGCGGCGGACATCATCCACCTGCGTACGCCGTGCCGTGCGGATCCCCCACCACTTCCCGGTGGACGTGAGCTTCTCCCGCATGGGCAGACCCGTCCCTCGTCCGTCAGCGGCCCGGCTCGGCGTCCCCGGCGGACGTGACGTCGATCTGGCCGGGTACGACGAGCCCGCGTTCGTAGGCCATGACGACGGCATGGGTGCGGCTCGTGCAGCCGCCGGGTGAGCGCGGGGTGCAGCAGCGCGTCGCCGGCAGCGACCGTGCGGATCGCATGCGTGAGGTCGTCGCGCCGCGTGTCCTTGAGCAGGAATCCGGCGGCGCCTGCACGGATGGCGTCGTGCAGGTACTCGTCGGCGTCGTACGTGGTGAGGATCAGGATCCGTGACGGGAGACCGTCGAACAGCCCGCGACGCCGCACGCCGCCGCCTGACCATCGAGCCGCCGACGCGGTAAGCGCGGCAGCCGTCGAAGGACAGACCGCTGGGGCTCCCGCCCATCGCCGGGAGCTCCTTTGCCGGTCTGGAGTCAGCCCAACATGGCAGTCAGCGCCGGTGGCACCTCGGCGAGGCGCTCGACCGGCCGCCAGGTGCCACCGGTGCGCCGCGCGAGGGCCGCAGCCGCCGCGTGCGACTCCTCGGTCACGCCGGTGCACAGCACGTGCAGCCGGTCGATGCCGGCGAGCGCGGTCACCGGGTCGTCGCCCGAGGTGGACAGGCAGTCGCTGAGGAGGACGACGACGCGCTCGTCGGCGTTCATGCCGGCAAGCTGTGCGCCGGCCGCCCGCAACGCCGCCGCGAGGTCGGTGACCCCGTGCCCGCGCAGGGCGACCAGCTCGGTCACCACGTCCTCGGCCGGGCGCGCGGCAGCTCCGGGCTGGATCGTCGCGACCCCGCCGGAGAACGCGAGCACGCTCGTCGCCAGATGCGCCTCCGCGGCCAGCAGCACGGCCGCTGCCGCAACGGCCGCCACGGACACCGGCCGGCCGCCCATGGAACCGCTGGCGTCCACCAGCAGGCAGACCGCCCGCCGGGACGCCGTCCAGTGCCGGGTGACCAGCTCGTCGCTCGGCGGCGGCCAGTGACCCGACCAGCGGTCGAACGTGCGGTCCAGATCGAGGTCGCCGTCGCTGCGCTTCGCCGGCGCCAGCCGCCGGGTGCCACGCGCCCGGTGCTGCACGCCCCGCCCGATCTGCACGAAGACGCGGGCCGCGAGCCGCCGAGCCGCGGCCTGCAGCTCCCGGTCGGTCGCGGTCGACAGGTCGCAGAGCATCTCCGCAGCGGCGTCGGGGTCCTCGCGCATCAACGCCTCGAAAGCGTCGGCGTCGAGCGCCCCGACCTCGGGTGACACCGCCTCGAAGGCCGCGTGCCGCCGCGCGAGGGTGTCACGGCTCTGGGTGCGTCCCTTGCCGCCCGGGGACCGGTCGTCGCGGCCCGCGGGCCGCCTCCTGCCGCCCGCCGCGTCAGGCGGGCTCTGGGCTTTTCCCGGGTTGCGCTCCCCCGGCTCGCCCGGCCACTGCGCGTCGACGATCTCCTCGATCACCGACTCGGCGGTGCGGTCGACGCCGTCCTGGACCCGCACGCGGCCGGAGAAGGCGGCGTACGCCGAATCCAGCGCGGTTTCGCGCACCAGGTCGCGCTCGCCGCGCAGGCGCTGCAGCCCGGTCAGCAGCAGCACCATGTCGATCGCCCCGCGCACCGACGAACCGTGCCGCAGGTCGCGGTGCTCGCGGGTGGCCCGCGCGACCCCGACCCCGAGCTCGACCGCGTCGTCGCTCACCGGGCCGTCGAGCGCGGTCACGGCGCGCACGATCTGCCGCTCGGCCGCCGCGTCCTGGTAGCCGAGGACCACGCGGCACATCCGGTCCGAGACCGCCTGGCTGACCCGGGCCGTGCCGACCGCGTCGAACGGGTTCATCGCCGCGATCAGCCGGAACTGCGGCTGGGCGCGCACGAGCCCCAGCCGCGGCACCGTGATCTCGCCTTCGGCGAGCACGGTGATCAGGACGTTGAGGGTCTCCTCCGGGATGCGGTTGAGCTCCTCGACGTACAGCAGTGCGCCGGAGCGCATCGCGACGAGCAGCGGCCCGTCGACGAACCCCTCCGGGCGGTAGCCCTCGTGCAGCACCAGCGAGGGGTCGTGCTGGCCCACCAGGCGGGCCGGGGTCAGCTCGGCGTTGCCCTCGACGAACACGACCTCGCGGCTGGTCTCGCGGGCGATCTCGCGCAGGAGCGTGGACTTGCCGGTGCCGGGCGGGCCCTCGATGACGAGGTGACGGCCCTGCGTGAGCGCGACGGTGAGGACCTCGCGCTCACGCCGGAGGCCGACGACGGGAACGGTCAACAGCTCAGCTGTCGTGCAGGATCACGCCGCGGATGTTCTTGCCGTCGAGCATGTCCTGGTAGCCCTCGTTGATCTGGTCGAGCGTGTAGGTCTTGGTGATCAGCTCGTCGAGCTTGAGGTCACCGGACCGGTAGAGCTCGACCATCTTCGGGATGTCGGCGAACGGGTCGCTGGACCCGAAGAGCGAGCCCTTCACCGTCTTCTCGAACAGGGTGAGGAACGACGACGGGATCTCGAGGTTGTGCTCCATGTTGGCCAGGCCGGTGACGACCACCGTGCCGGCCTTGCGGATCGTGTTGAACGCGTTGAGCACGATCTCGGAGTTGACGACACCCGCGGTCACGATCGCCTTGTCGGCGCCAACACCCTGGGTGACGTCGAGCGCGATGGCGGCGGCCTCCTCGGCGCTGCTGGCGGAGTGGGTGGCGCCGAGCTCCTCGGCCTTCTCCCGCTTGAAGGCCACCGGGTCGACGGCGATGATGTTGCGCGCACCGGCGAGGGCCGCGCCCTGCACCGAGTTGATGCCGATGCCGCCGATGCCGTAGATGACGACGGTGTCGCCGACCTCGACGCCGCCGGTCTTGACCGCCGAGCCGAAGCCGGTCGGTACGCCGCAGCCGATGAGGCAGGCCTTGTCGAGCGGCATGTCCTCGGCGATCTTCACGGCGGAGTTCTCCGAGACCACCGCGTGGTTGGAGAACGTGCCCAGCATGCACATCGCGCCGACGTCCTCGCCGTCGAGGTGGAAGCGGTAGGTGCCGTCGGGCAGGCAGCCGGCGAGCAGGTTGGCGCCCAGGTCGCACAGGTTCGAGTGGCCCGTCGCGCACCAGCGGCAGTGCCCGCACGAGGGCAGGAACGACGTGACGACGTGGTCGCCCTTCGCCAGCCGGGTGACGCCCGGACCGACCTCTTCGACGATGCCGGCGCCCTCGTGACCACCGACGATCGGGAACTTGAAGGGCGGCAGGTCGCCGGTACGAAGGTGCTCGTCGGAGTGGCACATGCCGGACGCGACGAAGCGCAGGAGCACCTCGCCCGCCTTCGGGGGATCGAGCTCCATCTCGACGACGTCCCAGTCGCGCTCCGTGCCCCTGAGCACGGCTGCCCTCGTCTTCACCAGATGCCTCCATCGACCTCGGTTGCCGAAACGGATGGCATGGTCCTATCACCGCACGTGAGCGTGCGAAAGGGCGGGTCTGACGCGTATGTCAGATCGGACGGCCGCCCCTGCCGCCACGCCCCGCGGGCAGGAACATCCGGTCGGTGCGGCGAAGTCGCCGCCCATGATTCGACGGCTGGTCCTGTCCCTGCTCGCAATCGCGGTCGCGGTGGCGACTCCCGCCGTCGCGTCCTCGGGCAGCCACGGGCGAGACGGAGGTCACGGCAGGAGCGGAGGCCACGGTCCCTGGGTGGCCCCGCCACGAGACGGCTGGGCCGGCCATGGCGGCGACCCGACGAACCTGCAGGGCTGCGACCCGCTGGACACCGCGCAGTGCCTGCTCCCCTACCCCAACGACTGGTTCACCCGGCCGGACCCGACCAGCGCCACCGGGCGACGGCTCGACCTGCCGCTGCTCGGCATGCCGCGCAACGTCGCCGGAAAGCCGATCGAGCCGCAGGAGTGGAACCGCAGCGACGGCTTCAGCGCCGGCGCGCAGATCCTCACCGTCGTGCCCGGCATGACGAAGAACAGCGACCTCGTCCCCTCCGGCCTGCCACCGGTGACCGACCTGGCGATGAACGCGGAGCCGGACCTCGGCGTCGTACTCCTCGACGAGGAGACCGGACGGCGCTGGCCGGTATGGGTCGAGATCGACCAGTACACCCAGGAGGACGGTGCGCTACCCGCCGGCACCGTCGGGTCGGTGCGGCAGGACCTGATGATCCATCCCGCGGAGAACCTCGCCGACGGCCACCGCTACGTCGTCGCCCTGCGCCACCTGGTCACCGACGACGGCACCGTCGCCGAGGCACCGGCGGCATTCGCCTCCTACCGCGACGGCACCGCACCGGCGAGCGACCCGCGGCGGGCGCACATGGAGCACCTGTTCACGACGCTGGCCAAGGCCGGCGTCGACCGTCACGACCTCTACCTGGCCTGGGACTTCACGACCGCGAGCACCAGGAACGTGACCGGCCGGCTGCTCGCGATGCGCGACGACGCGTTCGCCCAGCTCGGCGACACCAAGCTGGCCGACGGCAAGGTGGAGGGGCACGCGCCCGCCTTCACGGTCGACTCCGTCACCGACCTCAGCCGCGCGCAGGACCCGAAGATCGCGCGGCGGATCACCGGCCACTTCACGGTGCCGTGCTACCTCGCCGCCTCCTGCGAACCGCCGGTGAAGTGCGACACGGTCACCCAGGGCACCTTCGACACCTGCCCTGAACCGTCCCAGTTCGCCCTGGACCCCAGCAACCCCGACGCGACACCGACGCAGACGCCGGGACAGACCTACAGCGCCAACTTCATCTGCAACGTCGGGCGGACTGCCTACGAGGACCATCAGCTGCTGCGGCCGGTCGAGTACGGCCACGGGCTGTTCGGCAGCGCGGGCGAGGTCAACTCCGACCCGCAGGAGACGATGGCCGACGAGCACGGGATGCTCTACTGCGCGACCGACTGGTTCGGCATGGCGTCGTTCGACATCCCCAACGCGGTCATCGCTCTCAACGACCTGTCGCGCTTCCCGCTGCTGACAGACCGCGTGCAGGAAGGCGAGCTCGCGTTCCTCTACCTGGCACGGCTGATGGTGCACCCACAGGGGTTCGCGGCGAACCCGGCGTTCCAGTGGCCGGGCGGCAAGACGTTCGTCGACACCCGCCAGGCGTTCTACGACGGCAACAGCCAGGGCGGCATCTACGGCGGCACGGTCTGCGCGGTGTCGGTGGACGTACGCCGCTGCGTGCTCGGGGTGCCCGGCATGGACTACTCGATCCTGCTGCCGCGCTCCAGCGACTACGTCGCCACCCAGCCGCTGACGGCGTACGACCCGACGAAGGTCGACCCGACCGACCCCACCAGCGCCATCGACCAGATCGGCTACTCGCAGATCCTGGACAACGCCTACCCGGACCAGTCGCAGCGGATGCTCATCCTCGACCTGATCCAGACGTTGTGGGACCGCTCCGACCCGGATGGCTACGCGACCCACATGACCGGCGGGCTGCCGGACACGCCGACGCACCAGGTGCTGCTGCAGGTGGCCTACGGCGACCACCAGGTCGCCAACATCACGGCGGAGACCGAGGCGCGCACGATCGGCGCCCGCGGCGCCTACCCGCCGCTGGTGTCGCAGCGCTACGCGCCCTACCACGACCCGTTCTGGGACATCGCCGCGCTCGACCCGTCGACACCGTGGCCGGGCTCTGCGATCGTGCTCTTCGACAGCGGGCCGGCGGGCAACGTGCCGAGCGCCGGCCACCACGGCACCGAGCCGCCGCCCGCGGCCGACATCCCCAACCGGTCCGGCGAGGATCCGCACGAGGCGCCCCGGCGCGCCACCTGCGGGCAGCAGCAGAAGGCCGACTTCCTCGCCGTCGGCGGCGCGGTCACCCTGCCGTGCGGTGGCCCGCCCTACTTCTCGTGGGGCTGGAACGGCACGAGCGGCCTCTGACCGCTCAGCACACCGTGCGCACGCGGCCGGTGTCCACGTCGTAGACGAAGCCGCCGACCGTGACCCGCGACAGGTAGGGCCAGGAACGCAGCCGCTGCACGTCGCGACGCAGCGCCGTCTCCTGGTCGGTCGTCGTGAGCAGCCGTAGGCTGCGGGTGTCGGGCCCGCCCGCCGCGGCGATCCGCTCGTGGATCTGGTCCTCGGTGCCGCTGGCCATCGCGCAGTTGGTGTGCGCGACGACCATCACGCGGTCGACGTCGAGGAGGTACGCCGCGAGCGCGAGCGTCCGCAGCACGTCGTCGGTAACCCTGGCGCCCGCGTTGCGGAGCAGCTTGGCGTCGCCGGGCTGCAGGCCGAGCATGCCGAGCGGGTCGATGCGGGAGTCCATGCACGTCAGCACGGCCAGCCGCTTGGCCGCCTTGCCGCTCAGGCCACGCAGCTCGAAGCCCGCCGCGTAGGTCTCGTTGGCCGCCAGGATGTCGGAAAATGTCTGCTCACTGGTCACGGCCGCAGGGTAGAGGGCGACTGCGGAGGGCCCGCGCGCGCTGGCTAGAGTGACGCCATCGACCGGCACTTCGACACCGGGGAGGACCCAGCCGTGGCCGAGGCACCCGCCGCCGTCACCGAGGCCGACGTGCCCGACGGGGTCGACGACTCCGTGGTCGAGGACCTGCTCGTCGAAGAGGTCTCGATCGACGGCATGTGCGGCGTCTACTGACCTCTGCCGTGACGCCGTTCGACGCCGACCGCGCGTGGCGGCTCAACCCGCAGGTCGCGCTGCGACCGGAGCCGTTCGGCGCCCTCGCCTACCACTACGGCAACCGCCGGCTCACGTTCCTCAAGACCCCGACCATGGTGGCCGCCGTGCGTGCGCTCGGCGAGCGGGCGACCGCGCGCGAGGCGCTGGTCGCGGTCGGCGTACCGGAGTCGCAGTGGCCCGCCTACGAGCGCGCGCTCGCCGCGCTGGTCGACTCGGAGGTCATCGTTGCCGCCTGAGACGACCGCCGCCGTGCCGCTGACCGAGCAGTTCAAGCGCGGCCTCGACGCCCCCATCTGCCTCACCTGGGAGCTCACCTACGCCTGCAACCTCGCCTGCGTGCACTGCCTGTCGTCGTCCGGCCGGCGCGACCCGCGCGAGCTGACGACCGCCGAGTGCCTGCGGGTCATCGACGACCTCGCCGCAATGCAGGTCTTCTACGTCAACATCGGCGGCGGCGAGCCGACCGTGCGACCCGACTTCTACGACCTCGTCGACCACGCGGTCGCGCGCAAGGTCGGCGTGAAGTTCTCGACCAACGGGGTGCGGATCGGCCCGGCGGAGGCCCGCCGGCTCGCCGACACCGACTACCTCGACGTGCAGATCAGCATCGACGGCGCCGACGCAGTCACCAACGACGCGGTCCGCGGCGACGGATCGTTCGCGACCGCGCGGCGGGCGATGGACAACCTCGCGGCCGCGGGCTTCGGCCCGTTCAAGATCAGCGTGGTGATGACGCGGCACAACGTCGACCAGCTCGACGGCTTCCGGGCGATCGCCGACTCCTACGGCGCGCAGCTGCGCATCACCCGGCTGCGCCCCTCGGGCCGCGGCGCCGACAGCTGGGCCGACCTGCACCCGACCGCCGCCCAACAGCGGCAGATCTACGACTGGCTGCTCGGCCACCCCGACACGCTGACCGGCGACTCGTTCTTCCACCTGTCGGCCTACGGCGAGGCGCTCCCGGGCCTCAACCTGTGCGGCGCCGGCCGGGTGGTGTGCCTGATCGACCCCGTCGGCGACGTCTACGCCTGCCCGTTCGTGCTGCACGAGCAGTTCCGCGCCGGCAACGTGCGCGAGCACGGCGGCTTCCCGCGGGTCTGGCGCGAGTCGGAGCTGTTCACCGAGCTGCGCCAGCCGGCCAGCGCCGGCGCCTGCGCGTCCTGCGGCTCCTACGACGCCTGCCAGGGCGGCTGCATGGCGGCGAAGTTCTTCACCGGCCTGCCGCTCGACGGCCCCGACCCGGAGTGCGTCCACGGCCACGGCGAGGCCGCCCTCGCCGGCGTGAGCGCGGACGCGGTCCCCGTCTCCGGGCCGGGCCACTCCCGCCCGGTGCCGGTGACCATCTCCCGCCGCCGGCCGTGACCTTGACCTCGCCCGTGACGCTCGGCCGTCACGGCGCCACCCGCGATGCCCGCAACCGGCTGATGTTCGGGCCGCACGAGACCAACCTCGCGCGCCGCCGCGAGATCTCCGACCGGCACGTCTCCTACTACCGGCGCCGCGCGGTCGGCGGCGCGGGCGTCATCGTCACCGAGACGGCCTCGGTACACCCGTCCGACTGGCCCTACGAGCGTGCGCCCCTGGCAACCGACTGCGCTGAGGGCTGGGCCGCGGTCGCGCGCACCTGCCACGACGACGGCGTCCTAGTCGTCGCCGCCCTCGGGCACGCGGGCGGGCAGGGCTCGTCGGCCTACAGTCAGGCGCCGCTGTGGGCGCCGTCCCCGGTCCCCGACGTGGCAACCCGCGAGACGCCGAAGGAGATGGAGCACGACGACGTCGCGGCGGTCGTCGAGGGGTTCGCGCACGCGACCCGGCTGGCCGTGGCCGCCGGCTGCGACGGGGTCGAGGTCAACGCGGGGCAGTTCAGCCTGGTGCGGCAGTTCCTGTCGGGCCTGACGAACCTGCGCGCAGACGCCTACGGCGAGGACCGGCAACGCTTCGCCCGCGAGGTCTTGGCCGCCGTGCGCGCCGCCGCGGGCGACGCCGTGGTCGGGCTGCGGCTGTCCTGCGACGAGCTCGCCCCGTGGGCCGGCATCACGCCGGAGATGTCGGTCGAGATCGCCAGGTCGCTCGCGGAGCACCTCGACTACGTGGTCGCGGTGCGCGGCTCGATCTACACGGCGTGGGCCACGCGGCCCGACGGGCACGTGCCGCCGGGGTTCAACCTGCCGCTCGCGCACGCGCTGCGCGCGGCGCTGCCGGCGGACCTGCCGGTCGTCGCCCAGGGCTCGATCGTCGACCCGGCGATGGCGGAGCAGGCACTCGAGCATGCCGACCTCGTCGAGATGACCCGGGCGCAGATCGCCGACCCCGACCTCGGCGCGAAGATCACCGCCGGCATCCCCGAGCAGGTGCGGCCCTGCATCCTCTGCAACCAGGCCTGCCAGGTGCGCGACGCCCGCAACCCGATCGTCTCCTGCGTCGGCGAGCCGTCGAGCGGCCACGAGTGGGAGGACCCCCCTGTCGGCGTCGCGACCGCCGCGCCGGCCGAGGTGCTCGTGGTCGGGGCCGGCCCGGCCGGGCTCGAAGCCGCCCGGGTCGCGGCGCTCGCCGGCCATACCGTTCACCTCGTCGAGCGCGCCGCCCGCACCGGGGGGATGCTGCGGGCCGCGGCCGCGGGCGCCGGGCGCGAGCGGCTCGCCGCCCTGGCCGACTGGCTCGACGCGGAGTGCCGGCGGATCGGCGTACGCATCGACACGGGCACCGAGGCGACCGCTGAGAGCGTCGCCGCGCACGGCGGGCCGGTGCTCCTGTGCACCGGCAGCCGGCCCGGCGCGCGGCGCTACGAGGCGGCCGACGACGCAACCGTCGTGGACGCCGACGACCTCCTCGCGGGGGCCGAAGTCCCCGACGGGCCGGTGGCCGTGTGGGACCCGATCGGCGGCCCGATCGGCATCAGCGTCGCCGAACTCCTTGCCGCGCAAGGCAAAGAGGTCTCCTTCCTCACCCCCGACCTCATCGTCGGGCAGCAGCTGTCGCGCACCGGCGACCTGGCGGTCGCCCACACCCGGCTGCACCAGGCCGGCGTGGCGCTGGAGAAGCGGTCGGTGCTCCGACGCGTCGACGCGGCGACCGCGACGGTCACCGACACGTTCACCGGGGAGCCGCGAGACGTGAAGGCCGCCGTGGTCGTCGACGCGGGCTACCGGCGGCCCGACGACACGCTGTGGCAGGCCGACGAGTCACAGCCCCGGGCCGGCGATGCGGTGTCGCCCCGATCGGTCTACGAGGCCGTGCTGGAAGGCCGGCGGCTGGCGCTGGGACTCGCGCCATGAGCCGCTACCGCTACCTGTTCTCGCCGCTGCGGCTCGGACCCGTCGTGGTGCCCAACCGCATCGTGTTCTCGGCGCACCTGACGAACTACGCCGAGGACGGGCACCCGAGCCCGCAGCACGCGGCCTACTACGGCGCGCGCGCCGCCGGCGGCGTCGGGCTGATCGTCACCGAGGAGCACTCGACCCACCCGACCGACTGGCCCTACGAGAAGCTGATCCACGGCTTCCACGAGTCGGTGATCCCCGGCTACCGGGCCATCACCGACGCCGTGCACCGGCACGGCACGCCGATCTTCGCGCAGATCAACCACAACGGCGGCCAGGGCACCGGCATGTACTCCCGGCTGCCGGTCTGGGCCCCCTCCCCCGTGCCCGACCCGCTCTTCCGCGAGGTGCCGAAGGAGGTCGACCACGGGGAGATCCGCGAGATCGTCGCCGGCTACGCGCTGGTCGCCGAGCACTGCCGCGCCGGCGGCTTCGACGGCATCGAGCTGCAGTGCTCGCACTCCTCGATCGTGCGGCAGTTCCTGTCCGCGGCGACCAACACCCGCACCGACGCGTACGGCGGAGCGCTCGAGCACCGCACCCGGATCCTGGTCGAGATCATCGACGCGGTGCGCGAGGCGATCGGGCCGTCCCTGGCCCTCGGCGTGCGGCTCTGCGGCGACGAGCTGATCGAGGGCGGCACGACGATCGACGAGGCCGTCGAGGTGGCGCGCATCGTCGAGGCCACCGGCAAGGTGGACTACATCAACACCTCGATCGGGGTCGCCACCGCGACCCTCTACATGATCGAGGCCTCGATGCACATCCCTCCGGGCTACGCGATGTTCATCCCGTCGGCGATCCGCAAGGCGGTGCAGCTGCCGGTCGTGGGCGTGGGCCGGTTCAAGGACCCGATCCAGGCCGAGCGCGCGCTGGTCGAGGGGCACTGCGACCTCGTCGGCGTGGTTCGCGGCCAGATCGCCGACGCCGACTTCGCCGCGAAGGCGCGCAGCGGGCACACGGACGACATCCGGCTGTGCCTGTCGTGCAACCAGGAGTGCGTCGGCCGCATGGGCCTGAACCGGTGGCTCGGTTGCATCGAGAACCCCCGCACCGGCAGGGAGGATCTGGTGCCGGAGCAGCCACCGGCAGCACCCCGCCGTCGGCGGGTGCTGGTCGTCGGCGCCGGGCCGGCCGGCCTGCAGGCGGCGATCTCCGCGGCCCAGCGCGGCCACGAGGTCGAGGTCCGCGAGCAGGAGGACACCGCCGGCGGGCAGGCCCGGCTCGCGGCGACCGTGCCCAACCGGGCTGAGTTCGGCGACATCGTGCGCAACCAGGTGACCGAGTGCGGCCGCCTCGGCGTACGCATCCGCTACCGGCAGCGGGTCGACGCGACCGCCATCCGCGCCGCCGCCCCCGACGTCGTCGTCATCGCGACCGGCGCGACGCCGGAGCGGCCCTACTGGATGAGTGACGAACCGGGCGCGCCGCGGGTGGCGCACGTGCGCGAGGTCCTCGACGGCACCGCCGTGCCCGGGGGCCACGTCGTCGTGGTCGACGAGCTCGGCTTCCA
>Ga0070681_10000102_pt1 | contig 63314 bp, 94 predicted proteins | sample KBSC83BmetaG_FD_65650 | JGI IMG/M metagenome (GOLD analysis project Ga0070681, IMG submission 65650) | Corn rhizosphere microbial communities from Kellogg Biological Station, Michigan, USA - KBS C8-3B metaG | ecosystem: Host-associated > Plants > Roots > Rhizosphere | place: USA: Michigan...
GGACGGACGCGCTCGTAACCAAATTGCGTGAACTCCTCGCTGGTGATCCGATGTCGGCTTCCGAGATCGCAGCCTCGCTAGGCGTACCGCGTAGCGCGGTGGTTGGAAAGGTTCATCGCCTCGGTCTGAAAATGCCACGCGATAAGAAACAAGCTGCGGCCGCAATGCGCCGCCCTGAAAGTCGACGCTCAAGATATTACGAGGGCTCAACACCGCGACCAGCCAACGCGCCCGTTGAGTTTCTCGGTATCACATTGATGGAGCTGAAAGACGGTCAGTGCAAATTCCCGCGCGGTGAAAATGCGCCATTCTTGTTTTGCGGCCGACCGCAACAGCCCGGATCATCTTATTGTCCCGATTGCTACCGCGTTACTCACAACACGCACTATTCACGCTTTGAAACGCAGGAAGAACGCGCGCTGCGTATTCGCGCTTTTCAGCAACGTCAGCGGAGCGCGCCGCAATGATTTATTTATGTTCACCGTATACCAGCTACCGCAACGGCGATATCTGGGCCGCATATCAAGAGGCCGCGCGCATCGCTGGACTGCTCACCAAGCAGGGCCATACCGTCTACAGCCCAGTCGTTCACTCCCATCCGCTCGCCATCTACGCCAAAATCGATCCACTCAATTGGCAATTCTGGATGAAAGCGGACGCACCGTTCGTCGCTGCTTGCCAAGAATGCCTTGTCGCGATGATGGAAGGTTGGCGTGAAAGCCAAGGCGTCACCGCTGAGATTGCTGAATTTCAGCGCGTCGGCAAGCCCGTGCATTACGTCGATCCGGTGACGCTGAAAATAAGCGAAAAGCCACGCGAGGACGTGGCATGACCGCCTCTCTCATTCTCCGCCAAACGGCGGAAGCGCACGGCATCACCATTGCGGAACTGCGATCTGCCGATCGTAGGCAATCACTGTTCCTCGCGCGAATGGTGGCAGCCAATTGGTTGCGTTCCGAGCGCAATCTAAGCGGCGGTCAGATCGCAAAACTGCTCAACCGATCGATCTACCAGACCAAATATTATTTGAACGCTGATCACCGAAATTCACGGCGAGAAATTTGCCGGAAGCGAAATAGCGCCGGGAGGTCAGCATGACACACCTCAACGGCAAACTTGCGCCGCAAGAAGAGGAAATACCGCCTTTCGATCCTGCCTGGGTCCTGGCGGAAATCCTTCGCCTTCGCGCGTGGCTCAAAGTCATTTCGAGCTGCAATTCCGAAAGCAGCCAAGAAGATCGCTACGCGCGACGCATCAAATACATCGCGAGACGGGCGTTGAATGGGGATGAGGTGAGATGACGGACCTCGCCGCCTATCATTCCCTGATCGCGTCCAAGCGTGTCGCTTTCGCTGGTGATGGCCTCTCGCGCATTCCCGCACTCAACCCTGCGATGTTCGATCATCAAGCGCATTCGACCGAATTTGCGCTCCGCAAGGGGCGCGCGGCACTTTTCCTCGACACCGGGCTTGGAAAATCACTCTGCGCCCTGGATTGGGGCCGCGTCATTGTCGAGGCTGAAAATAAGCCGGTCCTAATGTTGGCGCCGCTCGCCGTTGCGCAACAGCACGCGCGGGAGGCTGAGAAATTCGGTATCGACGCGCAAGTCGTCCGCTCCGGTGAGGAGATAGGTGCGAAGCGCATTTACATTACTAACTATGACCGCCTGGATAAGTTCGATGCTTCACGTTTCGCTGGCATCATCTTAGACGAATCGAGCGTCATTAAGAATTTTACCGGCAAAACTACGCGCGCGCTGATCGATACGTTTTCAAAAACACGTTTCCGCCTCTGCTGTACAGCCACGCCGGCACCTAACGATCATACCGAGCTAGGCACGCACGCGGAATTTCTCGGCGCTATGCGCCGCGAGGAAATGCTACCAATCTGGTTCATCAACGACACGATGGACACCGGTACTTGGCGTATCAAGGGACATGCGCGGGAGAATTTTTGGTCCTGGGTTGCAAACTGGTCACGCTGCGTTTCCAAACCGAGCGACCTTGGCTTTTCGGACGACGGCTTTGTCCTGCCACCTCTCACCATCACACACAATGAGGTCGCTGCCGACCGTTCACTGCACCCCGGCGAGGAACGAAAGGGTAAGTTGCAAGGTCAGCAACGGCTGTTCCGCATTCCGGACACTTCCGCAACCTCAATTCATACCGAGAAACGGCTGACCATTGCCGATCGCGCCGATCTCGTCGCATCGCTTCTGGCCAAAGAGCCTAATGAACCGTGGGTTATTTGGGTTGATACCGATTATGAGGCGGATGCTGTTAAAGAGCGCATCCCTTACGCCATGGAAGTTAGGGGCAGCCAGAAGGTAGAAGAAAAAGAACGCCGGCTTGTAGCTTTTAGTGAAGGCCGCGAGCGCGTCATCCTTAGTAAAAGTGTCATTTCTGGTTATGGGCTCAACTGGCAACACTGCGCGCGGCAGTGCTTCGCCGGCATCTCGTTTAGCTACGAGAATTTCTACCAATCGATTCGCCGGTCCTGGCGCTTCGGCCAACAGCGTCCCGTTCACGTTCACGTCGTCTGCGCAGATACCGAGCGCGCGATTTGGGCTGTGGTCGAGCGCAAATCCGGCGACCACGAGGCCATGAAGCGAGAAATGGTCGCTGCTATGCGGCGGTCAGTCCAGGAAGAGACTAGCCGCAAGATTTACCAGCCAACGCAGGAGGCCAAGCTACCAGCTTGGATCGCGGCATGAAGGTGATTGCGAGCGAAGTCACTGACCGCTACTCGGCCTTCAACGCCGATTGCGTCGAGATTGTTGCCGATCTTCCGACCGAAAGCGTTGGCTTCTCCCTGTATAGTCCTCCATTTTCCCATTTATTTATTTATTCAGATAGCGAACGCGACATGGGAAATGTCAAAAATGATGAGGAGTTTTTCGCTCAATATGGATTTCTTTTACGCGAACTATACCGCGTAACCAAATGGGGACGCCTTAGCGCTGTACATTGCTCTGACCTATCGCGTAGCAAATCAACGCATGGCAGAATCGGACTTTACGACATGCCAGGCGATATCATCCGCTGCCATCAAGCTACCGGCTGGACGTATCACTCGCGCATTACCGTTTGGAAGGATCCCGTAACGGAAATGCAGCGCACCAAGGCGCTTGGGCTACTTTACAAGCAATTGCAAAAGGATTCCACGCGATCGCGCCAAGGGATGCCGGATTATGTTCTGGTCTTTCGCAAGACTGGCGCCGACGAAAAGGCCGGCGATCCAGTAGGGCAAGACGCCAATCTATTCCCCGTCACGCAATGGCAGCAATGGGCGTCGCCGGTCTGGATGGACATCAATCAGACCAATGTTCTCAACGTCCAAGCCGCGCGCGAGGACAAAGACGAGAAGCATCTGTGTCCGCTGCAGCTCGATATCATTGAGCGCGCCATTCGGCTCTGGACCAATACCGGCGATATCGTGCTTTCACCCTTCATGGGCATCGGCAGCGAGGGTGTGACGGCGCTGAAATGTGGGCGACGCTTCATCGGCGTTGAATTGAAGGCTGCGTATTACCGGCAGGCCGTTCGTAATCTGCAAGGCACGGAAGCCGAGACGGCGCATGGTGATTTGCTGGATGTGGCGTCATGACAACAGAACGAAAAATTGAGGCGGCAATTGAAGATCATCTTCGTGGCGAAGGGTGGCAGCTTGATACGCGCGGAGATCACATTCTTACCTATAGCGTCGGCTTTGAAAATGACGAGGGAGAAGAAGAGATTGAAATAAACGTTTCAAAATTAGCACGCCTTGTCGCTGCGGAATTGGTTCCATGACCACCCGCCCTAAATCAAAATCCCCCGAGCACGCGCTCCAGGTGGCGGCATGACTATCGTCATCGAACTTGCTGGCACGCCACTCGGCAAGGGCCGTCCGCGTTTTATGCGTCGTACAGGCCACGCATATACGCCTGAGAAAACCAGGAATTTCGAAGGCAATCTGCGCCTTGCCGCACAAGACATCATGGCCGGTCGCGCCCCGATGGAGGGGCCACTCTGTGTCCGCGTCGAGGCGCACTTCCCCATTCCGAAGAGTTGGAGCAAGACAAAGCAGGCCGGAGCCCGGCTTGGCGCATATCGACCAACCACCAAACCAGATTGGGAAAATATCGCCAAGATGCTCGATGCTTTCAACGAGATCGTATGGCGTGACGACAGCCAGGTCGTTGAAGGCGTTATTGCCAAATTTTACAGCGACCGACCTCGATTGCGGGTTGAGGTCAGCCAGAGTTTACCAAGCCGAACCTAACCAACGTAGCAAAAGGAGCAGACCGTGAAAATCATCTCAGCAAGCGACCGACTAAAAGAAAGCAAGGGCGTCAAAGCTTTGATCGTTGGCCCTGCCGGTGTCGGCAAGACCAGCCTGTTACGCACACTCGATCCGACCAACACGCTATTCGTCGACCTCGAAGCCGGCGATCTTGCCGTGCAAGAGGTCAAGGTCGATGCAGTGAGACCACGTACCTGGGAAGAATGCCGCGATCTGGCCTGTTATCTTGGTGGCGCCAATCCCGCTCTTCCAGCGACCGCTTGTTTCAGCCAAGCGCATTTCGATGCCATCACTGAGGCCATGGCGGGCATCAGCCTCGCCAAGTATGAAACCTATTTTATCGACTCTATCACAGTCGCCGGGCGGCTTTGTTTCAAATGGTGTGAGCAACAGCCCGAGAGTTTCAACGATCGCGGCAAGAAAGACGTGCGTGGCACCTACGGCCTAATGGGTCGTGAGATGATTGCGTGGCTCACGCAACTGCAGCACACGCGCGGCAAGAACGTGATCTTTGTCGGAATCCTGGAAAAGCTCGTTGATGACTTCCAGGTCGTGCATTGGGAATTGCAGATCGAAGGCAGCAAGACCGGCAAAGAGCTCCCCGGAATCGTGGACCAAATCGTAACGATGCAGTTCATCGATTTTGGTGACGGCAATCCGGTACGCGCTTTTGTCTGCACGCAACCTAATAGCTTTGGCTATCCAGCCAAGGATCGCGCCGGACGCCTAGAACAGATCGAAGAGCCGCACCTCGGCAAGTGGCTTTCGAAGCTGACCGGGACAGGGCCGCGCAAGCCGGTCGATCACACCCTTCCGCAACAGGCCGCAGAGCCCGTCAAAGAAGCAGTAGCCGCGTAATCATCACCCCAAGCCAAACTCAACAGGAGAAAACTATGCCTGACTTTAATAATGCACCTGAACAGCGCGAAGGCGGCCTAATTCCGGCCGAGACTATCGCCACGGTCCACATGACCGTCCGTCCCGGCAATGCCGGCGAGGGCGGATGGTTGAAACGGTCCAAAGACGGTTCGTCCATGGGCATCGATGCCGAGTTTACGGTTGTCGACGGCGCTTACGCCAAGCGCAAGTTCTGGAAGCTGTTTACGATGGAAGGCGCGTCGGAAAATCATCAAAAGGCCGGCGAGATTTCGGCCTCGCAACTTCGCGCCATTCTGGAATCGGCGCGCGGTGTGCGTCCCGATGACGAAAGCGAGAATGCCAAGGCGGCTCGCCGTGTTGCGTCATGGGGCGACTTCAATGGTATCCGCTTCATTGCCAAGATCGGCGTCGAGAAGGGCAAAGATGGCTACAAGGACAAGAACGCCTTGGACGCTGCGATCACGCCGGATCGTAAGACCTGGCATAAGGTCGATCAGGTTGCACAAGCAAACCAAACTAGCTTTGTGCAGGCTGGCACGCCTGCGGCAAACGTAGCCGCGAAGGCAGCAGCGCCGACCGGCAAGCCGTCCTGGGCAGCGTGACACCATGGATAATCCCCTTCCCACTGAAGATGAATGGCAGACACGCGCTACGGCCGCAGCAATCGCGGCGGCGCGCAATGTGGTGAACGGCGGGGAGGGGATTAGTCCACGCGCGATGATTAGCTCGCTCTCGGAAGTCGAGTGGGGCTGGATTGTCTGTGCTGCGCTCTTTGGCTGGATCGCAACCAAGGCTCAGCAAGCAGTATGCGAAGGACGCGGCGCTGACGAAGCCATCTACACTATGACGCACCGTGACCCATCACCATGGGAGGCCGGAGCGGTCGAAACGATCCTTCCGGCCCTTGCCAATATCGATGGCCTCGATTGGTCGAAGCCGATCGGCGAGTGGTCCAAGGATCAGATCGTTTCATTTTCCTGGCAGATTTATCGCCTGACCAATGCTGCATTGGCACAGCGCGATGAGGGTAAAACCGATGTCATCACCAAGCTAAGCCTTGACAGGCAGGAACGAATTATCAGCGCGTTGAACGGCGGCCCACTGTTGAGCCGCGCCGAAATAGCAAATCCATTTGTATGACGATGCTTGACCTCAACCGCGCCAACTTGGCATCGACTTCACTCAGCATCGCCGTTAATGCGGCGCTAGACGTTGCCGCCTTGTCCGAGCAACGCGAGGAGCATCGAGACTACCTCGGGGCCTCCAGCATTGGTTCGGAATGCCTTCGCAAGGTGCAATACGATTGGCAGTGCGACTCGGTTTTCCCGGCTCGGACCAAGCGCATCTTCGCCCGCGGCCACGCCTTCGAGGAAATCGCGGCGCGCATCTTGGCTCAGGCCGGATTTCGGATGGAGCGCGGCACGCCGGCCACAGAATTTATTGATGGAGATTTCCGTGGTCACGCCGATGGAATCATAGTCGCGGGCCCAGACATTCCCGATCTGGCCTATCCGTGTTTGTGGGAACACAAGGGCTTAGGAGCCTCGGGTTGGCGCAAGCTGGAAAAGGACGGGCTACGCAAAGCCTATTCTCAATATTTCGACCAGTGCCAACTTTATATGGCTTATTTGAATCTCGATAAAAATCCGGCCCTTTTCACGGCCTGGAATTCCGACAACTGCGAAATGCTCCATATTGGCGTTCCGTTTGATGCGGAGGCTGCACAAGCTGCTTCGGATCGTGCCGTGCGTGTGATCCAGGCGACCAAGGCTGGCGAGCTGTTGGAGCGGGTTGCGTCTAAGCCGGACGACTGGCGCTGCAAGATTTGCTCGCACAAAGAAAGGTGCTGGCGATGATCGGTGATTATACGACTGACGACACGTTTATTGTGCAGTGGAAGCATCAAGCGTGGGAAGCGTTCCGCCCATTCGAAACAAATTTCGGTTCGGTGGATGTTTTATCTGATATCGATTGCGATCTTGCAAAAAAATTTAATGAACAAGATATTCTGTTCTGGAACGCCATCGAAAAGAAAAACAAGGCCAATATAGAAATACATGGGCCAGCTTATTTGCGTGGTTGTGCGGCAATCATTGAGAGGATGACTTTAGAAGAAAAGGCGTTGAACTTTGATCGGGCAGCGGCGCAATACGGTCTGGGACAGCATCCAGGAAGGCCACCTTCCTATAAAAACGCTCGCGCCCGATGGAATTGGTGGTACAAAAAATACTTAAACTCAGAGGATTGGTCAAAGCGACGTGCGCTCGTAATGGCACGCTGCAATCAAGTATGTGAAGGGTGCGGAGTAAGTCCTGCATCTCAAACTCACCACCTTACTTACGACCATGTAGGCTATGAGTTTCTTTTTGAGCTTGTTGGCGTGTGTAAGGAATGTCATGCTAGGGTTCATAACAAAGCACCATGACAGCCGAACTCCTCGATTTCAACAAAGCGAGGCGCCAAGGCGAGACGCAGCGTTTTGGCGTCGATGTCGAGGATATCCGTGATCGGCTCCATGCCAATCCGAGAAGCTTTATCGAATGGCTGTTTTCTGGCCGCGCCTTTGTCCACAAGAACGGCAGCGAAGCCCGTATCGGTAATTGCCAAGGCGAGCCCGGCGCGTCTCTTTCGATTCAGCTATCCGGTCAAGATGCAGGGCTATGGAAAGATCATGCCACCGAAGAGGGTGGCGACCTGATCGAGCTTTACCGTTTCTCCATGGGCTATGCCAAGGGCGCCAATTTTGAACTCTCTCTCAAGGAAATAGCCAAGGAGTTTTTCAACGATCCGATCGAGATCGAGCGCGGGCAATGGCAACCAAGCGCGCTGGAGCGAATCGAGAAAAAGAAAGCGCTACTCGGAACCAAGCCGCGTCCCGACATGCTGGAGCTCGGGGCACCGGTCGCGACCTATCCTTATTATGACACGCGCGGCAACGTCACCGCGTCCGTGGTCCGTTACGAACCGGACGGGACACGCGAGAACAAGACGTTCCGGCCCTATTGCTTCAAGACAGTCGAGGGTGCCACCAAATGGATCATGGGCACGCCAGACCTTCGCCCGCTCTATCGCCTGCCTGAAATCTCCCTTGCTTCAACCATTGTTTTGGTTGAGGGCGAGGGGAAGGCCCTGGCCCTGGCTTCGGTTGGAATCGAGGCGACCAGTGCCATGCAGGGCGCCAACGCGCCGATCGAGAAGACCGACTGGTCGCCGTTGCACGGCAAGACCGTGATTGTCTGGCCCGACAACGATGAGACCGGGTTTAGGTATGGTCGAGCTGCCGCCGAGCGGCTTGTAGCTCTAGGCTGTACCGTCAAGCTAATGAATATCCCAGCCGATAAGCCAGCCAAGTGGGATGCCGGCGATTGTGTCGCGGCTGGCGAAGATCCCAGGCAGCTAATCGAGACCGCTTATGCTTTCCAGGTCCAACCGCGCCAGCGCATTCGATTACTCGATATCGATGAGATCGAAGCCTTGACCCCTCCCGATTGGCTGATCGATGGCATTCTTACCAAGAATGGCTTGTCCATCATTTGGGGCCGCTCTGGTGCGATGAAATCCTTTGTGGCCCTCGACATAGCTCTATGCCTTGCAACCGGCCTGGCGTGGCACGGTAAGGCTGTGGAGGGCGGTCTCGTAATCTATGTGGCGGCGGAAGGTGCCCATGGTTTAGGCCGCCGCGCTGTTGGGTGGCGTCGGACCCGCGGGGTAAATCTCATAAAGCCCCGATTTAAGCTCATCCCGCATCCCGTGGCCATTTCCGGTGATGACCTCGCCCCTTTGGTCGAGACCATTCTTAAGCTCGATCAAAGACCCGTCTTAATCGTTCTGGATACCCTAGCCAGGACTTTCGGGAATGGGGACGAAAACAAGCAGGCGGACATGAACGCCTATGTCAATGCCGCCGACAAGCTCCGGGAAACAACCGGTGCCAATGTCATGATTATCCACCATTCCGGTGTCCATGAGGAACGCCGAGAACGCGGTTCGAACGTGCTCAGAGGAGCTGCCGACACCGTTATTAAGATCGCCCGTAGGGACGATAGACTTGAAATCATCAACGAAGCCCCCGAAGGAAAGCAAAAGGACGCCGAAGAATTCAAGACAATCAAACTCCGCACGCAAAAGGTGTACTTCCAGCAAGGCGATAAAGAACAAAATACCCTAGTTCTCAACGTAGACGAAAATGTAGCCAAAGATACCAAAGCAGAGCCACCAAAGCTAGGCAAAGTAGAGATAGCCATTCTGAGGGTATTAAAAGACGCCGGACAACCGCTCGGGTTCATGCGGATAAAGCTAACCGTCAAAGCTAACGATGGATCGATCAGCCGTGCGCTCGAAAGCTTGGTCGATAAGTCGCTTGTCAGCCTCTCAGAGGCGAGGGGTAAGAAGGAATGGACACCGATTTTAGGAGCGTCCGATGAGGCCGAAACTTAGGAATAAATGTTACTTGCGCTACTTGCGCGCAAGTACAAACGCAAGTGGCCACGCAAGTACTTGCGTTTTGCGCTCTCCCTTTAGGGGAGCGCAAGTGCAAGTAAGTGGCGCAAGTGGGGCGAGCGGTCATGGCTGAGTTTTTGGAGATTGCTCGCAGCGGCGAGTTTGTTTTGAGCGAACGGACCGACGTAGCTCAAAGCGGATGGCGAAATCTCAAACTGGAAACGGTCAAACATAGGAAGCAAAAAAATAATTGGTGGCTGGCGTGGAATGGAACACGCTTTGCTATGAACGCTGATACATCAAAACTTGAAAAGCACTTTCCAGAGGCGGTTGCGTGGGTAAAAGCAATTATGGACACCACCCCCCCCCATCGGGAAGCGGCGGGGGAGGGGGTGTGATGGGTTCAGCGGCTAACGCAGCGCACAATTTTGTTCAACAACTTGCGGTCATCGGTCATGGCCGCGCGGATACGATGCATCATCGACCATACGGTAGGGCGACGCATTTTGAGATCACGCGCGGCCTGCATGGCGCTCAGTCCCTTTTTGGCGTTGAGCATGAGCGCGATCAGCAAAAACCACCGTTGCAGATCAATGTGCGTGCCTTCGAAAATCGAATCCTTAAGGACGCTAAACGAGTTGTCGCAGGACCAGCATTGCAGACGGTCCGATTGAAGCCTCTCGGCCTTGCGCGCGATTGTATCCGCTCCGCAGTTGGGACAGATCGGGCCTTTAGGCCAACGCACACGCTCCAGATGAGTGACCGCCGCCGCCCGATCCGGGAAGCGGCGGTAAATCTCGACGAGGCTAGTCATCACCTAAACTCTCATCTTGCATCAGACGGAGAGCGAGGCGCGCTCGATGCGGATTGTCGGTCTCAAGCCGCGCGCCGATCTGACGCAGAGCGCGGAACGTCGCCCCGTCCAGCAACTCGTTGCTGTTGCGGAATATCAGTGCGCCGCTGCCGTAACTCGATGTTTCGTGATTTATGTTCCACCGGAGGGCATGGGGTTGCTCTCCGGGAATGTGGAGGATGTACATCAACAGCCCCTCCTGTAAATGGCCGCAATCTCAGCGCGTCGGGAGATCGACAGTCGCCGCTCGCCCTCATGGTTGCGGGGCTCAAGCCTGATTGCGCCGCCGTATTTGCTGACGTAACCCTGGGCATTATCGAGATCGGTGCAGCGGACAATGTCACGCCCGGTAGCATCACTTACGATGTAGAGCGGGTAGAGGTGTTGCGGCATCGCTCAGTCCTCCATAGGGATTGCGTCGAGTGGATCGGTGCTCTGCGGCCATGCGATTGGCTTGAGTGCGTGGTATGCGGCGCGGACCTTGATCCTTGCATCATCGCCCAGCCAACGGCGATCTGCGCTCTCGGCCTCAAAAAACATCGGGTTGCGACCGTCGTCATTGGCAGTTTCGAGCGCTGCCAGCGCATCAGCGATATCCTGTTGGGCTCGCAGGAGGGCGGCTGTCATTTCGGACTTGATAGTCATTGTCTTGGCTCCAGCCTCTCATCCGGGAGGCGCCGCGCGAGCCTCGCTCAACACGCGCTCACCGAATGAGTGGACTTGTCGCGTGATGATGCCAGGATCAGTATCGATGGCCTGGAGTCGGCCCAGGGTCTGGTCCAGCGCCGTCAGCATGTCATCCCACAGACGACGCGGGATGCGTACTTGGTCGCGGTTGGGGTGCGGCATTTCAGCCCTCGATCGTGACGGCGAAATCACCGCGGTTGCGGATGCCAGGGAGTTGACGCACGTACTGCCGCAGGATCGATTCGGGAGTGTCGGTGTCCTCGACCGGCATGGTCCAGACCTTCCGTGCCGCGTCCCAGGTCCAGTAAGCCTTGAGCCGATCGCGGAATTGGAAGGTGTTGCCGCTAAGGATTGCGAGCTTGGTCATTTTAGTTTCCTACCCCTGAGACCCGCGAGGCGCCGGGGCCAGCTCCTTGCTGACTGTCATCAACCTACACCCCATAAATACGGGTGTCAAGCCTTAAAGTGTACAGGTTAGCTACAAAAACATCCGAGGATCGACCATGTACGGGAACATTGAAATGGCAGGGGCGAAGAAGGTGAAGCAACAGGCACCACGAAAGCCGGTCGAGCCAATGACGGCCATGCTCCGTGCTGTCCGCAAGGCTGAGCACCGAACCGCAGATGGGGTTGAGCGGAGCGGAACCGGCTTCACGATTATCAAACTGCGGCAGCCGCCCATGGGTCATCTAATTGACGATAAAAAGATCGGATCGGAGGAGGTCCAAGCCGCCGATCAAATGAAGTTGGCCTATATAGCCATTGCATCTCGGCTTATGATCAGGGGGGCTTCATTCGAGCGCGTTGACAAGAGCATTGATACCGGGACGCCGTGGCCGGCAATTACTGCGGAGGCAGTGAAAAACTTCCAATCTTGGTCTAATTATTGGTCCAGGCGGTCGAAACTCTATGGCGACCCGCTATTGGAAATTGTTGTTTCTGCGGTAATGGATGAGCGACCAATTCGGCAAATTGCAACCGATTTAGGATTTCATCACCGGAAGATCGAGCGGGCAGTGATTTATGGACTTCGAGATTATGCGGCACGGAATGGAATGGCTGCAAAAGGCTTGGCGAGGAACTGGATGGACGCAGCCCAATCCATATTCGTTCCGGCGGACCCGCTATTGCTGGATGCAATTCGCCGGGCCAGGATTGAGGTCTGATTCGGAGTGAACGTAAAAAAACACCCAACTATTGACGGCGGGCCGCAAATATGTTCCAAGAACCTTATTGGCGGAAAATCGCAGCCCGGCCGGAGTAATCCGCAGCCGGGTTTTTGTTTGGGAAATAGCCCATGGCGGTTAGTGGCACGGTTAAGTTTTACAGCCCATCAAAAGGCTTTGGCTTCATTGCCCCGAATGACGGCTCGCAGGACGTATTCGTTCACGCCACCGATCTACGCGCCTCCGGTATTCCGCATGAACTGCAAAAGGGCGAAGCGGTATCGTTCGTGATCAAGGCTGGGCCACGGGGACCGAAGGCGATCAATGTGGCGCTGGCTGAGTGAGGGTTGTGCCGATGTTCCAATGTGACGAATGCGGCAATCAGTTCGATCCGAATGACAAACGGGCTTCGCTCTCAAACGAGCCGCGATACCCAACGTTGTGCCCCCTCTGCACATTCCTGCGTTACCACGGAAGCCAAGCGTGGGCGGTGTGGAATAGCTGTCAGGGCATCTTTGATGATGCCGTTCGGTCGAGGAAGTCCGAGGCCGAAGAGATAATGCACGCTGAATATGTCGGCGTTGCCGACAAGGTAGTGCCGGTGCGAATCTACGTAGAACCTGAGCACCAGCACGACTATCGGGAATGGGCTGACAGGCAGCTCGACTGATGACCACGCGCGGGCGCCCCTCAGCTTACAAACCGGAATATGCGACACAGGCTCAAAAGCTCTGCCTGTTTGGCGCAACGGACATTGAAATAGCCGATTTCTTCGAAGTTAGCCTAGCAACGATTAGCAATTGGAAGAACCAATATCCAGAATTTCTGGATGCCCTAAAGACCGGCAAGTCAGTTGTGGACGAGCGCGTGGAACGCAGTTTGTATCATAAGGCAATTGGCTACACGTTCGAGGCAGTGAAGATTTTCATGCCCGCCGGCGCTACTAGCCCGGTCTACGCCCCATATCGCGAGCATGTCCCGCCCGACACCACGGCCTGCATCTTCTGGCTCAAGAACCGGCGCAAGGAAGATTGGCGCGATGTCCACAAGCACGAGGTCGGCGCCCCTGGCGATTTCGATGGCATGAATGCAGACCAGCTTAGAGAATACGTTGCCCGAGAGGCTAAAGAGCTTGGCCTTGGCGACGCGGCAGCTTCGCTTGCTCGAGGATCGGGAAAGACAAACGGGTCCGGGCGGCCTCATTAGCTTCGTTCGCTACTTTTGGTCCGTTCTTGAGCCGGTAACGCCGTTAGTTGAGGGAAGGGCATTAGAGGCAGTCTGCGCCCATCTTGAAGCGGTGACGTTTGGTGACATCAATCGCCTGTTGATGAATGTGCCGCCGGGGTTCATGAAATCCCTACTGACCGATGTGTTTTGGCCGGCGTGGGAGTGGGGACCGCAGAACCTTCCGCATTTGCGGTATGTGGCCTTTTCCTACGCGGCGTCGTTGACCTGGCGCGATAACGCTAAGTTCCGGGATTTAATTATCAGCCCCGAGTATCAGGAATTGTGGCGTGATCGTTTCCGTCCTCGCAAGATTGGGGAAGAGCGCGTCAGCAACGACAAGACGGGATGGAAGCTGGCCACATCGGTTCAGGGCGTTGGTACTGGCGAGCGCGGCGATCGGGTTATTCTGGACGATCCGCACAACGTGAAGGAATCGGAGTCCGAGAAGGTCCGGGCCGAGACGGTGCGCTGGTTTCGGGAAGGCATGTCGAACCGACTTAACGACATGAACGAAAGTGCCATTGTTGTCATCATGCAGCGGGTGCATGAAGCTGATGTTTCTGGCGTTATTTTGGCTGAGGACATGGGTTATACCCACCTCATGATTCCGATGGAGTTTGAGGAAGGGCGGCGCTGCCGAACCAGTATCGGTTGGACGGATTGGCGGGATCAAGAAGGCGAACTGGCTTGGCCAGAACGGTTTCCTCCCGATGTCACTCGATCGCTACAGCGCGCCGTTGGCCCTTACGCCTACGCTGGACAATATCAACAATCACCCACGCCGCGCGGCGGCGGCATCATCAAATCCGATTGGTGGCAGCTCTGGCCGGCCGATGAGTACCCGCCTTGCAGCGTCGTCGTGGCATGGCTGGATACGGCTTACACCGAAAAGCAGGAGAACGACTCGTCGGCTATTACGATCTGGGGCCTATTCAGCGATGAGCAGGGGCATCCGAAGGTTGTCCTGCTTTACGGCTGGGAAGGCCGGTTAGAGATTCACGACCTTGTGACCGTGATCGGGACTATCTGCTCCACAGACAAGCGTAAGGGCGGCGACCTTGAGAAGGTTCTGGCGCTGATCAATTGCGGTGCCGTGCCTGCTGCTGCCGTGCCACGCCTCCCTGTAGACAGGCTGGTGATCGAGGCCAAGGCCAGCGGCATATCGGTAGGGCAGGAGCTTAAGCGGCTCTACGGCCAGACCGGCCAATTCGGTGTCGAGCTCGTTGATCCTTCGAAGTGGGGCGACAAGGTTGCTCGGATGTACGCAGTCCAGCATCTATTCTCGGATGAGATGGTCTATGCGCCGGAACGCGGGTTTGCCGAGCTGGTGATCAACAACGTGTCGTCATTCCCCAAGGCGGCGCATGACGATCTGGCGGATACCGTGTCGGGTGCGTTGGGATATATGCGCAGGACGGGATTGCTGTTGCAGCGTGCGGAATACACCCGGCAGACGGTTGAGGAGATGACGTTTAGGCCGAGGGAGAGGCCGCTTTATTGAGTAGATCGTCGCGGACATCAGCGATTGAGACTGGCGTTAGGGCAACCACTGTAACGAACGGATATTTCCAGCTTAGGTCCGTGGGGCGAATATCGGACTCGTAGTCCAGGTCCGGGTGATCGTGCGAGCCCCACGCGATGATGTGAAATCGTGCCATCTGTCTGCTCCCTAAAACTCTGTCTCGCGGGCCGGGCGCTACCCTGCCGCTCTACTAGAGCGGTGCTTGGCCAGCGCTACGGCCAGCCGTTCTTTGAATTTTGCAAAACGATAGGCCAGTGCTTCGGTGCTCCCTCGGGTTTGGCCCCAGTTCAGGAAATCACGATATTGCCTATTCAATTGTGCATCAGAACAATTCTGCATGAGCTGCGACATTGCGGCGTCTCTTTGAGCTAATTGCGTGGGTGAGAGCCCTTGAAGTCCTTGACCGTAGGCATTGTAGGCGTCTGCTACGGCGCCCTGGCTTAGATTGCCGGTTGGCAGCAAAAAATCTTCAATCAGATACATTTTGCGGTTTCTCCACGAGACGCAAAGTCTGAACTACATATCACAATTGCCCGCGCAATTGAAGTGATGGAGTTGAATATGGCGGCCGCGTTGCGATTTAAGCCGAAAGACAACAGGTGAGATGCGTTTTCACTGATGCACCGGGGCGGTCCATGCCGGAACATGCGGGCAAAGTCTTTGCTTTGATCGGTCCATTCGACAGCCATATCGACAAAGCAGACCTGCAGGACATGCTCGTAACGTTGCTGCGTGGCTACAATCTACGGGAGCCATAATGCCTAACATCACCTCATTCAAGATCGACCAATCCAACCACGCCATCATCGGCTATGTGAACGAAGCCGGGGAGCGGGTGATGTTCGATTTGACCGAGCATGTCGAGGCTGTGGCCAAGATGGCGGCGGACGAAGCCGTGACAGCGCACGAGCGCAAGTTCCACGGGCATCAGCTATGACGCTAAAATCTCTTGAGACGTTTAATGCTGATCGTCACTCGGCATACGCAGAATCGATGTGCCCTCGTCGCAATGGGATTGCGTGCCCTCAATGCGGGACGGAAACGGTCGACACCTCACCCAATTTTATGCTGACCAGTAACCCGCCACGAACTTATATCGGATGTCCGTCTTGCGGCTTTAAAAGCACGCGAGTTGTTTAGGGAGAATTGTTCGCGATGACCGACGCACCAAAGACCATGAGCCTTGAACCCGCAGAGTGGCAGGGCATCGTGGCGACGAATACCCAGCGGTTCTTTGAGTTCATCAAGCCGTTGGCCGCCCCCAATGCCGAGCAATCGGCGGCAATGCAGGCTTACCTCGACCGCATGAAATTCCAGGTCGTGGCGTGGGAGCGTAGCGCACCGCAGCCGGTTCCTGAGCCCGCCGCTCAGTTGGTCGAGGCGAGCGCCCCGGCTGCTCCTGCTGCCAACGGCGCCGAACCAAAGAAGCGCGGCGGCTGGCCTCGCGGCAAAAAGCGTAACGCGCCTGCTCAGGCCGTGACGCAGTAGGAGAGCACGCCATGACACTTGGTCTCGCCTTTTGGATTTTGATGCTCTTGTGGCTGATCTTCGGCCTCTATTGGACATGGCCCGGCGTTGCTGGCGGACAGTATGGACCGGTCGGTAGCAACCTGCTGCTGTTCATTCTGCTGCTATTGCTTGGCTGGCATTCTTTCGGCGCACCGTTGCACGGGTGAAAGCAGTGGGCATCCACGTTAATACGATGCGGTTGGGATAAGACGGCGTCGATTGCCGGGTAGCAAATGGCCCTTTCCCCTCTCGCCAACGTGCTGCCATTCCCGCAGCCCGAACGAGCCCCGCTGCCCTCACCGATCGAGGTGGAGATTCCAGGCGCCGCGCCCGGTATGTCGATGGAGAACGGCGCGCTAAAGACTGAGCTTCCTGACGGCGGCGTTCTGATCGACCTCAGTCCTTCATCGGCTCGCACTTCACGTTCCGACAAGTTCGACTCCAATCTCGCAATGGACATGAGCGAGTCCGAACTGGCGGGGATTGCCTCTGATCTATTGCTCGGTATCGAGCGCGACGATCAAAGCCGCCAAGACTGGCTCACCACGCACGCGGAAGGCATCAAGCTTCTCGGCCTCGTGCTGGAGGACGGCACATCTGGTTCTGCTGATGCTACGGCGCCGCTCGAAGGCATGTGCAAGGTCCGGCATCCGCTGTTGCTGGAAGCCGTGTTGCTGTTCCAGGCCAATGCGCGCGGCGAACTGCTGCCTGCTGCTGGGCCGTGCAAGGTTCGTGACGACAAGACGCAGAAGCCAGAAGCACCACCGCTGCCGCCGGGGATGAGCCCGTTTGGCATGGCGCCGGGGCCGGTGCCTGTTCCGCCGCCGCCTCCCGGTGCTGCACCACCGCCCGTTCCCGCCCCTGTAGGCCCACAAGGGCCGCCGCCTGTACCGCCCGCGCCCATGATGGGCCACAACGGCGGCCCTCCGCTCGAACCTCCGGCCGCTCCGGAAAAGACCGATCGCGACAATCTTGCGGAAGCGCTACAAAAAGACTTCAACCACTATCTGACGACGACGGCGCAGGAGTATTACCCCGACACCGATCGAATGCTGTTCGGCGTCGGCTTTGGCGGCCAGGGCATCAAGAAGGTTTACAACTGCCCGATTCGACGCCGGCCGGTGACCGAAAGCATCAACATTGAGGACTTCATTGTATCCAATGCGCTGACCGATCTGGGTAATGCCTCCAGGATTACGCACCGCATTAAAATGCGGCCGTCGACCTTGAAGCGAATGCAATTGCTTGGGGCCTATCGAGATACGGCAATTGGCGACCCGACGCAAAGCGATTCACCCAACGCCGTTGACCAGGCCAAGGCGTCTGTTGTCGGCGTGCAGCCGCAGACGCCGGACCCGAAAGACGCGGACCACATCGTCTATGAATGCTGCTGCGAACTGATCCTCGACCAATTTGCGCCGCGTCAATTCAAGGGCAAGGAGCTACCGCTTCCGTATCGGGTGACGATCGAGAAGGACAGCCAGAAGGTTCTTGAAATCCGCCGGAACTGGAAGGAGAAAGACGATCAGTGCTTGGCGAAGGAGTATTTCGTTGAGTTTCCGTTCGTCAAAGCCTTTGGCTGGTACGGCATTGGGCTTCTGCACATTCTCGGCAACACCGATCGGACGCTGACCGCGGCATGGCGGGAGTTTATTGACGCGGGAATGTTTGCTAACTTCCCGGGCTTTCTTTATTCGAAGGGGGCTAGTCGGCAATTAACAAATCAGTTTCGCGTTGCCCCTGGGTCTGGAGTCCCGCTTGATGTGGGTCTGCAGAAGCTATCAGACGCAGTGATGCCACTGCCGTATCACGGTCCCGATCCATCGTCAGTCCAATTTATCAAGCACGTCGAGGAGTTGGGCCAGCGGCTCGGCGGCACGGCGCAGATTCCGGTAGGCGAGGGCAGGCAAGACGCCCCGGTCGGAACTACGGTTGCACTGATCGAACAGGCCATGAAGCCGGTGAGCGCTGTTCTCAAGCGCCTGCATACCGGCCAGACCAAAGAACTGCGATTGCTCAAAGAGCGGTTCCGCGATGATCCGGAGGCGTTCTGGCGTTACAACGATCGCCCCGCCATGGATTGGCAGAAGGAACAGTTCATTCAGGCGCTGGACGATTTTGATCTGATCCCGGTATCGGACCCGAACAACCCGACCAGCTTGCATCGTGCGGCCAAGGCCGATTTCTTGATCAAGTCTGCGATGGCCGCTCCTGGATTGTTGGACCCGAAAAAAGTTTGGATCAGAGCGGCGCGCGATCTTGATATTGACGACGCCGAGGATTTGCTTTCGACGGCGCCGCCGCAACAGCAGCAGGCCGACCCGGCGAAGATGGCAGAGCTTGGCCTAAAGGCGCAGGGCCAGCAAGCCGAACGGGCATCTCGCGAGCGGATAGCGTTGCTTGCCAGGGACACAGAACAAATCCGATTGGCTGCGACGATCGCCATACATTCGGATAAAGCACAAGCCGCGCAAGATGCCCTCAACATGAAAATCGCGAGCGACCATCTCAAGCAGGAAGCGCAGCATGCCGCCGATTATTACGGCCGCGTATTTGATGCCGTCGCCGATCACCACGGCAAGATCATTGATGCGGCGCTGCAGCCAGAACCGACCCCGCCGACAAACGGGGCTGCGTAATGTTTTCTCGTACAGCTCTTATCAGAGAAGAGTGCGGCGCGGGTCATTCAGTGACGACCGTAGATGTGGGACTAAAGAAGTTGCTGGAGCAAAATAAGGAAATTAAGAAGCTCCGTGCTGAGGTCGAAAGTTATCGGAATAGCTATAGTGAACTTGAGCAGGAATTTGACAGCTTTGCGTCTAATGTAGCGGATTTAGCTGCCACCAAAAGCCGGAAACCCATTTCGATAGTTTCTCCATCTACATTTCATGCAAAATCCATTGCGTTTGGTATTCTAATTGGCATTTGGATCGTAGGGTTCATTAAATTGCTTGGCTATGCGTGATACCAATGGCTCCGCGCATCCGACCGTAAAGCTAACACCGGTTGAGGGCTCATCCAACATCACCGGCCTCGACTACGACCACGATACCGGCACGCTGCATGTCCAGTTCAAGTCCGGTGATACCTATCAGTACTCCGAGGTCCCGCCGGACGCCTATCACGCCATGATGAAGGCCCGCAGCAAGGGCAGCTATTTCCATCGCAACATCCGCAATGCTTTCAAGTGGAAGCAATTGGAGGACGAGAAGTCATGACTAGCAAATCCCGCATTCCCTATACCGGCGAATCCCAGCAGCGCACCGAGGCCATGCGCCGGCAAATGAGCAACAAGCCCGGCTTCGCATCCGGTGGTCGGGTTCATAGCTATCCGAAAATGGAGGCTGGCGCAGTGAGCGGCGAGGGGCGGCTGGAGAAGATTGAGAAGTACGGGCGCAAGGCGAAATCGTAAATCATGGGCGCTGAGGTCAAGACCTTTCCTGGGGTTACGCGCTCTGATCAACCGCGCGACTTGCAGCCGGTTGCTGGCGTAATTGAGGAAATCGAACTCTTGTTGGCGGATGCCAAGTCTGGCCATCTCAGAGCCTTCGCCGCCGCAACCGTTCGCGTGGGAGATTACACGGGTTCTGTGTGGGTAAGGCCGCCTAATGGCGAGCATGGTCATACCTTAGCGGCAGCCATCGGCACGCTATCCCATCGGTACTTTGCAGATCGCGCGTCTTGTGCAGTACCGGCCGAATCGGAACCGTCCGCGTGAGCAGCTACGACACCATCTTCGTCACCGCGCTCCGCAAGCGCATCAGCGAGCGCCAGAACGAAGTCGCCGGAGCCGTCCTCACCGGCAACAGCACGCCTGAGGAATACAAACTACAGTGCGGTCATCTTCGCGGCTTGGGTGATGTGGCCGATACGCTGATCGATGAAGTCCTATCCGACATGCAGAGAGATTGACGTATGCCCCCCGTTAGTTCCGGAGCCGCTAAGCTTTACGAAATATCCATGGCCGATGACCCGAAGAAGGGCATTATGGCCGCGATTGGCGACATTTCCAGGGTGCGCCATATCTTTTCCGGCCGCGTCCTGATCGCGCTTTACATTGCGCCCGAGAAGACATCGGGCGGTATCATCCGGCCGGATTCGAACAAGAAGGAAGACGTTTTCCAGAGCCAGGTGGGCCTCGTAATCAAGAAGGGCGCGATGGCCTTCAAGGATGACGATAGCCATCAATTCCATGGCCAGGACATAGCCGTTGGCGATTGGGTGGTTTTTCGCCCCGGCGACGGCAAGCGCATTCAGATCAACGGCGTCGATTGCCGCTGGATCGAGGATACGCTGATTGATGCCGTGGTCGATGATCCGGCGATTGTGACGCACAGGAAGTGAGATCATTATGGAGCCAGATTCATTTATCTCGTTAAAGAACTATCTCGACGGCATCAACGATCAAAAAATGGGTGATCCATGCGTTGTTTGTGAGACTGGAGAGACCTATAAGGAGTTCTCAGAAAAGCGCCTGTGTCGGCCTGCTGATATTGAGATAGCTGAATCAGAGTGTGCTGCGGCGATGCGGAAGCGGTTAGATAATTATTTCTCGGAGAGGCAAGGCCGTTTGTATTGGAGAATTCCATTCGAGTACGAGCGCGCCCCCACTGCGGTAGTTATTCGTTTTGATATAGATGGGCCTGACCTGGATTTTTTGACCAACAGAAAATGCGTGACGGACAAAAACTGGATACAAGTTCAGTGTTATTGCCGGCTCTATAAATCCACGTTTACGGGACTCGGCGTTTCGTATTCTAAATCTAAGGAGGCCGCATAATGGCAACCGCCCCCAAACTCCGCCCCCTGAAAACCGAAGACGAGCTACGCGCCGTTCCGCTTAGCGAGCCTGTGCTGGTCGAGCTTCCTGGTCCGGCAAGTGGTTCGGAACCTGACGTTGCGCTCTCTACCCAACAACCGCCCGCACAACGCCAGGAACAATCTGACGACGTAGCAGCCGCGCTCCGGTCACAGATCGAGGCGCTAATCGAGGCTGATAAGACGCGGCAAGCACAGCTAGAGCGGGCCGAGCGTGATCGCCAGGACGCCTTGCGCGTTGCCGCAGAACGCACCGCAGAGGCGACCCGCTATCAATCGGCGGCCGAGCAGTCCGAGAATGATTCTCTCACCCGCGGGCTCTCCGGAGCGCAGGCCGAGCGTGAGGCGGCCGAGGCTGCCTATACCAGAGCTTTTGAGGCCGGTGACGGCGCCGCTATGGCGGCGGCAAGTGCCAAAATCGCTCGCACCGCCGCGCAGATCGTTACCTATGAATCGCGGCAGGCTGACGCCTCTGAGCGTGTGGCTCGCGCCAAGGACGCCCCGGAACAACAGCGCCAGCAACCGCAGGCGCCGGCTGATGTCATCGCCGCAATCGACACCAATCCGAACCTTGTCCCCAAGGAGCGGGCTTGGCTCAAGGAGCATCCCGAGGTTCTTGTCGATCCGGGCCTGAACCGGGAGCTTGATGTCGCCTATCACCGTGCCGTCAAGGCCGGTCATGTGCGCGGCACCGAAAGCTATTTCAAATTCATCGATCAGTTCATGGGCTACACGAAGCCGGACAACGGCGGCGATGAGTTCGACACGCAAGAAAGGATGACCTCAGTGGCCGCACCTGTCTCCCGCGATTCCCCCCCCGGATCGCCACAGTCGCCATCACGCGTCATCCTTTCCCCTGAACAGCGCGAGATGGCACGCAATATGGACATTAGCGAGACTGCGTATGCAAAGCAGGTTCTGCGGATGCAGGCTGATAAGAAAGTTAATCCCGAAAAGTATTTCACTGGCGGGCGGTAAGGACATCAAATGAGTGAACAGAGCGCTACGAACCCAGCACCTAAGCGGCCCTATAACAGGCGCGCACCGTTGCGAGCCGAGCCAGTCCGCGTTGAGGCAGCGCGTGAGGAAGAGGTGCGACCGAAGAAGGTTCGCACCCGCAAAGGCGGCGGCACTGATCGCTTGCATATTCCGCCCGAAATGATCCCGGATGGAATCGACCTGCAATGGGTTACCGATGCCGTTCTTGGTCAGCCCGCACCGCAGACCCGTATGAGTTACGAGGTTAACGCCTGGGAGCCCGTGACCGGGGGTATGTTTGAAGGCCGTTTCGACGGTATGTTTATGAAGAAGGGCCACGAAGGCGAGATCAACTACGAGGGCCTTGTCCTGATGTGGCGACCGATGGAGTTGACGTTGGAAGCGAGGGCGGAGGAAAGAGCGGCTGCGCTTCAAGCGGTGGGTCGCCAAGAGGCAAAGCTTAAGAGCGGCCAACTCGATGGAGTTTCGTTTGATACCCAGCATCCGTCAGCCCGTGCAAATACCCGGTTGACAAAAGAACGAATACCAAGTATCGCGGTTCCAAGATAACTGGTCCCCATATTTGGGACTAAGCCCATCGGGCGCTCCGATGGTTTCCGCCGATCTACAGCGAACGCTCGCTGGATGGTCGGTAACTGATGGAAACCATCGATGAGCAATGTGAACGCGCCCAACGGATTTCAATTTTACGGCAAGATGGAAGGTGCCGCCCCTACGGTCGGCGCGACCACGCGCCTGATTGCCGCTGCCAACACCACGCCCATCGGCTATGGCGATCCCGTCGTCTCCCTGAGCACTGGCTATATCGACCGTGCCACAGCGGGCGTGACGCAGATCGCCGGCATCTTCTACGGCTGCGAATATTTCAACTCAGCAGTCGGTCGTAAGGTCTGGTCGCATAGCTGGCCCGGATCGAGCAATACCGGCGATATCCTCGCCTATCTCGATACTGACCCTAATTCGATGTACGTGGCTCAGGCATCGCTTGCGCCTGTCGTCTTTGCCGACATCGACTCCAACGTTCAGTTCGTCATCGGCACGCCGGCTACCGAAGCGGCTGGCGGTTTCTCGACTTCCTCCATCCTTTCCGGTTCTCCCTTGGACACCAACACGCTTCCGTTCCGCGTGGTTGGCCTCCTGTCGCAGTACGCGCCGGGCGGTGCCAATAGCGGGGTCAACGGCACGGATGATGCGTCCAACTATAACCGGGTGATTGTGCGAGCGAACTACTGGGATCGCACCTCCCTTGTCGGCATTGCCTAAAGGGGAGATTGAACCATGCCTATTTCACTCACATCTGCCCGTGATCTCCTCCAGCCCGGCCTTTGGGAAGTTAGTGGTGAATATCCACAGCTCCCTCGCATCTGGAATAAGGTCTTCAAAACGCGCAAATCCAACATGGCATTGGAGCGCAGCGTTTCCATGCAGTACTTGGCCTTAGCTACGGTCAAGCAGGAAGGTGCGCCGACCACATTCGACAACAGCCCTGGCGAAAAGTTCTCCTATAACCAGGAACACAACGAAATCTCGCTCGGGTTTGCGATCACTCGCAAGATGATCGATGACAATCTGTACAAGACCGAGTTTGGACCTAATGTCATGGGGCTCCGCGATGCTTTTCTTCGCACCGAAGAGGTCTACGGCGCCGCCGTTATCAATGGTGCCGCAACCTATGACAACTCGATTGGCGGTGATGGTGTTGCCCTGGCTTCCACGGCGCATCCGGTCAACGGCAACACGGTATCCAATCTGGCATCACCGGCCGTCAGCCTGAACGAGACGGCATTGCTCAACGCCCAGGTCGCGATCAACGCGAACTGGCGCGACAACGCCAACCAGCGCATGAACGCAAAGCCGCGCCGCTTGCTCATTCCACCGCAGCTTGAACCCATCGCGGTTCGGTTGCTCAAGACCGAGCTACGTCCCGGCACTGCGATGAACGATGTGAACGCCATCCTGTCTGTGCAGGGCGGCATCCCAGAGGGATATCTGGTCTGGAATTATCTGACTTCATCGTTCGCGTGGACGCTGCTCACCGATCAGCCCGGCTTGGTTCACATGGACCGCATCGCTTATGAAACCGACATGAGCTGCGAATTCACAACCGACAACTTGCTCGTCAAGGGGTATCAGCGCTACAGCTTCAGCTACAACGATTGGCGAGCTGCGTATTTCAGTCAGCCGTCGAGTTAGCATTTTTTGCGGCGTACTCCCCAACTCCTGAGCGCACCAAACGCGCTCAGGTTTCCTTCCCGACGATCAGTGACGGGTAGTTCACTGGAACAAAAGGAAACGACATGACCGGATTCACGCAAGTTGGCAATAACATCGCGTCTCAGTTCGGCATGCCGCTCTACGGCATCTCCGGTATCCCGCCGTTTACCGGAAATACCTTCTGGGTCAACGAATCTACCGGTTCGGACGGCAACACCGGCGGCCCGCAAGACCTGCTTGCCACGCTCAGCCAGGCGCATTCCATGTGCGTCGACGGCAACAACGATGTCGTGTTTCTGACCGGTACCGTTCACACCACGGCGACGATTGCTTGGAGCAAGAGCAAGACGCATCTCATCGGCCTTTCGCCGCAGCTCGGCAGCCAGGCCCGCGCTCGCATCTCGCAAACCGGCTCGACGGTGTTTTCCCCGCTGGTCCTTGTGACCGGCTCGGAATGCATCTTCCAGAACATCGGAAGCTTCCACGGCTTCGCTAATGCCTCGACCCAGATTTGCTGGAAGGATAGCGGTGGCCGCAATCAGTATCAGAACTGCCTCTTTGGCGGCATGGGCAACGCGACCGCAGCGGCCCAGGCCGGCAGCCGATCGCTTGTTGTCGACGGTGGCATCGGCGAAAACACCTTCAACGAATGCACAATTGGCCTCGATACCGTGGTACGGGCCACCAACTCGAATGCTTCGCTGGAATTTACAGGAGCGACACCGCGCAACGTGTTCCGGCGTTGCATATTCCAGGCTGATGTCAGCGCATCGACCGATCTTCATGTTTTGGTCGCTTCCGGCGGCATCGACCGCTGGGCGCTGTTCGACCAATGCACGTTCCTCAACGCGATCAATTCCGGCGGAACGGCAATGTCGGTGGCCTTCACGGTCAATGCATCGGCCGGCGGCTCCGTGCTGCTCAAGAACTGTTCCAGCGTCGGCGCCACGGTATACGCGACTACCGGCCCGATCTACGTGGATGGCGCAGTACCGACCGGCAACACGTCCGGCCTCGCCGTTGCGGCAACTTAATAGGGGCGCGCGCCATGAAAGCACGACACAAGAAATCCGGGGGCGCCGTTGTCTATAGCGGGGCCAAGAGTAAGACCGTTAAGGAAGCCGGCGAAAGCACCAAGGCTTCCATGAAGGATATGGGCAAGGTCGAAGGCAGCAAGCCGAAAATGCGTCTCGATAAGCGGGCGCGTGGAGGCCGCACCAGTGCGACCTCAAATCCGATGGCCCCGGCGAGCTCGACCAATCCGTTTTCCAGCGCCCACGGCAAGTAAGTGGCTCGAACTCCGGCGGCCCGGCAAAGCGCCCGGCTCGCGCTCATGCTATCCGCGCTGAGGCCGAAATAGATGGCAGAACTACGAGCCTTTCTTGGCCTTACGCATAAGCGAGTTATCGAACTGTTGTCTTATGACGACGCCACTGGAATTTTTAGGTGGAGGAATGCTCGACGGGGCATTGTGGCCGGCGAAGTGGCCGGGACAAAGATGAAAAATGGTTATGTGACCATTTCGGTTGACTGCCATAGACAGATTTATGCCCACAGATTGGCTTGGTTTTATATTCACGGCGAATGGCCGCAAAACCAAATTGATCACGAAGACAGAAACCACGCTAATAACTCCATAAGAAACCTGCGGTTAGCGAGCAACGCTCAAAATCAGGCTAATCGTATGGTCAAAAAGAATAAGGGGCTCCCAAAGGGAGTCTACAAAGGTAAGGGTGCCAACGTGCGCGCGGCAATAAAGCACAACGGCAAGTATCACCATCTTGGCACCTATAAATCACCCGCCAAAGCGCACTCCGTTTATCTTGCGAAAGCGCGCGAACTATTCGGCGAATTTGCGAGGTCGGCATAATGTCTAACCCCCGCTACATCTCAAAGACGCTCGCCACCGCCGACGACAACGGCATTGCCGAGTCTCAGACGCCGCTTGGTGCCGGAAACCTGACGCTTAACGGCGCGCTGGTCACGAATGGCGTTGCAGTATTCGACACGGAACGGCAAGTCGCCATCATCGGCAACGGTAATGATAGCGCCCTGACCTATACCGTGTATGGAACGGCAGAGGGTGGGGCTGTTATTTCGGAAGCCGTGACCGGCGGCAACGCATCACCCTACACGGTCGCCACGAACCAAAGCTTTTTGACCGTCACGCGCATCTCAGTTTCCGGCGCGACGGCTGCGGCCATTATCGCCGGGACCGATGGCGTCGGTGCCACCCCGTGGCAGATCGTCAACTGGCACATCAGCCCGATCAACATCGGCATTGCTGTGATTGTGACCGGAACCGTGAACTACACGGTTCAGTACACCTATGACGACCCCAGTGGCACCTATCCAAATCCGACCAGCACATTTCCTACCGCATTCGATCATCCAATTCTGAACGCGCAGACGGCGACGGCGGATAGTTCGATCTCGCTACCGGTCGCCGCTATCCGGCTCACCAACAATTCCGGCACCGGGACCGCGCAGATGGTGTTCGTCCAAGGCGGCATCGAGGGCTAATCCCATGAAATTAAGATATCCCGTCATTGGCGTGGCAGCCGCCGCGCTGGTGGCTTACGCCGCTATTGCCGATGCCCAAAGCAGGCTTGGGACGCTAGTTACCATTCTGCTCGGTAGTTCTGCGGTTTCCGCCACCAACCCACTTCCTGTCGCCCCTGTGGCCAGCGGCGTGACGCTTGGTGCCGTAGAAATCCTTGGCAGTAACGGCGTCAACAAAGCTAGCGTCAACGGCCTCGGGCAAGTGGCGGTCGATGCCACGGTATCGGCATCGGTTACGGGCTTCACCGCGAATAATAATTACGGGACACTAACTGCAACCGCCTCATCGTCGGCCAGCACCGCGTTGCCAAGCGGCGGCGGCGACTCTGTCCGCATGACCAACATGGGCACCGCGGCTGTTAGCTGCGTGTTTGCCACTGGGGCGGCGACTGGCACGGCGAGCAAGACAATCGTTCAGCCGGGCTCATCCGTGGTTCGCGGCGTGGGTTCATGGGATCACGTCGCCTGTATCGATCAAACCGGCTCCGCTTCAAACCTTGTCGTTCTTGAGGGCGGCTCTGGGCTTGGGAATGATTCCGGTGGCGGGTCTTCGGGTGGCGGTGGCGGCGGTGATGTTAATCTCACTGAGATTCTAGGCTCCGCGCCGAGCCTCACGAACCCGCTGTGGGTGTTCCCGGCGACGGGAGCGACGTTTCCGGTTAGCGGAACATTTTGGCAGGCGACCCAGCCTGTATCGGGGACGTTTTGGCAGGCGACCCAGCCTGTCAGCGGCGCTGCGAGCAGTTTTTCCGACGGCTGGGACGTTAGCACCGGCATAACGACTGCCTCGGCAGCCTCCGTGGGAGGTGTAGGCAGCGTCAATGCCAAGCTTCGGCTGATGACCTCGCAGCTTGATCAACTCCATACTGATGTAACAAGCCCAATCCCCCCATGCTCTGCGTCGCCATGTACAACCGTTATCGGCGCGGTCGTTCCATTCCAAGGCACCACGGCTCTAAGCGCCACAAATCCTTCTCCGGTTGCACCCAATCCATATCCTGTCGGCGCAACCCCAATCACGGCATCGGCTACCGGCACCACGGGCGCAACGACGGCCACGCTCGCCGGGACTTCTGGCAAGACAACCTATATTTGTGGCTATTCGATCCGCGCCAATGCGACGGCCGCTACGACCGTCACCAACACGATTACGGGCGTCATCACGGCCACTCTAAGCTCCATTATGTGGATAGCGCCGCTGGCGTCCGGCCTTGGAATTGACGAACAAATCTTCTCGCCCTGCATTCCAGCGAGCGGGACCAATCAGGCCATTGCGATTGTCTCTGGAGCCCCAGGAAGCGGCGGCACAGTTTCATCGAAGGGTTGGGGATACCAACTCTAATGCGCCGCCTTCGGCTCACATGGGTGCTGCTGTTCGTAGGCATGCTGTGCCTTGGCCAGCAGCCACAAGCCTATTGGCAGTCTAGGTCGCAGGTTGCGGTTGCGGGCGCCACCGAAGGCACGGTGCTGATTGATACTATTGCCATATCCAGCCCTGGCACCAATGGAGTCCAGTCTCAGACATTCATTAATGGCAGCGTTGGCTCGGGCGGCTTTACGCTTAATTTGGGTAGCGGCCCAAATGGCACCACGAACCGCGCTCTTGGCATTGCCATGCTCTTTTGCGGTACTACCGGCGGCGTTTCCAGCGGCCCATCGCTGGCATGGCATAGCAACTCCATGGGATTGCCAATCGGCTCCCTCTCCGGTGGGGCCGCCGGTGACATCTATTTTTTTGGACAGGTAAATCCAGACCTCGGAGCAAATGATGTCACTGCATCGTGGACGGGGCCCAATCAAGTAGTGATTGCATTGCTCTCTGTTGTGGGGGCCGATCAAACCGGCGGCGCAACTACTTTCACCGGCTTCACTTCTCTCACTGGTACATCGAGCGTAGCGACGGTCAATGTGACGGCTCCCTCTACCAGAATCTCCATGGGCGCCTTCACGTCTCCAAATTCCAATTTCACCACGCCGGGTGCAGGCAACACTGACATCGGCCATGTCGATACCTGCAACATAAACGCTATTGCGGCCAATTACGACACCGGACACACGAATCCGTCTTTGAGTTATTCGCCATCCGAAGCGGCCTGGGGCGCTATGGGCGTCTCGATAAAGGGCATCTAGGATGCTCAGGAAGGTCGCCCTTCTATTTGCAATACTGGTACTGACGTGCAACCACGCGGACTCGTGGACGCACGGTACTGCGGGCACCCCAACGCCGGGTGCGGCACGGCTTCAGCAGGCTAACGTTCGTGGCGTTGATCCGGCATCATGGGCTGACCCTTCAACCTACTACGTTCCAGGGGCCGGTGGCCCGGCGATCAGCTACGCGGATGACCAGCATCTCGACGGCGTGCAGTGGCTTCGGCCCTACGACTTGCTCGATCCGGCGTGCGGCTCGGCAGGCGCGGCAATCGCTGCTTCGCGCGGACGCTATATTTGGATCGCGAGCCCTGATCATCCGAGTGCCCAATATGGCTGGGCGGATGCGGGGGATTTTCGTGCGGGCTATAGTAACGACCCGGGCGTGTTTCCGGCGCGTCTGGAAACGATCTTTCTCGGATCGTATCTCAACACGTTAGGCAACAATGTAGCCGTTGCCCCGGTCGCCACAGTCACAGCAGGCATCAGCAATGGCAGCGGCGGTGCTGGCACGATACTTGATGTCACGGCTCTGACTGGGACCGTCAGTCAGGTTTCCCTGGTGACGGGCGCGGGGGTCACATCTGGAACCAAGATAACAAATAGCCCCGGCACGGGCACAGGAGGGATCGGGACATACAACCTTGACAAGTCCAGCAACGTAGCCCCTGGCACTACGCTGACGATCAGCCAAACCAATTTCGAGCTTTATCAAGCCCCTTGGCTCGTTTGTAATCCAGACGACGCGAGTTTCCCCTTCTGGATTTACACCGAGGGCGAGGCGGATAGCGTCCAGCACGAGGAAGGCGCGGCGAAGTCTGCTGACCTCCTATCGTGGACGATGGCTGGCCCGACCGCGATCAATCCCACGTTCACGCAATGGAACTCTTTTCAGCGTGTTGTCCGTAACGGAACAAACGATTGGACCTCGACGGGGCTGAAATTCAATTACGACCCCAACGTCAAAGGCAATGGCGCGTGGTCGAGCACGGATGGCACGCTGTTTGTCCCAGCGACGAACACGCTATTCAATTCGTGCTTGCCGCCTAATCCTCCAGATTACGCAATTGGGTTCGGTGATGCAAATACATGCGCCACGCCGGGTCCGCGAGAACTGCACTTCGATAATGCTCCGTATTTCCTGATTGGCGCGCAGCTCTATACCTATGCAAAAGATAATGCTGGCGACGGATCCTCCACGGGCGGGGCGTATGTAACGCGCGTTCCGGTTGATGCAAGCTTTAATGTCCTTGCGTCTCCGGTGCAGACGAATGTTTCGTCCAATTACGCCAACGTCTATCCTGGACCTACATATCTTCAGGCCGTTAACTCCTATATCGAGGACGGCGTTGCACACATCTACGCGCAGATTGGCTTCCCGCCAAGCAGCTCGAACCAAGGCCTGGTCAACGGCGCGACCTACGCCAACGGCGGCGGGTTGTGGCAGCAGGCGATTGATTACTACACGGAGATCATTGATTCGACGGCTGCGGCACAAGCCGCGCCAATAGGAGTGGTTGCTAGTTCTGCCAACGGTGCGGCCACGATCTCCTGGTATGACGCGCTGCCGAATAAGACCTATCGGGTGTATCGCGGGAATGCGGCGGCACAGACTACGCTCGTTGGGGACGTGAATGCGGTTACGATTACCGATCAGGGCGCTCCGCAAAATCAGGTCAATTATTACAAGGTCGTGACGCTCCAGAGTGGCACAGAACGCAAGTCGCGCGTGGTCAGTACCTTTGTCTCATCATCCACGGCGTTTGTGAACGCTCACATCACGCGGGCGCTCGCGGCTGGTGCCGACTACGGCACGATTGACCGGCAGTGGCTTGATACGGTTGACGCCTATCTGACCGCAGAAGGACTTACCTCAAGCTTGATGTTCTGGACAGACCCCGCCTTCGGCGTGAAGAAGGACATCAACGGCGTCATCTCGACAATATTCGATCTTGGCACAACGCGGTTGCCGCGCGGCGGCGACTACACGCCCTGCACGGGCAGTACGTGCTCCGGGGCTAGCACGACGACTTATGATCCGCTTGGGATCGGCAGCGCGCCAGCTTGGACTAACACCACATCAACGTCATTTGGCTACTACGGGGGCCCAGGCTCGGCTTCTGCTCCAGGACGCATCAATAACCTGCGGCGCAAGACGCAGATCACGGTCATGTCGGCCTATAAAAAACCAAGTACTGGCACCGTGACGCTAATGGCGATGAACGAGTTTGGGGGGATGGCCCTCCAACATCTAACCGGCTCGCCGGGTACCGCGTCGTTCTTCATGAGCGATGCCACTCATACTGTGACGGCTGGTCCGCTCGCGGTCGGCGGTGCCGCGACAGATTTTCACGTCCTTGCTGGGACATTCGATGGCACGCTCATTAACGTCTACGCAGATGGCGTAGCGGGTACTGCGCAGAGCGGGCTTGTCATTCCAGGAGCCGCCCTGGTTGCAAATAATGATGTTCTGACGGGCCTGACTGCCATCACCGGGGCTAACACACCGTTTCTCGGCTCCGGCTCGCAAAACTCCAAGTACGTTTACGGAACAGGCTATAGTTACTCTGACAATCAGGCACAGTTTTCCGCTACCGATAATATCGTGCTCGAAAAGGCACTGACGCCGACGCAGGTTGCGTCTCTGACGACGCTCATTCAAGAGCACGTCAACCCGACAGTCGCGATTTCCTACAACATCACGAGCGCGCCGTTTAGCGCGACATGCAACGGATCGGCAAACGACAGCGCCGCCTTCGTGGCGTGGAATACTGCTGCGGTCGCTTGGGATCAGGCTAACCCAACCGTGCCCGGCGATATCGTTCTGAGCACGCCGAACAGCACTTGCATGTTCTTGCAGGGCGGCTCGGGTATCTCGGTTGTTAGCGGAATTTTAAACCACAGGGTTAGGGTTGTTGCGGCCGGATCATCTGCGAAATGGAGCGACGGTGGGACCGGAGGTGGATTCTTCCCCGGCGTGTTTGGCCAGTTTAATGATGCTTCGCACCAAAGCTTGATTAACACCGTTGCTCAGGGGGCCACGAGTGTCACGCTCTCTGCCTGCCCTGGCGCGGGCTGCGCGGCTGCACTCGCTCTCTATACGGTGGGGCAATGGGGTGTGGTGACGGGCGGCGACTATCAGGGAGATGGCTTCCCAACAAATCCGTGGTTCTGGGACTTCGTTTTGATCTCAGGAAAGACTGCAACTGATGTTCAATTCGCCACAACGCCGCTAACGCATCAGTATAAGTCGACGTGGCCATCCTATGATACAACCGGGCAGCACGGCGGACCGGGGACCATCTACGCGCTCGACCCAGCGTGGGGTCTTACCGTCGAATATACCGGCTTGACATTCGACATCACTAATCCGGCGGGTGACGGCTATTCGATCTCCGGTAAGGATATCACGCTCAATAATATGGTGATTAACGGCACCACGACATGCGGGGTGCCTTCTCAAAACCATTCGTTCAAGGTCGTCAATTCCACCTTGGCTAATTGTCATTACGAAATCGACAAGATGATTGATCAGATGCTTTTGCAAAACGTCACGATCCATCAAATCGACTACCAGTCTGCCAGCGTTAAGTCGTCCATCCTGGATGGCGTCACCGTCACGTCGGCACTGAATGGCGGGGGCATTTCCAATTACATCTATGACAGCACCATCGCCGATTATGCCTTGGGAGCGCACAGCTTCGGGGCGTCGACAGGCCCACTAGTGATTAACGGCTCTGTATTGAGTGTCGTGTCGCAGGGCGGCGCGACGATGGACAACATAAACTTGCGTGGCTCTTGGTCGGGTGGCGTCCTGACGGTTCCAAGCAACAGGACTGTGAGCGCCGCAGTATCCGGGACTGGCGGCGTGATCCGTCTTACAGTGGATTCGTCGTCCGGCTATTCTACGGGCATGGTCACGAATGTAAACGCTGCTGGCTGCACGTCTGGAAATCAGGAATTCACCATCAGTGCCGTTCCAGATAGTACGCATATTGAACTAGCTGGAACGACCTTCTCATCCACATGCGCGGGGTCGCTAGGTTCCCTTCCGCTCAATTGGGCGGTCCCCGGCGAGAACATCTATTGGGGCTGGGGCGGCATCACGCTGGGGCCGGTGGCGCAAGTGACCGACTTATCGCAGGACGCAACGCATACGTTCGTCACGACTACGCTTCCGGGTGGGTTCCCGACCATGCCGACAAATGGCCCTGGAGCTACCGTCAAGGTGCATCCAGCTCCGCAGCTCACATGCACGAACTGCACCGGGAGCTTTGATGCAGTGGCCTTCTCATCCGCGCCACCGGGCGCGCCAGCCTATAGCTACTGGCTGCAGACTACGACGGGAGCGACAACGCCCGCAGTGATCGGCGTCTGGGGCTCGATGGTGAGCGTGACGATGACAGTCGGTCCTGTTTACGGCGGTGCCTCATCTCCTACATTCAGTCTCGATGGACCGTTTGTGGATTATCTCAACACAACTACTCGGACGGTTTGGTCGGGTGAAATCGTTAATCCGAAGGTTGGTGGGCAGCGCGTTATGCTCCCGACTACCACCTCGGGGGCTCAGTCCGGTGACACGATCACGGCACCGGGAGGAGGGGCGTGGCTGGAAAGCGCGCAGATCACACCACACTTTAGTTCCACCCCCGGCGACATCGGCACCACGGCCGTCACCACCGAGATCATCACGAACCATGGTGTGATAAACTTCCTGCTGAAGCGCGATCTTGATCCGGCCGCGAACGACAACAGTCCGATGTGGCTGGATCAGGCCGCTTGATCTGCGGTCGTAAATTCAAAGATGATGGACTTTGAGAACATCAGAGGCGAAGCGCCCAATGCAATCCACATCGGTTGCAAGCCGAACAAGACTTTGGCTCCGAGTGATCTCGGGCCGCCGTTTGTCGCAATGCCGCTGTAGCGACTAAGCAGAAGCCCATAGCGTTGACCAAGTTCATAAAGGGTCGACGCGTCATACCAAGCCACATGGTCTGCGCTATCGACAAAGGGCTGCTTGCTGGTGCCGCTCTTGATGACCGCGTTGATGAACCACGGATTGGGAACCGTGATGATGAGCTTGCCGCCAGGATTGAGCATCGTGGCACAATTTTTCATGAATGCTCCTGGGGCGTCGATGTGCTCCAGGACTTCACCCCCTACAATGACATCAAACTTTCGGGGAAGCGGTTCTCGGGTAACATCCGCCAGGAGCACGTCGTAGCCTCGGCTCTGAAGGGCCTTCACGGCGCTTTCCAGCACATCGACACCAAGGCAGCTTGCTGCGTGCTTTCGTAGATTTCCGTGCAGCCAGCGATCGGATTGCGCCGCTTCAATGGAGTGCTCGACTACACCGATATCGAGCAGCGATTTACCGGCAACGCAGGCGCAGAGATAAGCTACGCGGTCATCGATTAGACGCGTCGACATGGCGCCGGAAAGAGCGACTTTGCGCCTTTCCATGATTTGCGGGTCGTTGGGATCGGTTGAGAGTTCTTGCCAAGGCTGCATCCCCAAACCATCCCAAAATCCCCCCACCCCCGCAAGGGGTGCCCGGAGCGAAGGTTAAGGCGAGGGGCATTATGGAAATGGAGCCGTCATGAGCACTAGCGGCACATATTCCTTTGGCCCCTCTAGCGGGGAGGTCGTCCTGTTGGCGCTTTCGCGCTGTCAGGTTCGGCGCGCTGCCATCCTGCAGGAGCACCTTACCGACGCCCGGATGGAAACCAACCTGATGCTGGTCGACTGGGCCAACCGGGGAGGGCCTAATCTATGGAAGGTTGATCTGGTCACGCAAGCCCTGACGCAGGGCACCGCGACTTACAACGTCGATCCGCAGACCATCATGATCCTGGACGCCTATATTGAGTATGGATCGCCAGCGACCGACCGTCTCATCTTCCCGATCAGCCGGACGGAATACGCCTCGTATCCCGACAAGACAATTCAGAACGTGCCGACCGTATTCTGGTTTGACCGCCTCATCGCGCCGACGATCACGCTCTGGGCTGCGCCAGATGGCAATGGACCTTATGCGCTGAAATACTATCGGGTCACTCAGATCCAGGACGCAAACCTGCCGAGTGGCGAGACGCCGGAAATTCCTTACCGCTGGTATGACGCTTTCGCCAGCGGGCTCACGGCTCGGATGGCTGCGATCTACAAACCCGACATCGCGCCGTACTGGGATACGAAAGCGGAGCGGGCGTGGGCTGTTGCCGGGACAAACGATGTCGAAAATGTCGGTCTTTACATAACGCCAGGCTTGGCGGGTTATTTTAGCCAATGAGCGGGCCCTTTCACCCGACCGGGCGAGGTCGTGTCAGTTCTACATCGCCGCGTGCGCTTGCGGTTTGCCAGCGTTGCGGGTTCACTTGGAATCGAACAAAACTCACCGACCAGCAGCAATGGGGCGGCAACAAGCTGCAAGCGCTTAACCTTTGGGTCTGCCCACCTTGCCTAGACGTTCCTCAAATCCAGTTGCGCTCCATCATCATCCCACCCGATCCAGTACCGGTCTATCTGCCGTTCCCTGAGCCCTATAGCGCCGAAGTCAACAGCGATATCTCGACCGAATCCCTTGACGATCTCGGCACTGAAACCGGCGATTTCCTTGTGATGGAAATCGGCAACATTCCAGGTACATAAATGGCTGGCGCGAATATCCCCATCACCTCGCTGCCGCCGGCAGTGGGCCTAAGCCGGGATGCGATTATCCCCGTGGTGTTGGGCGGCGTTACGTCACGCACGACTGCGGGAGCTATAGCTGATCTCGCGGCACCCTTTGTTCCAACCTCGCGCGCCATCAATACGCCCTCTGGCGGCGGTCTTACCGGCGGCGGCACGCTCGCGACAGATCGCACTCTTAGCCTTTCGCTTGGTGGCCTCGTCAACAAGACGGTGCCCATCGTTGCGGATTCGGTTGTCATCAACGATTCCGTCTCGGGCGATCCGCAACGTGTCACGCTTGATAATTTTTACAAGTCGATTGCTGGGCTGACGCATGAAGCCTCGCCAGCCGCAAATCTGTCGCTGGCGCTCTATAACTCCGGGGATGGCAACACCTATCGTTCCACAATTCAGGAAGCGTTTTCATCGGTCGGAGCGCTTCCAACAGGCGGCACGGCGGGCCAGCTTCTCAAGAAATCCAGCAGCACGGATTTCGATGCGGCGTGGTCCAGCACCGGGTTTGTAACGAGCGTCAATCTCACCCCCGGAACTGGCATATCAGTGTCGGGTGGCCCCATCACGGGCTCCGGTGCCATTACGGTCACGATGGCCAATACAGCGGTTGCGGCTGGCTCCTATGGTTCGGCCTCGCAGTCACCATCCTACACCGTCGATGCGCAGGGCAGGCTTACAGCAGCCGCCAACGTCACGATTACCCCGGCCGCGATTGGTGCCGTCCCTACCACGCGCACGGTCAGCACCTCGACGGGGCTTAGCGGCGGCGGCGCTCTCTCTGGCGACCTTACGCTTAGTCTTGCCAACACGGCAGTCGTTGCGGGCGCCTACGGCGACTCTACGCATGTCGCGGCACTGACCGTTGATGCGCAGGGCAGGCTAACCGCAGCAGCCAGCACGGCCATTTCTCTTTCTAGTCTCGGGGGCGTCCCGACGACGCGGACGCTGACTGGCGGGACTGGCATCAACGCGATTGGTGATCTTTCTGCCAATCGCACGCTTTCTCTCGCCAATACAGCGGTGACGCCTGGTTCTTACGGCAGCGCGTCGACCTCCGGTACTTTCACGGTTGACCAGCAAGGCCGACTGACGGCCGCGAGCGCCACGACAATCACGCCAGCAGCAATTGGTGCCGTGCCGACGACGCGAACGGTGAGCACCGCTACAGGTCTGAGCGGCGGCGGCGCCCTCAGCAGCGATCTCACGCTCAACTACAACATCCCGGCCCTTACGTCGAAGGCCAGCCCCGACAGTTCCAGCGACTTGCTGCTGCTCTATAGCGCGAGTGACAACGCATATCGAAAGGTCACGGTGGGCTCGGTTGCTGCTGGCGGTACAGTGGCGAGTTTCAATGGCAGGACCGGCGTCGTGGCGCCTGCCACGGGCGACTATGGCGTAGCGCAGCTTGCGGCAACAACGGCGAACCGATTGTTTGGAACAGATGGGAGTGGAAATTCCGGGGTCGTTTCTATTGGGTCGGCATTGACGCTCTCTGGTAGTGCGCTGGCGGTCAATACCGGCACAAGCGGGCATACTGTCCCATTTCTTGATGGCACCAACACTTGGTCTGGCTCGTCTAACTCATTCAATGGCGCAATTGGTATTAATCCATCGGCGGGGCAGGCCACACTACAAATTGGCAACCCATCAGTATCGACTTCGCCTTATATTGATTTTCATGCAGGCGCGTCCAACGCCTCACAGGATGTCAGATTGCTCGGGAGCAGTCTTGGAACTGCTGCTGGCTCTGGTCTGTTAACCCTTCAGGGTTCTCTTGCGATCACGCCCGTTTTATCCACAGCGCAACAGGGCTTGATGGTCTCGCAGACTGGGCCGAGTAGTGGTACTATAGGTTCGACAAATTTCGCCTACAATACGATTACCGTTGCAAACGATCAGCTTACGGCAACTCAATCGCAAGTCATCACTTCCGCGCTGGGGATTTTGCAACAAAGTTATGGTGCTGACGGCGGCACAAAGACAGCGTTGCAAGTTGAGATGAGCCATCCTGTTGCATCGAACGCATCGGTGCCGGGGGATTATATCGGGGCAGACCTTTTCGCTACGTCGTTGGCGACTTTTGGCGGAACAGATACAGGGGCAGGCGCGAAGGGAACGCTCTTTGGAGCGGGGTTGCTTGCAGCAGCTCGGGGAACATCTACAAATTTGTTTGAGGTTGCGGGCGCGGAGGCTGATGTTGATATAGAGGCTGGTTCCAGTTCGCGTTATCGCTTTGGGATGAGCAGTGTCAGCTTAGGTTATATCCCCGGTACTGACGTGGACGCTGCTTACGAAATTGGAGCAACTACGGGAACCAGTTTTCAAGTTGGAATGATGTTTGGCAGCCTCCATGGCGGTCCCCCTGTGGGAGGCGTCAACGGAATTGCCACAGGAACGATCAGCGCCGCTGGCTCCGGTTATGTCAACGGAAAATATATCGGCGTTCTGCTGACTGGCGGTTCCGGCACGAATGCCTATGCAGACATTACGGTGGCGGGTGGCGCGGTCACTGTGGTTTCGATCACGGCGAAGGGCACCCATTATTCTGCAAGTAATGTGCTGTCAGCATCGAACGCGGGACTAGGCGGGTCGGGTTCTGGCTTTGCCTATACCGTGAGCACGGTTGCGAGTTATGGAACGCTGATTGGAACGGACGGCGTTGCTCAAACGATAGCCAATGGCATCGACCTTTCGGCTTATTCGTTCAGTAACAAATTCATCATCGGCCCAGGGGGATTCGAGGTTGGCGGCACCGGTGGGATATCGTGCCCCAGCTTTTCAACAACGCAATCTCCTGCGACGTCAACACCGACGCCAACTTTCCAAAGCGGTTCTGGAACACTTAGTGCGGCCCTTTCCTATTATCAGTTCGGGAAGATGGTTTTTCTTTCAGGGACAATCACGATCACCACGCTTGGGAGCGGCATGTTTGGAATCGCCGTGCCCCTTCCGGTGACGGCTAGTTCCGTATATGGCGGCGGCGGTAGCGGAGTGAACGTGACCAATGGCGTCGGGGCGATCGGCGCTATCAATCCATCGTTCCCGACTGGGATTACGCTTATCCCGGAAGGAAACACGAATCTAGCGACGGGTGATGCTCAGACTATATGTTTCAGCGCTCAGTATCTAGCCGCATAGGCGACTATCGCGTAAACAGACTTGAGGCCAGTAATTTTCGGCATTCCGCTCCAGTAAATGGAGCCAACCACATTTGGTTAGCGTGTCCAATATAGTGCATAGGAAGCATGTACTGTCCGTCTATTGCGGCGCAAGCGCGAATATGTTGCCTCCAACTCACGGGATCGTGTCGGCGCGACAGCCCATTGCCGACGCCATAAAGAGATAGAGCGAAGATTGCCGCTATAAAGATGCGAACGGTGAATGGCCCAACAGCGGCGAGCCATATCATTCCCCATCCGAGAAGGATGAAGGGATAGAAGAAATACCGGGGCGCTACTGTCAATTTGTCGATTAATGGAAAGTTCGGCAATTCGATGCGACCCGCCAGCGAAACACTCACGGCACCGAATATAGCAAGAAGCAGAACAAAATATAAATTCAGTCTTTTGTGGAAGATCGCCGCGGTGGAAAGAAGACCTACAGCAAGAACTGATCCTAATGCCGGATTTTGCGTTGTCAGCGCAAAGTCACCAACGAATTTTTGAGCAATTAAGGGCACGCGCTCAAGGCTGAACATGCCACCAGCCAAAACTATGTGCTGAATGTGTAAGCCATACAATTGAACAATCGCCGTTAGAGCGCAGAGTGCCGCTGCGATGTATTCGCTACGCCTTCGTTCGATGACGGCGCGAAGGATGAATAGCGGACAAAGTGAAATTGCCAGCGCCGACGATAGCCCTCCGAATAGGATAAAGACAGCTCGCAGCCATCCCATGCCGCGATCTGGATTCCACAGCAGGGCTAGAAACAGAAGAATGCCTGCCCACCAGAAGGCATAAAGTGAAACTGCAAAATTCTCTGCATCGGTTGGGATAAGCAGAGTTGCAATGGCGCAAGCATATGGCCATCGCAAATGTGTTGGAGCTGTCGCAATTGCGACTGTTACACCGATGGTGAGCGCCGTAATTAGGACCAACTCGATAGTTGGCGCTCCTATGATTGATACCTTGAAAGCAATGTAAGAGATTAGTTTCGTTGCCAGCATGTAATAGCCAGCAAGCGGGTTAAGCAGCGTTCCGGCGCCCTGCTCAAGGTATTCTCGAAGGATGTATTGGCCATCCTCAACCCAAATATAGGGATGCAGGAATTGGTCCGGCCGGCGCGCGAACAGAATCGCAACGGTAAAGATAGTCAAAGCAATCCAATAAGCCGGGCGGCTTGCAGATTTTGAACGATTGCTAGGTTGAGACTGAGTATGAACAAAGGTGGTGATCTGATCCAATGTCTTACACCTACACGACTTACACCGCCGCCTTGGCGGAATTGATGGTGACAACGACCACGGACGCGGACTTTATCGCGATCGAACCGTCCATCATCGATTATGCCGAGCAGCGACTTTATCGGGAATTGGACCTCCTGGCTACCGTCACGCGGGACAGCGCACCGCTTGCGGCGAATAACCGCAATTTTACTTTCCCGACCAACAATGGGCGGTTCGTGGTAGCCAATGGCATCAACGTCATTACGCCGTCGTCACAGACCGTCCCGGATAATGGAGCTCGTCACCCGCTAACGGCAACATCGCGCGATGCTCTTGATCTTCTCTGGCCGAGCGCGACCGGCGCAACGGTCCCGACGCTCTTCGCTCCGATTACGGATCAAACCATCATCGTTGGGCCTTGGCCGGATGCTGGTTACACAGTCGAGGTGATCGGGTTCATTCGGCCCGCGCCGTTATCGGCCACCAATACGAGCACATTCTTGACGCTGTATCTTCCTGACCTCTTCCTGGCGGCATCGATGATCTTTGCTTCCGGATTCCAAAAGAACTTCGGTGCGCAGTCCGACGATCCGCAAATGGCCCAGTCATGGGAAGGCCAATATAACAAATTGTTCGCTTCCGCGAACGTGGAAGAGAACCGCCGTAAATGGGCGGCCGGCGGATGGTCCAGTCAACAGCCGACACCGCTCGCGACACCGGCAACTCGATAACCATTCATGCCCATTGTCAGCCTGAAACTCCGCCCGACAGTTCAGGCGGATTGGACGCCTGCGCTCAACGAGTCGGGGATATCGTCTTGTGCCGCGATTAGATTTCGTGACGGGCTACCACAGAAGCTAGGGGGATGGACCAGATACTATCCGTTCTCCTTATCTGGTGTCCCGCGCGATCTTCACGCTTGGGAAGATTTGAACGCGATCACGCATCTTGCGACCGCGACCACGACGCAACTCGGGGTTATTACCGCCGGTTCTCTACAGGACATCACGCCTCAAATCCTTGTTTCCAATTTCGCGCCCGACTTCACCACGACGATGGGAAGTGGCGTTGTCGAGATCAATGATCCGAACATCGCAAACGTCACGACGCTGGATGCCGTCTTTTTTGACACTCCGATTTCTGTCGACGGCATCATTATCGTCGGCACCTATCCGATAGACTCCATTACCGGGACGACAACCTATACCATCCTCACTACTGGTTCGGGCGCCGCGGGAGTAACAAGCGGGGGCGCGGTTCCGCAATTTGACACGACCTCGGGAAGTTCTACCGTCTTGGTGACGTTTCCCGCGCACGGCTTAGCGGTTGGCGATCGTTTCACCTTTCCAATTGCAACGACGGGTGGCGGCGTAACGATTGTAGGGACATACAAGGCCACCAGCGTTCCGACCGCCGATACCTTTGAGATATCGGCCGACTTGCAGGCGTCATCGACTGCTACGTTTGACATGAATGGTGGTGATGCCGAAATCACCTATCACATCAATCTTGGCCCCACGGCACTCGGCATCGGATACGGTCTAGGTGGTTATGGTGACGGCGGCTACGGCACCGGCATTGTCCCGGCATCTCAAACCGGTAACCCGATTACCACGACGGATTGGACGCTCGATAACTGGGGCGAAATCCTGCTGGCCTGTCCAGCAGGGGGAGGTATCTACTACTGGGAACCGAAGTCAGGATTTCAGAACGCGGCGTTGGTCTCAAGTGGGCCATTGTTCAACGGTGGCATCTTCGTTGCCATGCCGGAACAGATATTGGTCTGCTGGGGTTCGACGGTTGCGATAGGTTCCCAGGTTCAGCAAGACCCGCTGCTGGTTAAATGGTCGGACAGCGAGGACTTCACCAACTTCGCAGTCACCTCGCTAACGCAGGCCGGAAGCTTCCGCATCCCGACCGGTTCGAAGATCATGGGAGGCTTGCAAGGGCCGCAGCAGGCTTTGATTTGGACGGATATAGACCTCTGGGCGATGTCCTATATGGGACCGCCACTAGTCTTCGGCTTCAATAAGATCAGCTCTGGATGTGGCTTGATTGGTCCCCACGCCGCTGCCGTGATGCGCAGCAACGTGTATTGGATGAGTAGCGGGAATTTCTTTCGGCTTTCCGGCGCTGGCGTTACCGAATTGCCGTGCTCGGTCTGGGACGTGATCTTTCAAGACCTCGATGCGGACAATGCTCAAAAGTGCATCGCGGCGCCGAACAGTGCATTCGACGAAATCGTATTCTACTACCCGTCTCTCTCTGGCGGGACGGGGGAATGCGACAAGTACGTCAAGATGAATACCGAAACCGGATCGTGGGATTACGGGTCGTTCGGCCGTAGCGCCTGGACCGATCAGTCAGTGCTGGGTGAGCCGATCGGGACGACACCGCAGGGCTTAGTTTTCCAGCACGAAACGTCTCCGGATGCGGACGGCCAGCCGCTAGTCTCATCCTTCACCAGCGGATGGTTCGTGATCACGGAAGGGCAGTCGTTTGCTTTTGTCGACTGGTTCTTCCCCGACATGAAGTGGGGATATTTCAATGGCGCGCAGAGCGCCAGCGTGCAGGTAACCATTGAGGTTGCCAATTATCCGAACCAGACCACGAAAACCTTTGGGCCGTTTGCGATGAACAGCACCAAGGATTTCGTGAACTGCCGGCTGCGGGGCCGCATGATCCGGTTGACGTTCTCTAGCAGCGACATCGGTTCGTTCTGGAGAGCGGGGAATCTACGTTATCGCGTTGCCATTGACGGACGCCGCTAATGGCAGACGTAGAGAACATCAGCCTGCAAGGCGTCGAGACGCAGCTAAAGCTTGCCAATCAGAATATGTCGCTGTTGATCCGGGCGATCATGGCGGCATTTCCGCAAGCGAGTGCGGCGGTGACGCACACCGCTACGGCTGGCGGCGACACGTTACCCGCCGCTCCATCGGGCTTTCTGAGCATCACGCTTAACGGCGTGGCGTTCAAAGTCCCTCTTTACGATTCTTGATCGCCATGCCGCTCGTTAAGGGTTCATCGCGCAAAGCCGTTTCGACCAACGTAGCGGAGTTGACGCGGAGCGGTCGCCCGCAACGACAGGCCGTCGCCATCGCATTGAAGACAGCCGGGCGTGGCCGCGCTGATGGCGGCTCATCGCCGTATCCGTTGATGGATGACGTGCTACTGCCGCCGCCGCAAAACCCCGCAGCTCCCGCGCCATGGGCCGCAGATATTGTGCGCGGCGTGGCTGGCAAAATCGGCAACATGGTCACGTTGCCGGGTCGGGCCATGCAGCAAGGGATTACGACGGAAGAGGCGGTGCCGTGGGCGGCTGATATGGCGATGGGGATGGTAGGAACGCCGGGAACGCCAATGGGCGCGGTTGGAAGCGGAATAGGCAAAGGCATCCGCGCCTATCACGGCTCGCCGTATGACTTTGATCGGTTTGACTTATCGAAGATCGGGACCGGGGAGGGCGCGCAGAGTTACGGGCATGGTCTCTACTTCGCGGAAAATGAGGGGGTGGCGCGAAGCTATCGAGATAAATTGTCGGCTGATCGAAATATAAAAATAGGCCAAGACGCGCTGCAAAATCCAGGACTCCAGGGCGGAGCGACACGCCAAGCTTACTACACGCTGACGGGTAGCGGCGGCGATATAGATGCCGCCATAAAATCCGCGTCAGGCGCGATGAATGCTGATGAAGTTCAAAACATTTTGCGTGGCTGGAAATCGATCGGAGTGTCGAAAGACCCCGGCCGCATGTACGAGGTCAACATCAACGCGCATCCCGATCAGTTCTTGGATTGGGATAAGCCGCTGGCAGGGCATGGAGCACCGGTAGTTGATCAAGTTAAGAATGCCATGGGCGCTGATTACTACGGGAAATTTGATCCAGCAAAAGCGGAGCGCGTGTGGGGCCAGTTCAGCAATGCGCCGGCCGGAACCGCAATTAAAAATGGGTTCATTGCGTCTGACGACGCGCTGGCTGCATCTCGGCTCCGCGAAGCCGGCATCCCCGGCATCAAGTACCTAGACCAGGGCTCGCGGCCCGATATGGCTGGGTGGCGGCTCAGACAGAACGAAGCGGACGCACTCAAAGCCAAGGGTTCGCCCTATTGGGAAGAGGCGCAAAAACTAGCCGACTCCATCAAACGGAGCCAAACCAGCAATTATGTCCTCTTTGATGACAAGCTAATCGATATCCTAAAAAAGTACGGGATGGCAGCTGCTTCGCCGTTAGCGGCGGCAGCCGCGCAATCTCAATCACCCGGAGAAGAGCATATGTCGCGCGGCGGCTCACCCTATCCGATGCACATGGCCTCTGGCGGCAATCCGCTGCAAGTCCCGTTCGCAGCAAGGGCGGAGGCCCGCGGTCTTGAGCACGCAGGGATGATCCATTCGCCCGTAGCTGGCCGCACCGATAAAATCCCAATGGGCGTGCGTGGCGGTTCCTACGTCTTGCCCGCAGACACCGTGAGTGCAATCGGGCAGGGCAATTCATCGGCTGGCGCCAACGCGCTCAATCGTCTGTTCAAGATGGGCCCCTACGGTTCCGCTCAGGCGCACATTGTCACACCACACCAGGCGCGCGGCATCAGACAGAAATTCGAGGATGGCGGAGTACCGCAAGGTGATCCCGTCGATATCGTTGCGGCGGGCGGCGAGTTTGTGGTTCCGCCGGACAAAGTAGCCGAGCTTGGCGGCGGCGATGTTTCCAAAGGTCACGATGTCCTCGATCATATGGTGAAGCACGTTCGCAGGAAGGCAATCAAAACCCTGCGCAAAATGCCAGCACCAAAGAAAAGATAGCATGACCCATCCCTCTTGCGTTCGACCTGCCGTCCCTGCGGACGAGCCGGAAATCTGGCGCTTGTTCCGATTGGCGCATCATGAAAACGCGCTGCAATCCATGTCGGACCGTAAGGTGCAATACCACCTTGATCGCTTCCTAAATCCGCAAGGCATTCGCCCAGAGGACGCTGGGCCGCGTGGTTTCATCGGAGTAGTCGGCCCTATCGATGCACTCGAAGGCATTGTGATGCTGGCGCTCGGCTCGCCGTGGTTCTCAGAAGACATCACGATGGACGACTGCCTAAACTTCGTTGATCCGGAGCATCGCCGCTCCGATCACGCCAAGGTGTTGCTTGCCTACGCCAAGAACATGACGGACCAAATCCGTCTCTCGCATCCCAAATTTCAAATGACGGTCGGTATTCTTTCAACCGAAAGAACTGCGGCCAAGATCAAGCTTTACGAGCGTCAGAACCTCACGCTTGCGGGTGCGATCTTTGTGTATCCCCCGCCTAATGGCGTCAAACCACTTTCTGCCGGGGAACGTTGATGGGCTCGTTGTGCAATAGCAGCAATGCGACAACCTCGACTTACGCCCCAACTGCGGCGGCGCAATCGACCTATCAAGATATCCTGTCGCGGGCTCAACAGGTCGCCTCGACGCCGTATCAGCCATATACGGGGCAATTGACCGCAGGCCTTACGCCGACACAGCAGGCTGGAATTAACAACACCAATTCTGGCGTTGGCATGGCGGTGCCATACATCAACACGGCGGGGCAATATGCAGCAACGGGCGCCGCCCCGGTTAACAATGTATCATCTAGCGATATCGTAAAATATCTTAGTCCGTATCAGCAGAACGTCATCGACTCTACGATGGCCAATATCAACGAGACCAATGCGCAGCAGCAGCAGCAGGTCAAAGGCAATGCTGCGCTGCAAGGCGCATTGGGTGGCGATCGGGTCGGTGTTGCTCAAGCCGAGCTTGCGCGTCAGCAAGGTTTGGCGAGCAATCAGACCTTGGCCGGATTGCAGAACCAGAATTATACGCAGGCCGTTACGGAAGCTAATTCGCAGCAGCAAAACCAACAGATGAATGCGCAGCGCGCCGCGCAAGGCGCGTTCACGTTCGGCAATCTCGGCACCACGGCACAGAACTCGTGGTTACAGGGCGCGCAGGCCCAGCTTGGCGCCGGCGCCGTCCAGCAGGGCACGCAACAGACCGATCTCAACGCCCAGTATCAGCAATACCTCAATCAACTTGCGTTCCCGTACCAGCAAACCCAGTTCCTGGCCGGTGTCGGCCTTCCCACGGGCGGCGCCATGGGCGGGACGCAGACCACGACGCCGCCCCAGCCCAATCAGTTCAGTCAATATGCCGGGCTTGGCCTGGCAGCGGCGGGGCTATTCCTCAAGCACGGCGGTCGGGTCGGGTACGCGGATGGCGGTGGAGCTCCATTCAACTTCATCACTGACACTTCGGGCTATGTCCCCAAAATCGCGATTACTGCGCCGCAACAGCATCAGATGTCCAATCCAAGCGGCGCGACCTCTCCTAACCCCACCGCCGGGATTGCACAAGGCCTGCAAGGGCTTCATGGCGCGTTCGGTGGTAGCGGTGCGGGCTCTCCAATGGGTATCGCCCCATCCTATTACAGCGCCGATCCTGGCGGCTCCTGGAGCGGCGTAGGGGGAGGCACGGGCCTTTCGGGCTATGGTGGCCTCTATGCCAAGGGCGGTCTTGTCGAGGCGGTCCACGCCATCCGCAAGAGCCTGCGGCGCGGTCGTGGTTATGACGATGGCGGGGGTGTGCCAGACGATTTCAACTCGCGTTTCCTCGGGGATGATTCCCCGTCCTTTAGTCCTGCCGCTGCCGACGCCAGCCCACTCCCGGTGTTGAGCGAGGATGCGCTGGGGCTGGGGCAGCCGGTTAATTGGACCAATCCGGCGCTGCAAGCCGATAGTGGTCAGGCGTCTCCGGTAATGGCGCAAGGGGCACCGCAAGATGATGGGTCATCTCCAGCCCTTGGCTACGCGCCCGAACGCTCGCAGGAATCATTCTCGCCCTTCTCCATGGGCCGCCCCTCTTTGGGCAGCGCAGCCCCTATCAACGTCGACACCCGCCGCTCCCTATTCGGCAGACCGCTTGACGATACCCGCATGGCGCTGATCTCGGCTGGGCTCGGCATCGCGGGCGGCACGTCGCCGTCCGGCCTCACCAATATCGCTCAGGGCGCGCAACAGGGCCTCAAGGCACTGCAGGAAGAGCGCAAAGCGGCACAAGCTGATATCCACGTCGGCAATGAGGGGCGCCGGCTGGCGATGCAGGCCGAACAGTTTGCCAAGAACCTTGGCCTGAATCAAGACAAGTTGGCCGAGACTAAGCGGCAGCATCAAGACACGCTAGCCGAACAGAAGCGGCTTCATGATGTAACCATGATGACGCCCCGCAGTATGGGCGTTGATCCTGTAACCGGATCGACAGTCATGGGCTTACCTGACCCGAGCACTGGTCAGCTTCGGCCGATCGATCCTCATACCGGCACGTTCATGAAGGCCGACCAATCGGCCGCGCCGTCAACTGAAAATCTCACCGGGCAGGCTTATCTCGATAGCCTCCCCCCCGCTCAGCAAACAATCGTCAAAGGGCTCGCGGAATACGACATCAACCCGAATACGCTTTCGACGCGAAACAATCGCAAGGAATTGATGACGGCTGCGGCTAAGAGGTTCAATCCGGAATACAGGTCGGATTTGTATCCGGCCCGAGCGTCGGCGGTGCAAAGCTTCTCGAAGGGTCCGCAGGCCAATACGATCCGATCATTCGATGTTGCGATTTCACATCTAAATACCCTCGACGGTCTGGCTACGGCGCTGAATAATAAGGACATGAAGGCATACAACGCCGTTGCCAACACCTTCAAAGACCAATTCGGTTACACTGCGCCGGGAAATTTTGACGCCGCCAAAGCGATTGTTGGCGATGAAATCGTCAAAGCGGTTGTCGGGTCAAGCGCGGGCGCTCTCGCTGATCGCGAGGAAATCAAGAAAAACATTACAAACGCGAAAACACCAGAGCAATTGAAAGGCGTAATCCAAACCTACAAGACATTGATGGCTGGCCAGCTTCATGGCTTCAAGAAGCAGTATGAAGATACAACTGGGCTGAAGAATTTCGAGAATCGATTGTCACCTGAAACCTTGAAGGAATTGGCGGTAACACCTGCTGGCGCAGGCGCTCCCACGATCCGAAGCAAGTCTGAATACGACGCTCTCCCGGCAGGCGCTACATTTGTCGGGGATGACGGCAAATCCTATAGGAAGCCATAGCAATGGCCGGTCCTGCCGATTGGGGCGCGCAACCCGTTGAAAGCGGTCCTACATCCTGGGGAGCTGTTCCTGTAGCTACTGCTGCGACGACAACAAAACAGACAACAGACCCATCTCAATCTCTGGATCTCGGCTTCCAAAATCAGGGGGCAGCAGCAAGCCAGGGAACGACGCCTGATCTATCGGCCCACAAGCAAAATCTGCTTTCCTCGGAGGCATTCGAGAATGATGCCGGCGAAGTTATGTTCAAAAATCCAGCAACGGGACAGGTAGAGCCGACAGAAAAAAATAAGCATGTCGCCCTTCGTGATCCGGCCGACAATACCGTTAAGATTTTTAGCCGCACCCCTCAAACAAATGAGGGGACACTATCCTCGTTGGGTCGCTTACTTATGACGGGAATGGGCTCGGCCCCGCCTACAGCACGAGCTATGTTGCCATTAGCGTCTGGAAAGGCGGCATCCCCTACAACGGAAGCCTTAAAAGGGGCGGCTGCGGCTGGATACGAGAGCCCTGTGATTTCTGGTGTCGAGGTCGCCCCCCGCGCATTACAGCAAAGCGCCGGTACCATCGTCTCAAATCTCAACAAAATGGGCTTGGATGAAAATCTAGCCCCAAAAACATTCGGTATTTTGTCCGGAGCGGGAGAGGCCCCGGAAGGGGCTGTTGTGACGGGGCAGAATATTGAGAGCTTGCGCCGTACGCTAGGTCATGCCGCTGGATTGCCGGACCCGGTTGAGCGGCTCGCGGCAAAGACCGCAATGGATCACTTAGACCAATTCTACGCCAACGTGCCCAAGACGGACGTTCTAGCTGGCGATCCAGCGGAGGCCGCAGACATAGCTGCCAAGGCGCGAGCTAACTACGCGGCAGCAATGAGAGCCGAGCAGATTGACCGGAAAATGGTTCGCGCCGAACTCAGGTCCGCAGCAGCCAACTCTGGCATGAATACCAGCAATACAATACGCCAGCGCATGGCCGACGTTTTGATAAATCCCAAAGAACGTCGCGGGTATTCCGCCGATGAATTGGCGGCAATGGAAAAGATCGTTCGTGGCACGAAAACGCAAAATGCTATCCGCCTCGCTAGCAATATTTTAGGCGGCGGCGGCGGCCTCGGGTCGGTCGTTAGTGCGGGACTAGGTGCCGCCGCTACGGCTCACGTTGGCGGCATTGGAGCCGTAGCCCCGGCTATCGGTTATGGATTAAGACTTTTGCAAAACAGCATGAGCGGCAGACAAATTGACGCGCTGTCCGAATTGATCCGCTCGCGCTCTCCCTTGGCGCAAACCATGACGCCGTCACTGCGAAGCTGGTCGCAGGCGGCACAAAATTATGATAAAGTAAAATCCCCAGCTACGTTTTCTAGGGTAGCTGCGGCTGCTCACGGCCTGAGTGATAGTCTGTTGCACGCAGGAATATCAACGTCGCCTTACGATATTCTGCGTTCTATTCAAGGCGCCGTTCCAAGCCGCGCCGATCAAAATCAGCAGCAGTGAATCCGGCGGCGGGACGACTAACCAGATCGTGAAGTAGTAGGCGGCAAAAAGCATCCGCGTAGCCTAATCCAACCGAACAAGATTGTCACCCGACCCGGCCTTTGTGCCGGGTTTTTTATTGGGAAACGCAATGCCAGATCCGACGACGAGCAATATTAAATTCTCAGTTCCTTTAAGGGGCGCTGACCCTGGAACTTGGGACCTCCCGAATAATGGCGATTGGCTAATTGCCGACAATTGCCTCGGAACCGTCACAAACGTCGCGCTCTCAAATACAAACGTTGCCCTTAGTGTAACGCAGGCGCAGAGCAACGTTCTTCGGTTTTCGGGAACATTGACAGCCAGCGTGGCCGTAGGGCTCCCGGCCATTCAAAAAACCTGGACGGTTGAGAATAACACCACGGGACCATTTTTTATCACGCTGACCGCGGGAGCGGGAAAGGTAATCGGGCTTCCTCCAGGCGAGCCAGTGCAGGTTTATTCGGATGGGACCGATGTCAAATTTCTCAATCTCGGTCGTACCGGAAAGATCGAGGCGTGGTTCCTTCCAGGGGCGCTCCCATCATGGGTGACGGTTTGCACGGTTCAGCCGTACCTTATTTGCGACGGGACAACTTTCAACGCAACGACCTATGCTGCGCTCAATACGGTACTCGGCAGCAATACGCTTCCCGATTGTCGCGGTCGCGCCTTGTTCATGGCAAATCTAGGGACGGGCCGCATCACGACGGCTGGCTCCGGTATTGATGGCGATGCGCTCGGATCAGTAGGCGGTGAGCAAAACCATACGCTTACCGCCGGCGAGTCTGCTGCACTCTCATACACATCTCCAACAGGAATTACACCAAATCCCCATGGCCACGTAGTCACCGGTGCGTATACCGGACAAGGCATTGCAATAGTTGCGACTTCTCCAAGTGGAGCGCAGGTGCCTAATTCTCCAATTCTAACGGGCGCAACTGATACGGTGTCTCTGACCGCCACGACAACAGTTTCCTCCAACGCTGGCGAGGGCGCTCACAACAATATGCCGCCAGCCATTATTGTCGGGCTCTACGTCATCAAAACGTAAGCACTTTAACAGCACGGGGAAAATTGGAAATGCGATCACTTGTCGCCGCGCTCTCGCTTGCATCCGTTTTGGCGCTATCGTTCCCGATAGATGCGCAGGCGCGGCAACGCCATGGCGTTCATCGGCATCACGTCGCGCATCATCGTGTCCATTATAGCGACGGTCGACCTTCTGCTTGGTGTGGCTGGTGGCTTGGGCATCATCTCGGGATGCTGGATCGACGGCTTTGGCTCGCGCGCAATTGGGCCAGCGTGGGGCGCGCGGCATCTGCACAGATCGGCGCCATCGTCGTCTGGTCGCATCATGTCGGAATCATCACGGGACGTAACGGATCGCAATGGGTCGTGAAGTCCGGGAACGACGGGCACCGCGTGCGCGAGCGGGCGCGGTCGGTCGCGGGCGCCATCGCGTTTCGGGTGCTGTGATGACGGATACGCCAAAATGGCTTGCAGAAGCCATCAAAGACCTCGGCTTTCACGAAACTGGCGACAATCTCGGCATCGAGAAACTGATAGCCGATGCACATTGCGGCGAGCTTGGCGACCCGTGGTGCGCCATCGCGACGAACGCCTGGTTAGAGCGCGCCGGGGTTCGTGGCACCCGTAGCCCGTCGTCGCAGTCATTTCGCCACGATCCGAATTTCGTGAAGCTCACTGGCCCGGCGCTAGGTGCCATCGCGGTCTATTGGCGCGGCAGCGGTCCTAATTCTGGCATCGGGCATGTCGGCCTCTATTTGGGCGAGACCACGACGCAAATTCTCACGCTCGGCGGCAATGAAAGTGATGCGGTGCGCCGCCAGTTCGAGCCGAAGTCGCGGCTGTGGGGATACTGGTGGCCGAAGTCTGTGTCACTGCCCGAAATTGGCGTGATCAGGGTGAAGGACGCGGACGGTCATCCGGTCGGGTCCGTTGTTTGAATCCGCGCCTGGCCGGCAGCCTGGCAACGCAATAGGTGCCTCATGAACATCACTACCGCCGATGTGCAGAAATACACGCGCATCGTTCTCTATTGGCTGTCCGGAATTTTGGTCAGCAAGGGTTTCATCGCCAACGATCAGTCCGCGATTGCGGGCTATGTCGGCTTGGGTGTGGCCGCCGTTAATTTTGCCTGGACCATTTACGGCAATCGGGTCGTCGCGAAGATCAACGACCTGATGGCGACCGGCCAAGTGCAGGCCGTCGTGACGAAAGACAAATCAGTATCCGATGCCGTTCCCGACCCGAACGTCACTGCCGCTGTCGAGTCCAAAGTCGTCTCAAAGTAAACAGGAGAACAACATGCGCAAATCCCTACTTGCTACCGTTGCACTGCTATCCCTCTCACTAGGTGGATGCAGCACTGCCGCCGTCGACTGGATCACATCTGGCTCTGCCAATTTTCAGGCATCGGTCCAGGCCATCAACAGCGATATCGCGGCGGTTGCCCCGGTCGTCGCAAAGAACTGCGGTAACCTGCAGACCATCGCCGGACTGCTGGCGCAACTTACCATTTCCAGCCAAAAGGCCGCTCCCGCCTTCGCCGCCGCCAATGCCTCCATCGTGACCTGGTGTCAGAACGTCCCGACCGACATTGCCTCGACGGCACAGGCCACGGCCGCGGCCGTCGTATCGGCGCAAGCGGCCTATAAAGCCGCCAAGGCGGGAGCGTGAACCATGGCAACGAAAGAACAAACAGACGCGGCAGTCGACGCCGTACTACTCGCCGCCAAGGATCACGGTCACATCGCAGAAATGTATGTGACGCGGCAGATCGCAACCGAAATAGCGGACGCCGTGATCGCCGCCTATGAGGCGATGGCGCCGGATGCAGCGACGGATGGCAAGTCGTGAACGACGATCGCGCGATCAGTGCTGGCGTAGCGTTCGTGGTCTTCGTTGCGATCGCTTTGGCGTTTCTATGCTTCGTTGTCGGCCAGGCCTTGGCCCGCGATCTGCCGCCGCCGCTCTCCCTGGCCAAGGCTAGGGCCGTGGTGGCGGCTACCGGCGTCAATGTCGGCAAGGTGTTTCTGGACGGAGAGGGCAATCGCTACCTGATCCGGCGGGTTAATGCGAAAGCAAAGCATCCGGGCACATTTCAGGTTGAGGTACAGACCGTCCCGTTGCCCAGAATGGAGCATTGACCATGGAAGCTCTCTTGGTTGCGCTCCTGCCTGTTCTCTACGGTGAGGCCACGATAGGTGCGGCGCTCGGCTCTATCTCGTTGGCGACCTGGATCGAGATTGCGGCCGGCCTGATCGCGGCAGAGCCGACGTTCGTCAAGCTGCTGTCCGGCTTGCATCCTGTTTTCGACAATATCGCAAAGGACCTCAAGGCCGGCATGAACCGGCCGGAAATCGTCGGTGCGCTGGCTAATTCTTGGATGGAGCGAAATGGGCAAGCGGCGATCGCAGTTCAAGACTCGATGGACTAACCGGAAATGTGGGAACAAGCCATACCCATCGCCATCTCGCTCATTTCCGTCACGGCCATCTGTGTCGTGTTCGTGATGGCCATCCGTGTTCAGACCTCAGTATTGAGCACTAGACTGGATGGTCAGGACACGATCATCAAAGAAATCAAGGACGAGATCAAATCGTTGAGCGGCGTGGTTGTCAGCATTGCCGTGCAAAACCAGCGCCTCGACCATTTCGAACAACGGCAAGTGCTTGGCGGCAAGCGCGTCGACGAAATAGAGCGCCGACTCAATGTCTGGACCGAACGGTGGTGGGCAGCTAAGCCGAACATCCCACCAATGTCAGAAGGCGGCCCTGGCGTTATCGGATAGTCATCCCATTGTCTATCCCTAGACTTGAATCCGGCTCGTGGGCTTCGGCTCGCGGGCCGGTTTTTTATTTGTGCGGCTCTGACTGCTTAAGAGCGCGCGGCTCACTTGACCATTCTCCATTAGGAAAGCCAGCCTTACTCTGGGGCAGCGTGTCAACATACGCCTGCCATTGCCCGATCTTGCCGATAAAGTCATCGCGGCTATTCAGGCATAGATTTAGATGCGCATTCTCATTTCGCAGCCGCTCGATTTCGGCGGCCATGTGCTGGCCGTCCAGCACGGATTGCGCGAGCTGGCACTTCAAGTCTTCGTGGCTTTGGGAGTCGATTGCGATAGGCATGGCGTTGCACCTCTCAGGTAGACGTGAACGGTACTGTCGGAGGGTTCGCTATTCGCTCGCACCATTCCAAAAGGCGCGCAGCTATCGTGCGGGCGGTTTCTGGATCGTGGATATGAAAATGAGCGAGGAAGGCATTACCGTCGTCATCGTCCTGCACTAGAAAACGAAGCCCATTACCAAGCCCGTTCTCCAGCGTTAGCCGCTCGTCATCATACCCTGGGCCGCCATGATATTCTAAAATCTCAATTCCAGGCCACTGCTCGTCGCACACCTTAATTTCCATCTACCCCTCCTTGTTCACTTCCTCACCGGCAGTGCGGGCCGCCTTTGGTGCGGCCGATAGCCTGTACCCGCCAAAACAACCCAATTGACCGCACACCGTTAGCCCCGATCCCTTGATCTTCTGGCGCAAATGGAATGCGATGTTGGCTACATTTTTATTTTGTGAACCCGGGCCGCCGCCACGAGCACTTTTATGAACCGCGTAGGAAATCTGCTCGGCAGGTATTACCTCGCCGGTATTTCTGGCTCGCCACAGCATGTCAAAAACGGTTGTCTCGATCGGGGACAATCTCGCAGCACAATCCTTCCAAATCAGCACCTGCGCTTTACGAATCCATTGCAGGCCGGCGCCCAGAAGCCGCCCGCCGCAGCATGGACACTTAGATTCCGTCCTTGTGCCGGTCGGCCTCGTTTGTGTCATCTCGTTTGTCCCTCTCTCTGCCGACGCATCAGCGCGTGGTACCTGCGGCCGGATCATTCCCAGGCCGCACGTCGTGCCATTCACAAACCATTTTAACATCACTGCCGCGATAGCCTTGCGGGGTGACCACGTTGGGGTCGACCTCGGCCAGCGTTTCAACGGCTCGCTGCTGACACTCCTTAAGGCCGTAGGGAAGAGGCCCAACCGTGCCTCCAATCAGTCCGGCTATATAGATCACGATGTAGAGATTCATCTTGCTTCGTTCCCTTGGTCGTGGCGCGTCCCGGCGCCTTGCGTGATGCCTAGTTATCAATTCGCATTCTTTCATCTTATCCAGCACACCGTTACGTGTTGGCCGGGAATCCCCAAGCGCGACCGACCGTGAGCGGGAACGGTCCAGGGCATCAACCACGTTAATCCTCTCTCTGCCGACGCATAAGTGAGCGCCTATGTCCACATGCTAGGCCGAATGTCGATCAGGCGATGTAGGAATGTTTGTTCATCGGCGTGGATTTTGCGTTCTAGTTCCCACATAGCCTTTTGCTTAGCCGCATCGTCGTCTGACAGTGGATCGAATACGATCTCGGACAGGCGAGGTTCTTCCGGCACGGGGATAAATTTCATGCGATCTTTGCCCTCATAGAGATCGCTCATCCATTTGGAGACTTGTGTTCGGTCGGCCGGCCTAGTCACGCGCCACCAATGTAGAATGGCTCGCGCTTCGTCCCCCGGATCATGGCACCCACTGGCCTCGCAATCTTCGACGTATCCGATCAGGCAGGTCATGGCTCCGTACATTAATTGGTCATCGCGCTCATGATAGCCATAGCCCAAGCGGGTATCGATCATGTGGTATCGATAACGAGGATGTAGTCTGTATAGGAGCCAGTATTTGAGGTCCGAAATCTGTCTAAAGACGTGGTGAAATAACTTGATGTAGCGCGGCGCATCTGAGCCGAACACTGGACAGCCGAAAACCATCGCATCGCTGCTGTGTAGGCCATACGCGATGGGGATCGGCCACGGGATGCTAATCCGGCCGAGGGAAAGTGTCCGTCGCCGGGACGCAACAAGATCGTCGATCAAGTTGGAAATAACAGTCATCTCATTTCTTCCCCATCAGGTCATCGCGCTTTCCGGTCGGCCTGCTGCACCTTCTTGGCGCACTGCTCGCCGGTCTTGAAGCCGATCTTCCCCTTGCGCCATGAGTTGTAGACCCATGCGCTCGACCAGTTCCGTTCGGCATTGGCCAGCGCTTTGCGGGCGGTCGGCGGGAGTTGATCGAAGTACCAGATGTCCGGCTTGGTCGCGTGTGAGGTCCGTCCGACCCGATGTGTATTTCCGCTCATGTGACTGCTCCGTTTTTCCAGTTAACGAAGCGAGTCTAGCAAATCGACTTTTCGGAAAATCCATTTTAGGCCCATTCCATATGGACAACTCAGCGTCACCATTGAACAACTTGAACGAAAAGAAATCGCTTGGTGCGATGGATGTTGAGTAAGTTGAATGCGGTTCACGCGTCGCGATCTCAGAAGTCCGCATGATTCCGAAGTAACAATTTGTGATAATGGTCATCGGTGACGGCCCCTTACGGCATCATTTCGCGAATGGCATCGCGCTCTTCTTCGGCGGCCCACGCAGCCTCACGCCTTTGCCTTTCAGCCTTAGCGGACTGAGTATTCTTCATCGTCCGCCCCGCCGTGCACGTCTGCTATAACAACCCTGACCAGTTCATTCTTGCTGGCCGTCCCGATGTTCCTGACTGAAAACCCAACGGGATCACGCATTCCACAGAGCGCTATAGCGTCCTTTCGATTGGCGGCAACCACGACGGCTGCATAGCGGGCATCCTCGAACCGCCGCTCCACAAGCCGGATGTGGTTTTGTGCCACTGCGCTCTCCTTAAGATTTCAGTCGTTGCAATAGTCAGAATAGGAGCGGTAGACGAGCGTTCCGTTTGCCCACCATCTTGCCGGGGGCGGTCCTTCGCCCTTCCATCGAAACTGTTCTGACGTGTCTGCTGCGACGTACTCCATTGTGCAGGGCTGTCCCTTGACGCGGTAGGCGTTGGAACAGTCGTCCGCGCCTGGGCAGTCCTTCTTTGTGCAATAGCGCTCGACCGACATTTGAATCCTCCTACGTCACCTTTGCCGCCCGTTGCCTTCCTGATGACTGACGCACCCTATGCGTCAGGCGTTTTCAGCGCGGCTTGCGTGGCCATGGAATGTCGTTCTGTTTGCAGTACCACTTGCCGTTCCGGTCTTTCCTCTGGTCCCACTCGATTGCCGCTCGCAACCCTTCCTGCGTCAGCGATATAAATCCCTCGACCCTGAACGCCAAACCCGCATCGAACAACAGCCCGCGTCCCGCCTTAGAGGCGACATTGCCGTCCCACGTCGGGCCGCTGGTGAACAGCTGCCCCAGCACTTCCACGGCGGTGGGCGAAAGCGTTGTGGCTTTGAAAGCTGTTGCCATGACTAGAAGCTCGTCGCCAGAGTGTGTTCCATCGCGCCCATGCCGCATTTGGTGCAAACCTGCTCGCCGCCATTGCCGTCCGAGAACTCGCGCCAGCCTTTGAAATCATGCTCGCAAGTATCTGGCTTTGGCATGATGTGCAGCAATAGTTCCGGCTTCTCGTGTTCCATTTTCACTCTCCTGCCGTCCCTTGAGGCTTCATGCCCATTCGATGACTGACGCACTCACTGAAACTGCTCAGGTTTTCATCGTCTCGCGAGAGGTTAGCTCACTCTTCCCGTTCGGCCGCGAGGAGCGACCGTGCGAACTCCGCATAGTCATCGTCCGCTCGCGCATGGAGAACGGCGTTAATTTCGGTTGGCGCAAGTCCGTCGCGCAAATACCTTTCAACTAGATCGGCAAGCGCGTTTTCGAATTGCGTTGCCGTGGTCTGCTTCGCCAGCGGCGGTTTTGGACATGGTCCGCTGTAGCCGTGGAACTTGAACATCTGTTCGCCTTCCGGCATCGGCTCGCCACAGATTCCGCAGAGGGCCTTTTCAGGCGCCTTCCCCGCCCCCTCGATAGCGGCTCGGGATACTGCGGTGATCTCTCGGGTGTTCTCGGTCATGGGTGGGGTCCTGGGGTTTGGGCCTTGTCTCGGAGAGCAAGGCGACGAAGAAATCCGAACCGGAGGCCGACCGTTTCCTGCGGCGCTCGATATGCGGCCTCATTCACCGCTTCCCGGCAATCCTCAATAAGGTTTCCGTGCGCCCAGCAGAGGCATGGCACATTGTTTTTGACCCACATTCGGATATCGAGACAGTTCTGGCAGGTATGGAAGTGGTCAAGCCAATCCCATTTGCCGGCGGCGTATTCGTATCGCTCGCCGGGCTGGATTGTGTGGCTGCACTCGTCGCATTGGTGAGGCTTCCGGGCCGTCCGAACCTTGGACCAATAAAAGGCCGGGGCATCATAATCGCAGGAGCAGTCGTAGCTCATCCCCCGGCTCCCCGGAACGGGGAGGGAACGCAGTCCACGGATTTTCCACGGGTCGAGGCGTCATGTTCGCGCTTCGTTGCGTCTTCAAACGTCGTGAGACGACGTGAGAAACCCAATAGACATGCGGTTTTCTGGATTAAAAAAGTTGCGGCCGCCCTCCGGGGGGAGAGCAAAGACGGGGTAGTTAAATCAATGGGTTGGATATCTGTCATGCTACTTTCCCCGTCTTTTCCACACTCGGCAGATCATCCACGCCCTGCCATTCCTCACGGGCGACGGCGTGGCTGTAGCGGGCCGCCGACTTCGGATCACGCCAGTTCCCGGTCGCGACCAAGCCCTGCACATCGGTCCCGGCATAGCGCCGCATCCAGGAGGCCCATGTATGCCGGAAGCTGTGAAAATTCACCCAATCGAGCCGATAAGCCGGTGCGAGCCATCCGACCGGCCGCTGTGCCGGGCACGCGATGCCCAACGCACCCAGCTTGGAGCGCACGAGGAGGTGGCTAAGCCTTCCGCCCTGGTGGAAGCGGAAGACGCGGCTGTGAGGCTCCGGTTCCTTCGGGGCATGCGCGGTCAGGGCGGCCAGGAGGTCCGCCCGTAGCCGCACGTCGGATGCGGGCCCGCTCTTCTGCCGGCGGACCCAAGCACGCCCATGGTCAAGCTCCACGTCCTGCCATCGAAGTTTCAGGGCCTCGCCCAGTCGGACGCCGGTGTAGAGAAGGAAGCGCAGCAGAAGGCCAAATTCAGCCCTGACCTGATCGGCGGCATTGATGATCGCCGTAGCTTCATCAAGCTTCATCCAGTCGGTGACGACGCGGCCCTTCGCCCCCTTCGGTCGGCGAACCTTTATCTCGACGCCGGCATGATGAAGGATCGCGGCGACCGGCGTGTAGACGCTGACGTTGCGGGTGCCTGCGGTGACGTTGGGGTAAAGCTCGATCGCAGCCGCGTCGATCGCCGTCTGGTCAATCTCAGACAGCCGCATGGCGCCGAAACGCTTTATCAGCCTCGCCACGTATAGCGGGCTGCGGCCGGCCTCCATGTAGGCGATGGCGGCCGTCAAGAACGTGCGCTCCCCGCCACCAGATGAATCTTTGCGCGGCGGGTACTCGCCTCGCTCGATCTCCCCTTCGAGCCGCTTGAGGAAGGATCGAGCGAGAGATCGCCGGTCAGTTCCGCTGCTCTTGTCAACTCGGACGCCGAGATATGTGCCTCGGAACGAGTAGTTCGGGCTTTTGCCTTTACGGGGGTCGACGAGACGGATGGGCATGGCAACGCCTCAATGACGCGATCGAGATAGACAAGCTTCGCGCGACCGGCCTTGCGGTACAAGGGGCGGCCTTGTGGATCGAATTTGGTTTTGCGGACAAACTCACTCAGCCAGCGCGGCTTAGGGCGCGACGGCAATGCTTCGCAAGCTTGCTCGATCGTGAAAAGCGCACTCACCTTACCTCCTCTCCCGCCTGTCGGCTTCCAAAGTGTCGGCGTGGGTGGGGGTCATGGGGTTATTCCTCGCCCCATTCGCTGGCTTCGGCTTCGGCGCAGACTTCCGGGCCGTCGAGACGAAAGTCGATATCGTCCCAATAGCTAGGAGCGATCTGATCGACGTATTGGAAATCGTAATGCTCTCCGAGGATGCTCTTTAGGTGCACCTTGAAGCGCGATAGAAACTCTTCGCGAGTGAGATTTTCAAAACCTGTGCAATGCGTCGTCATCACTTCGCCTCTTGCTGTCCCGTGGTCGCTGGGGCGCATTGTTGGAGCGCGCTCCGAAGCATCATCGCGCACTCGCGAAAGGCGGACCATCTTCCGGCATAGAAGCGGTTATGGTCTCGGTCAGCCGATCCGCCGCCTTCCGCAATTTTACGATCCAGGATGGCGAGGATGCGCTCCAATCCGCGCTTTTCGTTTTCGCTAACGGGCGTGAGTGCGCCGGCATGGATGCCGACAAGAAGCCATAGAAGGCGTTCGCGCTCGGCGGCATCCTCGGGGCAGCTTCCTTGGATCAGGTCGTGGATTGACCTGATGTTTCTCTCGTGGGCTTCATGGATACTCACGGCTCGCCCCGTTGTTTTTCCGTCTGCGTCGAGCCCTGAGTTGCGGAGAGCGCCGCATGGCCGGCCGGTGAGATTGAGAGGCGATGCGTTACGATATAGTCATCGACCTCGATCGGGGTTTCGAGTTCGTCGGCTGTCAGCAATCCAGATGCGAAAAGCTGGGCCACGTCATCACCGTCACAAAAGATGCCGACACCTCTTTCGCTGTACTGATACTCGACATCAGCGTTCCGGTTTGATCCGGGGCGAAGCCCGGTGAACGTGCCGCCGCTCGCCGCATATTTCAGAGCGCGGTGCTGGCTCGCGGTTAGCTTCACGACTTTTCCTCCTCGCGCTGACCGGCAAAGGGGGCGGGGCGCTGTTCGGGTAGCGGCATCCATCCGTTCGGCCCGTAATGTCGCCGTGAGCCGTAGTCGAGCACCCAATGTTTTTCAGATCGCATGGTGGGGCTCGTTCGGTCGGCGATGAATGTCCATCGACCGATGACGACATTGCGACCATTTGGCGTGCCGCGCGGCAATTGGAAAAATGACAACAGCACGCGCGTTCCGTCCTTTGGAGCCGTTTCCATTGGTTGCCAGTCGTGGCGCAGTTGTTCGCGCAGTTGTTCAATTTCGTCGTCTTTGGAGACGCACGGTGCGGGTGGGCGGAGGGAGGCGAGGATTTGTTCGGCCAGGGCGGGGATTTCATTTTTGAATATCTGAATGCCGCCGTCAGGGCCACGAAGGCGCGTATTGTATTGCCGATATAGTTCTGTCTCTAGTTTCTCCCGTTCCTCCCGCCCCGGCGAGCCGGACTGGTCCTGCGTGGCGAGGCCTGCCTTTAACTGTGCATTCTCCTTTTCAAGAGCATCACACAACTCAAAAATATCCATTTTGGTTCGCGGCTTGTTATCGGGCTCCTCCTGCGTGGCGGCGAGGGCTTCGCGGTTATCATGCTCCCAGGCCGACATAGCCTCGGTCATATCTCGAACGACTAGCCGACGTTGGGCGCGCTCAAGCCGGTCGATATAATATCGCGCAGACTCCAGCGCCCGTCTCAGCGTCTCGGTGAGGGTCATGGCTTGTTCCTGAGTACAATAATTGCAATGAGCAAAAACGGCCCTAGAGCCAATATCGGAATTGCCCAAGCAAGAGCTTCTAGCCTTGTGAGATATATTGAGCGCCGCTGTACAAACATTAAGATGATGAGCACGGTGCCAGGCAGCAACCATGTGAGCGCGTAGCCTACTGCCGGATCGCTCACGTCTTTTCTCCCTCGCGTATGGCGGCGGCGAGAACGTCACTTTCCCGAACGGGGATTTCCGGCGGCGGCTCAGTTGGGTTACCGCGCGCCATCGAATGCTTGATCGCCTCGTCTCTGGTGTAACGGCCCGCCGCGTCCAGAAACATCGTGTAGCCCTGCGCATTCGGTCGCCACCATGCGCGATGTTCGTTCGACCAAACCAAGTACCGTTCCGTCTCAACCGCTGCTGCGGTGTCGGGGGAGAGATGGGCGGCGCGCAACCGTTCGATTTCCAAACTGGCCCAATCCATGGCGGCAACGGTTGTTTTGAGGCGGCCAGCTTGAGCAATGTAATCCCGTTCATTTTTGAACGCCGCCAAGGCGTCTTCGCAATCTTGTTTGAATTGCTTAATTGCCTCCTTAGTGAGGAAGCCGTGATCAGACACAATTTTCATTCTCGCCGCCTCCACCCTCGCGTCCTCGCTCATTGTTTGCTCCATGCCGCGATCAAAATAATGACGACGTACCAAATGATGAGAGACTTGGTGATCTCCCAGCCGATGCGCGTGCTTCCGGTGCCATAGCCCTTACTCATGTCAGGGCTCGACACATGGTTCGTCTCTCGTATTGAGACGCGCCGCATTCATGTCGACGCCAGCCTTTTGTTCGATCAGGTTCGCGACGTAGACGGGCTTGCGCGCACGCTCGACATTGCGGCCGTCATAGTACCCGTCGCAAAGGCCAGCCCTACCGTTGATGTGAATTAGCTTCATGTCGCGTGCCTAACTCTCTTTGCTCGGCTGTGGCGTGTTGTTCGGAGAGGGAAGGGACGCGCTTATTCAGTCGAAGCCCCATGACTTCGCGATCCTGACAAAGTTGGCGTAGCGCGCATGATCGGGGTGGCCGATGTCGTCCTTCGGACCAGGTTGTCCCGAAAGCTCTGAGATCGGCGTCCCGAGCGGGCGGTCACCGCGAAATTCTTTCGCTGACATGATCGAAACGTCGCCCTCCATTGGCTCACGATCGACCTCGTGCTCGCCAATAGCCAAGTCGCAGGCGTCGCAATACCAGCCGCCGCAGATGCCGACTGATGGATCGTCGGGCTCATAGGTCTCGCCGATGTCGGCGTCGCATTTTGGACAGTTCATAGTGCCACCTCTACGCGCTCGCTGACCTTCGGTTCCTTCGTCTCGCCGAGGATGAACGACACGTCCACCACATCGCCGTCCTTCAACTCGTCCCAATGGTCGATGATGTAGTTGTGGGCGACCGGGAAGGTACGAGCACCGCCACCCCATCCATAAGGATCATTGGTCGCCTTCCCGTCGCCGCTCAACCGCGTGACGATGACGTTTGGCCGCCCATCGCATGGGTAGCCACATCGGCGCAGCAAGTAACGCTGCGCGCTACTCGCTTCGACCGAGGCTCGGAACTCGTCCTCTGTCATTGACCCGTTCTGCGGGTAGAGCGGGCGCGGATTCATGTTCACGGCTAGGGCCGGGATGAACGTGCCTTCGTCGCGGATTTCTAGAGCCTTCGCTTGCATAGTCATTCTCCTGTATTTTGCTCTTTGCCCGTGATGGCGTGAGGCTCCCCCGTGGAATCTGCGCGGCGCCTACGGGTTGAGCGCAGCGCGGGCGCGGGTGAGGGCGGCGCCGAAGGTCTGTCGGCTAATCGGATATGCGCAAGCGATAGGGCCATATAGATCGT
>Ga0070681_10000109_pt1 | contig 61563 bp, 63 predicted proteins | sample KBSC83BmetaG_FD_65650 | JGI IMG/M metagenome (GOLD analysis project Ga0070681, IMG submission 65650) | Corn rhizosphere microbial communities from Kellogg Biological Station, Michigan, USA - KBS C8-3B metaG | ecosystem: Host-associated > Plants > Roots > Rhizosphere | place: USA: Michigan...
ACGAGAGGTGTCCGGAGGGAGAAGTTGTGACATTGCGCACCGCGCGCGGCGAATATAGAGCTGAGTCCGTCGAAGACCTGCTGCTGTGGCTGCGCGACCTGGGCGGCTGCCCCATCATCAGCCGTGCCGTGAAGGGGCGCTGCGCGAGTGAGGTTCACGGCGACGACCCGGCCACGTGGTTCTACGTCGAGGCCGACGCAGCCGCGGGCGTTGCGCGCCTGCGCTGCCTCGCGTGCGGCATGGTGAAGCCGCTCCTCGACTCCGAGGAACACTGGACCTTTCCACCGGTCTGGTCGTGCAAGGACTGCCGGCAGTCGATCGCCGAGGTCGGATTCGGCGTTCACGCCGACAGTGGCGCAGCCACCTGGCTGGTCATCGGCGTTCGCTGCGTGGAGTGCGGCAACGTTGCCGGGCTCACCGACATGGTGGTCCCGAACCTCCCACTCGACGACTTCGTCGCCTCGCTCTAACGGCAGACTCGCGACATGCGAGTCCTGCTGCTGGCCGATACGCATGTGCCGAAGCGGGCGCGTGACCTGCCGGCGCAGGTGTGGGCAGCCGTCGATGCCGCAGACGTCGTCGTGCACGCCGGCGACTGGGTCGACGTCGCCTTGCTCGACGAGCTCGACTCTCGTGCCAACCTGCTGATCGGCGTCTACGGCAACAACGACGGACCCGAGTTACGCGGACGGCTTCCGGAGATCGCGCGGGCCGACGTCGACGGACTGTCCGTTGCCGTCATTCACGAGACCGGTCCACGAATCGGACGCGAGACCAGAGCCGATGCACAGTTTCCCGACACCGACGTTCTCGTGTTCGGGCACAGCCATATCCCGTGGGACACCGTCACACCAACAGGCCTGCGCCTGTTGAATCCCGGCTCACCCACAGACCGTCGGCGCCAGCCGACGGCGACGTACATGACTGCAGTTGTTCGCCGCGGAAAGCTCCGCGACGTGGAGCTGGTGCCGGTGCCGCGTTAGAGGCGCACGGTGATGCGGGTCCATGAACCGCGGCCGCAGGACGGGCAGCGCAGGAATGCACCGTAGTGACGCCGGAACAGCCCGAACGTCGACTCCTTGTCACCGCGACCTATCCCCAGCGACAACACCAACGACGGCAGCACGCTCCAGACCGCGGCAACCGGTGACATCATCGTGCGTTCGCCGCAGCGTGCGCAGTCGATCGTGATGGTGCCCACGCTGGGTACGTCGGCCTCCGGGTCGGTAGCCGAGAACAACGCGCGCTTACCCTCCGCGTCGCGGCCGACCGGCGACACCATAAGCGCCGGCTCGACGTCGGGTGTGCGCGCGCGTAGCCGGTCGAAGCCGCGGCTGGTCGTCGTACCGTTGGGGCTGGTCACGACGACACCGCCTCGGGCTCGAGATCGATCACGGCGGGCTGCGGAATCTCGACGCCTGCAAGCCGGCGAGCGAGGACGCGGTAGCTTTCCGCGCCCGGCGTCCGCGCGGCAGTCCGCATGATGGAGCGACCGGTCGCGGGAGCCTCGGCGAAACGCACCGACTTGGCGATCGGCGGGTCGAGCACGTCGAGGCCGTAACGCGTCGTGATGTCGGCGAGCACTTCGCGAGCGTGCGTCGTACGGCTGTCGAACAACGTCGGCAGGACGCCCATCACGCTCAGGTCGCGGTTGGTCAACCGCTGCACGTCATGCACGGTGTCGAGCAGCTGACCGACGCCGCGATGCGACAGCGTTTCGCACTGCAGCGGGATCAGCACCTGGTCGGCCGCCGTCAACGCGTTGATCGTCAGCACGCCGAGCGACGGCGCGCAGTCGAGCAGGATGACGTCGTAGGTCGGGCGGACCTCTTCGAGCGCGAGTCGCAACGTGTATTCGCGTCCGGTCCGCGTCAGCAGCATCGCCTCGCAGCCGGCGAGCTCGATCGTGGCGGGCAGCAGGTCGGGGCCGTCATCGGTCGACTGCACCGCCATGCCGGCGGACACCCGGCCGAGCAGCACATCGTGCACCGACAGCTCGACTGCCTCCGGATCAAGGCCGAGCGAAAAGGTGAGACATGCCTGCGCGTCGAGGTCAACGAGAAGTACTTTGCGGCCCAGTTCGGCGAGTGCGGCGCCCACGGACGCCACGGTCGTCGTCTTGGCGACGCCGCCCTTCTGGTTGGCGACGGCGATGGTCCGACAGTCGGTCACGAGTGGTCCCAACGCTTGGTCGACAACGGGATACGCACGATTTGTGAAACTTGGCGCGCCTCACCACGAGTCTGCGCACAAGTCGGGCCACCCGACAAGAGCCTCGGCGGCAGGTCTAACCCAACGGCAAGATGCTACCCGCGGTTACCCTGCCGCGATGAGTATTCCGCCAAGCCTGCGACTCGAGCCGGAGATACGACGCGACTCCGTCGCGACCGGGTCCGGAGCGCTTGCGGCGCTTGTTGGCACGCCAGCTGATGGCGTCGAGGTGGTCGGCGCCGTACTTCTTGTGCCGGGTTACACGGGCAGCAAGGAAGACTTCCTGCCGACGCTCGCTCCGCTGGCGAAAGCTGGCTACCGCGCGATGTCGATCGACCTGCGCGGGCAGTATCAGTCGACCGGTCCCGACGACCGCGCGGCATACACGATCAATGCGCACGCGACGGATGTCGCCGAACTGCTGGCCGGGCTGGGACCGGGCGCGCATCTGGTCGGGCACTCGTTCGGCGGCTTGGTCACCCGTCGCGCTGTCATCAGCGGCGCTCGGCCCGCGACTCACGTGCTCGTCGGCTCTGGGCCTGGTGCGCTTCCCGGCCGGCGCGCCGAGACGATCCCGTCGATGTTGCAGTTGGTCCAGGACAGCGGAACCAAAGCGCTGGCCGACATTGTCGGCGAGATCGAGAAGACCGACGCGCGGGTGATGGCCGTCCCCGACGAAGTGCGGGCGTTCCTCTACGAACGTCGGCTGCTGGGCTCCCCGGTCGCGTTGACCGTGATGGGTGAGGAGCTGCTCGCCGCGCCCGACGAGGTCGACGCGCTGGCCGCAGCGAAAGTTCCGACGCTGGTGACCTTCGGTGACGGGGACGATGCATGGCCGCCCGACCTGCAGCAGCAGATGGCTGACAGGTTGGGAGCTGAGGCGGTCTGCATCCCCGACGCGCTGCACTCCCCCGCCTGCGAACAGCCCGACGCCTTCGTCGACGTGCTGCTGAACTTCTGGAGGGTCAGTCCTCGCTGAGCGGCTGGAGCTCTTCGGCTAGTCCAGCCCATGACGCACGTGGGGCCGCGGCAGCGCGGCCTTCGGGGCAGTGCGCAGAGAAGTCGCACCAGCCACACATCGGGCCTGGGCGAGGCAGGAACTGCGTCTCGTCCTCGGGATTCGCCTGCGCCGCGGCGGCTTCGGCGCCGATGTCCTCGGCCCGGCCGAGTTGGCGGGCGAGCGTCTCGTCGGTGTGCTCCCAGCGCACGACGTCGCCGGTCGGCAGGTGATGGAGCTCGACGCTGACGCAACGAGATCGCAGCGTCCGTGCGGCAGCCAAGGCATAGATCGCCAGCGCAAGCGAGCCACGGGCATCGTCGGTCGTGAGCACGTGTCGCCCGGTCTTGTAGTCGACGACGACGAGCTCGTCACCGCGCCGGTCGAGCCGGTCGATGCGCCCGGACAGCGCCAGCCGTTCGGTGCGCAGCGCCACGGTGCGTTCGATGCCGATCGGCTCACGGTGCGGGTCGAGCCCCGTGACGTAGCCGGCGACCATGTCCGCCGCACGCTCACGCCATCGCAGGCTCTGCTCGTCGTCGCGGAAACCCAGACCGATCCACTTCTCGCGGACTAGGGCCGCGGCGCGCTCCGGCGTACGGTCCGCGATCGGCCGGTCCCACCAGGCCGCGAGCGCCGTGTGCACGGCCGCGCCCATGCTGTTGTGCGCCCACGGCGGCCCTTTCGGCGGCGTGGGCCGGTCGAGGTAGACGAACTTGTATCTCCGCGGGCAGTCCAACCACGTCGCCAGCCGCGACGGCGTGCACGTGAACAGCCGGGTCGGCATGCCCGCGAAGTCCAGCTGAGTGGCGGTCATCTCTGCAGTTTCAGCTGCGGGTACGACGAAATCCCGCCGCCGCGCTGGAGGCACAGCTAGGCCTGCCGGGAGAACGCGATCGCGGCGGTGGCGACGAGCTGGACCGCGATCGCGGACAGCAACAGACCGGAGATGCGGGTCACCAGTAGCACGCCGCCTTCGCGAATGACCCGCAGGATGACGTTGGCGAATCGCAGCGCGAGATAGAGCACCGCGTGCACAGCGAGGATACCGGTGATGATCGCCAGCCAGTCCCCGACGCCGTCGGCGCCGCGGACGAACACGATCGTCGCGACGATCGCGCCAGGGCCGGCGAGCAGCGGCGTGCCCAACGGCACGAGAGCGACGTTGGTGGACGGGGCATCCTCGGGCTGCTCCTGCTTGCCGGTGAGCAGCTCGAGCGCGACGAGGATCAGCAGCAGTCCGCCCGCGCCCTGGAGAGCAGCCACAGTGATGCCCAGATAGCGCAAGATCTGCTGGCCGAAGGCAGCGAAGGCGGCGATGACGGAGATCGCTACGACCACCGCCTGCCAAGCCAAGCGGCGTCGTGCGCGCGAGCTACGCCCGCTCGTCAGCGCAAGGAACAGCGGGATCGTGCCAACGGGATCCATGATCACGATGAGCGTGACGAAGACCTCGGTGAACAGCTTGCCGTGGAACGCCAAGTCGCCCATCAGGGCCCCAGGCTATTGATATGGGGCTAGCGGCTACTGCAGGACCGGCTTCGCGCAGAGCAGCGGCGAGACCGAGCCGAACGCTAGTTCGGCCTCGGCATAGCCGTCGCGCATGTCTTGCAGCGAGATGTCGTCATACATCACGACGCCCGCCGCACCCGGGCAGACGATGGCCCACAGCCACATGCCTCTGGCCTCACCGACGAACGCGGCGCAGTCGCCCCCGGCCGCGAGGTTCCACAGGGCGGTCGGATGGCCCGCGATCTCGACCTTGGCGTCCGGCGGTCCCGCGTCGAAGCCCACACCCGGGTCTGGGCCGTGCAAACCGGCGTAACGGGCACCCAGGCCGATGCCCGGCTCCTCGGCGACCAGCAGCAGCTCTGCCGCGCCACCGAGCGGGCTGGGACCGGACAGGCTCGTGACGACCGCGCGGGCGCCGTCCCGCTCGTCGCCGGCGTAGCCGAACCCGCTACAGACCCAGCCCGGGGAAAGTCCGTGCGCCATCCAGACGGGCACCTTGGTACGCCCTAGAACGTGCTCCACAGCCTCCAGGCCGCAGCGTGGCAGCACGGCGTAGGGCGGGACGCTGCCGTGGTTCGGACACGTCCAGGCGCTTGACCACAGGCCTGGCGCGCGCAGGTCACTGCCGCACCGGGGGCACGTGGGCTCCGGTCGCACAACGTCACGGTCCTGTGCCTGGGGGCAACCGTCAAGTCCCCAGACGTGTTTTGTCTTAGTAGGGCCGATCCTCGTAGACGCGCCGGGGCGCCGGCTCCTCGTAGACCCGCCGGGTCGCCATGGGCTCCTCGTAGACCCGGCGAACCGGCCGCCGGATGATCGTCCGCCGGATGACGGTCGGGCGATCCCAGCCGCCGAAACTCAGGGCGGCCACGAGGACGATGACGGCAGCGATGACGACAAGTACGACCAACACGAGGGACTCCAACGATCTCTACTGTGTGCCACTAGATGTCCCCGCTCGGTGATCACGAGAAACCCGCGCCGGTCGCATGCGCGGGGGCGATCGTCCGCGACGAGAGCGGCCGACTCCTGCTTGTACGGCGAGGCCGGCCGCCCGGCCTCGGGAGCTGGTCGCTCCCCGGTGGTCGCATCGAGCCGGGCGAAACTGCGGCCGTCGCGGCAGCTCGTGAAGTTCGCGAGGAGACCGGCCTCGCGGTCGAGGTCGGTGAAGTGCTGATCACCGCGGTCATTGCGGACGGCGCCTATCACGTGCAGGACTTCGCGGCGCGCGTCGTCGGTGGCGAGCTGCGTGCAGGCGACGACGCCAGTGACGTGCGCTGGGTCGATGAGGACGAGCTCGCGACGTTGCCGCTCAGCGCCGGGCTGCTCGACGAACTGCGCCGACTCAACCGGTAGGGGTGCGCCGCAAACCGGCGGCTCGGCCTTTCGCCGCGATGACTTCCGCCATCTTGCGCGACGCTTCGTCGATCATCTCGTCGCCGAGCATGACCGCGCCGCGCATCCCGCCGGCGGTCGAAGTCGAGTGCTCATAGGCGTCGAGGATCGCTTCCGCTCTGTCGTAGTCGCCTTGTGCCGGCGCGAAAAGCTCGTTACCGGCGGCGACCTGGTCCGGGTGCAACACCCACTTGCCGTCGAAACCCAACGCCGCCGACGACCGCGCCGCGCGACGAAATCCGTCCACGTCACGCACCTGCAAATAGGGACCGTCGATCGCTTGCAACGCATGCGCGCGTGCAGTGACAAGGATGCGCATCAACGCATAGTGATACGCGTCGCCGGCGTCATACCCGGGCGGTTGCTCACCGACGACGAGCGAGCGCATGTTGATGCTCGCCATGAAGTCCGCCGGTCCGAACACCAACGACTCAACACGTGGTGATGCGGTGGCCAGGGCATCGATATACACCAGACCATGCGCCGACTCGATCTGCACTTCGATGCCGATGCGACCGATGTCGAGTCCGCTGTCCTTTTCGACTTGTGTCAGCAGCAAGTCAAGCGCCGACACGTGATGCGCGCTCTCCGCCTTGGGAAGGATCACGCAATCGACACGCGAACCGGCAACGCCAATGACGTCGACGACATCGCGAAACGTGTGCGCTGTCGTCCAGTCGTTGACGCGCACCGCGACTGTCTTGTCATGCCAGTTGCCATCGCGCAACGCCGCGACGACGTTGTCGCGCGCACTCTGCTTCGCATCCGGCGCGACGGCGTCTTCGAGGTCGAGGAACACTTCGTCGGCATCCAGTCCCTGCGCCTTCTCGAGCATGCGCGGGTTGGAGCCCGGGACGGCAAGGACCGTACGACGCGAACGCACGGACGGACAGTATCTGTGCGGTGCGTAGAGTGCGCGCCATGGACGCCACGGCGGTCGTCGAGGAGGCGATGAAGAAGACGGGTCTCGTCTGGGTACGCGCGTCCGGACGCGGGCATCGCGCCCAGGGCATGTGGCACATCTGGCAGGACGGCACGATCTACCTGCTCACCGGCGGCATCGAGCAGCCCGCGCCGGACGGCCTTGCCGTCGACGCAACCGCCTACGTCACCGCCCGCGCGAAGGACAGGAACGCCCGCGTGCTCACGTTCGCCGCCACCGTCGACACGGTCGCGCCGGGCAGCGAGGACTGGGAAGCGCTCGTCGCGGCGCTGATGCCCAAGCGGCTCAACCTGCCGGACGGCGACGCCGCGCCGCAACGGTGGGCCCGCGAGTGCACGCTGTGGCGACTCCGGCCGACCGGTGAGCTGGTCGAGACCGCAGACGAGCCGAACACGGCCTCGCACGCCGCAGCCCCGCCTCCGTCGCCCGCACGCACTCGCGTCCCCCGACCGCTACACCTGCGCGGCCGCCCCGCCCGCAACCGCGGTGGCCACTAGGCGGGAATGGCGATGCGGCCGTTGGCGATCGGCTGCACGCCGCCGCGAACACGGCACTCGACGGCCCGGCCCGCTTCAGCACGCACGACACACGACAGTCGCGAAGGACGACGCATCTCGCTGCCTTGCGCGATGTCGTACGCCGTCTCACCGTCCGCGCCGACCAGACCCGCCGCGGCGAGCCACACGCCCATCCCCAGAGCAGCAGAACCGGTTGCCGGATCTTCCGGCACGCCGAAGCCGCCGGCGAACACGCGCGCATGCGCCTGACCGTCGCGCCAGGACAACACCGCAACGCCGGCGCGGTCCGGTCCGCTCTGCGACAGCGCGGTCAACCGCGCCAGATCAGGCACGGCTCGCGCGACAGCGTCGTCACGAACGTGCAGATACGCCCACTGCAGACCGCAGCCGGCCCACAACGACTCGGTGCCAGCCGCGTCCGCGACATCAAGACCGACCGCTGCGCACAACTCGGCGGTGTCGGCAGCGCCACCAACCGAAGGCGCGCCTCCGGTGAGCGTCACCTCGTCCTCGGCGACCTCGAGCGGCAGCAGCCCGGCACCGCACTCCTGGACAACGCGACCGGCGCCGATGCGGTCGAGTGAGCGAAGCAGCCAGGCCGTGCCGACCGAGGGGTGGCCGGCAAACGGCAACTCGTTGGTCGGCGTGAAGATGCGCAGCAGATAGTCGGCGCCTTCGGTCGACGTCCGACACGGGAACGTCGTCTCCGACAGCTTGAACTCCAACGCAATCGACTGCATCTGCTCCGTCGACAACGCGTCTGCATCCAAGACAACAGCTAGCGGATTACCGGCGAACGCTCGGTCGGCGAAGACGTCGACCACCCAGTACTCGAGGGTGGAGCCCAGACCGCTCATCCGCCACCGAGCTTCGATACGTCAAGCGCACCGCTCGGTGCTTGCACGTTGACGGCAACGCCATACTCGAAATTGAGGCTGCCACCGCTGCTTCCCGGCTGGTCGACACGAACCGGAAGCGGCTCGCCGGTTCGAGCGACATACAACGTGCCGTTTCCATCCGTTTCCGAGTCGATGAGCGTGGCCACCTTCTGACCGTTGACGGTCGTCGTCTCACCGGTCTTCACCTGGCCCTGCGGCGAGGTGATGTTGTCGAACAGTGCCTTCGTGTCGAGTAGCGATGCGATGGAGCTGAATGACCCGCCGCTGCTGATCGACTCTTTCAGCCACTTGCCGGCGACGAGAGTGGCTTCGATGCTCGAGGCGCCGAACGACTCGAGCGCATCCTTTTCACCCTTGAGATAGATGGTGTCGCCGTCTCGAACGAGGTCGATCTCACCGCCCGAAACGTGCATCGTGCCGACACCCGCGCCGGCCTTGTCGCGAAGGTCGAGATCGATGTTCTGACCTTGCGCGTTGATGGTCCCGGTCACATGGACAGTCTTGACGTTGGAGACGGCCGTCTGCACCTGCTTTAGTGCGTCGGACGCGCTCAGCTTGGCGATGCCGTTGTCGTTGCTGCCGCCGCCACAGGCGGTGATGAGTACGGCGGCCAGCGTCGCCGAAGCGACGCACGGGAGCGATTTCCGGCCTCGCATAAGCGCGGACCCTACTCACCGGCTCGGCACCCGGGATCAGAGCGCTCACGGCGGTAATCTCCCGACCATGGCGACCGGGACGGCGACGCGCGTCTTCCTCGCCCGACTCGCTGGTCAGACCGTCCTCGACCCGCGCGCTGATCAGGTCGGCCGGGTCCGCGACGCTGTCGTCATCCTGCGCAGCGGCGCGCAGCCCCCGCGTGTGCTCGGTCTCGTCGTCGAGGTCCAACCCCGCCGCCGAGTCTTCGTGCCGATGGGCCAGGTGTCGAGCATTGACGCCGACGCGGTGATCGTGCGCGGACGCATCAACCTGCGCCGCTTCGAACGCCGCACCGGCGAGACCCTGGTGCTCACCGAGCTGCTCGACCGCAAGGTCAACCTCGTCGAGGACAGCACGGCGGTCACGGTCGTCGATGTCGCCATGGACCAGAGCCGCACCCGCGACTGGTTCATCACCCGTGTCGCGGTGCGGACCCACGGTGGCGGCTTCCGTCGCCGTGGGCAGCTGCAGACCGTCGACTGGGACCAGGTCACCGGCTTCAGCCAGCCCGAGGAGGAGCAAGGCGCGGCGAACCTGCTGGCCGCGTTCGACCAGCTGCGCGCCGCCGACCTCGCCCACGTCATGCACGAGCTGTCCGAGAAGCGCCGGGCTGAAGTAGCGGCCGCGCTCGATGACGAGCGGCTCGCGGACGTGCTCGAGGAGCTGCCCGAGGACGACCAGGTAGAGATCCTCGCCAAGCTCGAGAGCGAGCGAGCCGCCGACGTCCTCGAAGCCATGGCGCCGGACGACGCCGCCGACCTGCTCGGTGAGCTCCCCCCCGACGAGCAGGAACGGCTGCTCGCCCTCATGGAGCCGGACGAGGCCGACGACGTCCGCCGGCTGCTCAGCTACGAGGAGAACACCGCCGGCGGCATCATGACGACGGAGCCGGTCGTCCTGCCACCGGATGCAACCGTCGCCGAGGCCCTCGCCCGCGTCCGCGACCCTGAGTTGACCCCGGCGTTGGCCGCGCAGGTCTACGTGTGCCGGCCGCCGACCGAGACACCGACCGGCAAATACCTCGGTATCGCCCACATCCAGCGGCTGCTGCGGGAGCCGCCCAGCACGTTGGTGTCCGGCATCGCCGATCGTGACATCGACCCGATCGGCCCCGAGGTGCCGCTGACGGAGATCACTGCCTACCTCGCGACATACAACCTCGTAGCCGTTCCGGTCGTCGACGAGGGCGACCACCTGCTCGGCGCGGTCACCGTCGACGACGTCCTCGACCACCTGCTGCCCGAGGACTGGCGGGAGCGCCCGGCCGGGGAGGACGCCCGTGGCGCGTGACGGGAGCCGGCAGCGGCTCGACCAGCCGCGCGACGTCCGGCCGGGGATCTCGCTGCCCCGGTATGACGCCGAGACCTTCGGCAGGCTGTCGGAACGGGTAGCCCGGTTCCTCGGCACCTGGCGGTTCATCGGCTACATGACGCTGTTCATCGTCCTGTGGCTCGCCTGGAACCTGCTGGCGCCGTCCTCCTGGCAGTTCGACCCCCGGATCAAGAACTTCACGCTCCTGACGCTGCTGCTGTCGTTACAGGCGTCGTACGCCGCGCCGTTGATCCTGCTGGCGGCGAACCGCCAGGCCGACCGCGACCGGGTCCAGTACGAGGGAGACCGGGCGTTGAACGAGCGTGTCGTGGCCGACGCGGAGTACCTCGCCCGCGAGGTCGCTGCCATGCGCGTCGCACTCGGCGAGGTCGCCACACGTGACTACATCCGCGGCGAGCTGCAGCGCCTCGTCGAGGAACTGGCGCCTCGGGCTGCTGACGAGGACAATTCCGAACAAACCGGTTAGGCCATTCGGACCAACTGGCCTTAACGAACTACTCAATCCGGGTGAACATCGTCCCGATGAGGAGAAGGTGAACCCACCGCCCGTGCGCACAGCCCGTCGGCGCCTCGGCGAAGTACTCGTCGAACAGGGCGCAATCAGCGAGGAGCAGCTCGAGTCAGCCCTCGGTGCGCAGCGCGAGGCCGCTCGGGAACGTCGCCGGGTCCGGCTCGGGCAACTCGTGGTGGACATGGGCTTTGCCAGCGAGCGCCAGGTGGCAGGTGCGCTCGCCGCCGCGCTGTCGCTGGAGATGGTGGACGTCGGCGCGATGCCGCTGCAGACCGAGGTCGCGCGGTTGCTTCCGCGTGCTGTGGCCGAGCGCCACCTCGTCGTCCCGATCGCGCGTGACGAAGACGGCCGGGTGACGTTGGCGACCGCCGACCCGACCAACGTCATGGCGATCGACGACGTCCGGCTCTACGCCGGGATCAACGAGCTCAAGGTCGTCGTGGCGAGCGCGACCCAGATCAACGACCTCATCGGCCGGGTCTGGTCGCTGTCGGAAGAACACGCCGACGTCGCGATGATGATCGAAGACCTCGCCGACTCGATCGACGACGAAGTCGAGTCGGGCGGCGACGGCGACGCGCCTGCGGTTCGACTGGTCAACTCGATCCTCGCTGACGCCGTGCGCGCGCGAGCCAGCGACATCCACATCGAGCCGGGAGCCAGCGAGGTTCGGGTCCGCTACCGCGTTGACGGCCTGCTGCGTGACGTCATGACGACACCGCGCGCGGCCGCCGCCGGGCTCGTCAGTCGCATCAAGGTCATGAGCAACCTCGACATCGCCGAACGTCGTGTCCCGCAGGACGGACGTACCCGGTTGCAGATCGAGGGCAGCCAGCGCGACGCGCGTGTCAGCACGCTGCCGAGCATTCATGGCGAGAAGGTCGTCATCCGGTTGTTGGCTCGCGCCGACTCCGTGCCGGCGCTGACGAAAATCGGCCTGACCGAGATACAGATGGACCACCTGCTCGGCACGCTCGTTGCTCCGCAGGGACTCATCCTCATCACGGGCCCGACGGGTTCCGGCAAGACGATGACGCTCTACAGCGCGATCCAGCAGATCAAGACGCCGGACCGCAACATCGTCACGCTCGAAGACCCGGTCGAGATGCAGGTCCAGGGCATCACTCAGGTTCAGGTAAGTGACCGAACCGGTATGACGTTCTCCCGGGGGCTGCGCTCGGTGCTCCGTCAGGACCCCGACGTCGTTCTCGTCGGTGAGGTTCGTGACCCGGAGACCGCGAAGCTCGCCCTCGAGGCGTCGTTGACCGGCCACATGGTGCTCACGACGTTGCACACCAACTCCGCGCCCGCCGCGTTGACCCGTCTCGTCGATATGGGCGTCGAGCCGTTCCTCGTCGCCTCCTCATTGTCTCTCGTGGTGGCACAGCGCTTGGTGCGTCGCGTCTGCGACTCGTGTGCAGCGCCATACACACCGCCGGCACGTATTCAGACGTTGCTGGGCATCGACGAGAAGGACCTCAAGCAGGGAACGCCGAAGCGCGGCACGGGTTGTAACGAGTGCGGCGGTACGGGTTACCGCGGACGCATCGGCGTGTTCGAGGTCTTGCCGGTCACTGCCTCGATGCGCGGCGTGTTGATGTCGACACCGACCGAAGGTGCGGTAGCCGCCGCGGCGCATGCCGAGGGCATGCAGACGTTGCGCGCTGCCGCGATTGCCAAGGCTGCAGCGGGCCTTACGACATACGAAGAAGTGCTGCGCGTGACGCAGATCGACTCGAGCTCCGGACTGCACTGCAACGCCTGCGGCGGCGCACTCGAGTCCGACATGGTCGCCTGCCCGTGGTGCGCGGCGAACATCGACCGCGGACATTGCGGCGGCTGCGACCGACCGCTGGAGCCGGAGTGGCGCATTTGCCCGTGGTGCCGGACGCCGACACCGCCGCGCGCACACCCGGCGGCAGCGAAGCCGGACGGCCTGCCGCGACTGTTGGTGATCGACGACGACCCCTCGGTGCGCGCCTTTGTGACTGCGTCGCTGGCGGGCACGGTCGAAGTTGAGGCGGTCGAGAACGCGAGCGACGGCCTGGAGAAGGCGGCTGCGGGCAACTATGACGCAGTGCTCATCGACCACATGCTGCCCGACCTGTCGGGAGTGGAGCTCATCCGCCTGCTGCGCAGCGAGGCGCGCACCGCGGTCCTGCCGCTGATGATGTTCACCGGCGCGGGGAGCGAGTCGCTCGAGTCCGAGGCGCGCAATGCGGGCGCCGACGACTACCTCGCGAAGCCGGTCGACCCGGAGATGCTCGAGGAGCGCTTGATGGCGCTCATCTCACGGACCTCGCGCCTCTCCGACTAACGCCTGCCACTCGGGCGGTCGGGCCGCCACCGCGGACCGACGTAGTCTGGACGGTGTTATGAGCACCGTTGACGTTGATGCAGTCCACGCCGCGCTGGCGACCGTTTCCGACCCCGAAATCCACCGCCCGATCACCGATCTGGGCATGGTGAAGTCGGTGTCCGTTGCCGCCGACGACTCGGTCGACGTCGGCATCTATCTCACGACGCAAGGCTGTCCGCTGCGCGATCGCATCACCAAGGACGTCACCGCGGCGGTCTCCACCGTGGCGGGCGTCACGGCCGTGCGCGTCGACCTCGACGTGATGTCGGACGAGCAGCGGCAAAAGCTTCGTACGACGCTGCAAGGCGGGCAGCCGGCACGCAAGATCACCTTTGCCGAGCCGGGCTCGCTGACGCGAATCTTTGCCATCGCGAGCGGCAAGGGCGGTGTCGGAAAGTCGTCGACGACGGCCAACCTGGCAGCCGCGATGGCCCAGCAGGGGCTCAACATCGGCGTCGTCGACGCGGACGTCTATGGCTATTCGTTGCCACGGATGCTCGGCGTCGACTCGCGGCCCGCGGCTGTCGACGGCATGATCATCCCGCCCATCGGCCATGGCGTGAAGCTGCTCTCGGCCGGCATGTTCGTCCCGGACAACCGAGCGATCGCGCTGCGCGGTCCGATGCTGCACAAGTGGCTCGAGCAGATCCTCTCCGACGGCTACTGGGGCGACCTCGACGTCCTGCTGCTCGACCTTCCGCCGGGGACGGGCGACGTGGCGCTGTCGACCGCGGCGCTGCTGCCGACCGCTGAGGTCATCGTGGTGACGACTCCACAACGCGCGGCGCGCGAAGTCGCCGAGCGAGCGGGATCGGTCGCCATCCAGACCCGGCTTCGCGTCGCCGGGGTCATCGAAAACATGGCCGGGCTGCCCTGCCCGCACTGCGGCGAAATGGTCGACGTCTTCGGCTCAGGTGGCGGCCAGCAGGTCGCCGACTCGTTGAGCGCGCTTGTCGGGGCGCCGGTGCCGCTGCTGGGCTCGGTGCCGATCGATCCGCGGTTGCGCGAAGGCGGCGATGTCGGCACGCCGATCGTCGTTGCGGAACCTGAGTCGCCGGCCGCCGTCGTACTCGGCAAGGTCGCCCGCGAGCTGACTCAGCGGACCAGGTCCCTCGTGGGCCGCCCGCTCTCCCTGACGCCGGTTAGCTAGGTCGCTTCGGCGTCATACGGGGGTTTCTCGCCGGCAGCTAGCGGCGCGTAGGCGCGCACCGGCGGTCCGGGCGCAGGCGCTCCTGGTTCGTCGTCGTCCCAGAGCGCGGACGAAACGAGCCGGCGCGGGTGCAGTGAGGCCAGGTCGAGGTCGGCCATCTCCGGGCCGAGTTCGGCCTTGAGGTCTTGCGTCGCGTTGCGCGCCATCGTGCGGATCTGGCGCAGCCACTTCGCCGCGTCCGCCGCGAACTTGGGCAGCCGGTCCGGGCCGAGCACGACGAGCCCGACCACCGCGAGCACGATCAGCTCGCTCCAGCCGAGATGGTCGAACACTGCTCAGGCCCCCCGCTCAGTCACTGCGCGCCGAGCCGAGTGTGACGACAGTTGTGTGCCGGCCGCCGTCGCGCAGATAAATCAGTGTCAGCCTCGTGCCGGGCACGCGCTTGCGAATCGCGACAATCAACTCGTCGGCGGTCGTGACGCGTTCACCGTTCACTTCGACGATCACGTCGCCGGGTTGCAGTCCGGCTTGGTCAGCGGGACCGCCGGAGGCCACCGCATCGCCTTGCGGGTTGCCGATCTTCGCGCCCTGACCCTTGTATGACGGATCGAGCGTGACCCCGATGATCGCGTGCGTCGAATAGCCGAGCTTGATGATCTGCTGCGCGATGCGCTTGGCCTGGTCGATCGGGATCGCGAAACCGAGACCGATCGATCCGCCCTGGCCGCCGGCGAGGACTCCGGGGTCGGACAACGTCGCAATAGCGGAGTTGACGCCGATGACGCGACCAGCCATGTCGACAAGCGGCCCGCCGGAGTTGCCGGGGTTGATGGCCGCATCGGTTTGGATGGCGTCGATGACGTCATCGGTGGTGCCGCTGATGTCGCCGGCCTCGACCGGCCGGTCGAGGGCACTGATGATGCCGCTGGTGACCGTGCCGGCGAGGCCCAGCGGTGAGCCGATGGCCACGACCTGGTCACCGACGTTGAGCGCCGCGGAGCTTCCGAGCTGCGCGGGCCGAAGCCCGTGGACGCTCTGGACACGTATGACGGCGAGATCGCTCACCGAGTCCCGGCCGATGATCTCCGCGGGCACCGACTGCTTGTCCGGGAAGACGACCGAGAGCTTGCCGCCGGATTTCGCCGCGGACACGACGTGGTTGTTGGTGAGGATGTAGCCCGAGTTGCTGATCACGATGCCCGAACCGGTGTCACCGTTCGCGCCGTTGCGCACCTCGATCGACACGACGCTGGGCAGGATCGCCGAGGCGACGGCAGCCACAGAGCCACTTCCGGGCGCGGTGACCGACGCCTGGCTCGTCGCCGGGGCACCGATCGTCACGCTGCGCGGCTGGGCGTCGTTGGCGTGGTTGTGGGCGATCGCGCCGCCAATCCCGCCTCCCAGTACGCCCGCGATTCCCGTCGATAGCGCGAGCACCATCCAGGTCGGAGGGCTCTCGCGCCAATCAGACATGGGTCCATTGTGGCCCGTCGTTAGGCTGGCCCTGCCATCGACAGGATGGCTAATGCAGTTGAGGAGGCTGGCATCAGCGCAGGTGAGGACGCCGTTGCAGTACGTCGTGCCCGTGACTACACCGAGTCGTGGCAGCCGGAAGACGAATCCATCCAGGAAGCGCGGCGGCGCGGAGCCGAGCTCGGCGCGGTCCCGATCCTGCCCGGCGGTGGCGTCGTCCTGCGGTTTCTGGCCGCGTCGATCAACGCCCGAGCCGTCGTCGAAATCGGCACCGGCGCTGGCGTGTCGGGGATCTACCTCATCCGCGGAATGGCGCCCGACGGTGTCCTGACGTCGATCGACGTCGAAGCCGAACACCAGCGAGTCGCGCGGGAGAGCTACGCGGCCGCCGACATCGCGCCGGCACGGACCCGGCTGATCACCGGCCGCGCGTTGGACGTGCTTCCTCGGCTGACCGATGGTGGCTATGACCTCGTGTTCGGGGACGCCGCAAAGGGCGAGTACGGCGACTACCTGCGCGAGGCGCTGCGGTTGCTGCGTCCGGGCGGCATCGTGGCGTTCGACAACGCGCTATGGCACGGACGTGTGCCGGACAACTCCGCGCGTGACCCGGAGACGGTTGCGGTGCGCGAGCTGTTGCGTTCTGTCCGCGAGGACGATCGACTGGTGCCGCTACTGCTACCAAGCGGCGACGGCCTGCTCGCCGCCGTGGTGCGCCCCTGACGTTGAGTGTGACGAAGATCGCCGTTAGTGGTCCACTAACGGCGATCTTCGTCACACTCAACCGGGTACTTGCTGGCCTTTGCCGATGACGACGAGGCCGCTGTCAGTGACGAGGAAGCCGCGCTCGCGATCGTCGGCTTCGTCGTAGCCGATTCTCGTGCCAGGCGGCACGACGACGGCCTTGTCGATGATGGCGCGCTTGATTCGCGAACCTCGTCCGATATCGACGCCGTGCATGAGCACGCAGTCGTCGACCTCGGCGCGGGAGTGCACGCGCACGCCCGGAGAAAGGATCGACCGTCGCACCTGGCCGCCAGAGACAATGCAGCCCGATGACACCAGCGACTCGGTCGCGTGTCCGATGCGACCTGGCTCGTCGTGCACGAACTTCGCCGGCGGCAATCCCCTGTCACTGGTGAGGATCGGCCACTGCCGGTTGTAGAGGTTGAAGACCGGCTCGACCGACACCAGATCCATGTGCGCGTCGTAGTAGGCGTCGAGCGTTCCGACGTCACGCCAGTAGCCACGGTCGCGGTCGGTCGCACCGGGCACAACGTTGCTGTCGAAGTCGTAGACGTAGGCATCGTTGTCGCCAACCAACATCGGGATGATGTTGCGGCCCATGTCGTGCACGGAGTCAGCGTCATACGCGTCCTTGCGGACAGCGTCGAGCAGCGCCTCGGTGCTGAAGACGTAGTTGCCCATCGAGGCGAACGTCGAGTCCGGGTCGTCGGGTAGCCCCGGCGGGTCATCAGGCTTCTCGAGAAAGGCGTCGATGCGGCCGCCGTCGGTGGTGGAGATGACGCCGAATGCTGTTGCCTCTTTCCGCGGCACGCGATTGCCGGCCACTGTCACGCCCGCCCCGGTGGCGATGTGTTGCTCGACCATCTGTCGCGGGTCCATGCGATAGACGTGGTCGGCGCCGAAGACGACGATGTGGGCGGGCTGTTCGTCATACACGAGGTTGAGGGACTGATAGATCGCGTCGGCCGATCCCTGGTACCACTGCGGCCCGAGCCGTTGCTGCGCGGGCACCGGCGTGACGTAGTTGCCGAGCAGCGTCGACATCCGCCAGGTGACTGAGATGTGGCGGTCGAGCGAGTGCGACTTGTACTGCGTCAGGACGACGATGCGCAGGTAGTCGGCGTTGACGAGATTGGACAGCACGAAGTCGACGAGTCGGTAGATGCCGCCGAAGGGGACCGCCGGCTTCGCTCGGTCAGCAGTCAGCGGCGCCAGCCTCTTGCCCTCGCCGCCGGCGAGAACGATGCCAAGAACTCCGCGTGCGGCCACACTCGGAACCTATAGCGATTTACGCTGCGAGATGTGCGCGTCGGTCTGCTAACTCGGGAGTGGCCGCCGGATGTGTATGGCGGCGCGGGGGTTCACGTCGAGTTCCTCGCGCGGGAGCTGCAGCAGCTCGACGGCGTACGGGTGGATGTGGAGGCGTTCGCCGCCCACGGCACCTGGGATCGGTTAAGGGACGCCAACAGCGCGCTGGGGGTTCTCGCGACCGACCTGTCCATCACCGCGGCCGTGCGCGACTGCGACCTCGTGCATTCGCACACCTGGTACGCCAACATGGCGGGCCACCTAGCCACATTGCTGTATGACGTCCCGCACGTGATGACCTCACACTCGCTAGAGCCGTTGCGCCCCTGGAAAGCCGAGCAGTTGGGCGGCGGTTACGCGATCTCGTCGTGGGCGGAGCGGACCGCGATCGAGTCCGCCGACGCGGTCATCGCCGTGTCGGTAGGGATGCGCCGCGATGTGTTGGCGGCATACCCGTCGGTCGATCCGGATCGGTTGCACGTGGTCCACAACGGCATCGACACGGTCTTGTTCTCGCCGCGGCCTAACGCTGAGCTGATGAGTGGCCTCGGCGTGGACCCGGCGCGACCGTTCGCGTTGTTCGTCGGGCGGATCACTCGGCAGAAGGGTGTCCTGCATCTGCTGCGGGCTGCGGCCGGGTTGGCTGCCGATGCGCAACTGGTGTTGTGCGCGTCGGCTCCGGACGAGCCGGGGGTTGCGCGCGACATGGCGGAGGGCGTGGCGAAGCTGCAGGCGACGCATCCGCAAGTCGTCTGGATCGACCGCCAGCTCCCCCGCGACGAGCTGATCGCCCTGCACTCGTCGGCGACGGTGTTCGTCTGCCCGTCGGTCTATGAGCCGCTCGGCATCGTCAACCTCGAGGCGATGGCGTGTGGCACCGCCGTGGTGGCGAGCAATGTCGATGGGATCCCCGAGGTCGTCGACGATGGCAGGACTGGCTTGCTGGTCGAGTACGACACCAACGACCTGTCGTCATACGAGCGCGACCTCGGCGTCGCGATCGCAAGCCTGCTCGACGATCCGGAGCGAGCACAGCGGATGGGTGAAGCCGGTCGTCAGCGGGCCGTGACGGAGTTCGGCTGGCCCGAGATCGCCCGCCGCACCGTCGACGTCTACGAGCAAGCCATTGCGCGTCAGCGTCGCTAGAAGGCTCGTCACGCGCAATGACGGGCGCCGCCTCGGCATCCCCGACCGTCGCGACTGACGTTTGCAGCACCGAACTTCCCAGCTCCACGCTCACTGGCGACTGCCGTGGTGCTGCGAACGTCATGATCAATGCGACCTTGGGCCAGGCAATTGCTCAGGTCGCTTCGAGCCAGCGTAAGAAGGTGCGCACGCCGAAGCCTGTCGCGCCCTTGGTGACCTCGTCCTCATCGCCGTCAGCACGCGCCGGGCCGGCGACATCGAGGTGTGCCCACGGCACTTTCCGTGGGCCATTGCCGACGAACTCGCGGAGGAACAGTGCGGCGGTGATGGCGCCACCGCTGAAGTGGGTCTCGGGATCACCGATGTTTTGCAGGTCGGCAACGGGTGAGTCGAGCGCGGACCGGTATTCGTCGACGAGCGGCATCGGCCACAACCGTTCGCCGGCATAGTCGGCCGCGGCGACGAGTTCACCGGTCAGTTCGGTCGAGGTACTGAACAGAGCGCCGTGACGCTTACCGAGACCGAGGCTGGCGGCGCCGGTCAGAGTCGCGATGTCGACGACGGCATCCGGCGCGAGATTGGCGACCGCGTAGGACAGTGCGTCCGCGAGGACGAGCCGACCCTCAGCGTCCGTGTTGAGCACCTCGGTGGTCCGACCGCCATAGTGCGTGATGACGTCGCCCGGCCGGGTCGCGTCCGCGCCGGGCATGTTCTCCGCGAGCGGGACAAGAGCAGTGACGCGACTTCGGACACCTAACGCGGACAGCGCGCTCATCGCGCCGATGACCGCAGCTCCCCCGCTCATGTCGGTCTTCATCGCGACCATGCCCTCGTTGGGCTTGAGCGAGAGGCCGCCGGAGTCGAAGGTGATGCCCTTGCCGACGAGGACGACGTGCCTGCTCGCCCCCTCAGGGGCCCAGGTGAGCTGAAGCAGCCGCGGCGGCCGCGTCGATCCTCGGCCAACGGCAAGGATGCCGCCGAAGCCTTCCGCCGCGAGCCGTGCCTCGTCCCAGACGTCGACTCCGAGGCCCTTCAGGGCCGCCATCTCCTGCGCGCGCTCGACCATCCACTGCGGCGACTTCTCCAGCGAGGGCGTGTTGGCCAGGTCGCGGGCAGTGTGGACCGCAGCGATGGTGGCGCTGGCGCGGACGACCGCGTCGCGGGCCGCTGCAACGTCGTCGACGACGAGCGTTGCGCGCTGCAGCTTCGGCGGCTTCGGCTCGCTCTTGCGCTGGAACTTGTATGACGCCAGCCCGAGCGCCTCCGCGACAGCACGAACGCCGCGTTCGTCCTGTCCCGCGGCAAGGGTCGTTGCGAGTGACTCGGAGCCGTTGGAGCGCCGTACGACGGCAGCCGCGGCTTTGCGCAGTGCGCGCGGTGAGCCGTCACCGATGCCGGCGAGAAGCACCGTGTCGACACCTCGACGGCCGACGGGGATCGTGACGACCTCGCCGGGCTCGCCCTTGGCGTCGTCGCGGGTCAGCGCGGCCTTCGCGTCGATCTCGAGGGTCTCCAGGGCGTCCGCGCCGCTGCCGATCTGCGGTCGCGTCTTGCCGGGGCTCGTGGGGATCGCGAGGACGCGCCCGGCGCGGGCGAGTGAGCCTCGGGTGACCTCGATGGGCAGCGGCATGAATCCTCCGTGGCGCCAACTGAACGGCCCCGGTGACTGTAGTCGTCACCGGGGCCGATGTGGCTAGTCGTCAGCCGACAGCGCTCTTGAGAGCGTCGCCGAGGTTGGTGGCCTCGTCGGGCGTCAGCTCGACCACGAGCCGGCCGCCGCCCTCTAGCGGGACGCGCATGACGATGCCGCGCCCCTCCTTGGTGACTTCAAGGGGGCCGTCACCGGTCCGCGGCTTCATGGCCGCCATGCTGATCCCCTTCCGCGAGCCTGGTGCGACCGCGGATGCGGGTCGCAGTGCATGTCCATTATGGCCGATGAATGACCAGCTTTGGCGGCGCGCCCTTGCTTGGGGACCAGCCGTACGCCGCACAAAGCTGTGGGGGCGGCCCCTTTCGGGACCGCCCCCACAGGTGGAGCTAGTTGGGCTTACTCACTTCTTGACGAACACCACAACCCGACCGCTCTTAGCGCTGGTCGTGGTAGCGGTGCCGGCCAGCACTGCGCGGTAGCCCTTCTTGCCGCTCGGCTGGTTGCGGACGGTGAACCGAACGACGCCGTTCGAGTTCGTCTTGCCGCTAGCGACCCGGACGTTGCCGTGCGAGGTCACCCGGAAGAGGGTGACATGCAGGCCGCTACGAGCCGGCACGGTGGTCACCTTGCAGTTGACCACGTGCTTCTTCGGCGAACCGCAGGCCAAGCTGATCTTCATGACCTGCTGGATCGCAATGGTCCTCGAACCCGACGGGTTCGTCGAGCCGTTGTTCACCAGGGCCGTGATCGTGTCGTGGCCACCGGCCCGCGGCGTGTAGGAGAACGTCGCCACACCGCTCGCGTTGGTCGTCGCCGACCCGGTCGCGTTGTTGGCACCGGTCACCGAGAACTGAACGACCTGGTTCGCCACAGCTGCACCAGATGCGTCCTTCACCGTTGCGGTCGCCGTCTCCAGCTTGCCGGTCCGGCCATTTGCAGCGCTAACCGTGACGCTCGCCGCACCGGTGGGAGCACCGGCCGTCCACGAAACCGTGCCCTGTGCCGTGCAGTTGCCCGCCTTGGCACCCGTCTGGGCATTGTTGGCACCGTTGGCGTTCGGCGTGGTGCCGACGCGAGTGAACGTGCCGACTCCGTTGAAGTAGCTGAAGCCAGCCGGAGCGTTGCACTCGAAGGCGACCGGGTTGCCACCGAAGTCGGTGTTGTTCGTCCGAATGCTCGCGGTGATTGTCTCGGACCCAACCTCTGAAGGCTGGCTAGTGACCTCGACCGAGCACTGACCGTTGGCTGCTGTGAGGCAAGCTGCGTCGGTCTGGGTGGCGTTTCCGTTCGCATCTTCGGCCGTGACACCACAGGTGAAGCTGTTACCTGTGAAGCGACCCGGGCCGCTTTCGGTCCAGGCCACGCAAACGCCCTGGATCGGACCGCCAAAGCGGTCGGTCACCGTGGCGGTGAATGCCTGAACGCCGCCCGATTGCTGGCTGGCCGATGCCGGGGCAACGGTGATGTTCCGAGCCTCGCCTTCGGTCGCCGTGTGGAACGTGATGGTCGACGTAGCGGTGTCGTTGGCGGCACCCTGACGCGGAATGCTCGCCGTAACCGTCCACTGCTCGCCATTCACCGGCGCGCTGTCCGTGAACGTAGTGGTGCAAGTGCCGCTCGAGTCCGTGGTGCAGGACGTCGGGCTGACGGCCTCGGTGTCGTTGGCGTCCACCGGGCCACCGGTCTGCGCCACCGTGAACGTCACCACAGCACCGGAAACCGGAGCTGCCGGGCTGCCGTTAACGACCTTCGCCGTCAGAGTCGCACTCTTGGTCGACGGTGGCAGCGTGCAGGCGGAGTTACCGCTGTTGGTTGAAGACGCTGCCTGAGTTTCGTTCGGCGAGCAGTCCAAGGACACAACCGAGGTCTGCGGAGCCGGGAGAACCCACGTCTTGCTGATAGTGGTGTTGGGCTCGGTGCCACCGCTCTGCAGACCGGTCTGACCGTTCTGCTCGAGGTAGGCCGTGATCTGGTCGGTTCCAGGAGTTCCGTTGTTCGTGTATGAGCACTCAGAGACACCGGTGGTGTTCGTCCCAGCGTTAGCTGGCGCGCCGGCGTTGTTGTTGCCAGTCGTGGAGCAAGTCGCGCCTGAGCCACCGGGGCTTGTGGTGCTGATCCCGGCGTCCGGGCCACTCGCGATCTGGAAATTCACGTTGGTCGCGCCGGAGATGGCGACGCCATTGGCGTCCGTCACGGTGCACGTGAACTTGTGCTGCGTGCCCGCGGGGTTGGTCGCCGTGGCCGGGGTGCAGGTGATCTTGTTCGTGCTTGCATTCGGGGTGTTGGCGACCCATGTCTTGGTCGCGGCGTCCCCGGGCTCCGTCACGTCGTGAACGCCGATGGTGCCCGCAGCGTTGGTGTCACCGAACGCGTCGATGCTCATCGTGCCTGCGTCGGTCGACCGAACACCAAAGACGATCTTGCCGTCGTTGTTTGCGTCGGTGAACTGCGAGTAGCAGGACACGCTCGCGCTCGTGTTCGCGGCCGGCGGGGCGGGGGGAGTGGTCGAGTTGTAGCAGTTGCCGCCGTTCGCGGCAGCCGGCGGAGCCGGGTTTGCATTCACTGCGGTGTTAGCACCCGGTGTCCCAGGGGTCGCCACCGGACCTGTGCCGGCGCTGTCGTTCGCGACGGGGGCGGTCGGCGTGCAGAAGCCAATGCTGTGTGCCGGTGCCGCATTCGGCGCCGGGCCCGAAGCAAGCAGCGACTGCTGGATCTGCACGGTGAGTACCGATCCTGCGTTGACGGTCGCTGTGAACGCGTTACACGTTCCGACCGCCGCCGTGTCTGTGTGCTTGTCGAGGGCGACCGACGTCGAGGCACCTGGCTGCGCCGCCGCGAAAGCGGAGGTAGCCGTCATGGTGCCGAGGCCGACGGTGGCCACGACCGCGCTCAGACCGGCAACACCGAGGCGCTTGAGCGCCTTCGACGTTCCTGTCATGCACGTTCCCTTCCTACTTCCCAACGACGGCCCTCGCCGCTGGAACAAGCTGCCCGCGCGGGCCGCTCGCGTTCCCACCGAAGCGGGTTGTTCTTCTCGTTAGGACGACGCAATCGTTGATTGGTCGTCACGCGGATTTCGTGATGTTGCGCTTACTGCTGCGGAACCTACCGCAGCCGCGTCAGGCGATGGCGGAACTGATGTGCCGTCGCCGGCCGTGTCATGGGGGGTGGTAGTCGCTGGTGACACGCAGCATGGCGCAGACCCTTCCACAACGGAGACTGTTTCTGCTAGCACCTGTGTCACGTCGGGCGTGTACACCGCGTTGACATTGATACTCAACGCAGTCGAGTTATCCACAGGCGCAGATGCAACCGTGGGGTTCAGCACGAGCAACTGAACGTTGACAAGCACGTTGCCGTCCACCGTCGGTGACGTCGACACGTTGGATGAATACAACTGCGTCTGCGTCGGATCGGTGTTCGGCAACTGGGAGGACACGTTCGCCGAAACAACGCCAGCGGTGCTGCGCTGGACGACTTGCTGAAGTGCGAAGGTTCCACTCGTGGATGTCGGCGCACTGAAGGTCGAGGTGTTCGACCAGTCGCCAGTTGGTTTGAGCTCAACCGTATTCGTTTCGAGCGACGCCGTACCAACGGCACCGATTACCGGTGCGTTGATAGCGAAGGTCCCGCGCGCGGGCCCTGTCGGCAACGAACTCGGGCCTTGCGGAGTCGAATGCGTCGGGGGTGTCGTCACAGAGTGTGAAGTGAAGGTGTCTTTGCGTGGCTGATGAGCAGGTGCCGTTGCGGTTGTCGTCACATGCTGTGTCGACCCCACGGCAGGTACAGCGGGCGCGGCCGGCGTCGTGTTACGCGAACGGGTCGCCGAACGCTTGGTGGACTGACGCGGAACCGCGAGGCGCGGACTGTCGCCCGGGTTGCCCCCCGGGCCTAGCGCCGGGCTCACGCCTGGACCCACTGCGCCGTTCCCTTCGCGTTGATCTTGCAAGCCGACCCGCAGGGCCCCTACCACCGTCACAGCAGCCACAAACAGCACAATTAGGACATTGGCACTACGGAGAGTAGCGCGTGCCAGGCGCTCGTTGGCAAGCCTTAATGCCTGTGTCGCGGAAAGATCAACACCGGGCTCCACGCTCGTTCCGACGAGCAGGCGCCGCAGGGCGCGCCGCGCCCGGTAGAGCAGGTGCTTGACGCTCTCCTCCGGGATGCCCAGCTCGGCGGCGATCTGCGGGAGCGGTTTTTCTTCGACCTCGCGCTTGATCAGCGCTTCGCGGTGCAGCGGTGAGAGCAGCGAGAGAGCCTCGCGCACGATCGCGGCATCCTCGGCGCGCAGCACCGGGTCGTCATACGACTCGGCGTCTGAAGGGTCCCACTCGATGGTCTCGAGATCGACCAGCCGTGGTCGGCGCTGGTCAGCGCGATAACGGTCGATGCAGAGGTTCGTCACCGTGCGACGGCAGTAGGCCAGCGCCTGCAGCTCGGTTTCCAGCTCGGGCATCGCGAGGAACAGGCGCAGGAACGCTTCCTGCAGCACCTCATCGACGTCGCGCGGATCGTTCAGGAAACGGCGCGCGTGGAGCGCAAATGACGACCGGTGCCGGATATAGAGACTCGCAAAGTCGGACGAGCTGGCGCCGACCCGACGCGTTGGCTGAGCGCCGGGCATCTCCCCGGCATCGCCGGCGACCGCCTCATCGACGGCATCCACGAACAGCGGGTCGTCAGGCAACGGCAACAGCACGAGGACGCCGTCGTCCTCGTTCCGGCCTTGTTCCACCCGAAACCCCCGCACTGCGGCTTTGCCGATCTTGACCCTTCCTACTGCATATGACGCGCAACTGGGCCGCCGGTCGCCTCACAAATCGGACTCAATTCGCTTCCGGACCGAATCTGATTCGAAATGGCCATTCCGGCTAGCCCGCCCGGACCAGGCCGGGGCTGCCGCCATACTGGCGGCGTGTCCGAGCCGGTGACCGGGTGAACGCACGCGCCGCCGTCTTCGACCTCTACGGCGACCACCTGCGCGAACGCGGTGGCGAGGCGTCGATCTCCGCGATCATCCGGCTCCTGGACGCGCTCGACATTGCGGCGCCGGCGGTGCGTACCGCGGTCTCCCGCATGGTCCGACAGGGCTGGCTGGAGCCGGTACGCCGCCCGAGCGGGCCCGGCTACAAGCTGACCGGACGAGCGTGGCGACGCCTCGACGAGGCGGCCGTGCGGATTTTCGGTAAGCAAGACCTCACCACGTGGGACGGCCGGTGGACCGTCCTGGTCGTCGAGCGCACCAGCCAGCGGTCCCGGCGGGAACGACTCGCGCGCGGCCTCGAGTACCTCGGTTTTCGCCAGCTTGACCCGAACGCGTGGGTGGCGCCTAGAGGTTCACTTGAGGCTGAGGCCGTGATCGGGGCCGAGGGTCTTCGCTTCGACGAGTTCCGCGCCGAGTTCGCCGGCGACTCGCTCGAGCTGGTCGATCGTCTGTACTCGATCGAGGCGCTGGCCGCGGCCTACGGCGAGTGGCTGACCACGGCCCACCAGGTCGTCGCCGCCACCAACCACGAGCCGGACGACCGCGCGTCGTTTGCGGCCCGCGCGCAGCTGCTGCACGAATGGCGCAAGTTCTTGTTCCGCGACCCCGGGCTGCCGACCTCACTCGTTCCGCCGGACTGGCCAGGACTGGCGGCGCGGAAATACTTCGACTCGCAGGCCGAGCGGCTGCTGCCGGGCGCGCGCGCGTATGTCGACCACTGCCTCAAAGGAGAGAGCAATGAGTGACTCGATCAGCTACGACGTCGACGGTGCAGTGGCCACCATCACGTTGAACCGGCCGGACGCACTCAACGCTCTCACGGTCGAGATGAAGGTTGCTCTTCGCGAGGCGTTCGATCGCGCCGCGGAGGACAACGACGTCCGAGCCGTCGTCTTGACCGGCGCCGGCCGTGGCTTCTGCGTCGGCCAAGATCTGCGCGAGCACGCGGACTCGCTCGCCGCCGGTGACACCGCACTCAACACGGTGACCGACCACTACAACCCGATCGTCCACGCCATCACCGAGCTGCCGAAGCCGGTGATCGCGGCCGTCAACGGTGCCGCGGCAGGCGCGGGCGCGTCACTCGCGTTTGCCTGCGACTTTCGCCTCGCAGCCGAGAAGGCGAGCTTCCTCATGGCGTTCGCGCGCGTCGGGCTCGGACCGGACACCGGCGCCTCCTGGACGTTGCAACGCCTCGTCGGCTACGGCCGGGCGATGGCGATGCTGATGCTCGCCGAGCCGGTGTCGGCCGAGCAGGCCCTCGAGATGGGCCTGGTCAATGCCGTTGTCCCGGGCGACACGCTCGCCAACGCGGCCGCCGAGCTCGCCGCGAAGCTCGCGGCCGGTCCGACCGTCGCGTACGGCGGGATCAAGCGCGCGCTGCTCACCGCCGCGCACTCCGACCTCGCGACCGCGCTCGCGATGGAGGCCGACGTACAAGCCCAGTGCGGCCAGACGGCCGACCACCGCAACGCCACTGAGGCCTTCCTCGCGAAGCAAAATCCGGTCTTTACCGGGTCCTAGTTCCAGTTGATCATCACAACCTTTGCGGCATGTGATTAGGTCGTCATACGACGCGGATGACGCGTCCTGTCGCCCGGCCGCCTCGTCCCAACCCCCCCGGGGCGGGGCGGCCGGCTCAGGTCGCTAGCCGCGGCGCCAGCAGTCGACGAGGTGATCGTCGACGATCCCGGTCGCCTGCATGAGCGCATAGAGCGTCGTCGGTCCAACGAAGCGGAAACCCCGCTTGCGCAGGTCCTTCGCCAGCGCCGCCGACTCCGGGCTCGTCGCGCGGACCTCGCCCAAGGTGCTCGGCGCGGCCAACTGCTCCTCCGGCGCGAACCCCTTGATGTATGCCGCCAAGCCGCGCGGCAAGTCGAGCGCCGCGCGCGCGTTGGCGATCGCCGCCTCGATCTTCGCGCGGTTGCGCACGATGCCGCTGTCGCCGAGAAGCCGGGCGACGTCCTTGTCGCCGTAGCCCGCCACCGCGGCGATGTCGAAGTTGTCGAACGCGGCGCGGAACGCCAGCCGCTTGCGCAGGATGATCAGCCATGACAAGCCCGACTGGAACGCTTCGAGAGTGAGTCGCTCGAACATCGCGCGATCCGCGGCCGCGCCACGAGCGCGCGACGGCCGACCCCACTCGTCGTCGTGGTACGCGACGTATTCCGGCGCCGACAACGCCCACGGGCAACGCAGCCGGCCGTCCGGCCCGGCGACCGCTCCGCTCACGGCTGCCCGGCTTCGACCCAGCGGGCAAAGCGGCGCACGGCGAGCGCGAACACCGCTTTGTTGAGCGGCGCACTCGCGCGCGCCAGGGCGGCATACGGCCCGCTCGGCGGCAGCTGTTCCTCCCACGTGAAGCGCGACCGCTGCGCGGTGATCTCCTCGACGCGGAAAACACCGCGGCCGCGCACGACGCGTCCCTCGTGCTGAACCTCACACCGCACTGGCGGCTCCCACACGTCAACGACCATCGGATCGACGGCTGCCAGCCGGCCGAGGCCGGTTCGTGCGCAGACGCGCGAGCCGACCGAGTCACCGTCACCCGCCACGAGATCAACGCTCGTCAGCGGCATCCATCGACCCTGTGCCGGCCAGTTCACGGCTGCCCGCCATACGACGTCGATCGGCGCGGCTACCTCGACAGTCGCGCTGACGATCAACGCGGCCCGCCGGACGCCTTGTCAGCTTGCGGCTCCTGGCCGCTGCTCTTGCCCGCCTCGGCGGCGCGCAGGGCCTCCTCCACCTTGGCCATGGTCATGTCGACATCGCCGAAGCGATAGCCGCGCACTCCCCCACGGAGCCCGCCGATGGTGCGGAAACGCAGCCGCGCGATGTCGTCACTGCGCAGCACCCGGTTATCCGGAAGGCCGACGTCGGCACGATCAGGCTCGGCATCGTCGGCGCCCCCGATGTCGGGGCGTGCGGCGATGAAGGCAACGCCCACCAGGACCGCCACCGCAACGATGATCTCCACCGCGAGCACGCCGCCATCGTTTCACGGGCGTAGGGCATGGTGGATGCGTGCTGCGCCTCGGACGAGCGACGTATGACGACCAGCAGATGCTCGTGATGGCGATCATCAACCGCACACCGGACTCCTTTTATGACAAGGGAGCCACGTTCACCGACGCCGCGGCCATGGACGCCGTCGCACGAGCAGTCGATGACGGCGCCGACATCGTCGACATCGGCGGCGTCAAAGCGGGCCCAGGTGCCGAGGTCGACGAAGCCGAGGAGATCACTCGTGTCGTGCCGTTCGTCGCCGCCGTGCGCGCGGCCTATTCCGACTTGGTCATCAGTGTCGACACCTGGCGCGCCGGTGTCGCGCGTGCATGCCTGCGTGAAGGTGCCGACATCGTCAACGACGCCTGGGGCGGTGTCGATCCGGAGTTGGCGGGAGTCACCGCGGAGTTCGGCGGCGCGTTGGTGTGCACGCACGCCGGTGGCGTGACGCCGCGCACCCGCCCGCACCGCATCGGGTATGACGACGTCGTCGCCGACGTCCTGTCGTTGGTTGTCGGTCTCGCCGAAGCCGCGGTCACCGCCGGCGTGCCGCGCGAGTCGGTGCTCATCGATCCGGGACATGACTTCGGCAAGAACACCTGGCATTCGCTCGACGTGACGCGGCGGCTGACCGAGCTCGTCGACACTGGCTGGCCGGTGCTCGTCTCGCTGTCCAACAAGGACTTCGTTGGCGAGTCGCTCGACCGAGCGGTGAACGAGCGGCTGATCGGGACGCTCGCGACGACGTCGATCTCGGCCTGGCTAGGCGCGCGCGTGTTTCGCGCGCACAACGTGCGCGAGACACGCGACACGATCGACATGGTCGCGACGATCCGCGGGCACCGCGCCCCGTCGTTCACCCGCCGTGGCTTGGCCTAAGGCTCGGCTTCGAGGACTTCTTCGGCGGCGGGCGGTGGCACCACGGGTGCGCGAACGAGCTCGCTTTCGATGATGTCGAACGCGGTCTCTACGTCCTCTGCCCACACGATCGCGTCGTGCACGGACTCGCGAGCGAACCCGGCGGCGACCAGGTCCTCGACCTGCTTGCGCAGCGGGGCGAACATGCCGTCCGGGTCGAGCACGACCACCGGCTTGTCGTGCATCCGCAGGATGCGACCGGTCCAGATCTCGAGCAGCTCCTCCAGCGTGCCAAGTCCGCCGGGCAACGTGAGGAACGCATCGGCGCGACGATCCATCTCGCCCTTGCGCACGCGCATGTCCGGCGTGACGATCAGCTCGTCTGCCTCTTCGTCGGCAACCTCCCATTGCAGGAGGCCTTCGGGAATCACGCCCACGGTGTGTGCGCCACCGGCGCGCGCGGCGCGCGCAACGCCACCCATGCACGACACGCTTCCGCCGCCGCTCACCAGGCTGTGCCCACGACGGGCAAGCTCCGCGCCGACATCAGCCGCGAGGTCGACATACCGGCCCGCGATTCGCTCGCTCGAGGCGCAGAAGACGCAGATGACCGCCATGGCCTTATGAGCGCTCGGACTGGCGAATGATCTCGACGAGCTCATCGACGTCATCGGTGATGCGAATGAGCTCCAGATCGCTCTCGTTAATCATCTTCTCGCGCGCCACCGTCTGCTCGAGCCACAACATGAGCCCGGACCAGTACGACGAGTCGAAGAGCACGACCGGGAACGATGTGACCTTGCCGGTCTGCACGAGTACGAGCGCCTCGAACAGCTCGTCCAAGGTGCCGAAGCCACCCGGTAGCACGACGAAAGCTTGCGCGTACTTCACGAACATCGTCTTGCGCGCGAAGAAGTAGCGGAAGTTGATGCCGATGTCGACCCAGTCGTTGAGCTTTTGCTCGAACGGCAACTCGATGCCGAGACCGACCGATGTGCCGCCGGCTTCGCAGCAACCCTTGTTCACGGCCTCCATCGCGCCCGGACCGCCCCCGGTGATGACCGCATAGCCCGCGCTGGCCAGCGCTGCGCCGATCCGCTCACCGGCGACATAGTCAGGTGCACCCGGTGGCGTGCGCGCCGAACCGAAGACACTGACCGCTTTCCCGATCTCCGCAAGCAGTCCGAAGCCTTCGACGAACTCCGCCTGGATACGCAAGACCCGCCACGGGTCGGTGTGCACCCAGTCGGACGGGCCGCGCGTGTCGAGGAGGCGCTGGTCCGTCGTAGTCGGCTGCACTTGACCGCGACGGAGCAGCACCGGACCGCGCTGCTTCTCCGGCGCGGGTGCGTTGCCCTCGGGCGCACGCTCGGCGGCGAGGCGTTCGGTCGCGCGGCGCTCGTCGTCGGTCGGCATCCGGTCGGGGTCGATCGGGACAGCCATCAATGACCTTCGGTCAGATAGGTGCGCAACAGTCGCTCACACTCGGCGATGCGTGGAATCTCGACGTACTCCTCGCGGGTGTGCGCGAGGTTCGGGTCGCCGGGTCCGAAGTTGACCGCCGGGATCCCCAGCGCGGCGAACCGTGCGACGTCAGTCCAACCGAGCTTGGCCTGCGGCTCACCACCGATCGCGTCGACGAACTCTGCTGCTGCGGGTTCGCTCAGCCGCGGCAACGCTCCCGCTGCCGAGTCGGTCGGCACACATTCGAACGGCGCGAGCACCTCTTGCACGTGTGCGAGCGCCGCGTCCTCGTCGCGGTCGGGAGCGAAACGGAAGTTGACGATGACCGTGCATCTGTCCGGAACGACGTTGCCGGAAACACCGCCCTCGATGCGCACGGCGTTCAGCCCCTCGCGGTATTCGCATCCGTCGATCGTCACCCGTCGCGGCTCGTAAGCCGCCAACCGCATCAACACTTCACCGGCGCGATGAATCGCGTTGTCGCCCAACCACGACCGGGCGCTGTGCGCCCGCTTCCCTGGTATGACGACAAGGACCCGCAACGTCCCCTGACAGCCCGCCTCGACGCGGTTAGCGGTCGGTTCCATCAGTACCGCGAGGTCGGCCTTCAGCCAGTCCGGGATATTGCGCGCGACACGACCGAGGCCGTTGCGCGCGGCGTCGGTCTCTTCGTTGTCATAGAAGAGCCAGTTCACGTCGTGTCGCGGGGTCGTGCACGACGCAGCGAGGCGCAGCATCACCGCGAGGCCGGACTTCATGTCCGACGTGCCACAACCGAAGAGCCGTTCGCCATCACGGCGGCTCGGGAGGTTGTCGGCCACCGGCACCGTGTCGAGGTGTCCGGCAACGACGATCCGTTTCTGCCGGCCGAGGTCGGTACGCGCCAAGATCGCGTCACCGTCACGCTCGATCACCAGGTGCGGCACGGCCTTCAACGCCGTTTCGACCTCGTCCGCCAACCGGCTCTCGCCGCCGGAGACGGACGGCACGTCGACGAGGCTCGCGGTCAGCGCGTCCCCCGGCAGCGACAGGTCAATCATCGCGTTCAGCCTAGGCTGAGCGCGTGGGCTTTCGAGACGAACCTGCGGCAGGCGTGGGCATTGCCACTTTTGACGACGGCGACCGACTGCTCGACGCGTGGTTTCCGGCGCCGACGCTCGGAGACGTCGCCGCAGCCGAGCCGCCACAGCCGTTGCCCACCGGGACTGACGACCGCCGCCGCACCCACACGGCCGAGATTCGGGTCAAGATCGGCTCACTCGCCGACGCACCGGTCGACACGGCTGACGTCTGGCTCCGCCTGCACCTGTTGTCACATCGGTTGATCCGGCCGCATGAGGCGAACCTCGACGGGATCTTCGGCTTGCTGACCAACGTCGCGTGGACGTCGCTGGGACCGATCGCCGCGGACCAGGTCGAGGAGGCGCGGCTGCGTGCGCGACTCACCGATCATCGACTAGAGGTCTATGGCGTCGACAAGTTTCCGCGGATGACGGACTACGTCGTTCCGTCCGGCGTACGCATCGCCGACGCCGACCGAGTGCGGCTCGGTGCACACCTGGCGCCGGGCACCACAGTCATGCATGAAGGGTTCGTCAACTACAACGCTGGAACACTCGGCACCTCGATGGTCGAGGGACGCATCTCGGCCGGCGTTGTGGTTGGTGACGGCACCGACATCGGCGGTGGCGCCGCCATCATGGGGACGCTCTCGGGCGGCGGGCAGATCGTCGTGTCACTTGGCGAAAGGTGCCTGCTCGGTTCTAACTCCGGCGTTGGCATTCCGCTGGGTGACGACTGCATCGTCGAAGCGGGTTGTTATGTCACCGCCGGATCGAAGGTGACGTTGCCGGACGGGTCAGTGCTCTCCGCGCGCGAGCTGTCCGGCGTCAACAACATGATGTTCTGGCGCAACAGCGTCACCGGCGCGCTCGAAGCACGGCCCCGCACCGGCAAGTGGACCGGTCTCAACGAGGCCCTGCACGCTAACTGAGCTCCCGGGCCGCGAACCAGCCTCTACCCCGCTGCGCCCACCTACCAGTTGCCCGCGCCACAGCGGGCAACGGTGAGCATCTTTCTGCCCGCTTCGACACGGCCACTACTCGGGGTCCACGGCGCCTCTGCTCTTCGCCGCCGCCCAGTCTCTTGGCAGCGCTTGTGCGGGCAATGTCGACTGTGCGAATGCCCGCGTCCGCGCGGGCAATCACAATGAGCGCAGCGGAAGGTGCGGGGCTAGGGAGCCTGGGCTCAGTGGGGCGTCAGGCTTTCACTGCCATGCCATCGCCTCGCTCGCGTTACACCAACTAGGGCAACGACACGTACTGGCCAAGGAAATCGCGCGCCGCAGGCGTATCCAAGCGGTAGTCGACGTTCGTCGAGACGCATGCGGTGTCACCGGTGATCGTGTTCGCGACGAGTAACCGTGACGACGGCCCACCGAGGAAGTTGCCACCGCCAGAGTCGCCGTAGCACGTGCCGCCATCCCCGTGCGACGCGTTCTGCGACAGCTTCAGCCACGACTGGGTCAGGGTGTTGAACGATCCCACGGCGTAGTTACGCGTGTCCGTGTAGACGTACGTCTTGCCACCGGGGCCGTTCTGCGGGTTGAGTGATCCGTAACCGACTGCGGTGAACGCCGACGTCTGCAGCGACCCGTCTTGACGCATGCGATCGAGCAGACCTGCGGTCGGCAGCGTCGCCGGCGTGATGCCCTGGACCGCCTTGGGGAACACGACAACCGCAATGTCATAGGGGTCTGACTGCTTCTGCTGGTACGACGGGTCAGGCGTGAAGCTACCGACATACAGCTTCGACTTGCCCGCGGCGTAGTGCGAGTCGAACGACACACGCGCCGAGGTCTGTCCCGGGTCACCGCAGTGTGCCGCCGTGACGAACACCGTCGGCGAGATGAGCGTCCCGCTGCAGTAGGCCCAGGTGCCGTCGGAGAAAACCTGGTCGGCGATGAGTGCACCGACCTCCGGATGCTGCGAGCCGTCCGGCGAGCCGTTGGTGATGGCGCCTGCCGGCCACGCCGTGAGCATCAACGACGTGGTGAGGGCGGCGAGAGTGCTGCTAAGTCGTTTCAGGTCCACGTTCGGACTCCCAGGCGGTGAGCTGCTGCTCCAGCGCCTTCATGATCTCAAAAACCTGGGACGGTGGGATCCGAACGCGAGTAACAACCCGAGCGGCCAGCTGCTGCGGCGTCGCCGGCTGAGCCAGTACGGCGAAATCGAGCACGAACGCATCGCGGGAATGCCACACGCTGACGAAATCTGCGTACGTCCCCTCGATCTTCTCGTCCGGGACGTGGATGTGGGCTTCGGTCGGCGGCTGCTGCGGCTGCTCGGTCACCCCAACGACCCTAGCCGCGCCACTGCGGCCGCTACCCGCTCGTCGGTCGCGGTCAGCGCCACCCGGACATGCGAGGCGCCGTTACGGCCATAGAACTCACCCGGCGCGACAAGGATGCCGAGATCGGCGAGCGCGTCGACAGTCGACCAGCACGGCTCGCGTCGTGAGACCCACAGGTAGAGCCCCGCCTCGCTGCCATCGATCGCGAACCCGGCGCGCACGAACGCGGCCGACAGCGCCGACCGGCGCTGGGCATAGCGCGTGCGTTGCGCGACGACGTGCTCGTCGTCACCGAGCGCCGCCACCATCGCGGCCTGCACGGGCGCCGGCACGATCATCCCGGCGTGCTTGCGGACCTCGAGCAACCGAGCGACCAGCGCGGGGTCGCCCGCGACGAACCCGGCGCGATAGCCGGCGAGGTTGGACCGCTTCGACAGCGAGTGCACCGCGAGCAGGCCTTCGTGAGTGCCACCGCAGACATCCGGTGACAGGACTGACGACGGAGGGTCGCCGTCATACCAGATGTCGGCGTAGCACTCGTCGCTCGCCAACACAGTGCCGCGCTCGCGCGCCCAGTCGTCGACCTTGCGCAAGTGCTCGGGCGGCAGCACCGCGCCGGTCGGGTTCGACGGCGAGTTGATCCACAGCAGGTCGAGCCGCTCGGGGCCGAGCAGCATCAGTGAGTCGACAACCCGGCCCTGGGCGCCCGCAAGCCGCGCCCCGACGTCGTACGTCGGATAGGCCAGCCCCGGATAGCCCACCGTCGCGGCACCGAGCAGGCTCGGCAACCAGGCGACGAGCTCCTTCGTGCCGATGACCGGCAGCACGGCCGCCGGCGCGATGTCAGTGCCGAAACGACGGCGCAACCATCCGGCGATTGCCGCGCGCAACTCCTCCGAGCCCGCGGTCAGCGGATAGCCGGGCGCGTCAGCCGCCGCGGCCAACGCTTCCTGGACAACCCGCGGAGTCGGATCGACCGGGGTGCCGACCGAGAGATCGACAATCCCGTCCGGATGCCGACGCGCTCGTTCAGCCGCCGGCGCTAACCGATCCCACGGAAAGTCGGGAAGGCCGGACGTTTTCAGTGGCCGGTGTTGGCGTTGATGTCAGGCGGCAAGGCGGCGACCAGCGGGTGGTCTTTCTCGATCTTGCCGATCTTCGAAGCACCACCAGGCGAGCCGACGTCGTCGAAGAACTCGACGTTCGCCTTGTAGTAGTCCTTCCACTGATCCGGCGTGTCGTCTTCGTAGAAGATCGCCTCGACCGGACAGACCGGCTCGCACGCCCCGCAGTCGACGCATTCGTCGGGGTGGATGTACAGCATCCGGTTGCCCTCGTAGATGCAGTCCACCGGGCACTCTTCGATGCACGCCTTGTCGAGCACGTCGACACACGGCTCGGCGATGACGTAGGTCACGCGCCAGACCTCCTTGGGGTTGCAGCCACTCCCTAGTATCGCTTGCGTGCAGGTTGGCGACACCGTCAGCCTCCGGTTGCAGGCCGACACGGGACCAACGGAGGTCGTCGGGACCGTCCTCGCCGCCTCCGCTGACTCGCTTACAGTACGGCGCCGGGACGGCAGCGTGCTCGAGCTGGATGTGACGATGATCACGGCCGGCCGCGTGGTCCCGCCCTCCCCCGCTCAAACCATCGCCCCTGCCGAGCTCCAGCGGGTCGCTGCCCGCGGCTGGCGAGCGGTCGAGGAGGCGCCCCTAGGCGACTGGCTGCTGCGTGCCGGCGGCGGGGTGACCGGCCGGGCCAACTCGGCTCTCGCGGCCGGCGACCCGGGCCGGCCGCTCGCGGACGCCGTGGCGGCGGTCGCCGACTGGTATGACGCCCGCGGCCTGCGGCCGCAGATCCAGCTGGCCGAAGGGGTCGCGCCCGACGGTCTCGCGGCGGCGCTCGCCGGCCGCGGATGGACCTCCTCGCCCGCGACCAACGTGATGACTGCCGAGCTCGGGCCGCTTCTGCGAGCAGCGGGGAGGGCAGATCCGGCGGTCCGGCTCGACGAGACGCTCGACGCCCCCTGGCTCGCGGCCTGGCGGGTCGACGCTCCCGGGCTCGACCTCGATGTGGCCCGGACGCTGCTCACCAACCACCCGAACGTGGTGTTCGCCTCGATCCGCGACGACAGCGACCGGTGCCTGGCCATCGCTCGGGTCGCGGTCGACGACCGGTGGGCTGGGCTGTTCTGCGTCGAGGTGGCGGGCGACGTACGGCGACGCGGGCTGGGTCGCGAGGTCAGTGTCGCCGCCTTGCGCTGGGCGGTCGCGCACGGCGCGCGGCGGGCTTACCTGCAGGCGTCGAGCGACAACGCCGCGGCGCGGTCGCTCTATGAGCAGCTCGGTTTCGCGGTGCATCACGATTACGTCTACTGGGCGCCATAACCTCGATGCAGTGAGCTCTGAGCGCCGCGGCACCCTCCTGGGCGTCGCGGCGTATCTGTCCTGGGGGCTCTTTCCGCTCTACTGGCCGCTGCTCGAACCCGCCGGCGCCATCGAGATCCTCTGCCACCGGGTGGTGTGGTCGCTCGCGTTCGTCGCGCTGTTGCTGCTCGTACGCCGAAGTGTCAAGGCCTCTGGCGCGCAAGGCACGACGCGAGGGCTGCCACGCGACCGGCGACGACTCCGGCTTCTTGCCGTGGCGGCGATCGTCATCGCCGTCAACTGGGGCCTCTACATCTGGGGCGTGAACCACCACCACGTCGTCGAGACCTCGCTCGGCTACTTCGTGAACCCGCTCGTCACCGTCGCGCTCGGCGTGCTCGTGCTCGGCGAGCGGCTTCGACATGCGCAATGGGTGGCCGTGGCCATTGCAGCCGTCGGCGTCGTGGTGCTCACCATCGATGCGGGACGTCCGCCGTGGATCGCGCTCACGCTGGCGCTGAGCTTCGGAACGTATGGGCTGGTCAAGGCTGTCGTCGGCGTGAGTCCCCTCGAAGGACTCGTCGTCGAGACCTCGCTGCTGGCGCCGGCAGCTCTCGGTTACCTGCTGGTGATCGGCGCGACGGGTGACGGCACGTTCACCAGCCACGGCACTGGACATGCGCTGCTGCTCGCCGGCGCCGGACCCGTCACGGCGCTGCCGTTGCTGGCTTTCGCCGGCGCTGCCGCGGCCGTCCCACTGACCCGGCTCGGGCTGATGCAGTACCTGACGCCCACGTTGCAGTTCCTCATCGGCGTACTCGTTCGCCACGAACCGCTTGGCGCCGGGCGGCTGGTCGGCTTCGCGCTGGTGTGGGTCGCGCTTGTCGTTTTCACCGTCGACACGGCCACCCGGCATCGCCGGCAGCTCGAGCTCACCGCCGAGGCGTCAGCGGCCTAGCCGCCTTTACGTAGGCTCAGCGGCATGCTGCGACTCACCGACACCAAGACGCGGCAACGGGAAGAGATCCGGCCAACGTCCGGCAACGTGCTCACGCTCTACGCGTGCGGGCCAACGGTCTATCGGTTCCAACACGTCGGCAATCTGCGCACGTTCATGTTGCACGACGTCATCGCGCGCGTCGGCGAGACCTTGCACAACTGGTCGACACGCATCGTGCAGAACATCACTGACGTGGGGCACTTGGCCGACGACACCGGTATCGAGCTCGCCGGTGAAGACAAGATGCTCTTGGCGGCGCGTGAAGAGAACAAGGATCCGTTCGAGATCGCGCGTTTCTACGAGTCGCAGTTTCACGACGACTGCGCCGCACTCAACATCAGACCGGCCGAGCGATATCCACGTGCCTCCGAATGCATCGACCTCATGGTCGAACTCATCACGACGCTCATCGACAAGGGTCATGCATACGTCGGCACTGACGGGTCCGTCTTCTTCGACGCGCAGTCGTTTCCGTCATACGGCGCCATCTCGGGCAACCGGCTCGAAGACTTGCGCGCAGGTCACCGGAGTGACGCCGCAGAATTGGCGGTCGGCAAGAGGTTTCATGCCGACTGGGCACTGTGGAAGTACGCCGGTGCGCAGCGGCAGATGGTGTGGGACACGCCGTGGGGCAAGGGTTTCCCGGGCTGGCACATCGAATGCTCGGCAATGTCGTTGCAATACCTCGGCGAACGCTTCGACGTGCACACCGGCGGCGTCGACCTGCGCTTCCCCCATCACGAAGACGAGCGGGCACAGTCCGAAGCCGCGGTCGGCCACGACGTCGTCCGGCGCTGGGTGCACGGCGAGCACTTGCTCGCCGAAGGTCGCAAGATGGCGAAGTCAACCGGCAATGTGGTGCTCGTTCGCGATGTCGTCGAACGCGGTCACGATCCCCTCGCTCTAAGGCTGTTCTTCCTCACCGGCCGCTATCGGCAACAGATGAACCTCACCTGGGACGCGCTCGGCGGCGCGGACCGGCGGCTGCGCCGGTGGCGGGCCCGCGTCGCCGAATGGGCCGAGTCGCCTTCAACGGCAATGTGCGCCGACTACGTCCAGCGCATCAGCGCAGCCTTCGATGACGACCTCGACTCACCCACCGCGCTGGTGGCGCTCGGTGAGCTCGAGAAGGACCCGGACATTCCGCCCGGGTCGAAGTTCGAGACCTTCGCGTGGGTCGACCGGATCCTGGGACTCGATCTCGTCCGTGACGTCGGCCGGCCACGGGACAGCGGCGGCGAACTACCCGGGGGCGCGGCCGAACTTCTCGACCAACGCGAAGCTGCGCGGGCGGCGAAAGACTTCGCGACTTCAGATGCGCTGCGTGACCAGCTCGCTGCACTTGGCGTGACGGTCACTGACACCAAAGATGGCCAAACGTGGTCGACGGCCTGACCGCATCTCGGCTCTTGTGGCGATGACATTACGGACCCTTCGCCCATGCGTGGACACCTGCGCGATCGGCTGTAACGCGCGGGCACTCGGCATACGGTTACCTTCGCGATGGACACATCCGCTCGAGGCATCTCAGTGGCCCAGCCGACGGATCTCATCGTGACCGCGGCAGTGCGAACGCTGGCAAACGAGTTTCGCGACCAGATCGATCTGCAAGAGATCCGCGACGTCGTCACCGACTGTTATGACCGTCTCGTCGCGCACGTCCCGCGCACCGTGCAGTCCTACTTGCTGCCGTGGGCGCACAACCGTCTCGTCCGCCGGCTCGCGGATCGTCCCGAACCGACGCTGAACGAGATCCTGCTCGCCCCGGTGCACCGCCTCTAACCGAGGCTGCGTACCTGGGCCAGCCGAGCGTTGTCGATGACGATGGCCGCGGGGCCATCTACCAGTCGCAGTGTGGCAAGTGCGGTCTCACCAAACGCGTTCTTGGTGCCGCTAGCCAGCGCGAGCACACCGATGACGCGACCACCGTGGCCCTTCAACGGCATCGACAGGAACGTCGCCATGCGCGCCTCGTCGTCCTCGCCGAGAAGCCCGGCGGGGTCCGCCAGCCTGATGTCGAGCGCGCCGACCGACACCTCGCGGCCGGACGCCGCCACTGCCGCGTCGGCTGCCGCTGCCACGAACTCCTGGTAGTGCTCCTGCGACGTCTCCTTGGCCACGGACACGTACGTCGTCTGCTCGTCGAGCAGCAAGACGGTCGCCAGGTCGTAGTCCACGAACCGCTTCATGACCTCCAGCACGCCGGCCACCGTGTGCTCGAAGTCCAGGGTCGTCGCCGCCAATGCGGTGACCTCTGCAGCGACCGATGTCTCGAACAGCTTGCGGTCGAGCAGGTCGCAAACGCGCGAGAGCACGTCGTCGGAACACAACTCGAGCGGCTCCGGGCGCAACGCCGGCCGGCCCTCGCGGGCAGCGTCTGCAGCGGCCAGCAGGTCGGCCACCGCGGTGACGAGCTGCGGCGCCTCGAAGTCCTTCGTCAGGTAGCGGTCCGCGCCGGTCTGGGCTCCCCAATAGCGGTCGCTGGCCGCGTCCAGTGAGGTGAGCAGCAGCACGGGGATGTCCATCGTCTGCCAGTCGTCCTTGAGCAGCCGCGCAGCAACATAGCCGGAGACCCGCGGCATCTGCACGTCGAGGATGACGAGGTCAGGCATGGTGCGGAACACCGTCTGAACCGCCTCGACACCGTCCTCCGCGGGGACGACCTCATAACCTTCACGGGCCAACACCGACGTGACGATGCGGCGCAGGGTTGGGCTGTCGTCGGCAATGACAACGGTCGGCATGTCGGTCCACTCCTCAACGGCCGACGAGACGGCGCACCGTCTCGACGAGCTGTTCCTGGTCGAATTCGGTTTTCAACAAGTAGGCGCTGGCACCCGCGTCCAGGCCCGCCTTCTGGTCGTCTTCACTGCCGCGTGAGGTCATGATGACGACCGGCACGTGCTCCCAACCGCGAGTACTACGGACAGTGCGCGTCAGCGCGAACCCGTCCATACCTGGCATCTCGACATCGGTGAGCACGAGATCGGTAGGCGCATCGGCTAGCCGCGCGGCGCCATCGGTTCCGTCGACTGCCGTGATGACCTCATAGCCTGCGCCTTCAAGAATCACGCGCTCGAGCTCACGCACGCCAACCGAGTCCTCGACGACGAGCACCCGAGGTCGGCGTACGGAAGTCGCCGCTTCGTCCACGTCGGTTGCCCGTGCGGACAACGACGTTGCCAGTTGGTCCGGCGCGGCGTCAGCGCCGAGCTCGCGCAAGTCGACGAGACACACGACCGTTCCGTCACCGTCGATCGTCGCGCCGCTGACCAGGGGCAAGCGACCGATGAACGGACCCAGGTCCTTCACGACGAGCTCGAGCTCGCCGTCCAAGCGATCGACCGCCCACGCGACCTGGCGGTCACCATGACGGACGACGACGGCTGCGCGGTTCTCTCGCTCGCCGGCAAGACCAAGGGCCGAACCGAGGTCGAGCAGAGGCACGGTCCCGCCGTGCCGCATCACCACTGAGCGACCCGCGAGCGAGTGCACCGGCACGTCTTTGAGCGAGATCGACTCGACGATGCCCGGCACCGGCAGCGCATAGCGCTCGGTCCCTACACACGCGACGAGGCACCGCAGCACGCCGAGCGTCACCGGCAGGGTCAGGGTGAAGGTCGTCCCGACACCGGCTTCGCTGCGCAAGTCCACGCTGCCGCCGAGCGCCTCAACAGAGTTGCGGACGACATCGAGACCGACGCCGCGACCGGAGGTCTCGGTCACCTCACTGGCGGTGGAGAACGCCGGAAGGAACAACAGCTCGGTCAACGCCGGTCCACTAAGTGTGGGGTCGGTGAGCACCCCGCGCGCGATCGCTGTCGCGCGAAGCGCTTCTTCGTCGATACCGGCGCCGTCGTCGGACACGTCCAGCACGACGGTGCCCCCGGCCGCGCGCGCAGTCACCGTGACAGTCGCCTGCGCGGGCTTGCCGGCGGCGAGCCGGTCCGCCGCGTGCTCGCAGCCGTGGTCGACGGCGTTGACGACGAGATGCTTCAAAGCATCGGAGACGCCGTCGAGCACCTGCTTGTCGAGCTCGACGTCCTCACCGCGAACAACCAGCTTGACGTCCTTGCCACCGGCAACGGCGACGTCCCGAACCACCCGCGGCAAGCCGGCTGCGACATGACGCACGGGAACCATCGCGAGACCCATGGCACCATCACGTACTTGCGCGAGCCGGCCGTGCGCGTCATCGACAACCTCACGAAGCTCACGCGTAGCCGTCGTCAGCTGATCCGCCACTCCCACGAGCCGGTTAAGCGCGACGGCCGCTTCACCATCGATGCCGCCGCAGCCGAGACGGTCACGTAACACCCGAAGCCACCGCGCATGCTCAGCCGTCAGCGCGTCCAAGGTCCCGCTCGTGCGGGCGACTCGGCGCGCATCCAGCTCTGCTTCACCGACGACGTCGAGAAGGCCGTAGACCTTGCCCGTCGCTACGCGTACGGAGTCGGCGCGTGCCTGACCCAAGTGGTCGAGCGCGAGGTCGTCCTCGGCTGCCGCCTCGACGGGCACCTCCGGCTGCATCGGTACGACGATGGCGTCGCCGGCGATAGCCCGATCAAGCGCGTCGGACAAAGCGGCGAGACGCTCGTCAGAGGCAGGCACTTCGACACCGGGCAACGACGACGTGATGCCGTCACATGCCGCGAGCAGCAGGTCGATGAGATCACGGGACACGCTGAGCCGGTCATCACGTAGCGCACCCAGCAAGTCCTCGCAGCGGTGGGCAACTTGCAGCACACCGGACAGCCCGAGCATGCGCGCAGAGCCCTTGACCGTGTGTGCGTCGCGGAACATCCCCGCCACGATCTGGCGTGGCACCGGGTGAGTTTCGAGCTGCAGCAAGCCGGCAGACAGCGACGCGACGCGTTCCTCGACCTCAGCACGGAAGGTCGCGAGCAGTTCCGGGTCGTCAGCCCAGCTGCTCATCTTCGTGTTCTCGGCGCTGTTCATGAGGCTCTGAACCGACCGAAGGCGGTGCGCAGATCGGCGGCAAGGTCGCGCAGTCGCACGGCCGCCTCTGCATGGCGGGCGCCACCGGCGCGGTAGTTGACGCCCGCGTCCGTCACCATCTCCATGGCGTCGACCACGGCGACTGACGCGAAGCGCTGCTGGCGGGTCGCCTCGGTGATCTCCCGAGACGCTGTCGTGGTGCGGTCGACCATCGCGGCGATGCGCGAGAGTGCCTCGACGACATGCTCTTGCAGCCGGGCCCCTTGCTCGACGGCTTCGTAGCCGTCTCGGCTTGCCGCTGCCGTCGCCGCTGCCTCGGTACGAAGCTCGGCGACAACGCCATCGATGCGCGCAGTTGCATCGCGAGCCCGCTGAGCCAGGACGCCGACCTCGTTGGCAACAGTGGTGAAGCCGCGGCCGAACTCGCCGGCTCGCGCCGCCTCGATCGACGCGTTGACGGACAGGATCGACGTACGTCGGGCGAGCTCGTCGATGACCCGGGTGGACTCGTCGATAGCGGCGATGCGGTCGGCGATTCGTGCGCTTCGGTCGTCGAGGTCACGAACACGTTCGGCGATGCGAACCAACGCGCCGTTGGCGGCCTCGACGGTGGCGGCGCCATGGTCGACGTCGCGCCGGGTCGAACCGGCGAACTGTGCCACCCGGACAGCCGTGTCAGCGATGCTGGCCGCGGTCGCCGCCAGCTCCTCGACGGTGGTCGTCGTCTCGGAGACTGCAGAGACCTGAGCCACGATCGCCGCGGACTCCTGCTCCGCGGCGCCGGCCAGCTCAACGGATCGCGATGCCAGCGTCTGCGCGACGTGATCCATCTGCCGGACGAGTCGCCGCAGCGCGAGCAACGTGTCGGCGAACACGACGGCAAGCTGAGTGGTGACGGGATCGGCGTCCGTGCCAGGTGCCGGGATGACCGCGAGGTCGCCGGCGGCGACCTGGTCGAGAACCGCGGCAAAGTTGCGGACGTCCTGCAGCAATCCCTGCTGGCGCCGGTGCGCGTCGCGGGCCGCCTCGCGGGCCAGCCCGGCCAGCGCGCCCGCCGACCAGCCGACCGCGGGAAACGCCGGCAGCAGGACAACCAGCCGTCCGACGCCACCAACGTTGAGCGTGTGCGTGAGTCCGGTCGCGGCATACAAGCCGGCGGCTGCGCCGGCGCCGACGAGCAGTCCGCGCGCCGGTCCGGTCACGGCGCCGGCCACCAGGACCACGGGCAAGAACAGCACCCACGCCGGCCCCGCCACGCCTCCCGCGCTGGCGACGACGCCGGAGGTGCAGACGAGCAATGCGGTCATGAGCAACGCGCCGAGAATCGAGCGCTGGGTCCGGCTGAACACGGCCGAGTAGGCCTCGCCGGCGAGTGACGCCAGCGTGACGGCACACATGGTCGCTCCGAGGCCCCAGGCCGCCAGCGGGAGCTCGTGCACACGCAGGATCGGGTCGTCGGCACGAGCCGCGAGCAGCGCGGCGACGACGAGCAAGAGGAACGCGCCGACGCTGACAACCTCGGCGACCCGCAGCACCCGGCCGGCGAAATCCGACTCAATCAGCGCGCCGTCGGCGACGTCGGGAAGGTTGGTGGGGCCGGCCGACTCGGCATGCAGCGGAGGTTCGACGCCGGCCATCTCGGCCAGCCGCTGCTCGACGTCCGGCGGCAGCACGGCCGACGCGAGCGGCACGCCTTCGCCGAAGGGGCGACGCGGACGGGGCAGCCGGGCTCGGACTGCAGTCACGTCAACCACGTGGGAAATATCGGCCTCGGGCGGGCCGGTCTAGAGCGAGCGGCCCAGCAACTTGTACGCCATCCGACATAGCGGCACGTGTCAGGCGACTTTGAACTGAGCGATCGATGCGCGCAGTTCGGCCGCAAGGTCGTTCAGCTGTGCGGCGGCGGCCGCGGCCTGCTTGGAGCCGACGGCGTACTGACGGGACACGTCGGACACCTGGGTCATCGCGCCGACCACCTGGTCCGACGCCGATCGCTGTTGCTGGGTGGCGATCGAGATCTCCTTGGCCGCGGTCGTCGTCTCGTCGACCATGTTGCTGATCCGCTCGAGTGCCTCGACGACGCCGCGGGCCAGCTCGGAGCCGGTCCGGACCTCCTTGGCGCCCTCTTCGCTGGCGATGATGGTGGCGTTGGTCTCGGCTTGGATCTCGCCAACGATCGCGGCGATCTGACCCGTGGACTCCTGCGCGCGCTCCGCGAGCTTGCGTACTTCGCTCGCAACGACCGCGAAGCCACGACCGTGCTCACCGGCGCGTGCGGCCTCGATGGCCGCGTTGAGGGCCAGCAGGTTGGTCTGGTCCGCGAGCTCGTTGATGACCACCAGGATTCGACCGATCTCCTGGCTCTTCTCGCCGAGCGACAGCGTGCGCGCCGCGATGGAGTCGACGCGGGACGCGATCGTGTCCATCGCCATGACGCTGGCGGACACGGCGCTGCGGCCGTCCTCCGCGTGCCGCAACGTTTCGGCCGCATAGCGTGCCACCGCTTCTGCGGTCTCCGCGATCTGCGCGGCCGTGGCAGCAAGCTCTTCGATCGTCGAGGTCGTTTCCGAGACCGCCGACGACTGTTGCGTCGCGGACGCTGCGTGCTCTTCCGCCGTGGCGAGCAGCTCGCCGGCAGCGGCGCCGATCTGCTCACCGCCGGTGCGGATCTGCGAGACGAGTGAACGCAAGTTGAGCAACGTGTGGTTGAAGGCGCCGGTAAGCATGTGCAAGGCAGCATGCGCACCGTCATCGCCGAGATCCACGGCAAGGTCGCCCTCAGCTGCCTGTGCGAGCAAGCGCGAGAGCTCCTCGACCTTGCGCTGCAGCTCGTCGCGCTCGGCCTTGGCGTGCGCGCGCATCGACCAGACTGAGGAAGCCAGCGTTCCGTTGAACCACGCGATGGCCGGAAACACAGGTACGACGAGGACGAGCCAGGCCGCCGTACTCGCATTCAACGTGTGGGCAACGGCTGAAGCGACGACGAGCCCGCCACCGGCCAGGACCCCCAGCACTGCTGACTGCCACTGCCGCATCGTCGTCGCCGCAAACAACACGCTCGGCAGCAAGAGGATCCAGAACGGTCCGCGAACCCCGCCCGAAACGGCGAGACCCCCGGTGACGGCAACAAGAGTGCTGATCAGCAGTAGGACGCGATAAGCGTTGACCCGCCGCCGCATGTGCGGACTGGCCTCATGCAGCAAGGGGAGCACCGTCAACGCGATCGCGTTGAGCGCTGCGAGACCTTGCCAGGCGAGGAAGGCATAGAAGTGCAGACGCGAGTCGTGCTGGTGATGCAGCACGAGCGCGCCAATGGTGGCGAGCACGATCCCGCCCCAGGTGGCCATTGCCGCAACACGGCTCAGCCGCTTGGAGAAGTCCACGAGCCCTCCGTTCAAACCCTGTCCCCTTTTGTCTCGGGTGATCGACACCCGCGCTGTAGGGGTGACTAGTTACTGAACGGATGAGCCGTTAGACCCGGCGTCGACCGCGCGGCAACGCCTCGCGTAGCCGCATGACGGCGGCAACGTCCAGCAGGGCAATCGGGCCGTCCTCGCGGGGCACCTGGCCGCTGATGAGCTCGCCTGCGGCGCCGGGCAGCGCAGTCGGGAACGGCGCGAGCTCGGCGCCGATCGTCGTCGTACCGTCCACGACGTCGACCAGGAGCCCGACGTTGGTGCCGTCGGCAGCCAGCACGACGATCCGCGCCGTGGTCGTCAGCGGAGCCGAGTCACCGCCCAACAGGGTTCGCAGGTCGAGCACCGGCAGGATGCGGCCCCGCCAGTTGGCCAGACCGGCCAGCCAGCCGGGCACACCGGGGATTCGCGTGATCTCCGGCACACGGCCCACTTCGGCCACCAGCGCGAGCTCGATCGCGAACCGACCGGCACCGACCCGCGCGACGATGGCGTCCGCGGCCGTGTCGGCGCGCGTGGGCTCGTCGAGGGGCAGGGTGGTCACCTTCATCCCTTCGGCCGTCAGGAGGCCGGGATGAAGGGTCAGCGGCGTCGGAGCAGCCAGTTGGCGAGCATGACGGCGACCACCGCACCGGCCGCCCCGGCGAAGAGAAAGATCGTCCCGACCGTGCCGATCCCCGGGTCCGTGCCGAGCCTCGCCGGGATCACGACCTCGTCGCCGGGCCGGGCCACGCTGCCGACCGCGAGGACGGCGATCAGCCAACCGATGCCCGGCATGGCCGCCGCGGGGACAGTACGCGCGCCCCACGCCGCCAGGAGGCCGACCGCGAGGTTGCCCACGACGGCGATGACGTCGGCGAGGCCTTCCACGCCACCCGGCAGCCGCACCGGCACCAGGAACGCGCCCCACAACCCGAGCGCCGCGCCGAGGAGGACCAGCACCGAATAGACGAGCGCAATCGGAAAGCGATCCTCTGAGACGGTGAAAGGCTCCTCCATGCGGAGGAGCCTTTCACGCGTGAGACTCAGGCGCGGGTGGAGACTGCGCCGTCGGTGAGGTCGATCAGGGTCGGTTCGATGTCGCGCGGGCCACCGGCGGCGTCGAGGACGGCGTGGATCTCCTTGCCGACCAGCTCGTTGCGGTCGAGCAGCGCGTCGCGCAGCGCGGCGACGAGGTGCTGGTTGGCCTCGAGACGGCCGCGGATGAGCACCTTCTGCTCTTGCAGCATCTCCTCGACCCGGGCGCGACCCTCGCCGTCGCCGAGAACGCGACCAACCAGGTTTGTGTCGCTGAAAGCATTGCCCTGCACGGCGGCGTACGAGATGAGAGTCCCCGCCATACCTGCGGCGCCCACCATCTGCGCGGCGACGTTCGTCGCATAGAGCAGGTCGCCGCTCGGGCCGGTGGAGATGTCGCCGAAGAACAGCTCCTCGGCGCATTGGCCACCGAGCGCGATCTGGATGAGCTGCAGCATCTCGGTGCGGGAGCGCGTGAAGACCTCTTCGGCGTCGCCGTGGGCCAGCATGCCGAGGGCTTCGCGGCGCTTGATGATCGAGAGCACCTCGAGGCGGCGGGTGGGAGCAACGAGGTACGCCGCCGTCGCGTGGCCGGCCTCGTGTGTCGCGATGAGCCGCTTCTCGTGGTCGGTGTAACCGATCGGCTGACCGATGCCGACAGTTGTCGACAGCCGCGCCTGCTCGACGTCCTTCCATGTCATCTTGGTGTCGCCGCGGCGGACCGCGTTGATCAGTGCCTCATCCAGAAGCTGCTCGATCATCACCGGCGTGTAGGAGTGCGTGACGCCGGCGAGCGCGTCGCGGTAGTCGTCGCCCTTCATCTCGTCGTGGTGCGCCTTCTTGATGAGGAAGTGGTCGACAAGCGCGCGCCGGCCCTTCTTGTCCGGGCGCTCGAAGGTCAAAGCACGGTCGAAACGGCCCGGCCGCAGCAGCGCCGGGTCCAACGCGTCAGCGCGGTTGGTCGCGGCGATGATGAGCACGTTGGGGCGCGGCGGCACGGGCTTGGCGATCTGGCGGTGCGCGGGGAGCAGGAGGTTGATCGCCTCAATGAGCTTGCCCTGCAGCTTCTGAAAGCCCGTCGGGGTGTCGAAGGACTGCATCTGCACCAGCAGCTCGTTGACGACGCCACCGACGCCCTCGCTCGTGAACCGGTTGGCCACCAGTCCCGACGGTTGCGCGGCCGCGACCGACAACGCCGGCATCGAGGCGACGCTGCCGCAGCACTGCACCGACGCGGACGATGAGAGCGACGATGCGGGCGACAGGTCAGGCGCCGCCGTCATGCCGAGACCGCGCCGGGAGGTTCCGATCGCGTCGATCTCTTCGATGAAGGCAATCGCGCCGCCGTTGGCGAGCGCCGCCTTGCGCGTGGCCTTGAAGAACGCGCGGATCTTCATCGCGGTGGCGCCGTAGAACATCGACTGGAACGACGTGCCGGACACGAACAGGAACGGCACGCCGGCCTCAGCAGCCATCGCCTTGGCGGTGAAGGTCTTGCCGGTGCCGGGAGCACCTTCGAAGAGCAGGCCCCGCCGCGGCGTGCCGCCCATGGTGCTGGAGAACGTCTTGTGCGCGAGGAAAAGGTTCAGGGAGCGAACGACTTCTTCCTTGACCGGCTCGATGCCGACGACGTCGTCGAGGCGGACGTCGATCTGCTCGGGTCGGTAGACGAGGTGCGGTGACCGGCCGAAGAACAGGAACGGGCCGGCGACGGCAAGGATCAGCACGACGAAGAACAAGATCGGCATGACCATGAGCCAGTCGATGTGCGGCACCTGGAAGAGGTTGACCGGATCTCCGGAGGCGAGCCGCAGCAAGAGCAGCGCCGCAGGAATGGCCGCGATGACCGCGAGACGCCACAGGCGCTTGCGACGCTGCGCCTCCCGGTTGCGACCCACGTCGGCACCCGCGACGTTCAGTACCGAGTTGCCGGCGGAGGCCAGCAGCGGGAAGGTCGCGTCGGTGGCGTCCTGTCGCTCCATGTGCGGCGTGCTCCTTATTAGGGGCAGCGCCGCTGCGGTGAAGGCCAGCGAAAAAAATCTTTCGCTACGGCTCAAGTCCCCGGGCGGCACTGCCGAAGATGTCCTCGGCGCGTGCTGTACCCGCAGTGTGGCACCCGATATTCAGGGTTGGCTACGCTCCGTAACCCACTTCACTCGATCGGCCTAGCCGGGCTCAACTGCCGCTCAAACGCCGGCGAACAGATCCTCTTCTAGCGTCCCTGCCGGTGGCGGAGTGCCATGCACCAGGCGGAAGTGCTCGTAGCCGAACGCCCGTTGCCCGACGTTGTTGGAGAGGGCGAAGAACGGCCCGTCGACCTCGATCTGGGTCTTGTGGGCTCGCATCGCGTCCATCTTGGCGTCGAGGTAGTCACGGGCGTCGATGCGCGTGGTGACGAGCTCGTCCGGGTCGCCGAAGGGCAGGTCCGTCGGGTCGGTCACCCCGAACGGCGCCTCTTCGCCCATCTCCTTCAGGGCCTCCCAGCCCATGCGCAGGAACGACACCGGGATGGCGGTGAAGTAGAGCTTCGGCACTGTCCATGCGTCACCGCTGGCGGAGTAGCGCCCGGGATCGGAGGCGGCGTCGACCGCCGCCATCGTGACGCGATGCGCCTGGATGTGGTCGGGGTGTCCGTATCCGCCGACCTCGTTGTAGGTGATGACCACCTGCGGACGCACCTCGCGGATCACCCGAACCAGCTCGCCGACCGCGATATCGAGATCGGCCTGCCAGAAGGCGTCCGCCCGGTCGTTGGTCGGCTCCCCCATCATTCCCGAGTCGCGCCAGCGCCCCGGGCCGCCGAGGAAGCGATGGTCGGTGACCCCGAGCGCCTTCATCGCGTCGTCCAGCTCGCCGATGCGGTGCTCGCCGAGGGCATCGTCCTTGTCCGCGGCTAGGTGCACGAGCTCGGGGACGAGGATCTCGCCTTCCTCACCGAGCGTGCAGGTCACGAGCGTCACGTGCGCGCCGTCAGCGACATACTTCGCCATCGTCGCGCCGGTAGCGATGCACTCGTCGTCGGGATGCGCGTGCACGAGCAGCAGCCGGCGGTCCGCGGACGTCACCCGGCAGAGGGTACGTGGCAGCACTTCCCCATGTACCGTCCGGGCTAAAGGGGCCTCTTGACCGTGACGATGACCGCTTCATGCGCCTGATCCGGACAACTGTGCCCACGATCGCGGTGACGGCGAGTCTCGCTGCGCTGGTCTCGGGTGTGGTCGTGTCCTCGGTCGTGGCCAGGGATCACCACAAGTCCTCGCCTCCCGCAGCTTCGGCCCCGGATCCGACGAGCATCGAATTCGCGCAGGCCACGGCGAACCAGCTCAACGCAATGACGCTGACCAATGGCATCGAGCACACCAAGCTCTGCCCCAACGCCGCGACATCGATGGACGCCTGCTTCACCGGTGCCCTTGGCAAGCCCGCGACGGACCCGAGCGCCGCGATTGCCTCCGCCCAGGGGATTCTCACCTCGCTTGACGTCACCGTCATACGCGCCATCGGTTGTACGACGCTGACCGGTGGTCCGTGGGGCTCGGGATACCTCTGCTCGGACAGCGGAACGTGGCACAGCGCGCCGTTGTCCGTGAGTGTGTTCGTCTCCAACGTCGCCAAGTCCCAGCGCCCCGACGGAGCACCCGGCCTCGACGCGATGCTGACGGTCATTCCGACCAAGGCATAGTTCGTTCGACGAGCAGTAACGAATCAGCCCTTTCCGGCGGTTTTCCAGGTAGTTGATCAAGAAGCCGCTCGAAAGGACCAACCGTGACGTCGACTCTTCGCCGTACAACCCTGGCGACCCTCAGCGCGGCGGCCGCCGTTCTCGTTGCAGCGCCCGCTTTCGCAACCCCGCCTGCGCAGACCAGCCTCAACCTGCGAGCCGCAAAGACGGTCGTAAAGGCCCATAACGCGCTCACCTTCACCGCGACTCTGACCAGCAAGGGCAACGCGCTGGACGGCCAAACCGTGGCCCTGCAGGAGCGGACCGCGCCAACGACTGGCCACCAGACGACGTGGACCAGCACGGGAGCGACCGGCACCAACACCAGCGGGGGTCACTACACATTCACGGTGACGCCGCCGATCGCCGCGCACAAGAACGCGCAGAAGGATCAGTACCGCGCCGTGTTCACCAAGACTGACGCGTACGGCGGTTCGCACAGCCAGGTCGTCACGATCACGGTGAAGCGGGGCTAAGCCGCCGTCAGTTGCCGACGGTCGTCGTCACTGACACGAGCGAGTGCGGCGGGATCCTGCCGATCACGACGCCGGACCCGGCGAGTTCCGTCTGCAGGGTGGACGGGGTGTTGCTGAGCATGCCGCGCTTATCCGCAATCCAGGCCTGCGACACCACGCTCCCAAGCCGAGCACCACTCCCGGTGTCGAGGGTGACGGTGTCCCGGGCCTGGGGCGTGTCGTTGACGATCCAGAACTGGACGACGTGCGCGCCGCTGCCAGTCGCGTCAACGAATGCCCGCGCGACGAAGTTCTCGGGCGCGAGGGTGGCACTCAGTCCCGGGCCGGTCGGCACGGGGAGGTAGTACCGGCTCGCGGTGGTGTCGACGAACTGCTCCTGAACCTGGGCCTGCACCGCATAGTCCGGGTCGGCGGCCGTGTCGTCACCGAAGTTCCACCAGATCAAGGTGCTCAGCCCGTGATCGAAGTTCGCGAACGCCGAGAGCATCGCGTCTCGGGCCTCGGCGTAGCCGTGCGCGCGTCTCGGTCCTTGGCTCCAGTGGAACTCGGTGTCCCACTTGGTTCTGCCGTTCGCCCAGACATCGAAGTCGGCGAGCTCGGCCGACTGGTGGCGCAACCCGTGTGAGTAGAAGTGCGTCGCCGCAACGTCGACAGTGTCGCCGAGGCCACCGGCGTCGAGCTTGGCAATGAGATCGTTGTGCGGGCCCGCGCTGTCCGGCCCGACGTAGGTATCGATCGGTGCCACCCGACCCGAGCGCGTATACGGGTTGCGGCTGTTGTTGCGGATCAGCGCCTTCAGCTGGTGCACGGTCTTGGCATAAGTAACCTCGTAGGACTGATGCCCACCGTCGACCGCGGCCAGGTCGGCCGGCGCGATCTCGTTGAGGATGCCGAGCGCGTCCACAGGCACGTTCCGGGACTGCATGTAGGCGACGAAGTTGAACAAGAGCCGGGCGTAATGGTCCGCGAAGTCGGGACCACACACCCAGCGAGCGAAGACACTGGCACCGGTGCGTGGCGTCTTCAGGTTGGCGTAAACGACCGTTTCCCGGTTGGCACGAAGCGCCTCGTGCACGGCGTCCACCACTGGCGCGTAGAGGCGCGTGTTGATGTGTGCCGGGTTTGCGTCCGGCTGTCCGGCGTCGGCGCCCTCGTCACCGGCGTAGATCGGGATCCGGAGCACGGAGAATCCCCCGCCGGAGCCGAAGTGAGCCTCGGCAAGAGTGCGGCTGAACTGACGGGCCTTGTCCCACTGCTTGATGTCATAGCCGTAGCGGATCTGGGCCGGCAGCGATGGTGGAGCAGTGTCCGCAGTGATTGCAGCATGCGCCGGCGGCGACGGCGCCATTGCGGCGCGCGCGCCTACCGCGGGTCCGACGATCACCGCCACCACCGCTAGCCATTTTGCCGCAACCGCGGCAGCCCCCCGAGACGTCATCAACCGTGCGAGAGCCTCGAAACACGGGGGGACATGCAGTCCATTGTGCGGGTATTTGCTCGCAATGTCTGCACCGGTTCGACCACACCTGTGCAACGACCCATGCACAACGAAGTGACGACACCGTCAGACGTTGAAGCGATGCCGAGTTAGACGTTGAAGCGGAACTCCACGACGTCGCCGTCTTGCATGACGTAGTCCTTGCCTTCGATGCGCACCTTGCCGGCGGCCTTGGCCGCGACCATCGAGCCGGCGGCGACGAGGTCGTCATACGAAACGATCTCGGCCTTGATGAAGCCGCGTTCGAAGTCGGTGTGTATGACGCCCGCCGCCTGCGGCGCGGTGTCGCCGCGGTGGATCGTCCACGCGCGGGATTCCTTCGGGCCGGCGGTCAGGTAGGTCTGCAGGCCGAGCGTTTCGAAGCCGACGCGGGCGAGCGTCGCCAGGCCGGACTCGTGCTGGCCGTACTCCGCGAGCAGCTCGGCAGAGTCCGCGGCGTCGAGCCCGATGAGCTCGGACTCCAGCTTGGCGCTGACGAACACCGCCGGCGCGGGCGCGACCAGGTCGGTCAGCTTCGCGCGCAGGCTCTCGTCGCCGAGCGCTGTGTCGTCGAGGTTGAACACATAGATGAAGGCCTTGTCCGTGAGCAAGAACGACTCGCGTAGGGCCGCGCGATCGAGTGACGGGTCGCTGCTGACCGGCCGGCCCTCGTCGAGAACTGCGCGCGCCCGCTGCACGGCAGCGAGCTCTTCGCGCTTCTCCGGGCGCATGCGCGCGTCGCGTTCGAGCTTGGCAAGCCGGTTGTCGATGGTCTGCAGGTCGGCGAGCACGAGCTCGGTGTTGATCGTCGCGATGTCGTCTGCAGGGTCGACCCGGCCCTCGACGTGGGTGACATCAGGATCGTCGAAGACACGCACGACCTGACAGATGGCGTCAGCCTCGCGGATGTGCGACAGGAACTTGTTGCCCAGACCCTGACCCTCGCTCGCGCCGCGAACGATGCCGGCGATGTCGACGAACGTCACCGTCGCCGGCACGGTCTTGGCGCTGGCGAACATGTCGGTGAGCACGTCGAGCCGGGGGTCCGGCACGTTGACGATGCCCACGTTGGGGTCGATCGTCGCGAACGGGTAGTTGGCCGCCAGGACGTCGTTTTCGGTCAGCGCGTTGAACAGCGTCGACTTGCCCACATTTGGCAGTCCGACGATCCCGATCGACAGTCCCACGGCACCCGAGGCTAGCCAACCGGCACCTCGGCGCGTCGTACGGCGAAATTGTCGGTACCCCGGGTCACCATGCTGGGCATGGACATCGCCGCGGTCTTGATCGCCCTCGTGACGCTCGCCGCCGGATTCGCGCTTGGCTGGACGCTCGCCCGCACCCGGAGCGCCGGGCTTCAGGCCGAGCGTGACGCCGCGCGCACCGACGCCGCGAGCATGCGGGGCGAGCGCGACCAGGTGGCCGGGCAGCTCCGAGAGGCCGAGCGGGCGACCGCCGACGCGCTGGCCCGGCTCGACAGCGAGCGAGACTCGGCGGCCGAGAAGATTCAGCTGCTCGAGCACGCCCAGGTTCAGCTCAAAGAGACGTTCGCGAGCCTGTCCCAGGACGCCCTGCGCCAAAACCAGCAGCAGTTCTTCGAGTTGGCCGACCAGCGCTTCAAGCAGGCCGGGGTGCCGCTGACCGAAACCCTCGACAAGGTCGAGGCACAGATGCGGGCCATCGAGAAGGAGCGCGCCGGCGCGCAACAAGCCCTCGCACAGCAGATCGAGTTCGTGCGTCTGACCGGCGAGCAGTTGCGCCACGAGACGTCGATGCTCGTCAGCGCATTGCGCAAGCCGCAGGCTCGGGGTCAGTGGGGCGAGCTGCATCTGCGGCGCGCGGTCGAGCACGCGGGCATGTCCGACCGGTGCGACTTCGTCGAGCAGCTGACCGTCAACGACGGCGAGCGCACGTTGCGACCCGACCTCGTGGTCAAGCTCGTGGGCGGCAAACACATCGTCGTCGACGCCAAGGTCACGTTGGCCGCCTACCTGGACGCCTATGACGCCACCGACGAGTCGGTCCGCGAGGAGCGGTTGGCCGCGCACGCCCGGCACCTGCGGCAGCACGTCGACCGGCTCGCCGAGAAGGCCTATTGGTCGCAGTTCGAGTCGACACCGGAGTTCGTCGTCCTGTTCGTGCCGGGCGAGGCGTTCCTCGCGCCTGCACTCGAGCGCGACCCCGCGCTGCTCGATGACGCGTTGACCAAGCGCGTCCACATCGTGACGCCCACGACGCTCGTGTCGACCCTGCGGACCGTTGCCTATGCCTGGCAGCAGCAGGCCCTCGCCGACAACGCGCGTGAGGTGTTCGAGCTCGGTCGCGAGCTCTACAAGCGACTCGGAACACTCGGCGACCACATGGACAAGCTCGGCCGATCACTTACCGGTGCGGTGAAGGCCTACAACGGCACCGTGGGCTCACTCGAGCGGCAGGTCCTCGTGACGGCGCGCAAGCTCAGCGAGCTCGAAGTGGTCGACGCCGCGCTGGACTCACCCACCGCCATCGAAGAATCCGTCCGCCCGTTGGCCGCGGCCGAACTCGTCAGCGCCGCCGAAGACGCGCGTGCCGTGGTTGCTTTGCCACCGGCCAACTCCCCCGTCGGCGGGCCCCTCGAGCTCGACCGGCCCGAGGACTACGGCCTACTGACGGACACCGATACCGACGGTCAGGGCCGCGCCACCGGCTGATCGCGCAAGTCCCGACGGAGCTCGGGCGGGAGTGCGAACGTGAGCGTCTCCTCGGCGGCGGTCACTTGCTCCACGTCGCCATAGCCATGCTCGGCAAGCCACGCGAGGACGTCCTGCACCAGCGACTCGGGGACAGAAGCGCCGCTCGTGACGCCAACTGTGGTCACGCCGTCGAGCCAGTGCTCGCTGATGTGCGACACGTCGTCCACGAGGTATGACGCACCGGCGCCGGCGTCGAGCGCCACTTCGACCAGCCGCACCGAGTTGGACGAGTTGGCCGATCCGACAACCAGCACCAGATCAGCGGCCGCCGCAACATCCTTGACGGCCGTCTGCCGGTTCTGTGTCGCATAACAGATGTCGTCGCTCGGAGGGTCGACGAGCAACGGGAACCGGCGGCGCAGCGCATCCACCGTCTGCAGCGTCTCGTCCACCGACAGCGTCGTCTGTGACAGCCACGCCACCCGCGCCGGATCGCGCACCTGAACGCCGTCGACAGCGTCCGGCCCGTCCACGAGATGAACCCGGTCGGGCGCCTCACCGGTCGTGCCGACAACTTCCTCGTGGCCCTCGTGGCCGATGAGGAGAATGTCGTAGTCCTCGCGGTCGAAGCGGCGCGCCTCGGCGTGCACCTTGGTCACGAGGGGGCACGTTGCATCGATCGTCCGCAGTCCACGTGCCTGCGCTTCGTCGTGCACGACCGGCGCGACGCCATGTGCAGAGAAAACGACGACCGAACCGGCCGGCACCTCTTCGGTTTCCTCGACGAAGATGGCGCCCATCGACTCGAGACGCTTGACGACGTGCGAGTTGTGGACGATCTGCTTGCGCACATAGACCGGCGCGCCGTACCGCTCCAGCGCCCGCTCTACGGTCTGTACGGCGCGATCAACACCAGCGCAGTAGCCCCGCGGGCTCGCGAGGAGCACGCGCCGACGCGCTTGTTCCGTGTTGTCGGGCACCTTTCGATGCTACGTGCGCCGGTTAGCGGCCCCCGGTTCGCGGGCAGGCCTTTCGAGGGGCTCCAGCCGAGGGCATCTCAGCGTGACGAACCGAGTGAACCAACCAAGGAGTGAGATGGCGGCAGTCGGCCGACTTCCTTTTATGGCCATGGGCATTGCCGTGGCTGTCGCGGTGGAGGCGTGGCAGCGCACACGAGGGCCTCGCGACTTCGCCCTGCGTCGCGGTGCGGAAGTTCTGCAGCTCGTCGGCCACACGCCGCTCGGACGACTTCTTCCGCAACCCAGCCTGCCGGACGGCGTCGAGGTCGAGGCGGAGCAGCTCGCCGCACAGGCCCGCGAGGCCGCGGTCGCGACCGTCACTGAAGCGGCCCCGCCAACTGCGCGGGTGGTGGCAGAGACCACGACCGCGCAGCTCGACATCGACGAACCCCAGTCGCACGACGACCTGCCGATCACGGACTTCGACAACGTCACGCTGGGATCGCTGCGCAGCCGGCTGCGTTCGCTTTCGCTCGAAGAGCTGGCGACCCTGCGCAGCTGGGAGAAAGCACACGGCGACCGACTTCCCGTGCTCACCCTGCTCGACAACCGCATCGCGAAGGTCAAGGCCAGCGACGACAACGCCGGCACGGCCTATCCGAGCGATCCACAGACCCGCGCCTGACTGCACGCACCGGCTGGGTTCTCCCTACGCTCGCAGGATGCCGCTGGAGTCCTCCCCCGAAGAGCCGCTGCCCGTCCGCACGATCGCGCGTGCGATCGCGGACTGGGTCGGTCGCCTCGGACGGGTCTGGGTAGAAGGCCAGATCACCCAGCTCACGATGCGCCCGGGACAGTCGACGTGCTTCCTCGTCCTCCGCGACCCGGCAGCGGAGATGTCGCTGCAAGTGGTCTGCCCGCGCGCTTTGCTCGACGCGGTTGAGACGCCGCTCGCCGAAGGCAGCCGGGTCGTTGTCTGGGCCCGCCCGGAGTTCCGACCGCAGCGCGGCACGTTGTCGATGACTGCGTATGACGTCCGACCGGTGGGCGTCGGCGCGCTGCTGGCGAGGCTGGAACAGCTGCGCAAGACCCTGGCAGCCGAAGGACTGTTCGCGCCGGAACGCAAACGCCGCCTTCCGTTTCTGCCGCGAACGATCGGCCTCGTCACCGGGCGCGCCAGCGCCGCCGAGCGAGACGTCGTCGAGAACGCCCGACGACGCTGGCCCGCGGTTTCCTTCCGGATCGAGAACGTCGCGGTGCAGGGCCCGTACGCGGTGACCGAGGTCATGAGCGCGATCCAGCGCCTCAACGCCGACACGGATGTCGACGTCATCGTCATCGCCCGTGGCGGGGGCTCGGTGGAAGACCTGCTCCCCTTCTCCGACGAAGCCCTGGTGCGTGCGGTCGCGTCATCGCGGGTGCCGGTCGTCACCGCTGTCGGCCACGAGACCGACGTGCCGCTCGTCGACCACGCTGCGGATCGGCGCGCGTCGACACCCACCGACGCAGCCAAGCTCGTGACCCCGGACGTCGCGGAGGAACAGCAGCGCGTGCACACGATGCGGATGCGCGCATACCGCTGTGTCACCGGACGCCTCGACACCGAGCGGCACCGGCTCGAGGCGCTGCGTACGCGTCCCGCGCTTGCGTCGCCCCTCACCCAGATTGCCGACTGGTCTGCGTCGGTCGCCGGGACACGCGAGCGCGCTCGACGGGCCACCCTCGCCTGTGTCGGCGAGGCGGCCACGGACATTGCGAAGCTCGCCGGGCGCGTGACCAGCCTGTCACCGCAGGCGACCCTCGACCGCGGCTACGCCGTCCTCCAACGGGCGGACGGGCACGCGGTCCGTGATCCGGCCGAAGTGGACGTCGGCGACGAGCTCACCGGCCGGGTAGCGGCCGGCAAGATCGCTTTGCGGGTGGCGGGATGACGAACACGCCGGAACGGCCGTCATACGAGCAGGCCCGCGACGAGCTGGTCGACGTGGTGCGTCGGCTGGAAGCGGGCGGGGTGACGCTCGAAGAGTCGCTGCAACTGTGGGAACGCGGCGAGGAGCTAGCCCGTGTCTGCCAGGAGTGGCTCGACGGCGCACGCGCACGTCTCGAGGCCGCGGCGCCGGGCCAGGACGGCACCGAAGAGTGAGAGTCAGCCCGGGTTAGTGCAGTGATGCTGCCAGGAATCGGAGCTGCTCGTCGGTGGCGTTGCCGGTGATGATCACCGTGAGCTTGCCGACGGTGCGGGCGAGAACCTCTTCGCCGCGCTTCGATCGACCGAGCTGCCACTGCTCGCCGTTCACGGTCGTCGACCCGGCGTGCGCCGGCGCGGCATAGCCGATGACATCGCGGAACAAGACAGCCGCCGAGCCGGTCGCCTCGTCCAGACCCGCGAAGAGCTGACCGGGGACTCCCCAGCCGATGTGCAGCCGCTGCCCGGCGCCTAGGGGTCCGGCGGTGGCAACGTTGGCGCGCCAACTCGCCGGAAGACCCTGCGGTACGACGGCAGCGACGCCGGTCACGTCCTGGAAACCGGTGACGTATCCGGTGTAGTCGACCCGGGGAAAGCGGTCTCGATCGGCCGGGAAGATCAGCGAGCGAGCCGGCCCGATGAACAGCAAGACCGCGATGACGACGGCGAGTAAGCCCAACGAGCGCGCCATGTCCGCGAGCGCGGACTGCGGTCGCCGGGTCCTTGCGACCTCGCTGCTGCCCGAGGCTGTTCCGTTAGTCACCGGCTCGGATCTTCTCGATCTCGTCGAGCACAGCCATGCACTCGTCATGCGTGTTGAAGAAGTGCGGCGCCACGCGGATGCCACTACCGGGTCGATAGTCGACGACGAACCGACGGGCGATCAGCTCGTGATGAACCCGCTCCGCATCACCTGGGTCGATCGTCACGTGCCCGCCGCGCCGCGCCGCTTCGTGCGGTGACCGGACGACGAAGCCGCGATCGAGAGCACTCTCGAACAACGGCTGTGTGAGTGACATCGACCGCTCGCGGATGCGCTCGATCCCGACGTCGACGATGGCTTGATAGCCGGGTGCTGCGGCGTAGGCCGCCGGCACGTTGGGCGTGCCACCGGCGAACCGCATGATCCCCGGCGCGTAACGGATCGCGTCCCACTCGAACGTGAATGGCGACTCGTGCGAGATCCAGCCGACGGCGGTGGGCTGCAGCGTGTTCACGAGGTCGGGGCGTACATAGAGCCAACCGTTGCCGGGTCCGCCGCAGAGGAACTTCACCGACCCGCCGACGCACATGTCCACGTCATTGCCCACGACGTCAACCGGAACGGCGCCAGCGGCCTGGTAGGCGTCGAGCAACACCAGAGCGCCGTGCGCGTGAGCGGCTTCGACGACCGGCGCGAGGTCGAGCAGTGCCGACGTACGGAACTGCACGAGGCTGACGGAGACCAGCTGCGTACGGTCGTCGATCGCGTCGACGATGCGTTGCGTGTCGACGGTGATCCCGTCTTCCTCGAACGGTACGACGACGAGCTCGCCGCCGAGCCTGGCCAGCTCGCCGGTCCAGAAGTAGTGGGTCCCGGGCCAGTCCGCCGCGGTGGTCACGACCTTGTTGCGCGTCGCGCCGAAGTCGAAGCAGGACGCGACCGCGGTGATGGCGTCGGCAACGCTTTGCCGCAGCACTGTCGTCCCCGCCGAAGCGCCGATGGCTGCGCCCACGAGGTCGGCAACCTTGCCCATCTCCGGGAACCAGGTGTCCCAGGCGACGACACCGGCGGTGTCCCAGAGCTCGGCGTACTCCGCCAGCCGCTTCCGGGTGTCTCGATGCATGGCGCCGAGGGAGTTGTTGATCAGGTATGTCGACCGCTCGAGGATCGGATAGTCACCGCGACGCTGCGCGACCAGTTCCGCATGCACGCGTCCAGCCTGTCATCCCCAGCGGCAATGTCCGAAACCCGCTAGCCGGGCGCGGGTTCATGGGAGAGGCTCAGAGCATGCACCGGGACGAGCTGACCGACGACCTGCGCTATCGCGCGCTGGAGGGGCGGGACAAGCGTTTCGACGGGCAGTTCGTCACCGCCGTGCGGACAACCGGGATCTACTGCCGGCCGAGCTGCCCGGCGCAGACACCGAAGCGGGAGAACGTCACGTTCTTCCCCCACGCCGCCGCCGCGGCCGCGGCGGGCTACCGCGCATGCAAGCGCTGCCGGCCGGACGCAGCGCCGGGCAGCCGCGACTGGGACGTGCGCGCGGACCTCGCCGCCCGTGCGTTGCGCGGCATCGAGAGCGGAGTCGTCGACGAGGAAGGCGTCCCCGGTCTTGCCCGGCGGCTCGCGGTCAGCGAACGGCACCTGCACCGCATCCTCGTCGCCGAGATCGGCGTCGGGCCGCTCGCGCTCGCCCGCACCCGCCGCGCCCAGACCGCGCGGATGCTCATCGAGCACACCGAGCTGTCCCTGGCGACGATCGCATTCAGCGCGGGGTTCGCCAGCATCCGCCAGTTCAACGACGTCATGCGAGCCGAGTTCGGCTGCCCGCCGGGCGAGCTCCGCCGAAGCCCCGTTGCCCGGGGTGAGTCCGTCGGCGCCCTGACCGTACGGCTGCAGCACCGGTCGCCATACGCCGCCGAACCATTGCTTCGTTGGCTCGCCGACCGCTCGATCGATGGCGTCGAAGAGGTCTCGGCCGACTCCTACCGCCGCGTCCTCGGCTCAGGCGTCGTCGAGCTGACGCCGGTGCCCAGCTCGGGTCACGTCGTCGCACGGCTCGACATCGACGACCTCTCGAACGTCGCCGGTCTCGTCAACCGCTGCCGCCGACTGTTCGATCTCGACGCCGACCCGGTCGCGGTCGACGAAACGCTCGGCGCCGACCCGATGTTGGCGCAGGCGGTACGACGCGTTCCGGGCATCCGCGTGCCGGGTGCGGTCGACGGGTTCGAACTCGGAGTCCGCGCCGTCCTCGGCCAACAGGTCTCCGTACGCGCCGCGCGCACCTTCGCCGCCCGGCTGGTGCAACGCT
>Ga0070681_10000113_pt1 | contig 59985 bp, 54 predicted proteins | sample KBSC83BmetaG_FD_65650 | JGI IMG/M metagenome (GOLD analysis project Ga0070681, IMG submission 65650) | Corn rhizosphere microbial communities from Kellogg Biological Station, Michigan, USA - KBS C8-3B metaG | ecosystem: Host-associated > Plants > Roots > Rhizosphere | place: USA: Michigan...
GGCGGACCGCCTAGCATTTTTGATGCCGAACATGGCAAGATTACCGCCGTTTCGTTGACTTTGTTTAGACGCGATGGTAGGGTCGTGGTTGAAGGTGACAAGAGCTCGCCGGCTGTCACTGAGACCAAAGTGGTTCGCTAAATGCAAACGCTGGCCGCCGAAGAAATACGTAAGTCCTATCGGGGCCGTCAGGTTGTAAACGGCGTCAGTCTCAGGGTAGGGCAGGGCGAAGTTGTTGGTTTGCTAGGGCCTAACGGCGCCGGCAAAACTACCACCTTCTATACGATCGTCGGCCTGATACCACCCGACACAGGCCGGGTTCTCATGGATGAGGACGAGATCACCGATGTGCCCATGTACCGCCGGGCACGGCAGTACGGGATCAGCTATCTCCCCCAAGAGGCGTCGGTTTTCCGAAAACTCACGGTCGAGGAGAACATTCTCGCCGTGCTGGAAGCCCAGCCTGTGTCCTGGCATGAGCGCCGCGAGACCATGGAACAGCTGATCGATCAGTTGGGGCTGGAACACATTCGCCTGAACCGGGGATATGCGCTGTCGGGCGGCGAACGGAGAAGGGTCGAGATCGCGAGAGCGATGTGCATTAAGCCCAAGTTCATTTTGCTAGACGAGCCGTTTTCAGGGATTGACCCAATCGCCGTGCTGGATCTGCAGAAGATCATCAGCAACATGAAAGCCGGCGGAATTGGCGTTCTGATTACGGATCACAACGTACGCGAAACCTTGTCGGTGACTGACAGGGCGTACATCATCAACGAAGGCAAGATCTTCCGGCACGGAACGCCCGAGCAGTTGGGCAGCGACTCGGAAGTGAGAAGGGTGTACTTAGGGGAAAGTTTCAGCCTGGTTTAAAAGGAGTTGTACGTCGTCCGCGACGGCAAGATTTATGGTTCTTCTGCAGCCCAAACTTCACCTGAAAGTCTCCCAGCGCCAGATCCTCACCCCTGGCCTGGTGCAGATGGTCAGTGTGCTTGCGCTCAACAAGCTGGAGCTCAAGGACATGATCAACGCCGAGATGGTGGAGAATCCCGTCCTTGAGGAACTCGAGGATTCGGTTCCGTTGATCGACGACGTTGGCCGCCTCGAAGAAGAGCGCGAGCGAGTTTCAACCGTTTCAGAAGAAGCCCCGACTCCGACAACCGACGAAAAGAAGGATGCCTTCGAGGAAATCGATTTTGGGTCGTTCTTCAAAGACTACCTTGATCCCGGATTCCGTAGCCCCGGCGATTTTGAAGAAATCGAGCGGCCATCGTTTGAGAACTTCCTTTCCAAGCCGAGCACACTGACCGATCACTTGATGTGGCAGTTGGGCTCGATTTCGACCCGGCCCCCGGTTCGTGAAGCCGCCGAGGTGATCATTGGCAATTTGAACGAAGACGGCTATCTCATTGCGAGCGACGAAGAGTTGATTGGCGAAGTAGTTCCTTCCTCGCCAGAAGAGGATGCGGCCAAGGTAGAGCACCTGGTGCAGGAAGCAACGGCCTTGGGTATTGGCGAGTCGGAAGTTTCGAGTGAACCAGCAGCGGGCTCGGACGATTCCTTCGCAGCCAGCGGCCAACAAGAGACCTCGGCTCCTTCAGCGATGACCTACCCTGACGGGCTCCTAAGTTCTGCCGCTTACGAGTCGAATGGAACCTCCTCAGCCTGGGCCTCGGCTTACGCCGTGGCCTCGAAAGCCGCCGCTGCACCTGCTCCTCAAGGCCGTGTGCCCGTCGCATCGAGCAACGGCACGCGTCCCACCTACAAGCCGACTTTCACCCGCGACGACCTGCAGGAAGCAATCGAAGTGATTCGCCAGCTTGATCCACCTGGTGTCGCCTGCCGCAATCTGCGCGAATGCCTGCATTATCAGTTGCGCTATCACCAGGCACAATACGAGCGAACGGGAAATGGAAACGGCACGGGACAGATCTTGGCCGATGCAATTGCCATCGTCGATCAGCACCTGAAGGCCCTACAGAATAAACAGCACAAAGAGATTGCCAAGGCTATCAATCGTCCGATCGAGGCGATCCAGGCTGCTCTTGAGTACATTCGGACGCTCGATCCTCGGCCGGGCTTGCGCTACAACAAAGTACAGCCGCGGCTAATCGAGCCGGATGTGGCATTCGTGAAGCATGGAGATGAATGGATCGTTGTGATGAACGATGACGACGTGCCCACGTTGCGGTTGAATCCGTCGTACCGCAAATTGCTCAGCAAGGAAGGCAATGATCGTGACACGCGCAACTACGTCAAAGAGCGCTTCAAGAGCGCCGTACAGCTGATCAAGAACATTGAGCAGCGCAAGCAGACGATCATGAAGGTCTGCTACACCATCGTAGCGCGCCAGCAGGACTTCCTGGAGCGAGGCATCGACCAGCTCAAACCGATGATGATCAAGGAGGTCGCCGAGGAGATCGGGGTTCATCCTTCCACGGTAAGCCGGGCGGTGGCGAACAAGTACGCACACACACCGCAGGGCGTCTTTGAACTGCGCTACTTCTTCAGCGAAAGCGTGAACGGGCCCGAGGGCAGCGGCACTTCCTTGCTGATTTTGAAGCGGCGGGTCAAGAAGCTGATCGAAGATGAAGACCCCGCCAAGCCGCTCACCGACGACCAGATTACGAAGATTTTGCAGTCGCAGGGTATTCAGGTCACTCGCCGTACGGTTGCAAAATATAGGGAAGACATGAAAATACCCAGTACCCATCAGAGGAGAGTTAAGAAATAGTGATTGATCATTGGTTGTTGCGATTCGCCTGACCGCCAACAACCGGTAATAACGACAGTTTCCTGCAGTGCCGGTTGTACATGCCTCACCCCGGAGGTTACGTAATGAACGTGGAATACACTGGCAGGCACTACGAAGTAACTCCTGCAAACCGGAAAGATGTAGAAGCTGGCCTAACCAAACTCCGCAAAATCCTCCGCAACAAATTCGACACCAAGGTGATCCTTGCGGTCGAGAAACATCGCCATAAAGCTGAAATTACTGTCGCATCGCGCGTGGGGCAGCTGGTCGGTCTCGCCGAAGCTGGCGACATGAAGGTTGCCATCAGCGAAGCCCTAGAGCATTTGGAGAAGCAGGCGCTCCGCAACAAGACGCGCATCATCACCAAGAAGCGCCGCATCAATGGCAAGAACGGGAAGTGGACGGAACAGACTGAGCCGCTGCCGGCTGCGAAGGCGCTCGCCGCAAGCGCCTCGGCTCCCGCCCCCACGGCTTCCATGGTCGTACATAAGTTTCCCGCCGTGGCCAAGTCAACCGAGGTCCACCTGGTCCGCACCGATCAGGCCGTGGCCTTGCGCCCCATGACGCTCGAAGAAGCAATTAAGGAAGCGCACTTCCGCGACCGCGATGTGTTTGTTTTCCGTGATCCCAAGGGCAAGGTGATGGTCCTTCATCGGACCCGCGATGGCAAGATGGAGTTGATCGAAGCGCCGTAAAGGAGGCGTACGGGGTTCGAGGATCGAAGCCTGAGCTTCCCTTCCCGGGAAGCTCAGCACCAAGAACGAGGCAGTGGCGCTCGAACCACTAGATTTCGTCCCCGTCGTTGCCTTCGCTCTTCGCCGGGCTCATGGCGCGTCCATCGTTTGCGTGCAGCACTTCAATCGCTCCGTTCACGTTGCTCAAGCGAATATGCGTGCCTCCGCCGCCGAGTGAACCGTGCAGGTCGTGCCCGATCATGTGATTGCTGCTATGCAGGCCGAACTGGTTTGAGATCTGCCCGTGAACGGTCGTCGCTTCCAGGCTGGCTTTTGCGTCCGAGGGCAGGGTAAGTTCCACGCGCCCATTGACTGACCCGAGATCGATGCTTTCGGCTGGCATACGGTCGAACCGAACTTCGAGGATACCGTTTACTGTGGACAGCTTGGCCCGGTTGGTCAAGCCATTGGCCATCAGCTTCCCGTTGATGCATTCCGCGCGAACCTCTCCGAGCACGCCGGTGATGTCCAGAGCACCATTGATCAGCTGAATGTCGTCGAGCCGCGCATTACGCGGGACGGTGATACGGTATTCCACGCTTGAGTAGTGATGATCACTATAGGAGTCTTCTTGTGGCCGATATTCCGTCGAAATGGAAATGGAATCAGGCCGGGGATTGACTCGAATTTCTATATCCTTGAGCCCGTCCTGATCGTCGGCTCGCTTCACCGCATCGACCTTCACCTCGTTTCGATCCCATGCCGAGATGTGCGCCGCGCCATTGATGTTGTTGAGCGAAACCCGGCCATCCGACGTCAGCGAATACGTCTGATGAAATTCTTCCGTTACCCAATTGCTCTCTGCAGCGTGCGCGAAGGTGGCGTTCAATACCAGCGCCGCCAATACCCCAAGCACCGCTCCCAACCAGGTAGCAACGTTGCGTTTGTTTTGCATGGCCGGTTCTCCTGATGCGGTTTAGACGGGAGCGTCAGAGAATCGTTAGCGGTACTTTTTTCGACAGAGCAACTTCCCGGGATGGAAGAGGATTGGGGAAATTACTCGTCGCGATGCACACTTCCCGGAGAAAACGCCGGAAGGCAAACCGCAATATACTCGGCGCCGCCCGGCTCAGGCGTGGAGTATTGGATCCACTCACCGGGATTGGTGATGACTGCTTGCCCAGCCTGCACGTTGAGACTGCCCCCCTTATGCCGGACGCGCAGCACTCCCTCCAATACAACCGTGAACTCTACGAATTCCGGCGTTTGCCCCGGCTCAACCCAACCTTCCGGACTGCGCATGTGCGCAACGCTGGCGGCCGAGGTCCCGCTGTTTACACGGCCAACGTATTCGTCGATGATTTTCGGCTTGTTTCCCGCGGCTTCGATCCGAGTCGGCTGCGCGATAAGAGTGGGCATTGAAAAACTATAGCAGCCCGTCCTCAGGCGGGATGTTATCGATCAGAACGAGAACCCCGTTAGAGGGGCTCTATTTGCTTTCGAAGGGAAATATCAGAAAGCTTGAGCTCCGGCAGCCTGGCTTCTTTGAACGGGTTTTTTGGCCAGTTCCTCAACCATTGGCAAAGACTTCGGAACAGTCAGCGTCCTTTCAGGTGGCATGATCCCAGTCTGCACCGCATGGGTGAGCATTTGAACTGCGAGATCGGTATTCGGAGGCACAACTACGGTGGCGCTCAACAACCCCTTCCTAAGCCACTCCTGCCCGGTGGTACGTACTCCATCGATGCCAATGTAGGGCAGATGAGCAAATTTCTCGCGAATTCCCGGATCAGCGATCTCTTGAAACGCTTTGCGCACCCCGATCGCCATCGCGTCATTCTGGGAGACAACCACGTCCAGTTGCGTCTGCAACGACGTGGAAAGTTTCAGCCAGGACCCAATCGCTTTATACGCTCCGGCTTCGGTCCAGTTCCCTTTCATCAACTTCACCTGAACTCCGACGGGTTTGGTGTCGTACAGGCCGGTCATGCGCTGCTTTGCCGCAGTGGACTCGGCCGGGCCTTGCATCAAGAGGATCGAGCCTCCCTTGGGCAAAAGCGCGGCCACTTGCTTGCCCTGAATGCGTCCAATCTCTTCGTGGTCTGAAGTTACAGAGAAGATGGGAGTCTTAAAGTTGCGGCGGAGCTCGGTCAGATACTCGACTTCTCGATTCATGACGACCCAAGCGATGCCAGCTGACGCCGCAGCTCTCGCTACTTGCGGAAATCCGGTGCCGCCCGCCGGCTCGAAGATGATTCCATCCGGGTGCCCGGAGTTTGACTGTATGATCTGCAACAACTGCTGGCTCTGTTGAATGGCATCGTTGTCGGCGTAAAGGATCTCGATATCGACGCCCAAGCGGTTTGCCGCCTGTTGCGCGGAGGCTGCCTGCTCCATCTGAAAGTCATTGTCGTGCGTCGTGAGTGAAACCACAAAACGCAACTTCTTCATGCGTATGCCCCTCGTTAACCCATTGTTAATCGCATTTTCATGAATCCCAAGGTGACCGTAGTCATCACCCGGAGACACGGGGGGAACTGCGATTTCGACAGGGCGCCCCAGAAGGCTTAAATATCGTTAAAGTGCTAGAATGCGCCGCTGAGGTGACGCATGCTTCGCTCTCTCATCGTTCTTTCGGCCATTGTCCTTTCGTTACCCGCCGTGGCCCAACAAAAACTCTCCGTGCACTGGGAGGAACTCACGGCGCCCGACTTCGCGCAGGCCATTTCCCGTTCCGGCGGCACTTGCCTACTGCCCTTCGGGATCATCGAAAAGCACGGGCCGCACCTTCCTCTGGGAACTGATCTGCTCGACGTCCGCTATGCAACTCTCCACGCCGCCGAGCAGGAGTACGCCCTCGTTTTCCCGGAGTACTACTTTGGGCAGATTTTCGAAGCCAAACACCAGCCCGGGACCGTCGCGTATAGCGCCCGTTTGCAACTTGAACTCCTGCAGGAGACCACCGATGAGATGGCCCGTAATGGCTGCAAGAAGGTCATTATTGTCAACGGGCACGGCGGGAATGAGTACCTGCTTCCCTACTTCGCCCAAACTCAGCTCGACACTCCCCACGACTATGTCGTCTATGTTCTTGGTTTGGTCGAGACCCCGCCCGGGGGTCCGCCGAAAAAGACTTCCATGGACATGCACGCCGGCGAGTCCGAAACGTCCAAAATGATGATCTCCCGGCCCGACCTGGTGCACATGGACCGGGCCGCCTCCCAGTCCGGAGCCGACCAGGCACGCGTTCGTCTGCCGGAGAATCTTTACACTGGTATTTGGTGGTACGCCCGCTTTCCCAATCACTATTCAGGCGAAGGCGCAGCGGCCACGCGCGAACTGGGGCAATACATGATGGACAATTGGATCAAGGCCATCGTAGAGTCCATCAGATCAGTCAAAGCCGATCAGAACAGTCTCAAGCTTCAGAACGAGTTCTTTGAGAAGTCCAAGCATCCCCTGGACACCCAGCAATAGCCGTGAGGGAAAAATGTCGAGCAACGCAGCTACATTAAACAACCCCGCTCGAGCGAAGACAGTCACCGCGCCAGCCCCCACCAGGCTGATGTCCCTCGATCTGTTTCGAGGCCTCACCATTGCTCTGATGATCCTGGTAAATGACCCAGGCGATGGCCCATCCACCTACGCCCCGCTCAAACATGCCGCATGGAACGGTTGGACGCCCACTGACCTGGTCTTTCCGTCGTTCGTTTTCATCGTTGGCGTGGCAATGGCATTTTCCTTTACCTCCCGTCTCGATCGCGGCGAGTCCCGCGGGAAGCTGCTGGCCCATGTCCTGTGGCGCGGGCTGGTTCTGTTCGCCCTCGGCCTTTTCATCAACGGATTTCCCACTCGATTCGACCCCGCGCATCTGCGCATCTACGGGGTCTTGCAGAGGATCTCCATCTGTTACGTCCTTACTTCCGTCCTGGAGCTGTGGACCGGCTGGCGCACACAGCTCGTCGTTGCCGTGGCATGCCTGGCCGCGTATTGGGCGATGATGCGGCACATTGCCGTGCCTGGCTACGGTGTTCCCGGACGCGACATCCCGCTGCTCGATCCTGATCGCAACCTGGTGGCGTGGCTCGACCGCAAGCTGCTGATGGGGCACTTGTACGAAGGCGTGCGTGACCCGGAAGGCCTGCTCAGCACGATTCCCGCGCTGGGCGGTTGCCTATTGGGTCTGCTCACCGGCAAATGGTTGCGATCTGCGAGAACCGGCCCTGCCAAAGCCATAGGCATGGCTCTTACGGGAATGATTCTCATCGGCCTCGGACGGGTCTGGCACCTGTGGTTTCCCATCAACAAGAAATTGTGGACAAGCTCGTTTGTGCTGTTCACCGCAGGTATCGCCCTGGTCTGCCTTGCCCTGTGCTATTGGTTGGCGGACGTGAAGCAGTTTCGTCGTGGTTGGACCAAACCCATTCTGGTATTCGGGAAAAATGCGATCGCGGCCTACGTTTTTTCGGAGGTAGTAGCGGCTTCGTCCTATGCCATTAGACTCGGCTCGCCTCCGAACCGAGTAAGCTTGCAAGATTATTTCTACACCCACCTGTTCGCCCCTTGGGCCAGTCCGGCCAATGCCTCTCTGATCTACGCGCTGGCCTATGTCGGTTTGTGCTGGCTCGTGATGGCCGGCCTGTACCGGCGCGGTGTATTCCTCAAGATCTGACAATCCCCTGCCAAGACCGAACTCGCCAGAGAGCACCCGGAGGGGGGTTTGCTTCGCCGGTCGTTGGATTTTGCCCCGGTTTTTTTCTTCGGGCCGATGGGCATTTCGGTGGCGAACTCAACCGGCATCCATCCGGCCACGTCCTTTCGTACACCGTCCCAATGGACAGTAACCTTGGGTACCCTTGTCCGAAGGTACACCCGTAGTAGGCTCTTATTTAGCTGGACAGCTACTGGTCAGCTCAGCGTCAGATTTCATCCGGAAATGGCTGATCCCCTGCGCTGGGCTGGGACCGGTTCGAGCCTCGCGCCGTGCCTCGCATTCCGATCTTCAAACTCGGTTCCTCGGTCGAACTGCCACCGCCGCGGCTCACATCGTACACTCCTGTCCTTCATCTCGAGGGTCTCCACCTCGGCATCGACAATGTACGGCATGACGTCTGGCTCAGTCCGGCATTTTGCCAGAGTGCGCGCGCCCACATTTCCGCGCTGATCATGAAGTTTGGTGATGTGGAAGGAATCCTGTTGGCGGATGGGAATGCCTCAGCGAAGCCTTACCGCGCGGCCTTGAGCAAGTTCGTGCCGATTGCGGCGAAGAAAAAGCCGGACCTGAAACCGCTGTTACTGGATCTGCAGAAATCCATTCTCAATCAGGCGAAGGCACGCGGTGATTTGACGGTCGACCTTCTCGGGCGAGCTGCCGTTCTCAAATTCCTGCGTTCGGAATTACACGCTCAGTTTCAGACCGTTCTCGATCGTTGCCGCAACACCCTCAAGTCTTACGAGGGCGTCCGCCAGCAAAAGGCGCTGGAGTATCGCGAACGGGTCGCTGGATTCCAGATTGCAAAAAAGAGCGTTCTTCGCCAGACCGCGCAAGAGCTGTTCCGGATCCAGCGCGAGATTGAACGCGAGACCCTCGCCAGCATGCGGCGCTCGCTGTTTGGGGAGAGGCCCGGAGCTGACTACCAGGTGTTTCTGACTCAATTGATCTTTCAGGAGGACGCTCGCGACTCGTACCTGCAGGCGGAGCATTACGTACTGGTTGGCGGTTTTGAAAACGACCCTGACTCGGTCGGAAATATCCGAGCCGTATCTTGCGAGTTCTTGAAAGCAGTTGGGTCGCAGGCGGAGGAGGCTGACTCTTCCTGGTTTGAAGGCTGGCTTGGTTCTCCGGAAAATGCGGCCGAACTTGTGGGCACTGGCGAACCCGACGATCGCGCACAAAAAGAGAGGTTGGGAATCTGGGTCTCGCTTCTCGAACGCGACGGCTTGCTCGATTTTGCGATTGCCGCCTACGAAGTCTTGCCTCTGATCAAGGATTTCGCGCCACTCCTCGATCCACAGCAATTGAAATATGCGCTGGTCCGCAAGAAAGACCGCGAACGCGTGGAAAAGCTTGTCGCCGAGCATGGCAAATTGCCCATGGACCGGTTGACCTCGACCTTCAGCCGCATTTCGCAAATCAGCGGCCCGCAACGTTCAAAAATTGCGGCGCGTTACTTACGCGACTTTCTTCTGTACTACCGCGACATGCGACGGCTGGAGGTACTGGGCGCCGCGCTCGAGAAGGTCAACCTCATCACGAGCGAAAAGCTCTCGGAACTGTCGCGGCTGAACGGCACCCTCTATTCATTTTTTCTCGAATCTGAATCGAGATCCCAATCCGAGAAGCCGGTCGCAAGGCACGTAATTCTCAAAGCCGATGTTCGCGACTCTTCCCGTCTAACTCGCTCCTTGCTCGAACGCGACATGAATCCCGCTTCATACTTCAGCCTCAACTTCTACGATCCGGTCAACAAGCTGCTTCCCAAGTACGGCGCGACCAAGGTATTTGTGGAAGGCGACGCGGTGATTCTCGCATTGCTCGAGCGCGAAGGAGATCCGGCCTTGTCGGTGGCTCGGACCTGTGTCTTGGCGCGCGAGATGGTGGAAATCGTCGGTGGATACAATCACCTGCTGAAACGGGCGGCCTTGCCCGCTTTGGAATTAGGCATCGGCATCTCCTACCAGAACTCCTCGCCCATGTATCTGCTTGACGGCGAGCACCGCATTATGATTTCCGACGCGTTGAACGAGAGCGACCGACTGTCTTCCTGCGACAAGCGCCTGCGCAAGGCGCTTCACGGCACCGACGTTCCGTTCAATGCTTACGAGTTTCGCAGCGGCGAAAATCACGCATCGGAGCCGATGCGCTACAACGTGGGCGGCATCCGGATGAGCGAAGCTGCCTTCCAGCGCCTGCGCGAAGAAGTCTCCCTGACCCCGGTTGAAGTCAACTTCCCGCAACTCTGGGGAACGGAAGAGAACACCTATTACACTGGTCTCGTACCCGTGGCGGCGGATGTTTTCCGGCGCATTGTGGTGCGTAGCGCTCGCATCCCGATGGTGGAATCGGGGAACTTCAACCTGGTGAACTGGACCGACTCCCGGATCTACGAACTCTGCACCAATGAGGCAGTCTACAAGGCCATCGAAAAAACTTCCGCTGCCGGAACGACTTAAACCGCGTGCAATATCTCGGGATGGGTGGGCACGGGCGAGACTTCGTGGGGCAGGAATTCGTAGTGTTCAATGCGCAGAGCCACCGCGGGTTTGCTGTGATCTAATCCTGGCTGGAAACGCAACACCTTTGCGCGGCAGCGCACGCTTAAATCTTCTGCCATGGTGATTTCCGAAGGCATGGCCAGCGTGATCTCGATCGTCTGCCCTTCCAGCAATGGGAAATCCGTCTTTAGCAGTGCGCCCCGGGAACTGAGGTTTAGGGCAAACCCGTTTCCAGACTGCCCGTCCGAAGTTCGTAGTAGAACCGGCACTTGATACTGCTCAAATCGATGTCCACTTCGGCGTTCCACGCGGATTGGATCTGCCGTGCTCACAGGTAGGATGATCACTTTACCTTTGCAGAGCGCATTTTGGGAAGTCCCCAGAAAGTGACTAGGCGCTCTGTCCCATTTGCATAACAGGCACCTCGGCCAGCATTATTGAAGATGAGCGAACGTGGTCCCTTCTCATCGTTTAGACAAAGACGGCTCCCCCCAGCAGAGCCGGGTTAACCTTGCCACGACGTTTCGGTCCTTGCGGCACCGTAACTTCCAGCTTTTCTTCAGCGGGCAGCTGATTTCCCTCATCGGCACGTGGATGCAAAGTGTTGCACAGGCGTGGCTGGTGTATCGCATGACCCACTCCTCGCTCCTACTAGGTTCGGTAGGCTTTGCCGGTCAGTTCCCGGTATTTCTGGCCGCCCCGCTGGGCGGCATTGTGGCCGATCGGTATAACCGCCAGCGCGTCGTGATTGGAACGCAAGTCGCATCCATGCTGCTGGCGCTAGCGCTCGCCCTACTCACGCTGAGCAACAAGATTACGGTAAAGGAAATTTTCTGGCTTGCGGCTCTTCTCGGCGTCGTCAATGCTTTCGATATCCCTGGCCGCCAGTCTTTCCTGGTGGAAATGGTCGGCAAGGACGATCTCATTAACGCGATCGCATTGAATTCCTCTATGTTCAATGGCGCGCGAATCATCGGTCCGGCGATTGCGGGATTGCTGGTAGCAAAAATCGGCGAAGGCTCGTGTTTTCTCGTGAATGCTGTGAGCTACGTCGCGGTCATTATCGGCTTGTTCATGATGCGCGTTCCGGCGCGCGAGCAGCGCCCACAAGGCTCCCCCATCGCTCATGTGATTGAAGGATTTCGCTTCGTCGAGAAGACCGCCCCAATTCGGGCCATCCTTCTGCTTCTTGGCCTGGTCAGCCTGGTTGCCATGCCTTACACGGTCCTTATGCCAATTTTCGCAGACAAGATTCTCCACGGCGGAGCGCGCGGACTCGGGATCCTAATGGGTGCAACTGGCGTTGGCGCCCTATTGGGCGCGCTCACCCTCGCAACCCGCACGGGCGTTTATGGACTAGGCCGCTGGATCACATTCTCCTGTGCAGGGTTTGGCATCACTCTGATTGCGTTCGCAATCTCTCGCAATTTCTGGCTTTCCACAGCCGTGCTGGTTCCAGTCGGATTCTGCATGATGCTGCAAATGTCGTCTTCGAACACTCTCATTCAGGCGATGGTACCCGATCACCTTCGCGGCCGGGTGATGTCGGTGTATTCGATGATGTTTATGGGCATGGCCCCTTTCGGCGCGCTTCTCGGAGGAGTGGTTGCCGACCGGCTCTCGGCGCCGGTCGCAGTAGGCATGGGTGCCATTGCCGCGGTTGGAGGCGCGGCAATCTTCGGCATACGCCTTCCCAGACTTCGCGTCGAGGCACGGCGTTTGATCATTGCCCAGGGGATGGTCGGGGGGGAGCCGGTCCAAGAAATGACCGCTCGGATGGTGGAGAACGACTAATCCGGCTTCCGAATGCAAAAGAGAAGCCCGGAGAGCTTTCACTCCGGGCTTCGCCTTGTAAATTCACCGCTCGCTAGAAGGTGAACATTGCCTTCACTTGGATCAGCCGGGGGGAGGCATCCCCACCCAGGAAGGATCCGAGAATGCTCGTGGGCACGCCGACGGTGTTGATGATCGAACCAAACGTCGGACTGGAAACATTGGCGTCTGGCTGGTCGAAGTTAGGGTGATTCAGAATGTTAAAGAACTGCAGCCCGACGCTGAAGTTACTGACTTCGTTTAGCGGGATGTGGAAGTTCTTTGCGATGCTCAGGTCGGTATCGAAGTAATGCGGACCCCAGATCTGATTTGCCCTTTGAGCTCCCCAGGTCGTGATTGCCGTCCCCGGAGGCGAGTCGAGGCCCGTGAACTGAGGCCCTGCGTTTAAGCAAGGCGTCGAGGCACCAGCGACCGGTAAGATCGCGCCTCGGGTGCAAACCACCGCGCCTGTGCCCAGGTGATTTGCAAAGAAAGGATCGCCGTTGGTGGCCGCGTAGTTGAAGCCGCTGAGAGTACTTGTGGCATTGTCGTCATAAGCCGTGACCGGCAGTCCGGTACGCCAAAATAAGGTGCCGGAAACCGTCCAACTACCGATGGCACCAACCCAGCCCTTCATCTTGGGCGTCGTCCAAACGTAATTGAGGCTAGCATTCTGCCGCACATCATAATCTGCATTTCCGTAGTTGAATCTGCGGAAGTCGAACGGATCTTGCGGATTCGAGCTGCTTTCGTTGGTCCCAAAGTTGAAGGGCAGGAAACCGCCGTTCGAGATGATGGCCAGCGCGTGGCTGAAGGTGTAATTTGCCTGGAACTGCAAGGCGGAGAAGCGCCTTCGCAGAGAAAGCGTAACTCCGTTGTAATTGGCCAGATTCGAACTGGAGACTTCAGTAACTGTGCCGAAGCGCTGGTCCGTCGGCGATAGCGGCAATCCAACCAAGCCCACGTTGTTTGACAGCTGAGCCGCACACGGCGTGGTAGTGGCAATTGTTGTGTTCACCGAAGCAATGGGAGCTACGTTGCAGTAGGAGTTGAGTCCGCCATTCTGAATCGGCCCATAGATCTGATGGTTCCCGACATAGTTGATGCTGAGAGAGGTCTTCTGGCCAATTCCCTGTTGCACCTCCAAGTTCCATTCCTGAAACTGCGGAGCATGGATACTATTTGCCGAACTGAACATCGAGGGGGGTACGAAGAAGGGATTGGCTAAACTGATGCTGTTGAATGTTCCACCGCTTGCGAAACCATTCACGAAGGCAGAATTAGCTCCAGAAGCCTGACTTAGAATGCTCAACGGGCCGGGTGCCAAAGTGCCTCCGCCGACAAAGAACTGGTTATAGAGTGGCGGATTGTTCAGGAAGCTGTCTGCCGAGGTGCCGGGGAAAACGTCATGGAAGATACCAATTCCTCCGCGAACCACGGTGCTGGTACCGGCACCGCGCGGAGACCAGGAGAATCCAAGCCGGGGCTCCCAGGCTATGCCCGTGTAGGACGGCAGAGCCTGATGCAGGCCGGTTTGGATGGCTTGGTTGTACGGCTGATTGATATCGTGCGAGATGCCAAGGAAATTGCTGTTGTACCGTGCAAAGCAATTGGTCTGGCAGACCGGGTTCGAATCATGCTGTGCTCTGAGTCCCACCGTCAGTTTGAAGTTTTTCCGGATCGCCCATTCGTCCTGCGCATAGAGTCCCAGTCCATACACCGCGATTGGCTGGGTTGGTCTGGTATTGAAAGCTTGTGTGAAAACGCCACCGATGCCATTGAAAAAGTTGCCTAGGCTTTCGCCGATCACTTCGCCGGTCGTGAATAATCCGGGAGAATAGTCGGTGATATCGTTTCGCCGGAAATTCACGCCAAACTTAAGGTTGTGTGGCCCGATCACCTTCGAGAAATCGTCGACGATTTGATATTGGGTTACGTTGCGGCCTTGTGGCCAATCGTTCAGATCGCGTCCCAGATCGTAGAAGGCGGTGCCAGAGAACCGCAACCGATAAGGCATCAGCGCAGTCGCAGCCGCCATATCCGCCGGCTTGAAGATCGCACTGTACCAGGATCCTGCCACGATGAGCTGATTGACGGAACTGGGGTTGAGGGTGTGGGTCCAATTGAGCTGGCCTTCGTACTGTGGCTGGTCGCTTTGCGCGTTGAACACGCTGTTGAGCGGGTCGGTGTAGGTTGCCTGTACTCCGTGGTCGGTACGGAAATGGACAAACACACGGTCGTTGTTTCCGATGTTCTGGTCAACGCGCCCCGACAGGAGCCATTCGTGGGTGAAGTTGCCGGCTGTCGAACGAAATTGCAGACCGCAAGCCGTGCTCGTGTTGCCGAACTGAGTGAACGTACCGCACCCTGGACCTGAGATCACATTTCCAGCGGGATCGGTCCCTTGGGCAAGAACGTTCTGCGCGCTCGAAGCCCCCGGCGCGTTGTTATAGATGGAGAACATCTGCTGATAGAACGGAACTTGCGCGGGCTGCGTGGCTGCAATATTGGCAAGTGTCGCAGCTTGAAATTGCGGACTGGGAATATTGACAGCTATGCTCGTGGGCAGCAACACACGGATGCCTTCGTAGTTCACAAAGAAGAAGGTCTTATCGCGAACGATGGGCCCACCGACGGCAGCCGACCATTGGTTCACATTGTCAAAAGGCTGCTTATTTGGCAAACCACTAGCGAGTTGGGATTGCTTGTTGAACCAGCTGTTGGCATTCATGGCTCGGCCATTCCAGTAGTAAGTGGCATTGCCGTGAAAGTCGTTGGTGCCTGACCTGGTCACATAGTTCACGTTCGCGCCGGCAAGGCCGCCATACTGCGCGGAATAACCGTTATTCACCACGGTCGCTTCCTGCACGTCATTTTGTCCGAGCAGGAGATTGGTTGCGCCCGAGTTGTTCAGGTTCAGGAATGGATCGTTCTCATTCATTCCGTTAATCGTGAACAGGTTCGAGGTCGCAGGCAATCCGAATGTGGAGCTGTTTCCATAGCCCGCCTGAGTGTTCATCACCGCGCCCGGGGCGGTCTGCACAATGTAGCTGAGATCATTTCCGGGATTCGGGACCAACTGTATCTGTTCAGGAGAGAACGTGGTGGAGATGTTTCCATTCTCGGTCTGCAGGACGCCAGCCTCAGCCGTAACTTCTACAGTCTGATTACTGGCGCCGACGGGCAGCTGAAGATTGAAACTTGTCGCCTGACCGACGGCGACAGTCACGGTCTTCTGGACATTCTGGAATCCCGACGCGCTGGCGCCCACCGTGTACTGCCCGGGTGGCAACAGCGAGAAACGATACACTCCAGAGTTATTGGTCGCCGTCGTTTGGGTTTGCCCTGTCCCATTATTTCTCAGGGTTACGGTCGCGTTGGGAACAATCGCGCCGGAAGGGTCTGTGATGATGCCGGTTACGTCTCCAGAAACGAGGGATTGACCCGCGGCAGAAATGCTGAGAATTCCCGCAAACAGGAGAACCAGGACAATGTAGAACGTACGACTGGCTTGCATTTTTGTTCCTCGGAATACCTAGATTTCTATTCGAAGAGTATGCAAACCCCTTGCCACTGCTGAGTTCCTGGCACCCGCTGAAAATGGGACGGTTATCCCCGCATCAACTTGCTAGAGAGTTGACGGTTTCGCGAATCCGGAGCTGAATTCGGAATTGCAAATCGCGAGTGGATGTTGCCTGCTTTCCCGAAGGGATCAGGGCTTGCGTTTCGGTTTCTTTGCGGCTGTTTTGCTGATGCCTTTCCGGGCCGTATGCAAAACCACTGCTCACGGGGAATGGTGCCAGGCACCCGCCACCGAGCGAATCACTTCGATCAGGGACTGAGCCCCATCGCTCGATGAAATGGGAAGGTAGGTGAAGGTAAGAACCAACATCAGGAGGGCACCGAGCGCCAACCATCGCCGTCCCGTGCCAATCGCCGGCCATCCCGCCACTGCGGGGTGCCGTCCTGTAACTCGCAGCATGATCGCCCAAAGAATCCAGCCGACCCAACAAAACAGCGCGAGCGGAAGCAGCGCAACAATCGTCAGCCTTGACACTGCCTTGTGAAGCCGCGGAGAAACCGCGAATAACAGGTGCCCCCCATCCAGTTGACCGCCGGGTAATAGGTTCAGCGAGGTTGCAAACATTCCCACCCAGGCGGCAATGGCCACCGGATGCAGATAGATACTGGCGGTGGGAACCTGCGCGATCGCCCCTGCATGACCGGTAGCAACCAGCAGCTTTCGCACCAGGAGAAAGATCAGCGGGAAACCAAGGTCAATGCGGGGGATTGGTTGTCCAAAGGGCGCCACGTGGGACTTGCCCAGGGAAAACAACAGCACCGGAAGCGCGACTAGAAATCCCGCAATCGGTCCGGCAATTCCAATATCAAAAAGAACCTTGCGCGAGCGCAACGGAGAACGAATGCGGATGAATGCGCCGAGCGTCCCAATCAGGCTGGGAAAGGGAATAAAAAATGGCATCGTGGCGTCCACACGATACTTCAGGCAGCACAGGTAATGCCCCAATTCATGCGCCAGCAGAATACCCAAGAGGGTGAGTGAGAATGGCAGCCCTGAGAGCAAATGGTGACCTTTTATCGCCCACACGAACGGCGGCAAGAAGCTTTCGTCGAGGGGAAACGCCGGACGCCCGCCATCAAAATTGACCTGCAACCGTGCCCCGATCACCAGCGTCGTCGAGAAAGTGGCGAACAGCAGCAACAAATTCAGCCAGTACCGCGGTCGCGGCCGGCTGTAAAACACGACCTCGTCAGAATGAGGCGAATACACTTCGCTGGGGGTTAGGATTTCCCGGGAAGACTGGTCAGGCATGGGGACTCAGTAGATTGTATCGGGAAATCCAGCACTCGGCATTCGGTTCCCGACCGGCATCATGCCGAATGCCGGATGACACCAGGAAAGTCTGGAGGGCTCACGAGTAGCTGCCTAGCTTGGGACGCAAGCAGACGGCGTTCTGGAGTTGGGTACCTTATTCGATCGACTGCAGCTCTTTGCCGGGCTTGAATCGTACCGCCTTCCCCGGGGGAATCGAGACTTCGGCGCCGGTGCGAGGATTCCGACCGATGCCAGTCTTTCGAGGCCGCACATTGAACACGCCAAAACCGCGCAGCTCGATCCGGTCGCCCTTGGCGAGCGAGCGCTTCATGCTTTCAAACACCGTCTCGACCGCCATTTCCGCTTTCGTTTTGGTGATGCCCGTCCGGTTGACGACTTCGTTGATGATATCGAGCTTGATCACGTCTGCCTCGCCTCGTGGAAAAGTTGGAGCTGCTTCAAGTGCTTGATGCTAAGAGACATAATCCAGATTGTCAACGGGCGCCAGTATCCCGTAAGATTCTCGTTCCAGCCGATTCGCCCTTAACTCTTAGCTCTTAGCTGTTAGCCGAAAAACCCACCGGTGTGTGCGCTCGCGTTTGGGCGAATGGCTAAAAGCTAACAGCTAAAGGCTGTTCTCAAGGAGCTTCATGCTAAAGAGCGATCGCTGGATCCGTCGCGTGGCGACAGAACACGGGATGATCAATCCCTTCTCTGAAAAGCAGGTGCGCGAAGGCGTGATTTCTTATGGCCTCTCCTCGTACGGGTATGACCTGCGCGTAGCCGACGAGTTCAAAATTTTCACCAACGTGAACTGCACCGTGGTCGATCCAAAGAAGTTCGACGAGCGCTCGTTTGTCACTGTGCGCTCCGACGTCTGCATCGTACCGCCGAATTCCTTTGCCCTGGCACGTTCGGTCGAGTACTTCAAAATTCCGCGCGATGTGCTCACCATCTGTGTTGGGAAATCCACCTACGCACGCTGTGGGATTATCGTGAACGTCACGCCCTTTGAACCCGAGTGGGAAGGCTTCGTGACGCTCGAGATTTCGAACACGACGCCTCTTCCAGCAAAGATCTACGCCAACGAAGGACTGTGCCAGATTATCTTCTTCCAGTCGGACGAGGTCTGCGAGACCAGCTACGCTGATCGCAAAGGAAAGTATCAGGCGCAGAAGGGCATCGTGTTGCCGAAGCTGTAGAGTAGGCGCGATCTGCGCGAGCCGACGGGCATGCTCGAGTAGGGGAGACTTGGTAGCCGGGAGGAATCGGGCTGGCAGTTCCGAGCTGAGGTTCCGATCCGAAGAGCCGGAACCGATCGGCCAACCAGCGGCTACAACCCTAGGGATGGCTTCCCTTATACTCCCCTGAATGCCTGCTCTGGATCAGTCGAGCACAACCCGGCCCAGTCTCGTCCGCGACCTCGGCGCCGCCCATGCCGCGTCAGTTGTAATCGGCATCGTCATTGGCAGCGGGATATTCCTCGTGCCCGCCGAGATGATGAAAGCTGCCGGATCGGCCCGTGCGGTTTTCCTCGCCTGGATCGTCGGCGGGCTGTTTTCGTTCTGCGGCGCTGTCACCTACGCACAACTGGGCGCGATGAAACCGCAAGCCGGCGGCGAGTATGTCTACATCCGCGACGCCTTCGGGCCGCTTGCCGGATTTCTCTGCGCCTGGACCTGGACCATCGTGGTAAAGCCGACATCTCTTGCCGGAATCTCAACCGGCATCGTCCGCGTGCTGAGTAATTTTCCTGCGCTATCTTTTTTGATTTTTCCTGACGGACATCTCACCAATCGCGGCAAGCTGGTCGCCATTTTCTTCGTTGCCTTCGTATCTTGTCTCAACTACATCGGAATTCGAAGGGCGGGCAACTTCCAGTTGGCATTCACCGCGGTCAAGATTTTAGTCATCGTGGCGGTGGCGGCTCTGGCTTTTACCTCGCATGGCAGTTGGTCGCATTTCGCCGACCATTACTCCGGCGCAATCGGGGGCATGACTGGTTTCGTCCTTGCGGTTGCCGCTGCGCTTTGGGCCTTTGACGGGTGGAGCGACCTGAACATGATCGCCGAAGAGGTGCGCTCTCCGGAAAGAAACATCCCGCTCGCCATGATCGGCGGCTTTGGTGTGATCGCCGCCCTTTACCTAATGGTGAATGTGGCGGTGCACTACGTTTTGCCGGCTGTTGCAATCGGTCAATCCGCCTCCCCTATGTCCGATGCGGTTACCCGTTCGGCGCTCGGGCCTGCCGCTGCCTTAATCGCCTCGGCAGCCATCGTGGTGTCGCTTGTGACTTCTTTGAACGGGGTTGCGATGAGCGGCGCAAGAATGGCCTTCGCTGTCGCCCGCGATGGCAACTTCTTTTCGACACTCGCGAAAGTTCATCCCCGCTTCCACACTCCCCATACGGCAACAATTTTCCAAGCTGCCCTGTCGGTCATTTGTCTCCTGGTTGGCGGAAGCTTTCGGCAGCTCTTCACCCTCGCCCTTTTTAGCGAGTGGCTGTCTTATGTCGCCGCCAGTGTCGCGTTATTTGTTTTCCGGGCTAGGGGAAACACCGGAGAAACAGGCACAAAAGCCTGGCAATTCCCCGTAGCACCGGCACTTTTTATAGTGGCGTCGGCGGGTCTTCTTTACTACACTTTCACCAGCAACTTGCGTTATTCAGTCGTCGGAACACTCATCATTTCGGCTGGGATACCCATGTACTACGCGTTCGCTCGTCGTCGAGTATGAGCAGTCTGCAGTTCATTTCGGAAAGCTACCTGCCTTCGCGTGATGTTGATTACCGAAGTACACCGGCGGCAGGGACGTTTTACCGTCCATCGTTTTCCCTTAGCTTAGAGAAGCGCCCGAACTGTCTCTCCCCAGCTACGGGTGTCTCTTTGGAGCGAGCCAATGCGGTCAAATGAACGCCTCACTCTCGGGTTACTGCCCGAAAAGAAACTCGACTGGCGAAAGTTTCTGCTGAGCTACGGCATCGTCACTTTTCTCTTGGTGTGTCTCCTGATGTCGCGGCTTATTTGGCCCGATCGCATGACCATTTGGTCGAAGTACACGGTTACTGAAGTCGTGCCCCGGCCCGATCTGGTGCCCGAGAAGCCGATCGTAAAACCGCAACCCAGGACCAGACTGCTGCCCGAGGTCAAGTTTGAAGCGCCGAAGCTCATCGTTCCGCGGGAGCTTCCAAAGCCGCGTGTGGAAGAAGCCAAGATCGAACCACCGAAGATTCAGCCGGCGAATTTTGAGGCCCCTAGGATTGCAGTCTCCGGCGCGGCACCGATGCCCAGGGTCGTTCTCACCAATACGTTCGGCAGTTCGGCAACCCCGACCGTGAACGCTCCGGTTCAGAAGGTTCAAACTGGCGGCTTTGGAGATCCCAATGGGCTACCTGGGGAAGGCAAGCAAGGCGCAAAGTTGACCGCCGCCAAGCTGGGATCGTTCGACCTTCCCGAAGGCCCTGGAACCGGCAATGGCACTGGTGGGGCCAAGGGAATTAAAGGGACAATTGCGAGTACCGGGTTCGGCAACGGAGTCGCGCAGCCCAGTAACAGTGATGGCCGCAGAAGCGGCCAGGGAGTGCAGGCTTCCGGGTTCGCAGAGCAGCAGGTTGCAACCAATACCGGACATCGCAACTTGCAAGACAATGGCCCCGCGACGCAGCCGGTGGAGATTGTGTTTAAGCCGAAGCCAGCTTACACCGAAGAGGCCCGTAAGCTGAACCTAGAGGGTGAGGTTCTGCTCGAGGTCATGTTCGGCGCCAATGGTGAGTTACGCGTGAACCGCGTGGTTCGCGGCCTGGGCCATGGATTAGATGAGGCTGCCGTGATGGCCACCAACAAGATCAAGTTTAAGCCGGCACAGCGCAATGGTGCATCCATCGATTCCACCTCGATCGTGCACGTCATGTTTCAGTTAGCGTCTTAAAGTTTGTGGGAAAGAAGGTCAAGGCAGATTATGAAACGCTGGGGTTGGATTTTTACCACTGTTATCTTGCTTGCTCTCGTAGCGAGCGCGCAACAGGCCTCTGATCCGGCCTCCATAAGCCAGCCGGCAGCCTCGCAGCCGGCAGTGACACCGGTTTCAACAACCCCTGGCCTCGCCCTTGCCCCGCAAACGCCGAAGACCCCGGTCAGCATCGACCAGGTGGTGGATGCAATTATCGAGCGTGAACATGCCCTGATCCAGTTCCTCAAGAACCGGACGCCGCTGGTTGAAACTTATCTCCAGAACCTGCAGCCGGATACCAAGCTCGGCGCCGTTCCGAAAGAAGATCACTACTTCCTCGGTCGGCTGGACCTCTCCGACATCGATCGCCGCGACTATCTCACCAAGGAAGCAAGCTTTCAACGGACGTTGATGGGCGGAGTCACCAAGCTGTTCCGCATACAGTACCAGCCCATGGGGTTTTCTTGGATGATCTTCGCCGATCGTCAGAACTTTGATCGCGCTCACTACGACTTCCACTACGTGCACCGCGAGTTCCTTGGCGAAGTGCGTTGTCTGGTGTTTGAAGTCTCACCCAAGAAGAATGCCGGTACGGGCTTGTTCCAGGGCCAGATATGGGTCGAGGATCAGGATTACAACATCGTTCGCTTAAACGGAACCTACGTCCCCCGCCCGCGGAATGCGTTCTACTTTCACATGGACAGCTGGCGCTTGAACCTGGTCCCGGGATATTGGATTCCTTCCTACATCTATAGCGAGGAAGGTGATTTCAGCTACGGCTCTCGCGACAAGCTTGCCTTCAAAGCGCAGTCCCGCATCTGGGGCTACGACGTGATGAAGAACAGCCGCGACGACGAATTAACCGACCTGAAAATCGAGGACGTAAAGGACGCCAGCCCGGTTGCGCAGGATCTGTCTCCCCTGGAAGCACAGCGCGCCTGGCAACAACAGGCTGAAGACAACGTGTTGGAGCGTCTCCAGAAAGCGGGTTTGCTCGCCCCGACAGGAGACGTGGACAAAGTCCTTCAAACCGTCATCAACAACATCCAGATTACCAACAACATCGACCTGCCCCGCCCAGTCCGCGCGCGGGTGATGGTCACCTATCCGCTTGAAACCTTCAGCGTGGGCAATACCATCATCATCAGCCGCGGCTTGATCGACACGCTTCCCGATGAGGCGAGCCTGGCCGCCGTCTTGTCGCACGAGCTGGCGCATATCGTTCTCGGTCACAACTTGGGCAGCAAGTTCGCCTTCACCGATCGCATGCTTTTCTCCGACGAATCGACATACCAGAATTTCGGATTCCGCCACAATCCTGAGGAAGAAACCGCCGCCGATGCTAAGGCCATTGAACTTCTGAAGAACTCGCCATACGCGCAGAAGCTTGGTTCGGCAGGCCTATATCTGAAGCAACTGCAGGCTCGTGCGCCGCAGATGTCGGCCTTACTCACCGCGCATTTGGGAAATAGCTTTTCCGACGAAAAGGGACAGATCATCCGCTTGAATGCCTTGCTGCCTTCAGCTCCCGCTCTTGACGAGAACAAGCTCGACCAGATCGCTGCGCTTCCGTTGGGCGGCAGAATTAAGCTCGATCCCTGGGCGGACCATGTGGAGATGATCAAGGCAGCTCCGGTCTCTTACACCTCCGCCCGTGACAAGATGCCGTTCGAACTCACGCCTTTCTTCCCACGGCTTTCGCACCTGGGCGTGGAAAATACAAACGCACAGAATACTGTCGGCAAGAATTAGCGCTTAACCATCAAGGCACCCCGTCCTTCGCAGCTTTCACGGGACGGGGGATCTATTCGTTGCAGTGCAGATTGGCTCCTCCTCGGTAGCACTTTGTTCCAAGCCCTCCCGAATGCCTTCCATAAAAAGTTTGAATTGGACTTCCCAAGTGCCAAATCACAAAATCCACTCCAGGCACTAAACCGGCGCCCTCCCTCGTCGATCGGAGCCGGATGCTCATACAGGACACGGCTTTTGAGCGGTTGAGGTGTCCTGATCTCTCGCTGAGAAGCTGCTGAGAAGTTAAAGGCCGGCGCAAGTAGGGCCTGGAAGGAGATCCCAATCCCTGCGGCACTGAGCTATCCGAAGCCTTTGAATGCAGACGGCGCTGCGCAAGCTTCGCTAACAGCAGCACCTTGGAAGCGGAATACGAGGTTTTTGCGGGCCGTCGTTTTCCATTACGGGGCCGCGCTGCTGTTTGTGGGAGCCTCCTTCCTGGTAACGTTCATCCTGCAACAGCGCTTCCCCTATCCATTTCTGTTCTTTTTCTTCGGCGGTGTAGTGGCAAGTGCCTGGTTCGGCGGCGCCGGCCCCGGCTTAGTGTCGGTCGTGCTTTCGACCCTGCTTGTGGACTACTTCTTTCTCCCACCATTCAACTCGTTCTCCGTCAGCCCGTCGGCCGAGGCTTACTTCGCTGCCTTTGTGGCATGCGCGTCGATCGCCAGCTGGATCAGTTCCTCAAAGAAGAAGGCGGAACGGGACTTGCGGCAGGCGCGTGATGAATTGGAACTCAGAGTGTCCGAACGCACCGCCACCCTGATGAAAACTCAGGGCGAACTGGCGCGCCTCTCACGAATGCTCAGCATGGCGGAATTGACCGCTTCTGTAGTACACGAGATGGGACAACCCCTGACCGGGGTCGTGACCAATGCCCAGGCATGCCTGGAATGGCTGTCGGCGGTTCCTCCCAATACCGAAAAGGCCAGCCGAAGTGCCCGAAGCATCGTACGGGACGGCACCCGGGCCGGTCTTGTCCTCGATCGGATGCGCTCGCTATTCCGCAAGGGTCCCCTCGAAAAAGAATGGCTCGATATCAACGGTGTCATCCAAGAGCTGATGGTTCTCGTTCGCGACGAAGCCAGGCGTCGATCCGTTCAGATTAATCTCCTGCTCGAACCGCATCTGCCTGATGTCCGAGCTGATCGCGTCCAGTTACAGCAGGTGATTCTCAATCTCACGCTCAATGCCATGGACGCAGTCGAGGAAAAAACCCAAGCCGACAGGCGTGTCTCTCTCACTTCCGCCAGGAAGCCGGGGCGGGAAATCCTGATTCGCGTCGAGGATTGGGGTGCCGGGCTTCCAGCAGAACTGAGGGAAAAGATCTTCGAACCTTTCTTCACTACCAAGCCCGACGGCATCGGTGTGGGTCTTTCGATCAGCCGATCCATCGTCGAAGCCCATCAAGGTCACATTCAAGCCTTCCCCCGCGAAAGCGGCGGAACCGTCGTAGAATTCACCCTTCCGATTGAGCGGAGTTCCGCGAAATGAACGTCTCTAGTGGGTCTCGAGCTCTGGAAGGCAAGTTCCCTTCATCCAAGGGCCAGCTTCCCGCCTCAAAACAAACAACTTAGCGGCACATCTGTTCTTTCGCTCTGAACTTCTCAGCCGCATCTTTTAGCGTTCCGATTGCATCAGATTTAGAAGGTACTGTTAGTTCTATCCTTGCCGTATCCGTTCATATGATTATGCCTGGACTTATTACTGAAACTATGCCCGAAGGGGTTGCCGAGGAGCCCAAGAACTGGCTTCAACTTTACGTCGACGCCATGACCGAGAAAGACCCCTACAAGCGTCTTGCCCTGGTGCGCCGTTTGCGACAGGTACCGCGCCATGACGAGTCTGATGAAACCCCCGAGCGTTCCGGCTTTCGCCTGATGCCGAAGCCCGCCAGCCCAAAACCATCGCTTCCCCGGGTGGCGGCGCCCAAGGCAGCCCTGCGGCGGCAGAAAGCGAAGGCCGTCTCAAAAACGCACAAGGGGAGTGCGCGCCTGCGGAGCGCATAGCTCTGGCTCAGGGTTCCAAGCGGTCCATGCGGGGGCGAAGTCGGGAGCGAAGAAACCTAGTCTGCCCAGGCATTTCCGATGCCAATTGGGGTCTTGAGAGGCCGGCTGAGGTCAGCGGCGAGCGAGCGCCATCACGGCAAGCACAACCGGAAGGTAGATGACCGAGGCGTGCACGAGACGGCTGGCAGAGACTTTGGAAGAAGCCTTCGCCAAGCGCAACGAATAGAAGAGCAGAACCCCACCCGCAAGCAACATCGTCGCTGAATACAAAACTCCCTGTCCCGGCAGCAGCGTGGTCACAATCAGAGCCATTGTGAAGAACACGATCTCACCACGAGTGAACCGCGAGTCGGAATCGAAATGCGGCAACATGCGATACCCGGCACGCTCGTAATCTTCCCGGTACATGAGCGCGATGGCCAAAAAATGCGGGAATTGCCACAAGAACAGCACCGAAAACAGGAACATCGCCTCTAAAGTCACGGCATTCGAGGCGCCCGCCCACCCGATGAGCGTTGGCATGGCACCGGGGAAGGCACCCAGGAATGTGCACAGCGGGGTGCGACGCTTGAGGGGGGTATAGATGAGCAGGTAACTCAATAAGGTTGAGATGGCGAGCACGGCCGAGAGCCGATTTACCATCACAGCGAGATAAACTCCGCCGGCAACACTCAACAGCATGCCGAACAGAAAGGCCTCAGCTGGAATCAGCCGTCCCGACGGGAGCGGGCGTCGCGCGGTCCGGCGCATCTTGCCATCCCAAACTCGCTCCATCCATTGGTTTAAAGTAGCGGTTCCGCTTGCCACCAGCAGCGTGCCCACCAAGGTATTCAGCAATCCGGCAAAGTGAAATGACCCTCGCAAGCCGAGAAAGTAGCCGGCAGAAGTCGTCATCAAAATCAGTAGATTGACCTCCGGCTTGGTGAGGACGTAATAGTCTCGCGCTTTGGCAATGAGACGGCTGGTGATGGACGCGTGCTGCTGTTCGGCGAAAGCTAGGCTGCTCTCCTTCATCCGCTCCCTTGTTGATGGCATTTGGGCTGAACCGGTTACCGTCGGCTGGGACTCGCCACGTAATCCGAAACCGTACAACTCAAAGATAACATTTTAACTCTGTGGAGTGCAGTCGGGCACAGGGAACGGACTGCGGGAGTTTTGAATCGACAGGCGCGAGCAGCCGAGGCCTCATCCATCAGGGATGTTCGCTAGCGAAGACTCACCCCTCTCGACGAAAGACAAGTGGCTGCTTTGACGGGTGCAGGACGCCGCTGAGGTCCCACTTGTACATGTCCGCTCGAAACCTGTTGCCCGCAGTTCCCGGCTCCTAGACTGAAGTCCTCCCTCAGAAACGTTCGCCGGGTCAGCCCTTCCAGCGGTACGCATTGGGCTGAGGCAGGCCGACGTGCGCCAGGACCCGGCAGGCGAATTCGTGCGCCAACTGATCGAGCGTGGCCGGCAGAAAGTAGTAGGCCGGAATGAGCGGGAAAATGGTCGCCCCGGCGTCAGCGGCGCGATACATGTTGCGGATATGGATTTTGTTGAGCGGAGTTTCGCGCACACATAGAACAAGCGGTCGCTTTTCTTTGAGACAAACATCGGCGGCGCGCTCAATCAAGTGTGAAGCAACTCCGTTGGCGATGCGGGCTAGCGTGCCCACACTGCAAGGCAGAATCAACATGGTTTCGGCAGGATACGAACCGCTGGCCACGTTGGCTCCGATATCGGCGTTCGCCTGCGGCTGAATTTTACGGGAATGGGTTCCTAGCAATTGCCGGACGAGGTTATCACGGCCGCGCAGATCGAGTTCTTCGGCCATCACGCGCAGGGCGCTGTCGGAGGCGATGAAGTTCACGGTCTCAACGCGCGCGTCGGCTTCGACGGCCTGAAGCAGGTGGCGGGTGAAGATCGCACCACTGGCACCGGTGGCGGCGATGGTCAGGTTTTTGGGCGTGTTCGGCATCGATGATCGCAGTTGCCCGCCCGTCGTGGGCTCTTTGCGAGAGGGGCAGGAAGTTCGAGCATAGGGAGGCGGAGGCACTCAGTCAAGGCGAGATGAAGCGCACTTCCAAAGCGGGAGAACGTCGCTCCGCGGCGCAGATGCACGCCCTTGCAGCCGTGCGGCGGGAAATCGTGTTGCGCGACTCCTGCGGTGGGCGCAAATACCTTCGCGAATACACCCAGGCATTTCGCAGGTACGACTCCGTTCTTACCCCCGAGCAGCTCAACCAGAAAATCGCGGCAGCCGACATTCTGTTCGTCGGCGACTATCATGCCCTGCCTGCTTCTCAGCGATTCGCCGCAAGCCTGATTGAGCAGATTTCGGCCACCCGGGGTGTGGTTCTGTGCGTCGAAGCCGTGTTGTCCCGCGATCAAACCATTCTCGATTCCTGGTGGCGGCGTGAAATCAGCGAAGAAGAACTTCGCAAGCGGCTGCGATTCGATCGCGAATGGGGTTATGCCTGGGAGCCAACGTTAGAACTTCTATCCTCGGCGCGCGATCATGCCGATGCCATTTACGGGCTCGATTGCATGCCTCGCGAAGACATGCGCCGCATCCGCTCTCGAGACCGCCACGCTGCGGCAAAAATCAGCGAGGCTCGCTCGGAGCATCCCGACGCGGTCTTCCTTGTACTTTTCGGAGAGTCCCACATGGCCCCGGAGCATCTTCCCCGCCTTGCAAAGGAGCATCTCCCCAATGAATCCATGCTGACCATTCTGCAGAATGTGGACTCTCTCTACTGGCAGGCAGTTGGTGAAAATGCTCTGGCTGTAGACATCGGCCCGGGCTCAGTTTGCGTCTTCAACTCCAGCCCGCTAGAAAAATACGAGAGCTATCGCCTTTGCCTAGAACGCTGGAACAGCGACGACCAGACCGACTTTGCTCCCGCCGTGTACAACGTCATCTTTTCTCTCGCGCGGACCTTGGGATTCAGGCTGGACTCGCCCCATAACGGCACCCAACCCAAATACCTCGCAGACTCGCTGCCTGAAATTGTCAGTGTGGGCGAACTGGAGCACAAACCGTGTGCCTGGGGCAATCTTCCCAGCGACGTTCTCGAACGAATCGAGGACACCGGCTGCTGCTATGTCGCGGGCACGAACCAAATCTTTGTTCGGGAATTCAACATGCCGCATGTCGCCGCCCAATCGGCTCGGTTCCTGCTGCACGCCTGTCGCGGGATGAAGAAGGAAGACTCGCCGGAGATGGAAGCTGCGCTCGCCCATTTCGGAGCACGACTCCTGTCACCCGGGACCCAGGCCGAGGAGCAGGAACTGGACTCGCAAGGCGAGACAATCTATCGGGGCTACGTAGAAGGAAGAATCACCCGAGCTCGGATCCGACGGCTTTTCCTGGGAAACAGCTCCGAAACCGACGCCATTCTGAGTGCGCTTCGATTTAGCTGATTCCAACCACTCGGCTTCGCGGTTCGAGCAGCATCACGTCTCGCCAAGGCTCACCCATCTTGCCTACCCGCTCTCTCGGAAATCCAGCGACTTGTGCAGATGAATGCTCACGACATTCTCCGCAAAGATTCCTGCCTGCACCGTCCAAATTCCCGCAGCCTGTGACGAACGGATCAAGATGACCGGTGTCCCACCCCCCAAAGACCTGCTTCTGATTCGAAGGTGGCGTTGCCGGTGAGAATACCCTCAAGATAAAATTTCGCGAACCGGGCCGGTCATCGCTGCATTAGGGGCCGTATCGCGAAGGTATCGCCCCCAGCGGACACCCTATCCCAGAGCACCCTGAAAGAAGATTTCGGTGTATTGCTGCACCAGGGCGTCTTCTTGCAGCGCACCTTCAGGGCGATACCACTGATAGATCCAGTTGATCATTCCGAGCAGGGCGAAGGCCGCCGCACGAGGATTGACGGTGCCTTTCGATCCCTTTGTGCGATGCACCTCAGCCACCAGGTTCTCGACAAAATGTATGTAGTCCTTCTTACGCATGTTGATGCGCTTGCGCAGGGCCGGCGACAGGGGATGGTTTTCGTGCAGCATCACTGTGATCTCGCGGTCTCTTTCGCTCAACACTACGTCAATGTGCAGTCGAATGAGCGTCCGCAACCGCTCGACCGGGTCGGGTATAGCCTTCGCCGCTTTGAGCACCTTCTCTTCGGTGATGTCCATGGCATGGTTCATCAGGTTGAAGAGAATTTCTTCTTTGCTTTGAAAGTGATGATAGAGGCCGCCCTTGCTCAGTTTGAGCGCAGCAGCGATGTCATTCATGGAGGTGGCGTCATAGCCCTGCTGCTGAAACAAGCGGGCAGAGGTGCGTAGGATTTCCTGGCGCGGGTCAACGATACTTTCGCGGGGCACGGCGACAATATACACGGGCGGGGCGGTTGTGGACTAGCGCGACCTGATTCCGGCTAGCACCCGGCCCGTTCCTTGAACTCGCGCGCCCGGTCTCTGGCAACCGTCAGATCGGAGTCTTTCCCGTCTTTCAGCCGCACATTCAGCAAGCCTCCAGCCAACGAAGTCACTTCCTTGATCCACGCGAGGTTCACGACCGTACTGCGGTGAATGCGGAAGAACTTGTGTGGATCAAGTTTTTCTTCCAGATCGGAAATCGCATGGTCCACGCAATATGGTTTGCCTTGGCAAACTGCGTAGGTCAGCTTGTCCTCGGCATAAAAGTGGGTGACGTCCTTGAGATCGAGAAACCAGATTCGATCTCCAAGTCGCGACGCGATTCGTTCTGGATAGTCTGGCCGCGACTCGCGAACTGACCCCACAATCTGCTTCAACAACCCTTCCAAGTTTGGTTGCGATGCAGGGCCAGCTCCGCGAAGCGCTTCCACTTTGCTGATTGCTCGCTCGAGCTCCTCCACTTCGACGGGCTTCACCAGATAGTCCACAGAGTTCACGCCAAAAGCCTGGAGTGCATAGCGGCTATAAGCTGTGGTGAAGACCACGATCGGCTGACGCGGCAACTTTGCCAAAACATCGAAGCCATTCAGTCTCGGCATCTGGATATCGAGAAAGCAGATGTCGGGCGGGTTCGCCGTGAGTGCAGCCACGGCCTCTTCGGGAACCGTCGTGCTCCCCATCACCTCGACCCTGCCGGTTTGCTGCAATAGGCGGCGCAAGCGCTCGAGAGCGAGCGGCTCATCATCGACGAGATAGGCGCGAAGGTTCATGCCCTCGGAAGTACCATTTCGACCACACAGTGACCGTCACGGCGCTCGGCTTTCAGCTTTGCCTTGTCGCCGAAAAGCACATCCAACCGCTCCACCAGGTTCTCCAACCCGTGACCCGCCGGCACAACCGTGAGGTCAAACCCCGGCCCTGAGTCACTCACGACCACGTGCAAATCTCCATTTTCCGAAGAGGCTGCTACACGGATCTGGCCCCCAGAAGCTTGCTGTCCGATTCCATGCTTCACGGCATTTTCCACCAGAGACTGAACCGACATCGGTGGCACCTGGGCGTCCGCAAGAGCCATCGGTACATCCAGCGCTGCCGACAATCTATCGCCAAACCGCGCCTTCTCGATGTCGAGATAACTCTGCACAATTACCAATTCTTCCCGCATCGAGATTAATGGACGGTCGCTGGTGTCGAGCGAGGTGCGCAACTGGGTCGCCAGGCGCGCGACAATCTGTTCGGCACGGGCGGGATCGGTCGCAATCAGAGCGCTGATGGAGTTTAGCGTGTTGAACAGAAAATGCGGCCGCAACCGCGCTTCGAGCGACTGCAAGCGGGCTTCGGCCGCAAGCTTGCTGGCCCGCTCTTCCGCCAGCTCCTTTTGCCGGAGTTTTTCTTCGGTCGATACTAAACGCAAGCGAAGGGAAGAATGTACAAATGCCCCGAGGGAGAAAATCGCCGCCAACGGAAGGCAGGCCCGCATCATGGCAAAGTACTGCGGCCAAAAGGATTGCCACCGAATGGCCCCCACGCTGGCCAGCAGAGACTGCACTCCAAGGCAACCCACCGGGACAATGACCAGGACGCAAAATATCAGTACGGGAACCAGTGGAAACCTTCGCCAGGCAAATTTCTTCACCATGACGCCGATCAGGAACATCGCAAAAATGGCTACCAGATTGGAGTACAGCAGCGAATAGGCCAGAACGCGCTCGAACTCTCTGAGGCTCAATCCCTGCTTGGTAATCAGCAGGATCAGCATCACCAAGGCAACGGCAATATTGGGCCAGGCGAACGGAACCAGCCATTTGCGTAATTTTGACTGCATCTCGTGCCTCCCGAGCCCTCGCTACTTCGCGGGGACAGGCTCAAAAGTACCGATCCGAAAGATATTGACCAATTGTGGTGAGGCCTGGCCGGGCAACTGCAGATCCGCCACCACGCTCTCATACAAAGTCCCGTATTCGATTTGTTTCGTTGTCAGCGAAACCCAAATCTCTCCCCAATAATCGCTGCGGCCCTTCATCGTCATCCCCGCGATCGAAAGATCGATGGGATTGAAGAAGGCCTGGTACTGGATCAACGCGCACTCCTGTCCATTGCGTCGCGACTGGCCGATCCACTTCAGAACGACATCCCGGTTGGTGAACCGGCCGGCACCGGGGATCTGCAAGTCGGTGTTTGAGATCGCATGATACGGCTCATTCAATTGCAGCTTTTCGAAGTAGTTCTGGCCGAACATTTCGATCATCCCGGTGTCCCACACCAGGTTCCGCTCCATGAAGGCCGTCGCCGGAAATCCTTTGAAGAATTCCGGAGCAAACGTGCCCCCTACGTCATCGCGATATCGAAATCCTTCCATGAACTCGCGCTTTTGCGGCTCGCCGAAGGGAGCGGTTTCCCCCTGCGCGGAAGCCTCGGTCACGTTCTTCCAAGCAACTTCCCCGCCCGGCAATCCCCGAGTGTATTCCCCGATGAGCCGCTGGCGCTGAAAAATCTCGCCTCGGCTATTCGCGTTGTGGTAATCGACTCTGAATCTGTAAGTGCGCGGACCGAGATCGGTGACCTTCAAGCCCTTCGGCAACCTGCTGGTCGCAACCGAAAGCCTAGCGCTCGGCTCTTGGGCCAACAAGCTTCCGGGATGGATGGTCATCATGAGTATGAACAGCACGGCGAACTTGACTGGCATCGTCGTTCCTCCCGCTTTGCATTCTGGTGCAAGCCAGGCAAGAACGCACCAAGTTCCCGATGAAAGGCTTCCCCCACCCGACAAACGGCGGTTTCGATCGGACGGCAGGCAGATCGGCTGGGGGCTGTCTCCCCAAACTCTCGGAGTCCAAGCAAAGGCTCGGAACATCATTCAGCGTATGCAGACAGCCGAAGTTTTTGCTCTTGACCGTACCCTGTCGATCCTCACTCGCACGCCGGTGTCAGTCGATGCGCTCTTGCGGGGGTTACCAGATTTCTGGGTCCAGCAAAACGAAGGCAAAGACACCTGGACAGCCTTCGGCATTGTGGGCCACCTCATTTTCGCCGACCGCACGGATTGGATGCCGCGACTGCTCCGAATCCTGGAGCATGGAGATCAGGTGGCGTTTGACCCCTTCGATCGCTTGGGACAGGTCCAGGCGAGCCGGGGCAAAACTCTCGATCAGCTATTAAGCGAATTTGCCCAGGTTCGAGCCGAGTGTCTGACCGGATTGCACAAATTAAACCTGCAACCTCAGGATCTCGAAAAGCGAGGGAGGCATCCGGCGCTGGGCCCGGTTAAGGCATCAGAACTTCTTGCCACCTGGGCGGTTCACGACCTCAATCACCTTCATCAGTTGTCTCGGGTAATGGCCCACCAATATCGCAACTGCACCGGACCATTCCAGGCCTACCTGGGTGTGTTGCACTGCAACGGTCATGGTGCTTAGGGGCCGAAAACAGCGGAGGCACAAGCTCTGCTTCCCGGTCCTCGCCTGCGCTTGTGCTGGTCTCAGGCGTTTACGGGTTCGAGGACTTCTGGTAGTGCTGCTTGTAGGCATAGACGACTGCAAGCAGCGGGAGTGCAAGTAGCACGCCCCAGAAAGGCCAGAGAATCCCCAACACAATGGGTGCCAGAATGGACGCCCAGATCGGCACCTTGGCGGTTCTTCGCATGATATAAGGCTGGAGCAAAAATCCATCCACGAGCGCAATGAGCACGTACAGAATCAGAACGCCGATCAGATGTTCCCAATCCCGCCACCAGATCGCTGTCGCGACGACGGGCCCAATCAACGCCAACACCGGGCCGAGATGTGGAATGATCTGGAACATGGCAGCGAGCAATGCCCACAGCCATGCCAGCCTCACTTGCAGCGCGTAGAGGCCAACCGCCCAAAGCAGACCGGCCGCGAAGGAATCCAGTACCTGCGCGATGACCCAGTTCTTCAGCGCACTGCCGGTCATCCGCAAATGGTCCCCAAAGTCCATACCCCGATCTTACGCGGGTCCTGGGCTTGCGATTTCGCTTTTTATTTGCCCAAAGTTCGAGGACTGAAGGCTCCAGAATTCCCCTTGACTTGCCCTACGCAGGGGTACTAGCATAATCACATACCGACCGACCGGTCGGTAGCCAAGGGGAACGCCAGCCACTGCGCAGCTTCGAGCTCGGCGGGGCCAAGGCCGGGCAGGAATCGCGGTTTCGCAATTTAGCCCCCGAGAACCAGATTTAGCTCTCTCTGAGAGCACACCCAGGAGAACCTTTAACGTGGCAACCATCTACTATGAGCGCGACGCCAATCCAAACGCCCTGAAGGGCAAGACCATCGCCGTGTTCGGCTACGGAAGCCAGGGACACGCCCAAGCCCAAAATCTTCGCGACAGCGGCTACAACGTGATCATCGGTCTTGACCCGAGCCGCGGCAGCGCGACCCAGGCCAAAGCGGATGGGTTCACGGTTCTAGCGCCAGCCGAGGCGGCGAAGAAAGCCGACTGGATCCAGATCCTCACTCCCGACGAAACCCAATCCGATTTCTACGAGAATGATATTAAGCCCGGTCTGACCAAGGGAAAGGTGCTCGGTTTCTCGCACGGGTTCAGCATTCACTTTAAGGCGATCGTTCCACCTCCTGACGTTGATGTCGTTATGATCGCTCCGAAGAGTCCCGGACACCTGGTGCGCCGCGTTTACACCGAAGGCCGCGGCGTTCCAGCACTCATCGCCATCCATCAGGACGCAAGCGGCAAAGCGCATGAACTCGGACTCTCCTATGCCTACGGCATCGGCTCAACCCGCGCTGGAGTTCTCGAGACCACGTTTAAAGAAGAAACCGAAAGTGATCTTTTCGGCGAGCAGGCTGTTCTCTGTGGCGGCCTGACCTCGCTCATGAAAAAGGGCTTCGAGACGTTGGTCGAAGCTGGCTATCAACCCGAGATCGCCTATTTCGAGTGCATCCACGAAGTGAAACTGATCGTGGACCTCATCTACGAAGGCGGCCTGGCCCGCATGCGCTATTCCATCTCCAACACTGCCGAATACGGGGACCTCACCCGCGGCCCTCGCGTCGTCCCCGATGAAGCTCGCGCGACCATGAAGAAGATTCTTGCAGAGATCCAGAGCGGCGAGTTTGCCCGCGAGTGGATCAACGAAAACAAGACTGGCTGCAAGAAGTTCAACGCCCTTCGCGAATCCGAAAAGCAATTACAGGTGGAGGAAGTTGGGGCGGACCTCCGCGGCATGATGTCGTGGATCAAGAAAGACCAGAGCGACGCTTCTAAGAAACAGGTGGTCAATGCTTAAGGGTGCAGAAATTTTCCTGAAGTGCTTGCAGGCAGAGGGCGTCGAACTCATGTTCGGCTACCCCGGCGGCGCCATCATGCCGTTATACGATGCTCTCGATGGCAGCGGCATTCGTCACGTGCTCACTCGTCACGAGCAGGGTGCGGTGTTTGCCGCAGAGGGCCACGCCCGGGCCACCGGACAAGTCGGAGTGGCGATTGCCACCAGCGGCCCCGGCGCGACCAACCTGGTCACAGGCATCGCCGATGCCAAGATGGACTCGGTCCCGCTTGTCTGCATCACGGGACAAGTGCGCAGCGCTTTGATTGGCTCCGATGCATTTCAGGAAACCGACGTATTTGGCCTCACGCTCTCGCTAACCAAGTGGAGCCGCCTGATTCGTTCGATCGATGAGATTCCCGAGGTTATTGCAGAAGGTTTTTACTGGGCGCGTGAAGGACGCCCCGGCCCAGTGGTCATCGATATTCCCACTGATTTTTTGAAGGCCAAGGCTGAGTTCCGCGGACCGGCAAAGTTTTCGCCGAAGCCGCGCCCCTCAGATGCGCAAGCCGACGCCGCATTCCCAGAGCAGGTGATCTCGCTGTTAGAAAAAGCCCAGAAGCCTGTTGCCTTGATCGGCGCGGGTGCAAAGCTTTCCGGCGCCATTCCGGAGCTTCGCCAACTGTTGGACCAGCTGAACATTCCAGCCTTCGCGACCGTTCATGGACTCGGCGCCGTCGTGCCGAGCGCTCCGTACTATCTGGGCATGGTCGGGATGCACGGCACCCGCGCCGCTAACATGGCGCTGCACGAGAACGACCTGCTGCTGATTTTCGGCGCACGTCTGGACGATCGCGTCACCGGCGATCCCACCCGTTTCGCTCCTAACTCCAAGATCGTGCACTTCGAGATCGACCCCGCCCAGTTAAACCGCGTCCGCGACTGCGAATTGGCCGTGCTCGGAGATCTCTCGACCACCATCCCCGCGTTCTCGCGCAAGCTGAAGACTGCGAAGCTGCCCGACTGGAAACAATGGCGCGACCTTGCTTGCGGTGAAGACCGCGCCGAACTTGATCCCCGCGGTCTTGCCCAGCCGACCATCCGCTTCCTCGACGAACTCTTCGGCCGTCTGCCCCAAGACAGCATTGTCATCGCCGACGTGGGCCAGCATCAGATGTGGGCAGCGCAGCGCTATCGTTCCGATTCGCCTCGCGGCTTCATCACCTCCGGCGGACTGGGCTCGATGGGCTTTGCCCTTCCCGCTGCAGTGGGCGCTCAGCTCTCTCGCCCCGGCGCTCTGGTCGTGTGCGTGTCTGGTGACGGCGGCTTCCAAATGAACATCCAGGAGCTTGCCACCGTTCGCCGCCTGAACCTGCCTATCAAGATGGTCATCGTGGACAACAAGTACCTCGGAATGGTGCGGCAATGGCAGCAGCTGTTCTATCAGCGCAATTATGCCGAAACCGACCTCAGCGACAATCCGGATTTCGTCGAAATTGGCAAGGCCTACCGGATCAACTCCGAGCGCATGTACGAAGAAGCCATGCAGGAATTTCCGGTCAGCAAGGATACCGGGGATCTTTTGGAGCGCTTCCTGAACTCGTCAGAGCCAGAATTGCTCGCATTTGATTGCGCTCCGGAAGCGAACGTTTATCCGATGGTGCCGGCAGGAGCGGCCCTATCAGAAATGCTGTTCGAAGAAGAATAGTTTTGCACTTGAAAGAGCCGGCGGGGGCTGCTCGCCCTCGACGGAAAAGCTGGTTCGCCTGACCTTCACGGGTTTCAAGGGTGAGAACGAACCGAGTAGGAGAGAACTAACATGCACGCATTTCACATCCATTACCGCAATACGCAAGGCACGCTCATGCGCATCCTGACCGCCGTTTCCCGCCGCGGGCTCGAAATGCACTACGTCCGTGCCGCCGTTGCGGGCAATCTGTTCCGCGCGGATCTTCTGCTCGAAGTCACGCCCAAGCAGATCGGCCAGCTCTGTCGCGACTGGTATGCAATCGTGGATGTCACCGAGGTGAAGTACGGCGCGCCCTCGTCCGAACTGCTCGAAGCCTTCGCCTTCTCCGGCCCACACCCGCCGGTCTCTGCAAGCGCGAGCGGCCAAACCGCAACCGCTGCAAGGGCTTGAGGCTTCCTGCCCCTGCACGGCTTTCGAGGATGGGAAAATCAGATCGCATCCCGCACCCGTCCGCCCTCTAAAGGGACGATAGCGCTGACGATGCGTTTCGCGTCCACCTCAGCTGAATAAGAAATCTCAGACCGTGGATGCGCAGTGCTGGTCGAACACTCTCTTCAGCTCTCCGGCGATATCGGTCGAATCCCGGTGTTCAATATCGCTCCGTTCAAGCATGTGGACCAGTTGCCCGTCGCGGATGATCGCGATGGATGGCGACGACGGCCGCTTTCCGGTGAAATATGTCCGTGCCCGCTCAGTCGCTTCGGGGTCCTGCCCTGCAAATACTGTAAACAGCCGCTGGGGCTTGGCGGCATGCTGCAAAGCCATGCGAACCGCCGGCCGCATACGTCCAGCGGCACAGCCACAAATGGAATTAACCACCACCATCGCGGTGCCTTGCCGTGACGCCAGCTCGCGATCTACATCTGCTGCGGTTTTCAGCTCCCGGATTCCCAGTCGGGTCAGTTCCTCCCGCATAGGAATCACCATGATCTCCGGATACATAAGCCCCCTCTTGAACTTAGAGTACTTCCCCTGAATTCTCTGAATCTTAACGTGGAACAGCCCTCCTCGTCATCAACAACAAATCGTTATTTCACAGTATATTGAAGGCGGTCATTGCCTCACTGGCACCCGGGGCACTGGAAAATGCCAGCGCGTTAGCTCAGGTAAGAAGAACTAGCAAGCCAGTCGGCTTTAGCGGACACTACAAGTTTCATGACCACCCTAAATCTCGGAATCCTTGAAAACGTCCCCCTCGCCCCGCTCACCACCCTAGGCGTAGGCGGACAGGCTCGCTTCCTGATCAACGCCCAGAGCATTGAGGAAGTGGAACAAGCCCTCAGGTTCGCAAAAGAAAGCGAGCTCCAGGTTTTTGTTCTGGGGGGCGGCAGCAACGTAGTCATTTCTGATCGGGGTTTCAACGGCTTAGTCCTTCGAATCGCCATTGATGGAATCAAGGAACGACCGCCCAAGGCCGGAGAAGAGGATGCAAGCCGAGGGGCCAGAACCGAGGCGGCTTCTGAACAAGTTGCGCTCGATGTCGGGGCCGGAGTCGACTGGGACAAGTTTGTCGCTCTGTGCGTGAGCAAGAACTACGGAGGTGTCGAATGCCTCAGCGGCGTTCCCGGTAGCGTCGGAGGCACTCCGGTGCAGAATGTGGGCGCCTACGGACAGGAGGTTTCTGAAACCATTGTCTCGGTTCTTGCCTACGACCTTCACGAACACCGCGTCCGCGAATTGCGGCACCAAGACTGCGGCTTCTCCTATCGCTCGAGCATTTTCAACTCAACCGAGCGCGGACGCTACGTCATCCTTTTCGTCAGGTACGCGTTGCAGCCCGGAGCACGCCCGGCTCTCGGCTATGCCGATCTTGAAGGACTTTTCGCATCGAAGCCCGAACCAACACTCGCCGAAGTCCGCGAAGCGGTCCTCACTATTCGTGCCCGCAAAGGCATGGTCATCCATCCCAACGATCCTGACAGCCGCAGCGCCGGATCCTTCTTCAAGAATCCCATCCTCTCGGCTGAGCAGTTCGCAGAATTGGAACAAAAAACCGCTGCTCGCGGGCTCAAAGTCCCTCGCTATCCCGCCTTGTCACGGCAAAGCAAGATTTCCGCAGCCTGGCTCGTCGAAAACTCCGGATTCTACAAAGGCTATTTCCAAGGCGCGGTCGGTATCTCGAGCAAGCATGCCCTCGCCATTGTCAACCGGGGGGGAGCGAAGGCCGCTGAAATCCTTGCCTTGCGCGATGAAATTCTATCCAAGGTCGAACAGACCTTCGGCGTGCGGCTTGAGCCGGAGCCAGTATTCGTTGGATTCTAGCTGCGGGTCACAGGCACAGAAGTTCACCTCGCGGGCGACTCTGCGAGCCCTCTCACGTGCTTTTTCAGAAACGCCCGAATCGCAGCCCAAGCCTGCTGATTTTGCTCGTAGGTGAATCCGCCGTGTCCGGCGCCCGTTATCGTGACCAGCTGATTTGGCACTTCTGCCGCTTCCAGCGCCTTGTGCAGGCGCACCGATTGCTGGTAGGGGACGAGCGCGTCTTTGTCGCCATGAATCGTAATGATTGGCGGATTATTCCGGTTTACGTAATTGATCGGGGAAACACGCTTTGCAATCTCATCCGCATTCCTCTGGTCTCCCAACCAGAGGACGGCATACCCCTTGGCGTTCGCACCATGCAATTCATCTAGGACGTCAGCGATGCCAAACCAGTTCACGATGGCCGCCACTTTCGGATCTTGATTTGTTCCCGGGTTCTTGCTCCAGTAGTCCTCATCCTCGGTCGAGCACTCCTTGTCGAACCCATCTTGGGGCGTAAGCATGCCGGTTGTGAGCACAAGGTGCCCTCCCGCAGATCCGCCTTGGAGCACCACGCGAGTTGGATCGAAGTTGTATTTCTTCGCGTTCGCAAACACCCAGTGCAGCGCGCACCGGCAATCTTCCACCGCGGCGGGGGCGAGCGACGAATTCGCCAAACGATACTCGACATTCACCGCCGCAAAGCCCATCTGCAGATAGGGCATCATCTCGAGCACTCGCTCTTCTTTGCTGCCTGCAATCCATCCGCCCCCGTGGATGACCACCACCACCGGCGTCGGCGGAGCCGGCCGTGCACCGTCAGCAGGGGTATACACATCGAGCTTCGCGGCAAAGTTGTTCGCCGTGTGATACACGATGTTGGGATGGGCTTCGTAGCGCATCATCTCCGCTGCAAACGTCGCGGCATCACTGTTATTGCCGCTTTGCCCGAAACACACCGCTACTGAGGACAACATGCATGCCAGCAGAATTTTTCTCACGATAGCCCCCTAGACTTGCTTTGAATTCCGCAGACCTCCGCGGGAAACCTGTGATGATACTCCCGATCAGTCGGCGCCTGCATTTTCGTCGTCGAGGCAGATCCCGCTTGGGGCCGCTTCGAACCGGGTAGATAGGCGGGCTGGGGTCGCCAGAGCGCGCAAAGCGGATCGTCGTTTATGGGCACGGCTTGAGAATGAGGATGGCAGGAAGAAAGGATCTGCTCACTACACGTTCTTGAACAGCTCTTCCCTAGGATCTTCGGGATTGAGTTTTGCCAGCTCGCGCAGCAGTTCTTTCGTTTTCTCGTCGCGCGGCATGGGGACGGTGATTTTCACCTCCACGATCTCATCTCCCCGGACGCCTTCCTTGGTTGCAGAGGGCACACCCTTTTCGCGCAAACGCAGCTTCTGCCCGCACTGAGTGCCGGGAGGGATTTTCAGCTGCGCTCGTCCATCGATGGTGGGGACCTCAACTCGAGCCCCCAGTGCCGCCTCGCTGGCAGTCACCGGAACCGTGAGATGAATGTCGTCCCCTTCGCGGCGAAACACCGGATGGCTTCCGGTGCGGATGATCACGTAGAGATCGCCGGGCTGGCCGCCGCCATTGCCGGCATTTCCCTTCCCCGGAATACGGATGCGCTGGCCATCGCGGGTTCCGGTCTTGATGCGAACTTCGAGCGGCTCGCTGCGGCTGACCACCCCTTCCCCGTGGCACACCGGGCAAGGGGAAACATTCTTGCCCGTCCCTCCACAGCGCGGGCAAGTCACGTTGAACTTCATGCGACCACTGGTCTGCTCGATCGTTCCTTTGCCTTGACACTGCGGGCAGACGCCCGGCTGCTCAATGTGTCCGCTGCCGCGGCAATTGCCGCAAATATCCTGGCGGGTGATGTTCAGCCGCATCACGCCTCCGCGGATTGCCGTCCAGAACGGCACGTTCACCTGATATTCGAGATCGCTACCCGGTTCAGAGCCTTGCTGCGCCGCAGCTCCTCCGCGACCTCCCCCAAAAATGCTTGAGAAGATGTCGCGGAATCCACCGCCGCCCGTGCTTGCACGCCCCCCGCGCGCGCCTTCGTACATATCTCCGAAATCGAAGCCGCTGAAGTCGAAGCCTCCCGCACCCGCCCCTCCTCCCGGCTGTCCACCCGGGAACCCACCGAAGCCACCAGCGCCGGTCGGGCCGCCACGGGCATAAGCCTCGGCGGCGGCTGGATCGATGTTGTCGGAATAGAAGCCTAGCTGGTCGTAAATCTTCCGCTTCTTGGGATCGCTGAGAACATCGTTGGCTTCGGAAATAGCCTTAAACTTTTCTTCTGCAGCTTTGTCTCCGGGATTGACGTCGGGATGATATTTTCGCGCTAGCTTGCGAAAGGCTTTGCGGATGTCGTCCGCCGAAGCAGCCTTCTTGACGCCTAGGGTTTCGTAATAGTCTTTCTTGCCAGTGGCCGGCATAAGCTAACAATCAGCAATCCTCATTCAGCGCTCAGTGAAACATCTCCCCCGACGACGATGTGGACAACCTAGCAGGTCTCGGATTCTCCCTGGTAAAACTCCGCGCCCTGGGGTCTGCAAGGCACTTCCTCTTCAACCTCAAGATGCCAGATGCGTCTCGCCTTCCAAAATCACTGGCGTTCCCCACTTCTCTAAATCGACATACACCGGGATGCGGTGCACCCCTTGTGGGGTCGGGGAAAAGACATACCAACGCTTCTCCTGCTCCACAAATGCTAAGAAATACTCTTGATCTTTGATTCGAAACTGCACTTTAATTCCCCTTTGTCTGATCCCCAAAATTCAAAACCACAGATTCACGCGGATTTCACGGATGTTCCACCCGTGTTTATCCGCGTAAATCCATGGCCGAGGAGTTCCCTTACTAGCCGGTCATCGCTAGAAGCTCATTTCTTGTCCACGTCCACGTACTCGGCGTCGATTACGCCTTCATCCTTCTTGGCCTCGCCGTTGCCCCCGGGTTCGGGCCCACCCACGCTGCCGCTCGGCCCAGCTCCCCCGCCTGGTGGCGGTGTCTGCGCCTGCGCCGACTTGTACATCTGCTCGGCCAGCTTGTGGGAAGCCTGCGTCAAGGTCTCGCGGGCCCGGTCCATCTGCGCCTTCTCGTTTGATTCCAGCGCTTTCTTCGCATCGGCCAGCGCATTCTCGATCTCGCCGCGATCGGAGCCGGAGATCTTGTCCCCCTGTTCCTTCAACATCTTCTCGATCTGATACACCATGGAGTCGAGCTGGTTTTTCGCTTCGATCGTATCGCGCGCTGCTTTATCTTCGGCGGAGTGCGATTCGGCATCCTTCGCCATGCGCTCGACCTCTTCCTTCGACAAACCAGAAGAAGACGTAATCGTGATCTTCTGGTCCTTGCCCGTGGCATTGTCCTTTGCCGTCACATTGAGAATTCCGTTCGCGTCGATGTCGAAGGTAACCTCAATCTGGGGCACGCCACGGGGTGCTGGAGGAATTCCCGTCAGATGGAATTTACCCAGCGTACGGTTCTGCGCAGCCATGGGACGTTCACCCTGCAGCACGTGGACCTCAACCGAGGTCTGGCTGTCGGCGGCCGTCGAAAACGTTTCCGTCTTTTTGGTCGGAATGGTGGTGTTGCGCGGAATCATCGGTGTCGCCACGCCGCCGAGGGTTTCAATCGAGAGCGTCAGCGGAGTCACGTCCAACAAAAGCAGGTCTTTCACCTCGCCCTTGAGCACGCCGCCCTGAATTCCGGCGCCGACCGCGACCACTTCGTCCGGATTCACCCCCTTATGGCCTTCTTTTCCAAACAGTTCTTTCACCAGCCCCTGAATGCGAGGCATGCGTGTCTGCCCGCCGACCAATACGACTTCATTGATCTTGCTTGCATCAACGCCCGCGTCCTTCATGCACTGTTTGCAGGGACCCACCGAACGCTGAATGATGTCCTCGACCATGCCCTCAAGCTTCGCCCGGGTCAGCTTCTTCACCAGGTGCTTCGGGCCGCTTGCATCCGCCGTGATGAATGGCAGATTAATCTCGGTCTCCATCGTGGTAGAAAGCTCGATCTTGGCGCGCTCAGCCGCATCGCGTAGACGTTGCAACGCCATCTCGTTGCCTTTGCCGCGCAGGTCGAGCCCTTCGTCTTTTTTGAACTCATCGATGAGCCAGTCGACCAGCCGCTGATCGATATTGTCGCCGCCGAGGTGGGTGTCTCCGTTGGTTGCCTTGACCTCGATCACGCCTTCGCCGACTTCCAGGATCGAAATATCGAACGTGCCACCGCCGAAGTCATAGACGGCGATGGTCTCGTCTTTACCTTTATCAAGCCCATAGGCAAGCGCGGCCGCCGTTGGCTCGTTGATGATTCGCTTTACATCGAGCCCGGCAATCCTTCCGGCATCTTTTGTGGCCTGGCGCTGCGCATCGTTGAAGTACGCAGGCACCGTGATCACCGCCTCCGTCACTTTATCGCCGAGGTAGTCCTCAGCCGCCTTCTTCAGCTTTTGCAGGATCATCGCCGAAATTTCCGGCGGGGTGTATTCCTTACCCTGCGCCACCACGGCCACATGATCGCCCTGGCGGACGACCTTGTATGGGACCATCTTCATTTCTTCGGTGACTTCGTCATAGCGACGTCCCATGAAGCGCTTGATCGAATAAACAGTGTTTTCGGGATTCGTAATGGCTTGACGCTTGGCCACCTGTCCTACCAACCGCTCGCCGGTTTTGGTGAAGGCGACGATCGACGGCGTGGTGCGGCCGCCTTCTTCATTGGCAATGACCTTGGGTTCGCCGCCTTCCATGACGGCCACGCAAGAGTTGGTCGTCCCCAGGTCGATTCCGATAATCTTGGCCATAATGCTCTCCTTGGTAAACGCTTGAAACCCTGGCATGGGCCCATCAGGCGCCAAAATTTTGGTTTTGGCCACTGATCCCTGTCTACCGGGTGTTATAAGTGCTTTATATTCAACTACTCACAATTTGCGCTCTGGATTATTATGCGAGTTGAGTGTTCTACTGTCAAGTTTTAGATGCTCAATCCGAGGGATAGGATGCGGCTCGTTTCTATCGAGAATTGATGGTTCATAAGCCAACTTCTTCTGCCAGCGCATCCTCGGTCCACCCGAACTGTGGGTCCCAGCGTCCGGGATTCTGGGCCTTCCGCAATGTCCTCAGGCATCGAGCCACTTTCTCAGAAGTCCGTGGCACTCAGTTAGAATCGCGCCCCATGCTCCTGCTTGGCCATCGCGGCTCACGGTCGTCCGGCTCGGCTCGAGAGAACACGTTTCCTGCCTTTGATCTTGCACTCGAGCATGGATGCGGTGGCTTTGAGTTTGACGTGCGCTTGACCGGCGATGAGGTTGCCGTTGTCTGCCGCGACGCCAAAGTCGGGCGGCTCTCGGTGGGCAGAACAGCTGCGTCCCGCCTTCAGGAGCTGCCCACCCTCGAGGCTGTACTCGAGCGATACCTCACGGGTGGGTTTCTCGATATTGAGCTGAAGATGCCGGGCGTGGAATTGCAGCTCCATCGATTGCTTTCTCGGCATTTTTCAAAGGAAAACTAAAGGGCTGGTCATCTCGTCTTTTCTGCCGAGCATACTGCTTGAATTTGCTCGTCTCGACTCCTCGGTTCCGCTAGCACTCATTTGTGAGAGTGCGCCTCAGCTTCGACCCTGGCGGGGACTGCCGATCCAGTGCGTCGTGGCGCATCAGAGACTCGCGACCCGCAAATTGTTACAGGAAGTGCACGAGGCCGGAACGCATTTATATGTCTGGACGGTAAACCGCAGGTCTCAAATGCTTCGTCTGGCCGAGTGGGGAGTGGATGGAATCATCTCCGATCGCACAGGCCTGCTCGCTCGAACCCTAAGGCCCTGCCCTTGGCACGAGAAATCTGTCCCCGAGTAAACCTTCACGGCGACCAGGCCAAGTCGGTAATTCCACGTCCCCGTCCAGCCGTCCCTGAACCCCGGTCACTTGCCCGGAATGGCTGAACGAGATGGAATTACCCTCGAGGATCTTATGGCACGGACGTTCGGCTTGTTCGTCACCCTAATCGCGATCGCCATCGGCATCTATGTTTACGCGAAGCAGTCGCAGACGATTGCCGGATCGGTTCCCGGAGGCACGCTCAAGTCGGCGCCCGAGATCACGGGGGTTAAAGGCGACTTGCTATCCATTGCCAATGCGGAACGCAGTTACGTAGCCTCCGAGGGGAAGTACGCCTCCTCCCTCGATGAATTGGTCAACGCTCATTATCTTACGATCCGCGGCTCGCGGCCTCCTTATTCTTACAGCGTTGAAGCCAGTTCCTCGGGATTTCGCGTCATCGCCACGCGATCCGGGGAAGGCGGCGGCCCGTCGGAAATCTCGATTGACGAGACCATGCAGATCCAGACTTCCGACTAGCCTTCTCCCGCCATCGGAACCCGTCCTTAGAAGAACGACGATTCCCGCACCAGGCCGCACTGACCGCGCCGTTTGGCGCCTGGATGGAACTTCGGTGATTGCTATTGATCATGCCGGTGGCTCTAGCGTCGTCTGACTGATCAAGTTTAGCGTTCGGATAGCATCCTCGACCCGCTGTCGTTCGCGATCGTTGCGAAGAGGCGTCTGGTGCAATGACTGCCATCGCCTGCGGAGCTCCTGTTGGGCGGTGTTGACTCGGTCTGCAATCTTGCTAGGATCGGCCTCGAAAACCGCTGCTGCATACAACTCTTCCCATGGTTGAGGCTCATTCTTCTCCATACCAATACCTTCCTGTTTTGGAATGGCCCCGATCCCCTGTTTCGTGGCTCTCTTGGTAAGACGCGCTTTGCTCAACGGCCTGAGCGTAAAAAATGGTAAAGACTCGTCTTCGTTTTGCCGACAAAAGAAGGGATCTCTACTCTTACAAGCTCACGAGAGGCTGACTTTCGATGCCGTCCGCGAGCACGCAGAGATCGGCCTCGCGTCCCGCAGCAGCGCTCGGCTTGGGGCATCGCCCACAAGGTTCCCGAGCCCGACGGGTTTCGCCTTGACAGGCGCCCGCTTGTGAATTTTCTGGGAACCTTTCTCACCTTTCCGGCGTACCTACGTCTATCAATCGGCACCCGTCTGCCCTGCAGGAGGAGCGAATGAAGAAGATTGGAATGTTTATTCTGGCAGTCGTCCTGGCCCACTCGGTTGCTGCTCGCGCCGAGCAATGGTCAAAGACTTACAACCTCTCGGGCACCCCTGACTTGCGCGTCGAGACCTCCGACGCCAATATCCATGTCGACACCTGGGACCAGAAAAACATCGAGGCTACTATCGTCAGCTCGCACTACAAGTTCGGTCCCGGCGGGCTTAACGTCGAGGAGCGACAGTCTGGAGACACCGTCGAAATCAATTTGCACTTCCCTCACAACGGGGTGAACTTCAACTTTACGAGCCATCGAGTGGATATCAACATCCATATGCCCCGCCAGGGTCGCGTTAAGCTCCACACCGGCGATGGCCGAATCGAGCTGGCTGATTTCAAGGGGGACATGGACCTGAGTAGCGGCGATGGAGGCGAAGAGATCCACCGAGTTGACGGCAATCTTCGCGCGGGCACGGGCGATGGCCATATCAACGTCGACGGTCGCTTCGATGCGCTCAACCTGAAGAGCGGTGATGGCCACATTGAAGCTCGTGCTGCCGGGGGATCGACCCTCGCCGAAGAATGGATGCTACACACCGGCGATGGCAGCGTCAGCCTTGAACTTCCAGAGAATCTCTCTGCGGATTTGTACCTGCACACCGGCGATGGACACATTGACGTGAACCTACCGATGACTACCGAAGGAAGAATCAAAACGAGTGAAGTTCGCGGCAAGCTCAATGGCGGCGGGAAATTGATCACTGTCCATACCGGCGACGGCTCAATTCAAGTGGGCAAGGGATAATTTCCCTCCCTGAGCAGGCATGTCTGGCATTCTCGCCCGTCGTCGCGTTCGACGGAACTTCCCGACACCTTCTGTCAGAACTGGCCTGAGGGAGCCAATCGATCGCGCAAGCTATCGCTGGCCTTTTTGGGGCACTTCCGCTGCGCAGGTGCACCTCGGCGCATCCCCACATCTGCTGAATTCATCCCCAGGCTCCTTCCTTTCTTACCCTTTCATGAACTCTTCCCCTTCACCGCACGTAGTCCATCCATTGCTCCCGGAGGATCCCGATGGGCCGAATTCACAGTTCCCGCAGCATAATCGTTGCCTTTGTTCTTGTGCCGTCGTTCGCATTCGCTGGCACCCCGGCTTCATTGGGCCAACTCGTCGACCTCGGCGGACACAAGCTCCACGTCAATTGCACGGGCAAGGGCAGCCCGACCGTCATCGTTGAGAACGGCCTTGGCGACTACTCTTTTGATTGGATTCTGGTTCAGGAGAAGGTCGAGTCCTTCACCCGTATCTGCACATACGACCGCGCCGGATACGGTTGGAGCGACACCGGTCCCAAGCCGCGTACATTCGCGCAACTCAATCTCGAACTCCACGACGCACTCCCAAAACTCCGCGAACATGGCCCTTTCCTGCTTGTGGGACACTCCTACGGAGGTCCGGTGGCGCGTAACTTCGCTCTTACGTATCCCCATGAGGTAGCTGGCATGGTTTTTGTCGATGCCGCCCACGAGGGTTTGCGGGTGCCGATTGGACCGAAGAAAACTCTGCGGCTTGGAGAAGAGGCAAAAGGCATGCCAATTCCCAAGCCCCGCGAAGCTCTCCGTCCGACAGACAAGCCCACGATTCATGCCGAAGACTTGCCGCCAGAACTGAAGAATCTCGATCCGATGTTCAGGGTCTTGCCAGAACTTGAACGGCAGATGCAACTCTGGGCCCAACAACAGCCAGGCGTTTACGACGCCCAGCAGAGCGAAACCCAATGGTCCGGCGAATACTTCGCAAAATGGCTGGCTAAGCCGCAAGCAGGGACCTTGGGCAACATTCCCGTTGTCGTTCTGTCACGAGACCAAGGCGGTTACACGGACGCCGACCTGGACGTTCCCGCGGCGCAATATGAGCAGGAGCGAGAACAGGGCCAGCGCCAGCTTACCCAGCTCTCGAGGAATAGCCGGCAGGTGATCGTTCCCTCCGGACACAACATGAATCTGGAAGTCCCGCAAGAGGTTACAAGTGCCATCCGCCGGGTCGTCGATGCCGTTCGAAACCACAAAAAGTTATGACGTGCTATTGCGTTTCGCGATATCGGAAGCATGTAACGAGATGGTCGTTCACCATTCCGACCGCCTGCATAAAGGCGTAGCAAATGGTCGATCCTACGAAAGTCAGCCCTCGCTTCCGCAGGGCTTTACTCATGGCATCGGACTCTGGGGTTCTTGCCGGCACTTCGAATAGCTCGCGGCGGGCATTTACTTGCGGCTTGCCTCCTACAAATTGCCACACATAGCGATCAAACGATCCGAACTCCTTTTGCAGCTCGAGAACCGCCCGTGCATTCTTCACGACGGAAGCAACCTTCAGTCGATTGCGCACAATGCCATCGTTCCGCATGAGCGAATCGAGCTTGCGTTTGGAGTAACGCGCGATCTTTTGCGGATCGAATCCATCGAGCGCAGAGCGATAGTTCTCGCGTTTCCGCAGAATCGTATCCCAGCTCAGACCGGCTTGCGCCCCCTCAAGCACCAGGAACTCGAAAAGCACATGGTCATCATGTTGCGGAACACCCCACTCGCGATCGTGATATTCGATCGCCAGCGCATTCCGCGCCCACGAACACCGCACTGGATTTCTCGCAAGTGAAATTTTCACTTCGGTATTTTAGCTAAGCACCTAAGAGCGGGTCGCCTCTCTCGGGAATCGGATGCCGGGGCTTTTCCCGGTGCAGTCTCGGTAAGGATTACGATCGCGGGTAGCGCGTCCGCATAAAATCGAAAAGGGGCGGCTTTTACGCCACCCCTTTCCAATGAAAACTGGCCACCGGCCCTAGGTCCCTTCGCTCCACCCGGCCAGATACTCTTCCTGCTCGGGAGTGAGTTTATCGATCTTAATTCCCATCGACTCGAGCTTGAGGCGGGCCACGCGCTTGTCGAGGTCATCTGGAACCTTGTAAACCTTCTTTTCCAGGTCCTTGTAGTTCTTCACCATGAATTCGGCGGAGAGCGCCTGATCGGCGAAGCTCATGTCCATGACTGACGGCGGATGTCCTTCGGCGGCGGCCAGATTGATCAGCCGGCCTTCGCCCAACAGGTTAATCTTGCGGCCATCCTTCAGTGAGTACTCATCGACGAAGTTGCGTGTTGTGCGCTTCGACGAGGACATCTTCTCGAGCGCCGGAATGTCGATTTCCACGTTGAAATGGCCGGAGTTGGAAATAATCGCACCGTCCTTCATTACGTCGAAGTGGTCTTTGCTGAGAACATTCTTGTTGCCAGTGACGGTGCAGAAGACGTCGCCAAGTTTGGCGGCGTCGATCATTGCCATCACGCGGAAGCCGTCCATCGTGGCTTCGAGCGCCTTGGTCGGATCGACTTCAGTGACGATGACTTCGGCACCAGCGCCGCGCGCGCGCGAGGCCAACCCGCGTCCGCACCAGCCATAGCCAGCAACCACGAACTTCGATCCCGCAAGCAGGAAATTGGTCGCTCGGATGATGCCGTCGATGGTGGACTGTCCGGTACCGTAGCGATTATCGAAAAGGTGCTTGGTGTCGGCGTCGTTGACGGCAATGATGGGATACCGCAACACGCCTTCGTTCGCCATGGCCCGCAGGCGGATCACACCAGTCGTGGTCTCTTCGGTGCCTCCGATCACGTCCACAAGAGCGTCGGTGCGCTTGGTGTGCAGAACGCTGACAAGGTCGGCACCATCATCCATGGTGATCTGCGGCTTGTGATCGAGCGCCGCCAGGATGTGGTTGTAGTAGGTATCGTTGTCCTCGCCTTTGATGGCGAAAACGGCGATGCCGTGATCGCGCACCAGCGACGCAGCGACGTCGTCCTGCGTAGAGAGTGGGTTTGACGCGCACAGCACAACGTCGGCGCCGCCGTCCCGCAAGCAGATGGCCAGGTTCGCGGTCTCGGCGGTCACATGCAGGCAGGCGGAGATTCGCACGCCTTTCAGCGGCTGGTTCTTGATGAACTCTTTGCGAATAATCTGCAGAACCTTCATCGATTGATTGGCCCACTCGATTCTCTTCTTGCCTAAGTCGGCGGAGTCAATGCTCTTGATGTCAGACTGCAACGTCGTGGCGCTTACTGTAGACATATATCTCCTGGTTGTTAGTGGCTACTTGCTAATGATCCGTTTGCTAAAATCTGGTCCGAGTAGATGGCTGTTTCCGAACTTTGTCTTCCGTTCCTCGTGGAATTTTACTTCTTTGCTCCCACCAGTGCCGGCTCACGCAGACCTGCTTCGCTCGCCAACTGCGCGGCCTTGTCAGTCGCTTCCCAAGTAAAATCTGCGTCGTTTCGTCCGAAGTGTCCGTACGCGGCCGTCTTGCGGTAAATGGGGCGGCGCAGCTTCAGGGATTCGATAATGCCTTTGGGGGTCAGTTTGAAGTTCGCGCGAACCAGATCTGCGATCTTCTCGGAATCGACCTTGCCTGTACCGAAGGTGTCGATGAGTACGCTGACCGGCTCAGGCACGCCGATGGCATAGGCAAGCTGCACTTCGCAACGGTCCGCCAGGCCAGAGGCCACGACGTTTTTTGCGATGTAACGCGCCATGTACGCCGCCGAGCGATCCACCTTGGTCGGATCCTTTCCACTAAACGCGCCTCCACCGTGACGTCCCATGCCCCCGTAGGTGTCAACGATGATCTTGCGGCCGGTAAGGCCCGTATCCCCCATCGGTCCGCCAATCACAAAGCGTCCGGTGGGGTTAATGTGGTACTTCGTGTCTGCATCGAGCAGTTCCGCTGGGATGGTGGCTTGAATCACATGCCTCAGAATGTCCGCGCGAAGTTCTTCGCTGCTGATGGTCTCAGAGTGCTGGGTAGAAATAACCACCGCATCGACGCGGGCCGGTTTCCCCTTCGCGTCGTACTCAACCGTGACCTGCGACTTGCCATCGGGCCGCAGATACGGCAGCTTCCCCTGCTTTCTCACTTGTGACAGGCGCATCGTGAGCTTATGCGCCAGCGAAATCGGCATCGGCATCAGTTCGGGCGTCTCATTGCAGGCATACCCAAACATCATTCCTTGGTCGCCGGCGCCGCCGGTATCTACCCCCATCGCGATATCGCCGGACTGCTTGTTGATGCTCGAGATAACCGCGCAAGTGTTGGAGTCGAACCCGTAGAGTGCGTTGTCGTAGCCGATGGAGGCGATCACGCCTCGCACCAGGGCCTGTAGTTCCACGTACGCCTTGGTGGTGATTTCACCAGCCACCACCACCAAGCCGGTGGCGGTCAGGGTCTCGCAGGCAACGCGGCTTGAGGGATCCTCGGCAAGGCAGGCGTCAAGGACGGCATCGGAAATCTGGTCGGCGATTTTGTCGGGGTGACCCTCGGTTACGGACTCCGACGTAAAAAGATACCGATTCTTCGATGGCAATGTGCTCTCCTTCAAAGGCCCTGGGAAGGTTTTGCCTGGCAGGATAAACAGGAACCGTTTCGCACCACAAGGGCCATGAAATGAATATGTTGCGGTCTAAAAAAGGCTATCAAAGAAGGCCTTTCGAGGCAATAAAATTCAGGGTAACCGAGGGGTACTCGCACCGGAACTGAGGTTAGTTGCGGTGGACGGGGAAAGAACCAGGGTGAACGGGAGGAAACGGCCGTGCGACCTCATTCAGAATCGCCATACGACATGGGTTCGAGACCGCGTGCAAGTTGCGTTCTACCCATGCTTTTTCCACATCGCCGTTTCTTCCTTCGAAAATGGCTGGAAAAACGGTGAGTCCACTGCCTCTAAGAAATTGATTCCAGGAAGGTCCGGCCTTTCCCTGAGTCGCGCCTCAGGCGTTACTAAGGTTCATTGCTCGTGGTTCCGAGCGGTGCCTATAATCACTCAACTGGTTGCCAGTGAAGGACCCCTTGATGGCCCACGCTACAGGAGCGGAGACCGCCCGTAAAACGCAGGAGCTGCACATCTTTCACGACGTCGCGAAGGCGCTGACGTCGTCGCTAGACCTCGATTCCATCCTGCAGACAATCATGGAGAAGATGGCGGAATATTTCCGTCCGGACACCTGGTCTTTGCTCATGGTGGAAGAGGCGAAGATGGAGCTGTACTTCGCCATCGCCGTTGGCGCGGCGTCGGAGGCCCTCAAGAATGTTCGGCTTAAGGTGGGAGAAGGAATCGCCGGACATGTGGCCAAATACGGCGAGAAACTCGTGGTTCCGGATGTTCGCGCTGACAAGCGATTCACCAAGCGCATCGACGAAGTCACCCAACTCGAAACCCATTCCATTATCTGCGTTCCGCTCAAGTCGAAGTTGCGAGTGCTGGGCGTGATTCAGCTGGTGAACGTCGACATGGCACACTTCACGCATGAGGAAGAATTCTTCTTGCAAGCCTTGTGCGACTATGCCGCGATCGCGATTGAAAATGCGCGCTCGGTGGAGAAGATTCAGGAACTGACCATTACCGATGACTGTACGGGGCTGTTTAACGCGCGCCACCTTTATAAGACCCTGGAGACAGAGGTTTACCGCTCAGCTCGGTTTGGATATGAATTTTCTGTTCTGTTCATCGATCTCGATCACTTCAAGAGCGTGAACGATACCCATGGGCACCTTATCGGCAGCAAACTGTTGGCAGAGATCGGATATCTGATCAAAGCGCAGCTTCGATTGATCGATTTTGCGTTCCGCTACGGCGGGGACGAGTTTGTAGTTCTGCTCCCACAGACCGGAAAAGACCAGGCGCTGGTTGTCGCGCATCGACTGCGGGATAGCCTGCGCGCTAGCTGTTTCTGCAAAGAAGAAGGATTGAATCTCAATGTGCGGGCTTCGATGGGACTCGCTACGTATCCGCACGACGCGAAATCTCCTCATGACATCATTCGTCAAGCAGACGAGATGATGTACATGGTCAAGAACAGCACGCGCGACAATATCGGGATCGCGCAACGAGGAGTGGAGCAGTAGCCTCAGCCTCTCGGCTTCCCGTTCGGATTCTTGAGTTTGGGATTTGTTTGCCCTTCTCAGCATCTGCCCATGCTTGTGCGCTCAATCCTGATACATGAGATGGCGATCTAGTACATTTTGGGACGCAGACAAATCTCCCCTGATTCAATCCGCCCTATGAATGCTAGAATTTGAGAGCCAGTTCCTCAAGCGTCCCCGTCGTCTAGCCCGGCCTAGGACATCGCCCTTTCACGGCGGTAACACGGGTTCAAATCCCGTCGGGGACGCCAACAAAATAAATGATTTATTGGAATCGGACCTTTTCGCCGAGGGTTTGAAAGGGTTCGATAAGAAAAACTCACTCGCCGGACGCCTGCTTTTCCCCTGCCTTCTTGCTCGGCACGAGAATCATTTTGACAAGCTTTGTTTGCGCTGCGCGCTTCATCGGAGTGACGGCTTGTGTGTACGTGTCGGCGGTCACTTTGTAGTTCGAATGGCGTAACAACTCCTGAATCGTCTTGATGTCCTCGCCATTCGCTTTCATCAAGGTGCCGAACGTGTGTCGCAGTGTATGCCAGCCAACTTTGCCCGGAATCTCCGCTGCTTCCAGTGCCGGTTTCAAATGCACTCGAAACAACGACCCCGGCCAATACGGTTGTTTGCCTTTCCTGTGTGGACTGGCAAAAACCCAATCGGTAGGTTGCGGATAAGCGCACCGAAGCTTCCAGTTCAACAGGACCTCTGCCAACTCTGCATCCAGAGGAATCGGCTTCCGGGAAGCTTCTGTCTTGCAGCGGGTGATCTTCTGCTTGACCACCGAACGAGTGACGTTTACTTCTAAAGCCTCGAAGTCGACGTCTTCCCATTTGAGACCAAGCAACTCCCCTACCCTCAGACCGCTTGCAGCATCGAGCAATACAGCAGTCCTGCAAGGCTCTTCGAGATGAGAAAGAAAACGCTTGATCTGCTCGATCGTTAGGACGACAGGCGTCTTGCTGCGCTTGGCGCTTTGGCGCACATGGGTGATGGGATTGTGAGTAGCCCACTCCCAACGAATCGCATGGCTGTACAAGGCGCTCATGATGTTCCTGATCTTCGCCTTGCTGCCTGGTGCCAGGGCAAGCGATTTCAGCCACTGCTCGACTGGGACGGACTTCACGTCCCGCAGCCGATAACTTTTCCAGCGCGGCAGAATCCACTTCTTTAGATACCCCTCGTAGGTGTCCTGTGTGGCATACGACTTTCGGTCGGTGTCCTCGGCAACGTCCTCGGGAAGCTTCGACTTCTTGTAGAAGATGTCCGGCATTTCGTGTTGCCGATAATGCTGAACAAGCGTCTCGAAGCTGATTTCCTTGAGCTGCTGCCGCGGAGTCTGTTCGTTGATTGTTAAACGTAGAGCGTCTACCGCTTTCTCGGCATCGGATTCTGTCCTGAATTCATCCACCGAGCCAACAACAACCTTGCGGTATCTTTTCGATCCATCCGGCTGGATTTCGTACCATCTGAAGATCCAAACGTTCTGACCTGATTTACGCTTTACGCGCTGAAGACTTCCTTTTTGGTGTCGTGCTCGCCTGAACATTTCGCTCCTTTCCTTTAGGCGGCACGGATCGCAGACACAGCATAGCCCGAATCGCCTGTGGGAATCGAGAGAGATCAGCTGGCCATCTTCTGCTCAAGCCACTCGTTGATAACGGATGCACGGAAACGCCACAACCTCCCGACCTGGACACCAGTGATCTCACCATTGCGGGCCATTTTCTGCAGAGTCTTGGGATGTATTTTGAGGAGGGCAGCGGCCTCGTCACTATCGAGCAGTTGTTCAAAGGTCAATTCACGAACTTCAGCGCTGCGGGCTGGTTTGGACGAAAGATGCGTCATCGCGATCTCCAAGCGGTCATTTATGCAGCGAGAGGCTGCCAGAGCTGCATGAGGTTAATCCCGGAGTTTCGCGACAGTCCAATGCATTTTGCGTCACAGCTCATAACTTTTCGTTATATCTGAATATCTTCAGCATTTCCTGCAGGATCACATCTCTCCTCGACAGGAAACCCGCGCAAACACGCGCTTTCCAGTTATGCACTGAGGTTATGAGCTCGTGCAGAGAATGCATTGGACTCCGTCGAAAGTCGCTAGTACGTTCACCGAGAACAGTCACTCAGATTTTGAATGCGGAGGTTTTATGAAGCTGGGCCCGTCGTTGAAACTGCGGAGAATGGCTTATCTAGCGGATGTTCTCCTTGCACCGCTCGCTGTTGTGCTGATCGCATCACTGGCAGCTCATGCGCAAGGGACACCTCTGGACACCGGCTTTACAAATCTGCAAAACCTGTTCACCGGCACTGTCGCAAAGGTCGGCAGTCTAATCGCAATCGTTGTTGGTGGGTATCAGTTTGCGCACGGGGAGCCAGGCGCGAAACGCGCCCTGGCAGGCGTCGCTGCGGGCACCGGAATCGCCGTCCTCGCAGCTAATGTCTTGACCTGGCTTTGGGGATAAATCCCGCAACGCACCGTTCCGCAATTCACCCATTTCGGAATCGAGGGTCATCATGCAGGAACCGAACAATAGACGCCGGAACAGAGTCTTCAAGAGCCTACACAAACCGCTCACATATCTCGGGGTCGAGCGGACCCTCTTCTATTTCGTGTGTGTCGGGGCCGTTGCGGTTTTCAATCTGTTCGAAAGCTTGTTAGCTGGCGTGATTGTCTTCATTGGCGGATATGCGTTTGGTCGCTGGATAACGGAAGCCGATCCTGCAATGTTGAGAATTCTTGCGCGAAGCGAACAATTCCGTGCTCGCTATGACGCCGCCAAACAGGAAGTCGCTGCCGTGGAGGTGCGCTGATGTTGCGCCTGGATCGAGTCGTGAAACCGTGGAAGGAATCTGGAGCACTCAACGCCCATATCAACCTGTACGGCTTCTGGAATAATGAAGTTTTCATCACCAAAAGTGGCGATCTGGGGATTGTTCTGCGCGTCCATGGTGTCGATTACGAAAGCCTCGATCAGGCAGCCCAAGAATATGCGGTCAAGCGACTCGAAGCAGCTCTCAAAATATTCGGCCCTGGATTTCGCGTCTACCAATACCTCTTTAAGACAAACCGGCCAGAGATCCCATTCCAGAGCTATGACGATCCCATCGTCCAAGCCGCCGTCAATCAGAGAAAGCGCTTCTTCGACAGCAAACTTGAAAGTTTGTTTGAGGTCGAGATTTTCTACGCAATTGTCATTGAAGGGACACGGTCTAAAACTGGCGTAACAGCAGCCCTGAAACAGTTAGTGACCGATCCGATGGCCGGATTACGGGAACTGAAAGCGCAATTCTCAAACGACAAAATGAAGGTCCTGCTTCGTGAGCACATACAAGGGGACCTCCTGAAGCTCGAACAGCGCGTAAACAGCTTTATCCGGCAGCTCGCTGATTTTCTCGTACTAGATGCCTTGAAACGGGACGACTGCTTCCATTTCTTCCGCCGCCTTCTGAATTACGACTACTGGCGTATCGAAGGGCGACCAGTCTGCGGGCAGTTTCTGGATTACCAAGTTGTGAATTCCGATATCGAAGCCGAACGAGACCACCTTCGCGTCGGGGATCGCTTCGTCCGAGTGCTAACGATGAAAGAGGCGATCGGTGAAACCAAGCCTCTCGTGCTGAAGCAATTGCTTGAGATTCAAGCCAACTTCTGCATCGTCACCGAATGGGTGCCACTGGAGACCGCTGTAGCACGCAAAGAGATCACCAAGCGCAAGCGGCATTTCAACATCACCAAAACATCCTTCATTACGTCCATGCAACGCGATCCAGCCACTTACGATCCGCGTAACACGCTCATGGACGAGTCAAAGCAGGCGGACATCGAGAACCTCGGAGATTGCCTTCGGGCATTGGGCGATGGCCAAAGCATGGGCGAATTCTCTCTCACGGTCGTTTTGTATGGACACGATAAGAGATCACTCGATAGAGCCCTGCCCGAAGTAGTACGAGTGTTTACCAGTGCTGACGGCAATCTCTTCTCGGAAAGCTACAACCAGCTCAACGCCTATTTTGCGATTGTGCCGGGCAACTACCGGCACAATCTTCGCCGGCTGTTTCTGCTTAACACCAACTACGCCGATCTCTCGTTCCTTTTTACAATTCTGTCCGGAGAGAAACGGAACGATCACCTGGGCACCGAATATCTTGCGGTCCTTGAGACCGATCACGCGACGCCCTATTTCTTAAATCTCCACAATCGCGATGTCGCGCACACTCTGATTCTTGGCGCCACTGGGGCAGGTAAAGCATTCCTCAAGAAATATGTTCGCAAGGCCGGACCAGGACGGCAAATGGAGCTGCCCCTAACCGCCTAAAAGTCATAGGCTTGGTCGCAAATTGCCGATGTCCACCCCTTTTTCGAGTTGGGATGACGTAAAACGATCCAGTCACGAGCTGCTTTGGGGCCAGGAACTTCTGTGTACCATTCACGATGGAAAGCAGCGCCCGAATGCAAACAGCAACTTGGGCGACCCTGAGATGCGAATCTTCCGTCGGAGCAGCGCCCATACGATATTCGCCTCCTTGCGTAGAAAACGTAGCCAGGTCTCTGTATCCGCGGTAAGTCGCAGATCGGCTTGTCCATTATGGCCTTCGGAAACCTGCAACTTTTCGTCTCGAATCGTGACGGTTGCTTTTACTTCCTCTTGACCGGTGAACGTGAAGTGATAGACAGCGTTCAGTCCTTTTGACTGACCTTTCTGAAAAACGAAGTTCAAGCCTCGCAGGAAGGAGCGAATGGTGCCTTGCCCGGCAAGGCCGTTCGACACACGCTTAGTCTTCTTATGCGGAAAGCGCCGCGCAACGTACTCTTCCGCGTCAGACCTGGGAACAACGTAGATCGTCTCAGGTTTGTTTTGCAGGGGTCGAACCACATCGTCCAGAAACTGCTTGCGGTTCGTCAGGAAGGGAGCGATTACGTCCTCACCCGCAGGGCATACCGCCATGCAATACGCAGCCTTGTAGTTGGCGCCGAACGACAAGCTCTGCCACATGGAGACCGTCTCGGCCCCTGAGACATTCTTACGATAATCGTGTGCGCTTTTGCTGTCCGCGATCTTCTCCACCCAGTCGTTGAATCCTCCCATGAACTCGCGGTAATTGTGGGTGTAGCAGGCGGAGAAATTGAACTGGCCGTCTGGGCTAATCGCACCTGTCGGGCAAGCAGCAACGCACAGCTTGCATTCCAGGCAGGGGTTATAGACCATCGGATGCGAGTATTCGGAGACCTCTGCATCCACCAGTATCGTTCCCAGCAGGATGAAATTCCCGAACTTGGGATGAATCACGTTGCGATGAATCCCCATCTGTCCAAGTCCGGCCGCTACGGCTACAGGTTTGTGGGAGATTACCCACATTTTTGATCCCCAACGATCGGCTTCCATAGGGAAGCCAACTGCTCCGCCGTTGATCGCGCCAATCCCAACCTCTTCCAGTGCCGTGACGATTCGGCGGGCAACTTCGTTGGTTTCGTCCGTCGTGTGGTGGAATTCGAGATTGGAAATGGAGCGAGCTGGCGTCCGGATGTTCTCCCGGTTCATGCGGCAAATAATACTTATGAGCGTTCTGGTTCTGGGAAAGACGTTCTCAATCTCGGCTTTCTGATCGGCAATTTCTGGCCGATCGCGTTCAACGAAACCCACGTCGTCTGCGCCCGCGTCCAGGCACAAGTGCCGGAGCCAAGCTGCATCAAGGACCTGATCCGTTGGCGCTTCAACCCTGTTTGCCCTTTCCTGGTAAAAATGTTTCACGCTTGGGTGTTCAGATAATTGCGCCACGAACGTTCTCCTTCTCCCGATTGTCCGGAGTTTCGCCGAACCTCACCTGCAATTGCTATCCCACTCCGATCGGCACCAGCTTCTTAGACGCTTTCCAGAGCTGTCTGTTGATGAAATTGGGGGCGAGGCGACGCATGAATGCGAGCTGTTTCGACTGCCCTGGCCGGATCTCGACGGCACCCGCCTTAAGGGCCGCAAACGACTGCTTCACCAACTCGTCCGTGGTGATCACACTGACGCCGCCTTCGGCAAGCTCTACCGTCATGTCGGTCTTCACGCCAGGCGGCATGAGTTCGATAACCTCCACGCCAGCTTCCTCCAATTGGAACCGTAGTGACTGGGTGTAGGAGTGGATTGCGGCCTTGGTCGCGCTGTAAATCGGCGCCGACGGCAACGGCACGAACGCGAGCGCCGAAGATGTATTGATCACCGTGCCCTTATTGGCCCCGAGGATATCGATGAACGCAGAAGTCGTGGTAATTACGCCGCCCACGTTGACGTTCATTTCGGTCATTAATCCAGCGAGATCAATCGCCGGCGCCTTAAGGTTTTTGTAGAGCATGATGCCGGCATTGTTCATCAGCACGTCGAGTTTGGGGAAATCCGACTTCACGCGCGCTGCGAGGTCGGCAATCTGCGCCGGATCCGCGACATCACTCTGGATGGTGTGGAGCTTGGGATACTTCGCCTTCACCTGATCAAGCACAGCCTGACGCCGACCGGTGACGATGACTTCATTGCCTAATTCGAGGAACTTGAGGGCGAAGGCAAGGCCGATGCCGGCTGAGCCTCCGGTGATTAGAATCGTGCGGCCAGTGAGTTTCATAAGAATCCTTTCTTAACTCTCGTGGATAAGATTATGAACATAATCCACACGATGCAAAAAAAAATGAGAAGCTGCGCAAAAGATGATCTCGCATCTCAGCCAGGACCCTGTCTGTCGGCAGGCTCCGTAAGGACGCGGGCAATGGATATCCGCCATCGCGTTAAAAATGATAAAGAAGTTTCGCTCTCGCCCGACCGCGCTCGGACCACATTCAGGCAGTCCGCTGGCTCGCTTCAAGGTCCGCTACCAGCAGCTCTCGGTCGATAGCGCGACCCGCAATAGCGCCCTGACCAGCAGCCACGATGACGGATGCCGGCGGAAAAGGGAGCCCGTCTGGATGCGCCAAATCACCTGCGGCATACACACCTGGAATGGAAGTTTGACACATTGCGTTCACTGCTACAGCGCCCCCCTCGCTCATGTTGCAGCCTAGCTGATGAGCCAAATCTGAGCTGGGGATTCCAGGAGAATGAAAGAACAAAGCCCGCTTTTTTAGGACGGTGCCATCGATGAAGACCATATGCACTGCCCCATCCGCAGCTTCTATTTTCTTCAATGGTGTTTCTTTGATCTCAATCCCAGACGATCTGAGGGCTCCTTGACCCTGGGCATCTATTTCAGAGGAGCCATTTGTGCAGAGAATTAGGTTGCGACTCCATTTGAACAACAAAAAGGCGAAGGTGAGCGCTTTTGC
>Ga0070681_10000116_pt1 | contig 59619 bp, 81 predicted proteins | sample KBSC83BmetaG_FD_65650 | JGI IMG/M metagenome (GOLD analysis project Ga0070681, IMG submission 65650) | Corn rhizosphere microbial communities from Kellogg Biological Station, Michigan, USA - KBS C8-3B metaG | ecosystem: Host-associated > Plants > Roots > Rhizosphere | place: USA: Michigan...
TACCCGTCCCGGCGGCACTGTCATCGGCCGCCTGGTGCGCGATCACGCGCAGCTCTACACCGCGATGACCGCGGCCCACCAGGCGGCGCCCACCCCCAGCGACCAGATCGTGCCCGGCGCCGTCCAGGTGACGGCCGAGGCCGCGATCGAGGCCCTGCTGGACCTAGCGGACCGGCCATGACCCCCGAGCCCGGGGAGGCCCTGACCGCGATTTCCGACCCTCAGATGGAGGAGCTGATCCAGCGCGATAGCCGGGTCAGGCGCCTGCCGAAGTGGGCCCGGGAGCTGATGGTCGATCTGATCGACGAGCGCGAGGAGGCTTGCTATGAGGCCCAGGGCGATCAGGCATCCCGGACGGCCCGGGCCGATCTCCGGGGCATCTGGATGGACGTGGCCGCCCGCCGGGCCCGCCGGGGCGATACAGATGGCTGGCTCACCGCCATGCGGGCTGTCCAGATCCTGGGAACCTGGCCCAGATCCTGAGGAGGAGACATGAGCAACCTGACCGATGGTGATCTGCCCGGTGTCCTCGAACTCGATCCGGCTGGCCTGGCGCGATGAGGATCAGAGGCCCCGGTAGCTTGACCAGATACAGGTTTTCTTGCTAACCTAGTGCCACACAGGCACCAACGCCGACACGAGAGGAACCGACATGACCGCGACGACCGAGAGTGCTCGTGGCACTGCCCTGGAGCAGGTAGCCACCGGCACCCTGGCGATGGTGGAGCCGGGCAAGTCCTGGACCGTGGCCGCCCTGCTGGACACCCTGGCAGGACCCGCGGCCCCGCTGCCCGAGGCCGGGAAGTTCCCGGACCCCGCCAAGCCGGTCAGCTGCACGGACGAGATCAGGGCGGCCCTGACGAGCCTGCCGAAGATCTTCGGGAAGGTCCACGCCGTCACCCGGCGCGTCCTGACCGAGGATGAGCTGGCCGAGGTCACCCGGGAGCACCGGGCGATCGACGCCGTCACCAAGCCGCTGGGCAAGCGCGCGGACGAGATCGCGGAGATGGTCCGCATGCACATGGACGTGGCCGCCGAGAGTGACGGCACGGCCCTGTCGGCCGCGCAGCAGCGCGGCGGTGCCATCCTCCGGCCCGCTACCCAGCGGGTGCCCGCGGGCGTGGCCGCCGGCCACTACCTGCTGGCCCGCCCGGAGAGCCCTTACGAGACCGAGGTCAGGGGCTTCGAGCAGAAGTGGCAGCAGCGCTTCACCTCGGGCAAGGTCACCAAGAGCCAGGCCCGGCTGGAGGACCTGCTGGCTGACGGCACGATCACCCGGGCCGAGTACCTGTCCTTCACCCGGGAGACCCGGGTGCTGGATGACGAGAAGATCGCAGCCGCGATCCGGAGGGAGCCGGGCCGGAGCCTCCAGATCCTGGGGGCGATCACCGAGCGCAGTGCCGCCGGCGCCTCGCTGTACCCGCCGAAGAAGTAGCACCCCATGTCGCGCGGGGCCCCGGGGAGAGGACCCCGGGGCCCCGCGCATGAGCCGAGGAAGGCCCGCCATGAGCACGCCCGATTATGTCCCCATCGTCACGAAGGACCAGATCCTGAAACACGACTGGGGTCGCAGGGCCGTGCCGGCCTACAGCGTCCATGAGGTCGCCAAGCTGGTATTCGCCAAGTCGGCGTCCTGGCTGCGCCTGAAGCTGTCCGAGCAGCCCGGCCGCCCGGAGACCTCGTTCGTGGGCCCTGACGGCAAGGCCATGCAGTTCCGGCGCAAGGACCCGGCCAACCCGATGTCGGGGCGCGTCTTCCTGCTGTCCGACATCGAGCCGATGGCCCGCAGCCTGGCTTCCTTCGGGGACATCGACGGGCCGCGGCTGAACCTGATCCTGCGATTCGTGGTCCTCCAGGCCGAGCTGTTCGAGCTGTTCCCGGAGCAGGAGGACTGAGAAGCCGTGAGCGCCATGGCGACCGCCGAGAGAGCACCAGGGCAGCCTGACCCCGCCCTGGTGCTCCCGGCCGCGCACGCGCCCGCTCAGGACCGCGCGGACGGTCCTGAGCCTACGGGCTGCCGGCCGTTCCTGGTCGTCGATGGCACTGGCCTGATGGTTCGCTGCCAGCGGGCCGCCCGGCACCTCAGGCTGGCCGCCTCGGACGGGGCTCCCACCGGGGCCCTGATGATGTTCATTACCTCGCTGGCCCGCCAGATCCGCCAGCATGACCCATCCCGCGCCCTGGTCTGCTGGGACGCCCCCGGGTCCGCGGACTGGCGCCGGTCGCTGTGGGCGGGCTACAAGGGCGGCCGGGCTCCCGTGCCCGGCTTCGGCAGCCTGGTTCCGACCCTGCTGGACCGCCTGATTGAGTTCTGCGCCGCCGCGGGCATCCGCCAGGCCGGCCTGGCCGGCTTCGAGGCCGACGACCTCATGGCCAGCGCCGTGCGCGCGTCCTGGGGACAGCTGCCCGGCCAGCCGGTGATCGTCTGCTCTGACGACAAGGACCTGGACCAGCTGACCTGGTGGGACAACGTGAGCGTCTGCCGATTTGACGGCCCGGTGCGCTGGGGCCGTCCTGAAGTCCAGCGCGCCTGGGCCGCGGATGCCTCGGACCTGTCCAAGCTGCGTGCCCTGGCAGGCGATCCGAGCGACGGGATCCCCGGCCTGCCCGGCATCGGCTTGGTGCGAGCACGGAAGATGCTGGCCGCCAATGGCTGGCGCTGGCCCCTCGGGCCAGGCGCAATACCCGATCCTGAAGATCGTGAAATGGTTGTAAAGTGGCGAGACATCATGGACCTGGTCTTTCCCCTGAGGACCCCGGAACGGATGGTAGGTAACCCGAACTACCTGGAGGTGGACCTTTCGTGCAGATGGCACGGAGAGGCTGCTCCGGGGCTGGTTTCGTTCCTGGAGCAGTACGAGCTGACCAGCGTGATCAGGCGCCTGGAGAGAGGAGGGCTCTGGAGCGCCAGGTCTTAGCTTGACCACTGCCGGCAGCTGGTTCTAGCCTCAACGGACGGACTGTCGCCTGAGGGCCGAGAATGGCAGTCCGAGCAGGTCAACGTCCCTTCGATCCTCAACACGGAAGGTGGACGCCCGTGTCTTTGGCATCCCCTCTTGCGGTCATCACGCCCCCGGATACCGAACCGTCAGTGACCAGGGAGTCACTGGGCGAGTTCATCCTCTCGGAGATCATCCGGTGTTCCGGTGAGCAGCTCTACTGCCCGGCTCAGGAGCAGATCCTGGACGGTTTCTGGAGCCGGTTCGGCGTGACCGGAATGGACATCGCACGGCGCGCATTCGGCGTGCATAACGGCGTGTGGCGGAATGCTCCCGTCACCATCAGGCGATTCTCTGAATCGAGCGACCCTTACTTCGCTATTCCGCTTCAGGCGGAGTCAGGGGACGCCGGGAACGACACTAGGTAGAGGGGAGGGAACCTTGACCGCATATGGCGGACCCCCTGCACATGCTGAGGATGCAGGGGGCCTGAACGCGAGTGACACGACAGCCAGCGAACGTTCCGCTCCTCAGGCTACCGGGGCCCCTGACCAGCCGCAACAGCCGGTTAATCCTTCCCGGGGGCTGCTGAGCCCGGCCGAGGAGGAGCGCCGCGCCATGCTGCGCACGGCGGCTACGTCCTATGCCAGCAAGGGCTGGCGGGTGATCCCGGTCCGGTGGATTACCGAGGGCGGTTTCTGCTCCTGCCACCGGGGCGCGGAATGCCCGAGCCCCGGCAAGCATCCGGTGCATGATGAGTGGCCGGAGGTTGCCTCCGCCGACTTCGATACCGTGGCCGACTGGTGGCGGCCCGAGCCGAGGATGCCGGCGATCGAGTGGTATCCCTGGGCCAACGTCGGGATCGTCACCGGATGGCGCTCGGGCATCTTTGTCCTGGACGTGGACACCTACGCCGCCGGCGCCCAGACCCTGGGGGCCTATGAGCGGCGGCATGGCGACATGCCCGAGACCCGGGTGCACCAGACCGGCCGCGGCGGCCAGCACTTCTTCTTCACTCACCCGGGCTTCGAGATCCGCAACTCGGCCCGGCGCGTGCTCGGCGCCGGCCTGGACATCCGCGGTGAGGACGGCTTCGTGGTCGCGCCGCCGTCCCGCAGCCTGGGCGGCGATTACGAGCTGAACCCGGCGCATGACATCGCCCCGGCCGGGGCCCCGGGCTGGCTGCTGGACATCCTGCGGCGCCATGATCAGGAGCAGACCGGGTCCGTGATCTCCGGCGAGCCCCCGAGGGCTGCCAACGGCCAGGTCCGCCGCTATGTCGAGGCTGCCCTGGAGGCCGAGACCAAGCGGATGCGTGATGCCGTGCCCGGCGAGCGCAATGACACGCTGAATCAGTGCGCGTTCAGCCTGGGCACCCTGGGCGGCGCCGCCATCCTGGCCGAGGAGGATGCCTGGACCGCGCTGCGCGATGCGGCGATGGCGGCCGGCCTCACCGAGGGCGAGGCCCGGGGCACCTTCCTGTCCGGCTGGCGGGCCGGCGTCAACCGGCCCCGCGATGTCCAGTGGGGAGCCCTGCCGGGCGACTGGCCGCGCCGGGCCCGGACCGAGTTCGGCCTGGCCGACCGGATGGCTGATCACTGGGCCGACCGGATGCGCTGGTGCCCCCAGATGGGCACCTGGATGGTCTACACCGGAGGATGCTGGGCGCCCGGCAGCAAGGAAGAGGGTCTGTGGGGCGCCCAGACCATGCTGCGCATCCTGCCCGACACCGAGGCGCTGTCCTATGACGACGCGCCCCCGGTCGGGCAGGACGGCGTAGTGGGCACCTCGCCCCGGGATGACTTCCTGGAGTGGGTCGGCAAGCAGCAGACCCGTAAGGCCGTCACCGCGGCGGCTGAGCTGGCGAAGGGGCTTCCTCTTATGCAGATGAGCCAGGCGAGTTTCGACGGGGACCCGCTGAAGCTGAACGTCCGCAACGGCGTGGTGGACCTGTGCACAGGGGAGCTGATCCCGCACGATCCCGAGCAGCGGATGACCCTTCAGGTCGCCGCGAGCTACTACCCGGGCGAGCCGGCGCCGAAGTGGCAGGCGTTCCTGGCGAAGGTCCAGCCGGACCCGGATATGCGCGCCTACATCCAGCGGGTGGCGGGCTATGCGGCCACCGGGCTGACAACCGAGCAGGCGTTCTTCCTGATGCACGGCCGCGGGGCCAACGGAAAGTCGGTCTTCATCAATGCGCTCGCGCACATCCTGGGGACCTACGCCCAGACGATGCCGGTCGAGACCCTGATGGCCAGCTCAGTGGACGGCCGGATCCCCAACGACGTGGCCCGGATGATGGGCAAGCGGTTCCTCCAGGCCAGCGAGACCAAGGCCGGCAAGTCCCTGGATGAGCAGCGGCTGAAGCAGCTCACCGGAGGCGACACGGTCTCGGCCCGGTACATGCGCGGGGAGTGGTTCGACTTCCGGCCGGTCGGCAAGATGATGCTCACCACCAACCACCTGCCCCGGATGAGCGATGACGGCGCTACCTGGCGCCGCATTCACCTGATCACCTGGCGGGTGGTCATTCCGCCGGAGGAGCGTGACGGCTACCTCCAGGACACCCTGCTGCGCGAGGAGTCCGATGGCATCTTGTCCTGGATTGTCCAGGGCGCGCTGGCCTGGCAGGCCGAGGGGCTGAATCCGCCGAAGGCCATGTACGAGGCGCTGTCCCAGTACCAGGAGGATGAGGACATCGTCGCCCAGTTCATGGAAGACCGGCTGACCGAGGTCAAGCCGGTCCGGCGCGCCGCCGGCCGGAGCACCCGGGAGATCTACTCGGAGTTCCTGCGGTGGTGCAAGGACGAGGGCCACCCCGTTGTCAGCCAGAAGTGGCTGCACACCCGGCTGGCGAAGAAGTCCGATCCCTACCGGGGCGGCGGCTGGAGCGGGTTCCCCGGTCTCCAGGTCAAGGTGGATCCCGGCCTGGGAAGCGGTGACCGGCCAGGAAGTGCACGCCAGGAGGAATGACATGCAGGAAGTGCACATCAGGAGTAATGATGTGCACTTCGTGTGCACGTTATGTGCAGATCTGATTTTCGAATAGGTGGAGCTGGCCTGGGATGTGTGCACGTGTGCACGTGTCCTGGCCAGTTCTGCCCCGCTGGATTGCACGGAGGAGGAACCGGGCATGCAGCTCCGGCCGTTCGACCCCGAGCACGTCTGCCCCGCCTGCGGCATGCCCGGCGGCGCGCCGGAGCGTCACCGCCGCCCGGTGCTCATCGTGTTCGGCCGCGCCCCGCAGTATCCCTGCGGTGGCGAGGAGGGCCAGGACCTCGGGGATCACATGTGCGTGAAATGCAGCGCGTGCCAGCACAACTGGATGGAGACAGCGCCAGTGGAAACGGACAGCTGAGCCCTAGGCTGGACCATTACCGCAGACCGGAGGAATGGCATGGCAATTCGCAAGCACGGACAGGTGACCGGAGTGGTTACCGGGGTTGACCAGGACGGGATCAGCACCCAGGCAGCCCGGCAGGACTGGGATGACCGCGATGACCAGGCGCTGGCCGATGAGAACCTCCTGGCCGACGGCGGCCACGCTGCCGGGGACGATGACTGACCCCGACCGCTACCGCGATCCCAGCGGCGACCTGATCCTGGATGAGGTGCTGGGCGATAGATGTGCCCGGCACTACATCCGGATTCTCACCTCCTCCAGCGATCAGTTCGCCGCCATGCAGCTCGCGGCGGCCGTGGACGCACCGCCGGAGGAGGCAGGCACCGCCTGGTCCGCCTGGCAGGTACCAGATCCCGGCGGCCGGATCATCGACGGACTGTTCCTGCTGCGCGAGGGCACCGGCCCGGACGCGGCGGCATCGACTCAGTCGCTCCAGCCGTACCCGCCCGTGATCTGGGATGTGTGCGGCTACTACCGGCGGCTGGGCTTTGACTGGCGCGAGTTCCGCCAGGTCGGCCCGAAGCAGGTCCGGATGCGGTACCTGAGCCTGGACCCGCGGCAGGAGGACCATGACCTGTTCTACGCCGCGGACCAGCTGCTGGACCCGCTGATCCGGCGGGCCTATGACGCCCAGCCGCTCGGCGGCCTGTTCCTGGGTGACCGGGATGTGCGGCTGATGCTGGAGCGCCTGGCCGCCCGGGAGGCTGCCCGGCGGATCGCTGAGGCCCGGCGTTATGACCCGGACGGGGATGAGGAGCCGGCCCGCCAGCAGGACGTGCTGGCTGAGTGGGGCTTTGACAAGAGCGGGGTCAGCGCTGAGGAGGCTCGTGAGCGCCTGGCCTCCTCGGCCCTGGGCGCGACCCTGGAGAAGACCTGGGAGGGCGCCTGGAGCTGGTACGTGCTCGCGGAGCCCGGTCACCGGTCCGAGGCTCCCGGCGGGGTCCTGGAGGACTGGCAGCAGATGGTCGCATCGGCATTGTCGGCAGCAGGCGCTACGGTGCAGTTCTCGGTCGGCTACCGGCCCGGACGGAATGGCGCGCGGAGTTGGCACGATAGCAAGCAACCCTGTATATTCTTTATCGGAGACGAGCCCCCGTCCCGGTCGCTGGCCGATCAGGCCGTTCGGGAGTACCTGGGGCTCTAGCACGCACAGCAGTCACGCCAAGCAGTCACGCCAAGCAGCACGCCAAGCAGCACGCACGAGAGGAACGCGCATGCCACAGCTCATCACCGGGTCCGACGCGGCCAAGGCGATCGACGACCAGGCCAAGGCCGAGTGGGCAGCGTCCCGCGGGATCCGCCTGGGACAGCAGAAGTTCCCTGACGGCGAGGAGGTCTTCCTCCGGCCGTTCACCGATCACGACGCCTGGATCAGCATGGGGACGCACAATTACATCCCCACCAAGGCCCGGCCCGATGCCTGGCCGAGCACCTCCAACTGGCCCCCCTCGATGTGGGGGGTCTGCCAGAACCACCGGACCTTCCTGAACCGGGACGCGGACGATAACCCGATCCCGGGCGACTACGAGGAGGGATACGGGAACTGCTGGATCTGCGCCAACCTGAAGGGGCAGAAGTCCGGAAGGTTCGACAAGGACCTCGGCCGTCCCGAGCAGGTCATCTACGGGATCTGGGTGGTCCGCCAGCCCATCATGGAGGGCTCGAACCTCGTCGGCCTCAAGGACGACACGATCGAGATCAAGCTGCCGGACGGCACCACAGCGATGATCCCGCACCTGGTGCTGGTCGTCCAGAAGTGGAGCAACTTCTACGGCGCGGTGAAGACCGCCAGCTACCGGGATCAGACGGTCACGAACAAGGACTTCGTGATCGAGCGGAACAAGACCGATTACAAGATCTCGAACCTGGGCGCTGATGACAAGCACCACCCGGGCACCGACTCGTGGAAGGCCTACGAGGAGGCCCTGGCCCTGACCAAGTTCGACCTGGGCGCGTACCTGCTGGAGCACGCCACGCCGGACCACTACAAGCGGTGGTTCATCCCGGGCGAGGAGCCCGAGGGCGGCTACAACAGCGGCCGGTCCGACGACAGCGAGGAGTCCGGGAGCAGCAGCCAGGCTGCCGCGAACGGCAGCTCCGCCCCCTCCGCTCCCGTCGCCCCCGACGTGGACCCGGATGCCCTGGCTAAGTTCCGCGCGGACCTGGACAGCCGCAAGAAGTAGTTCCCCTGAGACCCGGGGTCCCGCCGGACGGCTGTCCTTCCGGCGGGGCCCCGGTTCCACCCTCCCTGCCGATTCCTCACCTCAGGGGCTGCGTTGACCTTCGTTCAGGTTCACAATCACACCGAGCACTCCCCGATGGACGGGCTGTCCACGGCGGAGGAGGCCGTCCGGCGCGCCGCTGAGGACGGCAGCCCGGCGCTGGCCATCACTGATCACGGCACCTGCGCCGGCCACTGGCAGCATCAGGCCGAGTGCGACAAGGCCGGCATTGTCCCGGTCTTCGGGCTGGAGGCCTACTTCCGTCCGGACCGGAGGATCCGTCCCGCGGCCGGGGATAAGGAGGGCCAGAAGAGCCTGGCCTACGGCGATCACCTGATTCTCCTGGCCCGCGATGATCAGGGCCTGCACGACATGTGGCTGGGCAACTCCGAGGCGCACCGGACCGGCTTCTACTTCCGGCCGCGCTGGGACTGGGACCTGCTGGAGGAGCGCGGGTCGCACCTGATCGCCACCACCTCGTGCCTGGGCGGCATCATCAGCAAGGACCTGCTGGCCGGGTTCGCCAGCTCGCAGCTCGATGACGTGCTGGCCCGCCTGGACCGGCTGAAGGCCCTCTTCCCGGGTCGCCTGTACCTGGAGATACAGGCCAACGAGCTGCCTGAGCAGAAGCGGCTGAACATGCTGCTGGCCGAGCTGGGCCCGGCCCTGGGCATCCCTCTGGTGGCCGCCTGCGATGCGCACTACCCGGCCGAGTCCGACGGCGCCCTGCACAAGCTGTGGATGATGTGCCAGACCGGCAAGCAGAATGAGGGCTACTGGAATTTCTCCCCGATGCTGTCCGAGCGGCGGACCCGCGAGGTGCTCGGCTACCTGGATCCCAGGGTGGTCGAGGAGGCTATCCGCAACACCGGGATCATCGCGGAGCAGTGCAGCGCCCGGATCGGCGGCCACTTCGACCCGCCGGTCTTCACCCGCGGCGGCACTGCCGATGATGACTCCCGGCGGCTGCTGGAGATGTGCTACCGGAACTGGGGCAAGGTCCCCGACACCAGCGACCGCCGCGACCGGCTGGCCCGCGAGTTCGACGTGGTCTCCTCCAAGGGCCTGGCCGGCTGCTACCTGATGGTCGAGGACCTGGTGACCTGGGTCCGCAGCCAGGGCATCCTGGTCGGGCCCGGCCGTGGCTCGGCCGCGGGCTCGCTGATGAGCTACCTGCTGGGCATCACCTCGATCGACCCGATCCCGGCCGGCCTGCTGTTCGAGCGCTTCCTGACCCCGGGCCGCGCGGCGCTGCCGGACTTCGACCTGGACTTCCCCAGCTCGAAGCGGACGATGATCCAGGACCATGTGGTGAGCCAGTACGGCGAGAGCAACGTGGTCCGCGTGGGCACCGTCATGCGCTACGGCGCCAAGGGCATCCTGAACAAGCTGTTCTCGGTGATGTCGGACCGCCTGCCGCCCGAGGCCATTGCCGACGGCAAGACGATCGCCAAGCTGATCGACGAGGCCGAGATCGGCACCGCGGGCCTGGGCCTGCCGTGGGATGAGATCGTCAGCGACCGGCAGATCGCGGAGTTCGCGGAGAAGTACTCCGGCCTGTTCGCCATCGCTCACGACCTGCACGGGCGGCTGTATTCCTACGGCAAGCACCCGGCCGGGCTGATCATCTCCCCGGAGCGCTCCCTGGAGGGCGTGCTGCCGATGCGGCTGGACACCGGCAGCAAGATGATGGTCAGCGAGTTCGGCTTCCGGGAGGCCGAGGAGCTGGGCCTGCTGAAGCTGGACTGCCTGACCATCCGCACCCTGGACTCTGTCCAGATGGCCATCGAGCTGGTCGAGAAGCGCACCGGGCGCCGCCTGGACCCTCGTGAGTGGGATGCCGAGCACGATGACCCGCAGGTATGGGACGAGATCGACACCGGCCGGAATCTCGGCACGTTCCAGATCGAGACCAGCCTGTGCGAGGACTACACCAGGCGCCACCGGCCCAGGACCATCGGGGACCTGGCGGACCTGACTACCTACATCCGGCCTGGCCCGCGCAACTCCGGGGCCACCGAGCACTACCTGGCCCGGCGGTCCGGGAGCGAGCCCGTCACCTACCCGCATCCGCTCCTGGAGGAGCACCTGGGACGCTCCTACGGCGTGCTGCTGTACCAGGAGGACATCCTGACCGCCTGCCGCGTCCTGGGCGGCTACAGCGATCTGGAGGCCGACGGGGTCCGCAAGATCCTCGGCAAGAAGCTGACCGAGAAGATCGAGGCCGCCGGCGAGGAGTTCATCCGGCGCTGCACCGAGCGGGGTCACGACAAGGACCAGGTGACCGACCTGTGGTCCGCGATGGCTGAGTTCGGCAAGTATGCCTTCAACCGGGCGCATGGCTACAGCTATGCCACGCTGAGCTACTGGACGGCCTGGATTAAGGTCCACTACCCGGTCGAGATGCTGACCGCGATCCTGTCCACGCTGAAGGACGGCCGCCGGATGGCTGAGTTCGCCACTGAGGCGCGCCGGCTGGGCATCCGGGTGCTGCCGCCGGACGCCCGGTTCAGCGGGTCCGGGTTCGAGGCAGAGGGAGTGAAGATCCGCTACGGGCTGTCCGCCATCCCGCAGGTAGGGCCGGCCGCGATCGCCAGCATCCGCGCGCACCAGCCCTACGGCTCCCTGGAGGACTTCCGGCGCGACAGCGGGGCTGATGCCGGGGTGCTGTACGCCCTGGCGAAGGCCGGCGCCCTGGACCCGCTGGTGCCCTCCCGGCGCGGCCTGGTCCGGACGCTGGAGGCCGATCGCGACGGTTCGGCATCCCAGTGCATCCACAAGGACCTGGCGGCGAGGGGCCCGGGCGGCCTGCCATGCACATTCGACTGGGCCGGCGAGCCTCCGCCCGCGCCGCGGATCAGCCCGAAGACCGGGAAGGCCCTGAAGGTCTACCCGAAGCCGGTCCCCAGGCGCTGCACGGTCGCCTGCCGGCATTACACCCCGCCGGAGGTCCGCGGCCTGGATGGCTGGCCTGAGTACACCCCGGCGGAGTTGTTCCGGGCCGAGCGCGAGACTTACGGCTGCTGGATGTCCGAGGCCCCGTTCGAGCAGCTGGACCAGTGGTCACCGGGGATGCGCGAGCAGTCCCGGCGGCTGGCCCTGGCCGTGAGTGATGCCGGCCCGGGCACCTACCCGCTGGCAGCTGTCTACGGCGGCCACCACACCGCGATTACCCGGAACCGGAACACGATGTGGTGGGTCACCCTGGTCACCGAGGCGGTCATCTTCGACATGGCCTGCTTCTCCCCGCGCCGCGATGAGGATCCCGACCTGCCCGCGGTACTGCGCACCCTGCGCGAGGGCCAGCTGATCGTGGCCGAGGTCACGAAGCGGCGTTACACCACGGCCGCCGGGGCGCTGCGCACCGGCTACGCGCTGGCTGATATCAGGACACTGCGATGACAGCGGACTACTGCGAGATGTCGGACCTGCCGAGGGACCAGTGCGGCCATTGCCGAACCGGGTCCAGGACGCTGGCTGACGCTGAATCCGATACAATGTTTCAAGCTAATACGGCACAGTTCGGCCCGTGGATTGAGGCCGCCTGGCCTGGCCGCTGCGCGGCCGACCGGCGGCACCTGATCGAGCCCGGGGACCAGATCAGGCCCGGGGACAGGGGCTGGCTGTGCGCCGACTGCGGACAGGAGGAGGCCTGATGGCCGGATCGAGGCAGCTGGCGAATTTCGCCGTCAAGATGCGCACTAAGCATGGCGAGACCCGGATCACGAACGAGCCCCCGCCGGTCATCGTGCCTACCGGATCACTGACCCTGGACTGGGCGACGGGTGTCGGCGGCTGGCAGCGCGGCCGGATCTACGAGCTGCTGGGGCCGAAGGACTCCAGCAAGTCCACCGTCGGCATCCGGGCGATGGCCATCCACCAGGCGCTGTACGGCGACCGGGGCGTGGCTTACCTGAACATGGAGCGCACCTTCAGCTCACTGTGGGCGCGCGGCCTGGGCCTGGACTGCACTGACGAGGCGCAGAAATCCGGCCGGTGGGCCCCGCTGGTGCCCCAGAACACCGAGGAGGCCAGTGACCTGGCCCGCGATTACGTGGGCAGCGGCCTGTACTCGATCCTGGTCGTGGACTCTGTCGGCTCCCTGGAGAGCGGCCGGGTGATGGCCAAGGATGCAGCCGCGGCGGCCGATGCGATGGGCCGCAACGCCAAGCTGATCACTCAGATGACCAAGGCCCTGGCCACGCTGGCCAGGGACGCGCAGTGCACTGTGCTGCTGATCAATCAGCCGCGGGCCAACCTGGGCGGCATGGGGGCTGACATCTCGGCCGGCCCGAAGGCCATGCAGCACGCCACCACGGCCAAGGTCGAGTTCCGCGCCCTGGGCGGCGCTGAGCACACCCGGACCCTGAAGCGCTACGAGGCGGACCAGGTGGTCGGCATCGAGATGCGGGCCAAGGTGACCCGGAGCAAGAACTTCCCGCCTGGCCGGGTGGCCGAGTACTACGTGCAGAACCAGGCCACCGAGGAGTACGGCCCGGCCGGGATCGACGTGACCACCGAGGTGGTCACCCTGGGCCCGAAGCTGGGCGCGATCGCGCAGAGCGGCAGCTACTACACCCTGCCGGATGGCGTCAAGCTGAACGGCAAGGATGCCGTGCGCAAGTACCTGCACGAGCACCCGGCCGCCCTGGACGAGATCCGGGCTGCCTGCGACTTCGCCGCCCCGACCCCGATCCTTCCCGACCTACAGGAGGCCTGACCCTGATGCCTGCTACTCCCCCGAGTCAGCGCATGGGCGAGCTGCACGAGATCCACCTGGCTGAGGTGTTCGCCGGCACCAAGACAAAGTCCAGCGGCAACCAGTGGTCCGATCCGGCTGACGGCAAGAACCACGCCGACCTGCCCTGGCCGTTCCGCTGGGACGGAAAGTCCACCAGGGGCAAGCAGGTCGCTGTCACCCTGGACATGATCACCAAGATCCGCGAGCAGGCGGGCACGCGGCTGCCCGCGCTGGGCCTGCGCTGGTACGGGAACGAGACCCTGACCGATGTCACCGAGGACTGGGTGGCAGTCCCGGCCGATGTCTTCGGGGACCTGCTGGACACCGCCCGCCGGGGTGCCGCCGGAGTGTCCGAGCTGAACTCGGCGCGCGCCGAGAGCGCCCGGCTGGCCGAGTACACCCGCGTCTGCGAGGACCGCATCGAGAGACTGACCGAGGAGCTGTCGCAGGCCCGGAGGGATCCGTACCTGCCCCGGCAGGTGCCCCCGCATATCCCGGCGCTCCCGTGGACGCTCATCGCTACCTCCGGAGGGATCATCTCGGCCATCCACTACGCCGCGGACGGGGCCATGTCCCCGGTTAGCGTGCAAGAGCTGAGGGTCGAGCACGGGGCAGGGCATGACTCCCGGCCACGGATCTTCCTGAACGGGATCAAGGCCGCCCGGGGATCTCTCTACCGGGACGGCCTGCTGGTGGCCCTGGCCTGGCAGGACCACCCGGAGCTGGAGATCGGCTGATGCCCACCCTCATGAGAGGCGTGGCCGACATGGCGGCCGAGGGCTGCCTGGTCAAGCCGGTCATGTACCAGTTCTTCCAGGACCCGGAAGTGGACTTCGAGTTCAACTTGCACCTGAAGCGCTCGGGCAACCGGGCTCCGGATGGCTGGTTTCACGCCAGCACTCACCCGCTGGCCACCCCGCGTGATCTGTACCTGTACCTGACGGCTCCCGAGAAACTGCCGCCCCGGCGGATGGACTACGCCGGCTGGATGGCCACCACGATGGGCACCGTCACCCACGGGGTGATCGAGGCCGCCCTGGACCGGATGGGCATCGCGGTACCGCTGCCCGGCGGTGACTGCCCCGCCTGCGGGAAGCCCTACCGGCCGAGGCGCGCCCGGCAGTCCGCCAGGTGGTGCATGGAGCATGGCGCCGCAGACGAGCGCACCAGGGCCCGCTGCCACCTGGACTCGATCCTGACCTTCGGCTCCCGGGGCATCTACGGGTTCGACTACAAGTCCATCCGGCCCTACGGGCTCAAGGGCGTGCGGGACATGGACGAGGACGCCTTCCGGGAGAAGTGGCCGGGTTACTGGGCCCAGATGCAGGAGTGCATGCGGCTGCGGCGGCTGGACCGCTACATCGTCTACTTCATGGAGCAGGGCACCCCCTGGGATACCCGCGAGTTCCACCTGGAGTTCGATGCTGCCTTCGCTGCCAAGACCGAGGCCAAGTACCTGGAGGTCCTGGACTGCGTGGCCCGCGGGGTGGAGATCCTCCGGTGACCCCGAATGACAGCCTGCGCGCCCAGCTCCGCGCCCGCCGGTCCCGGCCGGCACCGGATCAATGGCACTTCCCGGCCGTGACCGAGTTCCTGGCCTGCCAGCCGGTGCTGGCCTTCGACGCCACCCTGAGCCACACCGGCTGGCTGCTGCTGGAGGTCAGCAGCGGGCGCATCCACGTACTGCACCGCGGAATCATCAACCCGGTCACCGAGCGCCGCAGCTTCCTGGAGACCTGGGACAAGGCGACCTACCTGCGGGATGCCCTGACCGGCGTCTACACCACGGTGGCCGGCATCGGACGCTATGTCACGGCGGTCGAGGCACCCTCGGTCGGCGGCGGCCACCGGACCGAGTCCTCGCTGATCGCCGGCCTCCAGGTCTTCCAGTCCCGGCCGGGCGTGGTCCCGGTGCACGTGGCGCACATCTCGAAGCTGCTGCTGGGCGACGGCCAGGTGCGCAGCGAGGACCGCAAGCCGGCCATCCGGAGGGCCGTGAGCCAGCTGATCCCCGAGGCTGCCAGCCGCCGCTGGAACGAGCACCAGCGGGATGCCGCCGCGGTCGGCCTCACCCACCTTCACGATGAGCAGCAGCGCCGCCTGGCACTGGCCAGGGGGCAGTCATGAGCGACCGGGTGGACAGCAGGGACTGGACGGACGACGAGTGGATCCGGGTCCTGCGGGAGTTCTCTCCCGCGACAGATTTCGCGCTGGCCGAGGCCGCCGTGGCCCGCTGGCGAGCTGAGCAGAAGGAGGCCAGACATGAGTGATGCCCGGGACCAGATCGCCCGCGTCCTGAAGGAAGCCGATCAGGGCCTGGCGGTCCGGGAGGAGGCTCCCCTGGAGCCTGACCCGGCGCCGGACCGGACCAAGCGGTTCCTCTACACCAACTTCAGCCGGATGCGGACGCACTGGCCGCAGGAGGACCAGGTCCGGATCGACGAGCTTCAGCGCCAGGCCGACGAGATCGTCCGGGCCCAGTTCAAGGTTGCCTATGACGTGATCGACCACATCTACCGGGCGGTGCGCGAGCCCTCCTATGACTCCGTCACCAACAAGGTCCGGCTGGACAGCGCCGGCCGCCCGGTCTGGATCACCGACGAGTTCGGGAACCCCGTCGAGAACTGGTCCAATCTGGGCGAAGATCAGCGAAGCAATCTGCTCATGGCAATCACGGTCCACCTGTTCGAATGGGAGCAGATGTCATTTAAGACGTGGGCCGAGTCAATGTTCGCGAAGGCCGTCTGGGAGGACAGGTTCGCCACCGGTTTCCTGAACCCGCCCGGGGTGCAGATATCCGGGAAGCCCACCATCGACGACCGGACCCAGAGCGGTCACAAGGCCAGCATCGACGAGCGCTACTTTGCCATCTTCCAGGCAGCCCTCAGCAAGCGGGCCGAGGGCGTGGTGCGGAGCATGACCCGGCTGGCCAGGGTCCTGGAGCAAATGGGAAAGTAATCAATCCTGGCCTTTCCGGATTCACCTGGCGCGTCCTTGGCTCCGGCCCCGGGCGCGCCTTTACACTCCCTCCCTTCCATGCTCTATGCTGCGGCCAGGTATTCGACGCCCTGACTTTTCCGGGCCGTTTCTGGGAGGTGCGCCGTAGACCACCGTGTCCTGAGGGAGCTGTTCAGGAACCTCCAGGTCTTTGAGTCACTGTTCGAGACCGAGGGCATAGATGTCATAACCGGTCCGGACGGGACGATCTACGCGCTCTTTGATGTTCGCCGTCTTTACGACATGCGGGTGAGGATCCTCACCAGCGCGCGGGCCCGGGCCATCGAGACCTTCCTGTACCAGGACATGCGCGAGCAGGACGCTGCCGCGGCGATGGGACTGGAGCCGGATGCCCCTGTGGCCATCTGGGCGACCCAGGGCCTCCGGATGCTGGCGGCCCAGTGGGATGCATGGGACTTGCAGAGGAGTGGTAATGACAGCGGAGAGCGCCAGGCTCCGGCTGAGGCACGGAGTTTGCAGGGAGCTGGAAGACCAGGCTAACGAGCTGATCAGGGAGTCCCTGAAGGGCGTGACCAGCCGGACGGCCAAGTCCGACATCCTGACCGAGTGGAAGCAGCAGGACCGCTGGAACCATGAGGTCTACTCCGGCCTGGGCGTGGCCGACCCGGCCGTGCGCAGGGGCATCTTCGGCCGCGCCTGGAATCCGCGCCACCCGCACCTGAACAGCCGGGACGGGCACTATCCCGTCCGGCGCGCCCAGGACGGCATGGATACCTTCACGGGCGATGTCAGCTACGACAGCGATGGAGAATAGCGCGCCGGCTACCCGGCGGGTGGTCATCGGCGGCCGGGAGCACGACAAGCCGTGGTATCCCGACTGCGCGGCATGCCGCTCGCCATGGATGCTCAACATCGACTCGATGCTGGCCGAGGGATACTCGCTGCGGCTGATCCGCAAGCACCTGGCCAACCGCCACCCGGCCGTGCCGAGCGAGCCGGTGCTGCGCGCGCACATCCCGCACCTGGCCGAGCCGCACCGCAAGTCCCGGATGGCATTCGAGGAGGCCGCTGCTGCCCGCGGCGAGGACACTGCCTCCTCCAGCGCCAGCCTCTCCGACGCCCTGGACGAGCTGGTGCGCCAGGGCCACGAGGCACTGGTGCACGGGGAGCTGGATCTCCAGCCCCGCGACCTCACCCGGGCGATCCAGCTGAAGATCCAGCTGGATAAGTCCCGGGCTTCGGAAGGGGTAGAGGCATCTGCCTGGCAGACAGCCTTCATGGAGTTTTTCGAGATCGCGCGCAGGGTGCTGTCGCCGCAGCAGTGGGGAGTGTTCGTGGACGAGGTCTATGCCTCCCCCGCCATCCAGGCTGTCATGGCCGGCGAGCAGCCAGCGCTGGCATCAGGAGGGGCCCCGGAGTGACCATGCTTGATCTTTACGACCACGAGGTCATCGACATCCTGAAGGTCCAGGAGGCACTGCGCGAGCGAGCCGCCTCGGGCCGGCTCAACTACAACGCCTTCGAGAGAGAGATCCGCGACCGGTTCGCGAGGATCGGATTCATGGTGGACGTGAACTGGTACCGGTTCGGGCACGAGCGGCCGGACGGAACGGTCGAGGAGGCTGACGGCGCGGCCATGCCGGAGATCACCGTCACCGGCCGGGCCGATGCCGTGTTTGCCTTCGACCCGGACCGCCAGGTGCACGAGGCCACCCGCAACATCCTGGACCTGCCCGGGCAGACCGGCGTCATCAAGACCGACCCGGGCACCGTCCGGGACCTCCTGAAGAGCCAGAAGAGGCACGGCCATGGCCACGGGCACCACCGCTGACCGCGTGCACGGCCTGAGGCCGGACTCTCCGCTGAAGCTCGCCCGGACCTGGGAGTGGCGCAAGCCGCGGCGCGGTGACTTCTTCCGGACCTGCTCCTACTGCGGCTCGATCAGCCCCGAGGACCTGGCCGCTGAGGCCGCCGGAGCCGGACCGTGCCAGGTTTGCGGCCTGTCCGGGTGGGAGGCCTGCTTCCGGAGCCAGGTCCCGGCGTGGGCCGTGCACCTGACTGAGCAGCAGAGGGCCATCCTGACCGACGAGGAGCGCGCCTCGCTGGAAGGCAGGACTGCCCGTCATGCCTACAGCCCGGGCGGCTGGTGGGCGTCGTGGGCCGACCGCAAGTACGGCTGGCCGCACAAGTTCTATGTCGAGGGCCTGAAGCCGCGCGACCCGGGGATGCTGCACTGCATCAGCACGTCGAGCCACGATCCCCGCGAGGGCTCGTTCGGGACGATGGGCCTTCAGTGGCACCAGGTGAGGGACTGCCCGCGCAAGCTGCTGAAGGCCGCAAGGGCTGACGGCATGATGTACTCGGCGGAGAAGCCGGACATGTGGCTCGGGTTCGGCCCCCGGGCCAGCCTGCACGCCAAGTTCTACTCCGTCCACCTGGCTGATCCGCTGGTCAGCGATGAGGTGAAGGAGACGATCTCCCGGGTCAGCGGACTGGTCTTCGAGTTTACCGAGGACGGCCGGGTCGGCTGGAGGCTCTGGGCTCCGCCGGAGGCGGCTAGTGACCCCGCCTGAGCTACAGGAGTTCCTGGCCCGGATAGCCGGAACCCTGACCGGTGCCCCGAAGGCGGTCCTGCTGCGGTTCGAGGGCCGGCTGCACGAGGTGACCGGGGCCTCGGCCCAGGTCTGCCCGGACGGGGCCTACGTGGTCCTGGACGCGGGCCGGGACACCGGCCGGGTGCCCCTGGAGCTGCTGCCTGATGCTGCCCGGCGGCCCTGATGGCCATCAGCCGGTGGCAGGCGCCCGATACCGCGGCAGCCGGGCCGCTCGATGTCCTGTCCTGGTACTCCGGGCCGCCCGTGCCGGACCCGGTTACGTTCGTTATCAGCGAGGACTGGCTCGGCAAGCCCAACCTGTACCCGCGCCAGGTCACCCTGCTGAAGATCATCTTCCTGCGAGATGACCTGTTCACCGACTATGACCGGCAGGTCATCGACGAGTGGCAGCAGCGATTCCGCGAGACCAACCCCGACGCCGCGGAGAACAAGTTCTCGGCCCAGGCCAAGGGCCTCCAGCCGGACCTGTACCAGCGGATCGCCTACCTGAAGAAGCGCGGCTACAAGTGGTTCCCCGAGCTGATCATCGCGATCGGCCGCCGCGGCTCGAAGGGATATCTGTCGGCGCTGGCGATGAGCTACGTGCTGTGGAACTACATCGCCAAGGGCAACCCCCAGGAGTTCTACGGGATCGACCAGGAGAAGCCGCTGGCCTGCGCGGTGTTCGCCGGCAAGAAGGAGCAGGCCAAGGAGAACCTGTGGGGCGACCTCTACTCGGTGATCACCACCGCGCCCTGCTTCACGCCCTATATCTCCGAGCCCCAGGCGGAGTCGCTGACGCTGTACGCGCCGTATGACTTCGTCCGGATGCACAAGATGGCCCAGCGCGGGATCTCCTCGACCCGGGACATGGCCAGCTTCCGGGTGGTGCCCCGGGAGTCCACGCCGCTGGCCCCGCGCGGCCCGGCCGGGTGCATCCTGGCCTTCGACGAGGCGGCGCACGTCAAGAACGCCGGGGTGACGAGAGAGTTCGGGGTCGTGTACTCGGCGGCCAAGCCGTCCCTGGACCAGTTCGGCCAGGACGGGTTCATCGTGCTGCCCAGCTCGACCTGGGAGATGATCGGCAAGTTCTACGAGCTGTGGCAGCTGGCGCTGGAGCGCGAGCCGGCCCCCGGGCCCGGGGAGTACTTCCCGGCCTACCCGACCAAGTTCATGGTCCAGCTGGAATCCTGGGCGATCTACGAGGACTGGGAGCGGGCTCACCTGCTGCCGCTGTTCCCGGCCGGCTTCCGCGGCGACCTGGGTGAGTACGAGCCCGAGGCGCTGCCGGTGCTGTCCCCGCTGAAGGGCGCCATCCAGGCCTACGACGAGGAGATGGCCCGCGAGGAGCGGGCCAACCCCGACACCTTCCGGGTTGAGCGCCGCTGTATAGACCCAAGTACGAGAGTTTTGACTGCGGACCTGACCTGGAAGGCCGCCGGGGACATCGAGGTCGGTGACCAGCTCATCGGGATCGACGAGCATCCTCCTGAGCCCCGCAAGGAACGACGGCTCCGGACGACGACGGTCACCGCAACGCACCGGTCGCGTCAGACGGCCTACCGGATGACCTTCGGGGACGGCACCAGCGTCATCTGCTCCGGGGAGCACCGCTGGCTCTCGGCCAGCCCTGGTGCTGGCCTGAGCTGCCGCTGGCGGTCGCTCTACGCCCCGCCCGGAATTCCCGGACCCCGGCAGGGCATTCGGGTCGGAGACAAGATCCGGCACATCGTCGATCCCTGGGAGACCGACCGCAGCTGGCAGGCCGGCTACCTGGCCGGGGTATTTGACGGCGAGGGCACCGTGCTCGGCAGGCGGAATCCCGAGCGCGGCCGGTTTGAGTTCAACATCACCTTCGCCCAGAACCCCGGCACGGTCCTGGAGGAGACGCTGGGCTTCCTCCGCCAGCTGGGCTTCAACCCGAAGGACACCAACGGCACCAGGAAGTGCCGCAAGTGGAAGGTCACCGGCCTGGGGGAGTGCCTGCGCTTCCTGGGCCAGGTACGGCCGTACCGGCTGCTGGAGAACGCGATCCCGGCCCTGTGGGAGAACAGGGCGCTCGGTCACCTGAACGGCAGCGCATCATTCAAGACGATCACGAAGATCGAGGAGCTGCCCGAGCGCGAGCTAGTGGACCTCACCACCACCACGCACACGTTCATCGCGGAGGGCCTGGTCTCGCATAACAGCGACTGGGCGACTGCGATGGACGCCTACCTCAACTCGGCCCGGATCGATGACATGTTCGCGCCCTGGGCGGACCGGGACCCGCAGTACGGGCGCCCCGAGCTGACCATGCAGGCCCGCGGGCCGCTCTACATCAGCTACACCGCGCACGGTGACCCGGCCTCGGTGAACTGCCGGTTCGGCTTCGCGGTCGCCCACACCGAGCCCGGCCCGGGCGGCCTGGACCACGCGGTGTTCGACCTGATCCACTTCTGGGACCCGGCCGACTTCCCCGACCACATCATCGACTACGACGAGATCGGGGACTGGATCCTCGACAACGTGGTCCTGCGGTTCCAGCCCGACGAGCTGACCTTCGACCAGTGGAACTCGATCGCCACCGTCCAGGCGATCCAGAAGCAGATCCGCGCCGCGCATCTCCAGAAGAACGTCGTCTGCTACGAGCGGACCGCCACCGCGGCGCTGAACTGGTCCACCTACGAGACATTCAAGGCCGCCCTGAACATGCAGTTCGTGCACGCGCCGCTGCACGGCGAGCTGCGGGACGAGCTGCGCTTCCTCCAGAAGCCCGAGGGCCAGCAGAAGGTGCTGCCGGCCACCTCGGGCCCGGTGCAGACCAAGGACGTGGCTGACTGCTACCATCGAAGTATGGAAATCCTCACCGAGCACGGCTGGAAGCTGTTCCCCGATGTCCTCGATGGCGAGCGCGTGGCCACCCGTAATGACCAGGGAGAGCTGGAGTATCAGCACTTCACCGATCGCATCGAGCGCCACTACAAGGGGCCGATGTACCAGTTCGAGGGCAAGCGGCTGAACTTCAGCGTGACGCCTAAGCACCGGATGCTCGTGCGTCCTCAGGGCCAGGGCTGGCAGTTCATTCATGCGGAGGACCTGAAGCCAGGTCAGGTTTACCAGATCCCAAAGACCACGATGGTCCCGGATAGCGAGCCCGGGATCGTGGACATCGACGGCGACCGCATCTCCGTGATCACGAGTCTCGGCAGCCGTGGCGGATCGCGTAAGAGTGGCGGCTGGTCAGCCGAGGAAGACACCTGGCTGACCAGCCACTACCCGTCCATGCCGATGGATGCCCTGCTTCAGGGACTGCCCGGCCGGACCAGGGGATCTGTCTACAACCGGGTGAAGAAGCTCGGGCTCAGGCGCGGGCAGATCGGTGACCGGCACGGCGACCGCCCCAAGCCGCTGCCGCCCGTATCCAGGGAGCTGTTCGCGGGTTTTCTCGGGATCTGGCTGGCAGACGGCCGGAAGTATCACCACGGTACTCACCGGGGCTACGGGGTGAGAATCCCGGTAACCAAGGCCAGGAAAGTGCAGTACCTGGAAGACCTGCTCACCAGGACGGGGTGGCCCTACCTGAGGAGTGTCACCGCCAAGGGCGAGACGGTGTTCGAGATCCGGTCTCACGGCCTGCGCGAGTACCTGAAGGCGCTGTGCACCGGAGACCATGAGCTGCATCTCCCCGACGAGGTATTCACCGAGTGGACCGCTGACGAGATGCGCGCCCTGATGCAGGGCCTCATGACGGGCGATGGCAGCTTCAGCGGGAAGTACCAGCGGTTCACCCGCTATGACTCCACATCCAGGCTGCTGGTTGATGACATCCAGCGGCTGATGCTGCACATCGGAATGAGCGGCCAGGTCCGCAAGATGAGGAGTGCCGGAGATTCTGTCAGCGGATCTCCTGGCTACACGGCCAAGCATGACGGCTGGTATGTCGGCAGTGATGTTAGGGGCAGCGGACTTGCCATGATCCGCGGCTCCCAGATTGAGCAGGTCGATTATGACGGCCCGGTGTACTGCCTGACCGTCCCGAACGGCACGCTGCTGGTGCGCCGCCAAGGCGTGGCCATGTGGGCCGGGAACTGCATTGCCATCGTCACCACCCGCCTGCTGGGCGAGCAGATGAAGGCCTACCTGGCCAAGGACCTGAAGAACCAGCGGCCCCGCGCGGCCAATCTCGGCGGCAACGACGCGCTGGACCGGTTCAGTCCCGAGCAGGCCAACCCCTTCGCCGGCCAGCTGGGCTCCCTGGCGGGCCGCGGCGGCCTGGCCCGGGGTTTGCGGCCCGCAGGCCGGGCAGGACTGCCGGGGAGGCCGACGGCCGGCTCCCGGGCCGGCCTTGCCGGCTCCCGGCGGCATAGATCATGATTCACCGGAGTTACACAGTGGTAGGTACTTATCAATGAAACTGATATTCCGGTGAGAGGTCATCAATGAGCGCCACAGAACCGGCTACCCTGCCGCGTGAGCAGCCGGGCCCGCTGCCGAGGGTCGGCGCGCGCCCGGACCCCCGCAGCCGGGGCGGTGCCTGCGAGTGGTGCGGCCATCCCTACGCGCTGCACAGCAACGGCACCACCGAGTGCAAGGCATTCGCCTGCCACACCGGCCCGGAGGGCCAGGCCTGCCAGGGGTACATCGCGCCTGACTAGCCAGCCCGGGGCGGCAGCAGGACTCAGGCGGCCGGGGAGCGCGGCTCCCCGGCCTTTTGCTGCCCGCAGAAGGTCTAGGAGGCTCTCTCATGGACCTGGTCGCGCACTTCGGCTCGCACTCGCCTGTTACAGGAAATCTTGCTAATGTAGAGGGCATGAGCGCGGGTCCCTGGTACCACGGCACCCGGGGCGAGCTGCGGCCCGGGGACCACATCGAGCCCGGCCACGGCAGGGCCAACTACGGCGGTCACCGGGGACGCCGCCTGGAGCACTCCTACTTCACCTCTAGCCCGTCCGAGGCCCAGGCCTACGCCCGGAACAGCCGGGCTGACGGTCTCCAGCGTGTCTATCAGGTCGAGCCCACCGGCCCGCATGAGCCGGACACGCCGCGAGGGCACCCTGACTACCGGTCCGAGCACCCGCTGCGCGTGGTTCACGAGGTCTGGCACGACACCTCCTGGGGCGATGACCCCAACCCGCTCGCGGCCGAGCACGGCCTGGGCGATCGTCATGGCGTCCTGGATCATTTCGAGGCCGCCAGCCGCCCCGGCCGGGGCCAGGAATCCTGCTCCTGCTGCGCGGGCCAGGGCGAGCACGGTGATGGCTCCCGGTGCGAGCGCTGCCAGGGCTCGGGGTTCACCGGCAAGGGCGACCGCTCCCCGGCCTGCCCCGGCCAGGCCCAGCCCCGCCGGAAGCACTGGCGCCAGGGCGCGGCCGAGCCCGACTTCCGGGACCACCGCGGCGACCCGCGTGATGACAAGCACAGCCAGACCACGTTCGGCGGCACGCACTGCCTGATGTGCCATGAGCCGGTGAGGATCAACCTCCGGAAGCTGGACACTGCCTCCGGCGGCTGGCATCACCACGACAGCATGAAGCGTGATCACCCGGCCATCCCGGCTGACGCCCGGGCGGTCTACGATGATATCCCGCGCCAGAAGGCTGCCTACGGGCAGGCCGTGATGGACATGAGCCGCCAGCTGGAGAGCCAGGGCTGGCCGCCGCGCCGCCGCGGCGATGAGCACGAGATGCCGCCGGACCCGTTCGCGCACCAGGGGTCCCTGACTCGCCCGGCCCGCGAGGACTTTATCCATGAGCTGCCTGATCATGAGGGTGAGAGCACTACCGACCGATACCGCATCCACGACGGCAAGTACCTGCTCTACGAGCACCGTCCGGGCCTGATCACCGCGCACCGGATCGGGAAAGCCGGCCTCGTCTCCCCGAACATGCCGAACTACAGCAGCCCGCACAAGGAGCCCCGCCGGGTCGGCTACCTGAGCCACTTCACCGGAGAGGTCCGCCGTAATCCGGATGGCACTCCGGAGAACAGCAACGTCAATGGCGGGGTAATACACGAGGTCTATGTCAGCGGCCCGCACCGCCGTAAGGGCGTGGCCAGCGCCATGCTTGCCTTTGCCCGCGAGCGGCATCCCGAGCTGGAGGTCCGGCACTCAACCGCGCTGAGTGAGGAAGGCAAGTCCTGGAGCGCTGCCACCGCGAGCCTTCTGGGGCATTTCGAGGCCGGCTACGAGGAGGCCTCCCCGCAGGCCCGTGAGAGCCGCGAGGACCGCGTCAGCGCCTGGCTGGACCGGAACGCCCAGCCAGACGGGAAGGTCATGCTGCCGCGCTCCTGGGGCCCGCACATCGAGCCGCATGAGATCCCCCGGCTGGAGCACCACGGCTGGCCCGCCGACCTGGACCAGCAGGAGGACCACTGGGGCCACCTGGCTCCCGAGCGCGTCTCGCTGCGGCAGCAGATCCACGTCCACCAGCCCTTCGTGCACGCCGACGCGATGCACGAGAAGCAGGAGCTGGACCGAAACGAGCACGAGCTGGGCCGGCCCTTCGACGAGGAGCCCGCCCGGTTCCTGCGCCACGAGGGCACGACGTACCTGATCGACGGCCATCACCGGTATGCCCGGGCCCGGCTGACGGGTAAGTCGTCGATGGAGGGCGTGGTGGCCGACACCTCCCGCGAGAGTGACCAGCCCCGCAACTGCCCGGAGTGCCGCGAGATGCACGCAGACGACGATGAGCCCATGAGCCGCGAGGCATCAGGCGGCTTCAACCCTGTCACCACCTGGGGAGCCGAGAAGCCGCACGCGGCGGCGATCGCTGAGGCCCAGCACCGGACGCGCGAGGACCACCCGATGATGGGCATGCAGCTGCCCGAGCCGGAGTGGACCGGCGCGGTCCCGGACGCCGATGTCTCGCTGCGGCACATGCTCCGGCGCGCCGGGTACCCCGAGGAGAAGGCCGCCGGCGCCTGGGTGCGCCGCAAGCCCGAGACGGCCACGGCCTCCTCCACCGGCTATGACCCGGGTGACGGCACCGTCGGCATCGGGCTGCACCCGCACCGCTGGGACTACGGAACGATGGCTCATGAGGCCGCCCACCTGGTGGCCAACCACGAGGCGGGGCGCCCGCCGCACGCTATGGCGCATGCTCTCGGGCTGGGCGATGCGGACGTGCACGGCCCGGACTTCGCCCGGGCTTATGGGCGGATCATCGGCAGCTCCTGGGGCGAGCAGGCCGGGGATGACTTTCACCGGCACCACCAGGACGCGCTCCAGCTCGTCAGCAACTACCGCAGTCGGGTCCACAAGCTGCCCCGGATCGACGGCCGCGACCAGGCGCCGTCGCCCGTGGTCGCGCATTTCGAGGCCGACGCCGCTGACCAGGTGGACCTGTACCATCACACCACCCCGGAGAACGCCGCCGCGATCCGCGGCCAGCGCCGGATGATCGACCAGCACAACCAGCAGGGCCCGGTGTTCTTCTCGGACACCGCGCACGGCTTCTACGGCGGCGACTACGGGCCGGAGGCCGTGCACGTCCGGGTGCCCCGCCACCTGGCCACCGAGAACGACTCATTCGGCGGCGGCAAGGAGAAGTTCTACACTGTCCGGGCCTCGGACCTGCTCCCGGAGCACTTCGTTGACAGCGCGCGTCAGGCTGCCGTGGTGGCAAATTTCGAGGATGATGACGAGGAGAGCGAGCATCCCTGGTGGGAGCGCCGGGAGAGCGAGACCGGACAGCAGATGGCGGCCCGCCGGGACCGCTACGTCCGCCAGATCGCGGACCGGCACGGGGTATCCCCGGAGGCGGCCACCGGGGCGCTGAAGAAGGTCCACGACGACCTGCACCGGGACCTGGCCTTCACCGATGCCAGCCGGTACGGCTTGAAGCTCGACCACAGCCAGAATTTCTTCACCGAGCACATGATCGGCACCCTGAACAAGCCCGAGACCTGGGCGGGCGTCCCGGTCAGCCAGGTGCCGACGGAGAAGATCCACGTCTCGCAGAACTGGCTGAGGCCCCGGACGCTCTCGCACAACCTGTTCCACCCGGGCCGGCACGAGGCGGACTCTGAGGAGGACGCCGGGCACCCGGACCGGGACCCGGATGACTTCCGGGATGACGAGGAGCCTCGCGAGGATGAGCACGGACTCGGCGGGGTGACCCGGTTCGTGCGCCGCCGGGACGGCCGCGTCCAGGTAGCCGACGGCCACCACCGGGTGGCGATCGACGCGGCCCTGGGCAAGACGTACACGCCGGGCCGGATCATCGACGAGGACCGGCTGCATGAGCTGCACCGGACGGAGCCCGCCCGCGAGCCCGGCACCGCGCACGAGCTGTGGGACCACCTGCGCGCCGATCATGACAAGACCCCGTCCGAGCTGCCGGAGCGGTCTGCCGGGAGCCACCACGACCTGGCCGCCGAGCACGGGCACAGCCACGAGTTCGAGCAGGAGTACCTGGGACACCAGCACACGGCCGCCCTGGCGAGCGCGCCCGTGGTGGCGCACTTCGAGGCCGAGGCCGCCGCTGAGCAGCCGGCCTGGATGCAGCGCGGGGTCGAGCTGAAGTCCGAGGACTACGACGGCACGACCGGGAACAATGAGGTGCACACCGCGGCAGCCGACCACGTCGCTACCGAGCCCAACCGGGCGGTGCACGCCGCGGTCGAGCGGAAGGTCAGCCAGGAGCACCCGCACCTGGACCAGGCGCCGGAGGACCGCACGGGCACACTGCGCAAGATGCTCGGCCGGGCCAGCTTCTTCATGCCGCAGGAGGAGATCAGCTCCGCTGAGGCGCCGGATCATGCCCGCACCGTCCATGAGCTGGCCCACCATGCCGGGCACGTCATGACCGACAGGCGGCAGGGGCTGGAGGAGGCCCGGCCCCGCGAGTCCTGGGACAGTCACCCGAAGCCGAGCGACCTGGACCCTGACCATCGCCGCCACGGCCACGACTTCACCTGGCACTACGCCCTGGCCCTGGACGGCGCCGGCCACCGGGACGCCGCCGACACGGCCCGGCGCCACTACACCAGCGCCAAGGTCAGCGTGGCCAACGAGCGGCACGGGCGCGGGCTGTCCCGGGACTTCCCCGGCAGCGACCTGAGCCCGGACATGCCGCCGGACCTGAGCCACCTGCCGCCGATGATCGACTCCCAGCGCGAGGGCCTGGCGGCCGGGGACGAGGACTACCACCGCAAGATGCTGGACATGGCCAGCCATCCTGAGCCGGGCCTGCGCCTGTGGCGCGGCGAGCGGCGGCCACCCGGCGAGGATCTCTCCCGGGTGCACTCGGTCGGCATGCACTGGAGCGCCAAGCCGGAGGGCGTCATCACCGGCCCGGACCGCGGCACCGAGGAGAGCAAGACCCGGCCGGTGGTATGGCAGTCCCGCCTTGAGCACCCTGAGCATCAGGCCATCCCCCGGTCGCACCCGATGTGGCGGGGAATCCACGAGTCGATGCCGTCCGAGGCCGAGGTCCGGCTGCATCCCGGCGCCGCGGTGCACGTGGAGGGCGCCTGGGTAGGCGAGCCCGGCCTGGACAGCTCGGTGCACCCGCTGAATCCCGGCCGCAACCCGCCGGGCTGGAAGTGGCACCCGGTGGACCGCTCCCTCCAGGTCGCCCACAAGCCCGGCCCGCACGGTGTCGTGGACTACTCCGATGTCGGCATCCCGAAGGAGGGCGCCGTGATTCCCGGGTATGAGCCCAAGCCGGAATACGTCCCGGCGCCGGAGGGCCTGGACGACGACGCGAATATGAGGCATTTCGAGCAGCAGCGCAACATCAAGGGCGCCTGGACCCAGAAGATCCGGCGCGGCCTGTCGCTGGGCCATCTCAGCGCGGACCGGGCAAAGGAGCTGGGCTACTACGCCGGCGGTCATGAGACCGACGACCGGGGTAACCCGAAGTGGGCGCCGCTGCCGCGCGAGATGTACCACGTCACCACTGACCTGCCCGGGGTGCAGCGCCATGGCCTGCTGACCCGCCGGGAGCTGGCCCAGCACCAGCGGGGCGGCCTGGGCCTGGGCGGCGGCGAGGACGACGCGATCTCGGTGACCACCAGCCGGGAGACGGCGGACAACCTGCTGCGGTCGCTGCACGATTATCACCACTTCATCAACCACGGGAGCCCGCGTGAGCTGTGGGAGAAGGCCCGGCGCGGCGAGGATGCCACCCGGCCGTTCCACGAGGACCTCGCGCGCTACTGGGACCACGACTGGAAGGACGGCAACGAGCTGCCGCGCGGTCTGGAGCAGCACCTGGAGGAGCGCAAGATCGAGCACGTGGCGCTGCACCGCAGCCCGGAGGACTGGGCGCAGCGCCACGGCCCGGGCTGGCGCCCGCATCACTCCAGCTACCCGCTGACCGGTGGTGACGGGGTGACCCGGCATAACGTCTGGGAGCGCGACCTGACCCCGGATGAGCGGCGCGAGCAGCGCTCGGGCTTCTACAAGCACTTCTCCACGACCCGAGGCTGGCCGGCGTCCCTGGGCGGTCCCGGCGGCCGGGAGGACCCGCTGTTTTTCGCCAATGACGTGAAGCGCTTCGCGGAGTCTGATCCCCGCAAGTTCGCTACTCTCCACCTCCGGGCCCGCCCGGGAGCGCAGGGCTACCCGATGGGCTCCCTGGCCGAGTGGCGGACCGGCTCGGGAGATGCGCTGGAGGTCCATCACGCCGAGCAGCTGCATCCCGCCCGGGAGCGCGAGGCATATCTGAAGCCCCGGGCAGCGGTAGCTCCTGAGCGAGCGGCGGAGATCCAGCGGATCCGTGAGGAACGCCGGAGCCGCCCGGCGCGCCGCGCCGGCGAGCCCGGGCCTGACCTGTCGAAGTTCTTCACCCCGATCCCGGCCGCGGAGCTGGAGCAGCAGCGCCGGGAGCGCGAGGAGGCGTTCAGGCCCCGGCCGCAGCGCCTGGATGATCGCGAGTACTCGACCCGGGACGTGAGCCGGCACTACGACTGGGAGGGATTTGACCCGCACGAGATCAGCCACCTGGTGCATGAGCCTCAGCGCGCCACGTTCACGAGGGAGGAGGTGCCAGTCGCCAGCCTGCGGCATGTGGGCGAGAACGGCCAGCTGGTGCACCCGCCGTCCTACCACGATATTGCCGGGCAGGATGAGGACGAGCATGAGCGCCTGCGGGGGCTGGAGCACGGCTACGAGCGCGGCGATGCCATCCCGCCGATCGTGGTGGTCCGCGACGGGGAGCACCATGTCATCGCGGACGGATCGCACCGGGCCGCGGTCCATGCCGAGCATGGCCAGTCCCACATCCCGGCGTTCGTTACCAAGCGGACGATCTTCCCTGAGAGCGCAGAGCACACTGCATCGAGGCTGCCCGCGCCTGCCGCGGCGCCCCGCAGGACCCTCGGCCAGCTCCTGGACACCCTGCCGCGGGCCATCGCGTCCTGTGACCCGCAGAGCCCCGATGAGGCCCGGGCCATGCTGGGAGAGGTGCCGGCCATGCTGCGGACCGCCTCGGCCGCCCTGGGATCGCTGGCAGGGCGCCTGGAGGATCTGCCGGTCGGCCAGGACACGGCCGAGACGACCCGGAGGCTGGCCGGGCTCCTGGGCTCGCGGGCCGAGCAGGCGGAGGAGATCCTGCGGCGCACGGAAGGTACGTGGACGCCCTCAGATCAGCCCGCCGCCCTGCCCGCCGGGACATGACCGCGCAGGCGGCTGCCTACCTGCCGTCGTCGGGCATCTTCGGGCCGACCACCGGCCTGGACCCGCTGCTGTTCGACGACCGTCACGAGCTGCGCGGCTCCGTGGCCGAGGACATCATGGCCCGCCTGGACCGGGCGCTGCGCGCCGACGGCGGGCTGACCGGCTCGGAGTGGCAGGACAACCTGAAGGTCTACCTGGCCGGCGGCAGTGCCAGCGAGTGGGCCGGCAGCCGCCCCAACGACGAGGCCACCGACCTGGACATCCTGATCGGGGTGGACTACGACGGCTACCGCGGCAGTCAGCCAGTCGGCTATGAGCCGAAGTCTGATGCCGAGATCGATGCCGAGCTGAACGCCTGCCTGCGGAAGCGCTTCAATGACCCGGACTGGCGGCCGTCCTTCGGCGGCCGGTGGGACCTGACCGGCTATGTCAACCCGGCGGCCTGGGATATCCGGGTGATCAGGCCCTACGCGGCCTGGGACATCAGTGACGGCCGCTGGGCAGTCCGGCCGCCGCACCTGCCCCGGCACACCTCCGCTGACTTCGACCCGGCCGTGCTGTCGGAGGCCCGCGCGGTACTGGCCCAGGCCCGGGCGATCCTGCGGATGTCCGAGCCGGCCCGCAGCCGCCAGGCCCGCGCGCTGTGGGAGCACCTGCACGCCGAGCGGCGCCGGGCCTTCAGCATCGAGGGCGAGGGCTGGGAGGACCCCGGCAACCTGATCGAGAAGTGGCTGGCCTACGCCCCGGGCAGCGTGCTGACGAGGATCCGGGACCTGGCCCTGGCGCCGCGTACCGCGGCCCGGGAGAAGCCGACGAAGACCAAGGCCCAGGTCAACTACCGGAAGGCCACGGGGAAGCACTGCTGCGGCAACTGCACGATGTTCCGGCTGCACCCGCCTGACTTCGAGTCCGGTGCCTGCACGCTGGTCAAGGGAATCATCGACGAGGCCGACGTATGCGATGAGTGGTACCCCGAGAAGAAGGGCAGGACCGCAGCGGCCGGCCGCGGGCTGACCCCGGCTGACCTGGAGTACCAGCACGCCAGGCCGCAGCCGGGCGAGAACCTGCTGACCGCCACGCATGAGAGCCTGCCCGAGGAGGGCACTGTCGGCGGCGCCTATCACGGCCCGGGGTTCGCGGGCGAGATCCACTGGTGGGATGACGGCGAGATGGAAGGCGTTCACGTGCGCCCGGATCTGCGCCGCCGGGGCGTTGCCACCGAGCTGTGGAACCGTGCACGGCAGATTACCCCGCAGCTCCGCCATTCCCGCTCGCAGACTTCCGCCGGGCACGCCTGGGCGCAGAAGACCGCGTCTGGATCCGACGGCGATCACTTCGTCACCTGCTCGAAGGGTCATGAGCACTGGGGCGCGCACGGCGCGGCGGGCCTGCTGATGCGTCACAAGGGGCCAGACGGCAAGATTCGCTATCTGCTCCAGAAGCGCTCGCCTGAGGTAGATCACCCGAATACCTGGTCGATTCCATCCGGCGCTAAGGGGAAGGACGAGAGTCCTGAGGAGGGTGCGCTGCGCGAGTTCCGCGAGGAGATGGGCGCGGTGCCCCGGGGCACCACCCATCACCACACGATCGCCTCGACCGACTGCGGCGACTGGCAGTTCCAAACCGCGGTGTTCGACTCGCCGGAGCTGTTCACTCCCCGAGGGCGGGGCGAGACCGAGCACGAGGTGGCCGGCTCGGGCTGGTTCACCCCGGCCGAGGCCGCGAAGCTGGACCTGCACCCGGCGTTCGCGAAGTCCTGGGACGCCGTCCGCAAGTCGGCCGCCCGGCGGACGGCGGTGACGGGCCACGAGATCAGTCCCGGCAGCGGGATGATCTACCTGCCGGTCCCGCCTGACCTGATCGACAAGGTGCCCGGCGGCGTCGATGATGAGCCGCATATCACGGTGGTCTACCTGGGCAAGGGACTGAGCGACGAGGCCTTCGGCCGGGCCCTGGACGCTGCTGCCACGGCCGCCCGTGCGCATCCGCCGCTGGCTGGCCTGCTGAAGGGCACGGACACCTTCGAGCCCAGCGAGGCCAGCGACCAGAAGGTCCCGGCGTTTGTCCCGGCCTTCGTGCCCGGCATCGAGCGGCTGCGGGCGGACCTGGAGCACCTGAGCGCCAGCGAGCACAAGGACTACCACCCGCATGTCACGCTGGCCTACCTGGAGCGCGGTGACCCCGTGCCGCCGCAGCACCCTGAGCGTGACGTGTCGTTCACTCACCTGCACGTGAAGCGCGGGGATCAGGTAGTACGCTTCCCGCTATGCGGATAGCTAGGAACCTGACAGTGGTCAGGCAGGGCCTGCGGACCCTGTGGTGCCCGCTGGAGACCCCGGAGACCACCCTGCCGGTCCGGCACTGGCGGTGGATGTGGCTGGCGGCGGTGCTCCGGCCGCTCCTGATCCTGATGGTCGGTCTCCTCCTGGTCCCCTACCTGCTGTCCAGGGGATTGATCTGGCTGATAGATCAGGGCGGAAAGACAGCCGAGATTAATATGAAGTGCCTGGAGCTGGACCTGAAGCGGTCCGGATGGGAGCCGCCGCCCCGGCCCCGGGCTTCGGCCCCGCGACTGCGCGATAACCGGCCGCCGGAGAATCCGGCGGCCGGAGACATCTGGCGCCCGTGGGATGCCGAGGACCGCATCTATGTCTGGGACGGCTCGGCCTGGGCGGCAGGAATCGAGAGGATCCCTTGATCACTTACGCGGAGTTCCCGAAACGCAAGTGCCGGCAGCCGGTCCAGTCGCAGGACGGCCTGATCGATCATTTCTGCGACCTGCCCGAGATGCACCCCGGGCCCGACTGCCCGAGCACCCTGCCCTGGGCCATCGCCCGCCGTGAGGCCTGGGAGAAGGCCAACCCGGGGTGGGAGAAGATGGCCGCTGACGATGATCCCTTCGCCGGCATCGAGATCCCCGAGGAGAAGCGATGAGCCAGCACCCCGACCACGTCATGCGGGCCCGGATGCCGCAGCCCGGCTACGCCGACCATCATGACCTGCTGCCGGCCGAGGGCCAGGTCACGGCAGGCTCCGTCAGCTCGTCCCGGCCCCGGTTCCGCATCGAGGTCCCGGCCGAGGACGGCACTGTCCTGCTGGAGATGTCCGAGACCAGCGACGGCAGGCTGGACATTCGCTATGACCCGGACCGGGTCACCGAGGGCGCTATGCGCTTCCTGGACGGCATGCGCCAGTGGGCCGGGGCAGTCGGCATCCGCTGGCAGTCCGAGGTCGAGAGGGCGGTCAGCGAGTGAGCCAGCCAGGCATCCCGGTCGTGACCATGCGCGTCGAGGGCATGGCCCACCAGATTAAGCAGGCGCTCCTCCAGCACGAGCTGGACATCTCGGCCGAGATGCAGCGCGCGGTCGAGGAAATGTGCCGGCCGGAGAACATTCAGGCAGTGGTGAGCCGCGAGGTGAGCACTGTGCTTGGCCAGGTTATCCATGATGAGGTCGAGCGGTTCTACCGTCACGGGGACGGCCGTGCGGCTGTCCGGCAGGCAGTCGAGGAGAAGCTGAGGAGCCCGGGACCGTGATCATCGGAGTCCAGAACAAGTCCACGCTGATCACTGATCATGACGCTTACTACATGGCCATGCTGGTCAACCGGCAGCTGCGCGATCATGTGGCCCCGGCCTGGGGCTTGCTGCCGCCGTCCGTGCGGCTCATCGCGGCCGGCACCACGGTGAAGTGCGATGCGATCATCGGCCTCCTGGATGATGCCGACCAGGCGGGCGATCTGGGCTGGCATACCGAGGGGCCGGATGCCCAGGTCTATGGCCGGGTGTTCGCCCGGCCGGTGCTCGACAACGGCGGCAATGCGCTCACCGCGGACCTGTCGGTGTGCTCGGTGCTGAGCCACGAGGCCATCGAGACCCTGGCCGACCCGGCGTGCTCGCTGTGGGCTCAGGCTGGCGACGGCACCCTGTACGCCCGGGAGCTGGCCGACCCGGTGGAGTCCGACTCCTACCAGATCACCGTGGCCTCCGGCGCCGAGAGCATGTTCGGCACCGTCTCGGACTTCGTGCTCCCGGACTGGTTCGACCCGGATGCGGCCTCAGGTGCCACTGACTGGTGCGACCTGCTCACTGCCCCGTTCGAGATCCGCCCGACCGGTTACGCGATCGTGATGTCCGGCGGGTCGGTATCCGAGCAGTGGGGCGAGCAGTACCCCGCCTGGCGCCTGGCGGTTAAGGAGAGCGAGGGGGCCCGGACCAGCCGCCGTGACCCTTCCGTTATCCCGGTCGCGGTGCCCACGAGCCTGGCTTGACATAGCAAGGAAGCCTGTATTACCCTGGATCTGTCAGCAAGGCTGACTCCCCCCTCCGGGGGAGCCTCCGAAACTGTCGCTTCCTTTGCGCGCAGTGGTCCAGATGGCCGCTGCTGAGCCGGGTGCCCTCGTAACGGGGGGCACCCGGCTCGTCATATCCGGAGGAGATGCCAGTGCCCGAGATGACCGATGAGCAGCGCCGGGCCGTGATCACGACGCTGTATGCCGAGTACGCCGCTCGTGATGTTCTGGCGGCCCTGGCTGACGGGCGCCCGCCAGTTCCCGGGCACGGACCGGTAAACGCCCCGGTCGTGATCGTCGGGGAGGCACCCGGGCAGGAGGAGGAACGCCAGGGCGAGCCGTTCGTCGGCCGCTCGGGCCAGCACCTCCGCAAGATCATGGGCGAGGCCGGCCTCCCCTGGGAGGCCTGCTACGTCACCAACACTGTCCTGTGGCGCCCGCCGGGTAACCGGACCCCGTACCCGTACGAGATTCGCGACTCGATGAGCCGGGTCCAGGAGGAGGTCATGGTGATCGGGCCGTCGGTCCTGATCGCAGCCGGGGCCGTGGCCTTCCAGGCGCTCACCAGCAAGCTGCGCGGGACCTACCCGCAGGCGCGCTCGAAGTGGATGGACTGGCACCCCGAGGGGCACGACCACATCTCGGTGCCGATGCTGACCATCTGGCATCCCAGCGCCATTCTCCAGGCGCCGGCCAACCGCCGCGGCGAGATGGAGGCCGAGCTGCGCGCCGCTCTGGCCTCGGTCCGGGAGGGTGAGCGCGTTGGCGCCTGAGCCGGAGCTGGGTCCCCGGGAGCGCGAGGGCGCGGACTCCCCCGAGGCTGAGGCAGTCGAGCTGGACGGGCCGGACCCGCGCACCTGGCCGGGCAGCCCGGAGATCTGGGACTGGGTCCTGGACATTGAGGTCCTGGACCGCGTCATCCGCGATATGGCCGGCTCGGATGCCACGGCCGCCGGGCCCGCTTACCCGATGGTTGCCCAGCTCCTGACGGCTGCCCGGCACGAGGCTCGCGGCCAGCTCGCCATGGCGATTGCCCGGGCCTACATGATGATGATCCCCGAGGGCGGGACCCCGACGGCGTTCGAGGCCGCCGGCAAGCCGCGGGCCTACGGATCTGGCCCGGACCGGCCGCCGCCGTCTACTGTGTAGGTGCGCCGCCAGAGCGCCAGCTGTGCTCCCAGCTGGGTTACGCCTCTCAGCCCGGAAGGGGTGGGAGGCGTGACTTTGTCTACGGTGGTGGTCTGGGAAGCCGGGCTGACGTGCGATGCTCCGGAGTGCGGCGGGGAGTTCGTCCTGGGCGAGGAGATCCTCTACTTTTACGGGCAGAAACTCCACCAGCGATGCGCGAGCGCCAAGGCCGCGAGCCGCCGGTCGGCCGCCGGGGAAGGCGAGGACCCCCTCGCGGTGGCCGCCCGGCAGCTTGAAGCCGGGGGCCGGGTCATCCTAACCCGCCGCCAGATCCGAGAGCTGACCGGACTGGCAGCAGAAGCCCCCGGCTTCAAGCCTGTCCGGAAGCCGGACTCAGGTGCCGGGCGCCGGATCTGGTACAGCCGGATGCCCGGCTGGGATGCGGAGCGGGTGAAGGGCGGCCTGTCGGCGCAGGAGGTCGCCGGCATGTGGCTGGACTTCCTGGATGCCGGGCGCCTCCCGCCCCTGCGAGCTGCCGACGTGGCCGCCCTTCTCTCGTGTATCCGTGATCGCAGCGTGACCGTTACCTCGCCGTGACCGGATCCCGTCGCTGATTCGTGACCGGGCCGCAGAAGGTACAGGAAGCCGCAACGCGAAGGACGGCCCGGATGACTGACCGCAGCGACCTGGTGCGCGAGATCCAGCAGGCACGGGGCGACGGCGCCCGGCTCACCCGGGCCGTGGCCGCGCTCGATGACTTCGACCGGCAGCGCGCCGCGGCGATCGCTGCCGGCCGCGAGACCGATCTCGGCGTCCAGCTGGTCGCCCGGCGAATGGAGCCGAGGACCGCGCACGAGCTGCACACCGAGGCCACCAACTGGCTGGCTGACTTCGAGGATCCCGGGCGGGGCTCGTTCCGCACCGCGATGATCGCGGAGGCCGCCACCTGGTATCAGGGTCTTGACGCTGCCGTCCGCGGCGATGCAGGGGAGCTGGGCGAGCAGGCCCGCGGCCGGGCCCGCACCCTGGCGTCGGCCTACGGCAGCCGGGCGCCCGCGGCCGAGCGTGAGTTCCTGAGCTACATCGGGTACCTGCACCAGGGCGCCAGCGGGCTGCCGCAGATCGACCAGACCATCGATCCGAACAACGCGCCGGCCCCGACGCCCTACCCGACCGAGGTCTTCCCGACCTTCGGTGAGGAGCAGGACCCGTTCAACCAGGTCGAGGACAACGCGCACGGCTCGCAGATCTCCAGCGACGGCGCTCCGATGATCCAGCAGGTCCGCCAGCAGGACGGCTCCGGGTCAGGCTTCGGCTCCGGACCGGAGCGGCCGGACCAGCACTCGACCGGCATGGACACCTCGGACAGCTATGCCGAGGTGCCGCTGGGCACGCCGGGCCAGATCCCGACTACCCCGGCCGCGACTGACTCGATGGCAGGCTCGCATCCCAATCCGGTGGCGGGCGTGCCCCAGGACGCCGGCGCTGACCGCCGCCAGGCCGCCAGGGCCGTGGAGGGCTACTCGGCGCCGGACCCGTTCGGCTACCGGTGGCTGACCACGGGCGAGGTCATGCATCCCTTCCACGAGCGCTGCGCAACTGCGCACTGGCCGGAGGAGACATGCGGCCGGGGCACCGAGCACACCGCGTCGGTGGCGGTCGGCTACGAGATGGACCTGGACACTGCCCGCCGGCTGGCTCAGTGCGAGGCTATCGGCGCCCGGGAGGGCCAGAGGGCCGTGTCCGCCGCGGCCAGCCCGGCACACCTGGCGGCCCGCCACAACGCCGTCACGGCCGCCTGGGGCGGCTCAGAGCGCACTGCTGAGGACACCGCGGTGCTGCACGGCTTCATGGCCACCGTCCGCCCGGTGCTGGCCCGGGACTTCACTGAGGCCGAGCGCGCGGCGGCCGAGAAGAAGGGCGATGCACTGCCCGGCGGCAAGCTCCCGGTCGAGAACGCCAGCGACCTGAAGAACGCCGAGCGCCTGAAGGGTCATGTCAAGGGCGTCCCGGCGTCCGAGGTCAGTTCCTACATGGAGCGCAAGGAGCACGAGTTCGGGAAGGCCGCGAGCGCAGGGGGCCGCCTGGATTTTAAGGCGGGGGTCTACGACCCCGATCACGACGGAGACAATGACGCTACTCCCGAGGGCGACACCGATCATGACTGGTGGAGCACCGACGGCCGTCAGCTCCGCCCGACCGGGATGCGCAAGGGCGCGCCGTTCGCCGGCTACGAGAACTTCGACGCCTGCGTGGCAGCCAACCAGGACAAGGATGACCCGTCGGCATACTGCGGAGCCATCAAGCACCAGGCAGAGGGATCGCGCAGGGAGGCCACGGTGCCGTCCGTCGGCTGCCCGGGCTGCCACCGCAGGGACGTGCAGCTGATCCGCTCGGGTGACCAGAACGCAGTGAAGTGCCCGTCCTGCGGCACGGTGCCCTACACCGAGACCAGCCAGATCATGCACCACGAGGGCGCCTCCAGCCTGACCCAGGTCCAGCAGGTCACCGACCCGAATAACGTGCCGACTCCGCAGGCTGACGACCTGCCCGAGGGCGTGGCGTTCCCGCTGAACGAGGCCTGGACCCAGCAGTGGGAGACCGGCCCGGAGGGAGCGCAGCCGAAGCGCCAGGCAGAGGCGGCCAGCCGGATGAACGGCCTGCCCGGGGTCGCGGCCGAGCATTTCGGTCACGCCGATGCCCTGGATGGCCGGGACCCGCAGCACAAGGACAACTACCCCTACTCGGTCAAGGCGCACGGCACCTACCTGCGGTCGTGGAACGCCACTCACGCCGGCATGACCGCCCGCGACGGGAAGCCGCCGCTGACCCGCGAGGGCTACGGCCAGCTGACCGGCCGTCCGGATCTGTACCCGCACTGGAAGGACGCCTACGACCAGGCGAACCGGATCCGGGACTCCCGCCAGGCTGCCCGGCGCACCGCGGCCGGCTCGGGCACGGGCGGCCACCCCGAGGAGCCGCACTGCGCCGACTGCGGGCATAAGCCCGGCTGCGACTGCCCGCACAAGTGCACCTACGGCGAGCACCTGGACGAGCATGGCCAGCGGACCGCGCGGGCGGTCACCGCGGACACCTTCAGCCAGCCGCACCAGACCACCGATGACTTCGCGCCGCCGTTCAACAGCCCGGGCACCGCCCCGCAGCCGCAGTCCTCGAACGGGATGGCCCAGGACTCCGACTACGCGGCCGGCGCCGCGGCGGCCCGGGCTGACAGGGCCTCCGGGCAGCGCCCTGCGTTCGCTGACAACTCCAGTGCGGTCTCGCCCTACGTGAAGGGCTACGCGGAGGCCTACGGCGCTCCTGAGGCTCCTCAAGGCGCTCAGGATGTCCCGGCCAGCATGGGCGGCGACAGCGGCCAGCCGATGCTCGACCAGGAGGCCCAGAAGGCCCAGATGGTCGCCCGCGGCAGCCGGATCTCGGATGCGTTCGTCCCGGCCGCGCTGCACTCGGACCCGGATTTCCGCAAGGGCTACGGCTATGCCTCGGCCTGGAAGCCGGGCATGGTCCTGGTGACCACCGGATCGGCCGAGATGGAGGCCGGCATCTACGCCGGGATCACTGACCGGCCGCCCGTCCAGGACAGCTGGCTGGCTGCCCACGCCGTGCTCGCTGACCAGTACCCCGAGCTAGGCCGCCGGGTCGCGCTGCACCGGTCGTTCAGCCGGAAGACAGCCGGGTCCGGGCTGCGAGCCCAGGGTGCCTACCTGGTCCGCACCGCGGGCACGTCCACCGACCTGATCACCGACGGCCCGGGCACGAGCCCGGACCCGATGGGCGCCACGCCGCTGAACGGGCCGGGCACCCCGCCGCCGATGGGAGGCCTGGACGAGGCGGCCACCCCGGGCGGCCCCGCCCCGTACCAGGGCGCGCCGCCGCTGCCCGGCGGCCCGGTAGCGCCTGATGACGTGATGGGGAAGCCGCAGCGCCGGCCCGAGCAGAGCGGTCCCTTCACGAACACCTTCAGCGGCGATCATCCCGAGAACGCCACCCTGGCCCCGGTCGCGCCGAACACGGCCGATCAGCCGGGCTACTCCAACTCCGACGCCTACGCCGGGGACCCGCACGGGAGCGACCGCATGGCGTCGTTCCGGGCCCGGGTGCAGGCGTCCCTGGCAAGCATCCCGGTCGAGTCCCTGGAGGCAGCACGATGAGCGATGACCTGTGGGCCGAGGCCTCGGCCGATCACGAGGGGATGGCCCGGCAGGCCGCGCTGGCCCGGGCCGAGGCGGAGTTCAGGGAGATCTTCCCGTTCCTGGCCGCCGCGCGCACCGAGCCTGAGTTCGGCCACCGGCTGGCCCTGGCCGCCGGCCGGATCGAGGCGATCGCCGCCGTGCACGGCCTGGACCCGGCCGAGCTGACCAGCCTGGCCGCCCGCCGCTGGGGGCTGATGCGCGAGGCCCTGGCAGAGGGCCAGGACCCGCTGGCCTGGGTGCCGGACGCCGGCGGCTACGGCTCTGGCCCGGAGAAGGCCGACGAGCACAGCGAGGGCCCGGACTTCTCCGGCTGCTACTCCGAGGTGCCGGCCGGGCCGCCGGGCGGCCCTGACCCGCAGGTGACCCAGGTCCGGCCGCCCGCGTCCGGGCCCGTCCAGGAGGCGACCGGCATGCGCCGCCAGGCCGGCCCCGGCTCGATGCCCCCGCCGCCGGCGCCGATGCCGTCCAGCTCGGTGCCCGGTCCTGTCCCGGCCAACATCCCGGCCGGGGCCACTCCGGATCAGGGCACCACCACCCCGGTGACGCCGCCCGAGATCGGCCAGGTGACATCATCCAGGGACCCGGTCCGGCAGCGGGTGATGCAGGCCACCGCGGCAATCGCCCGGTCGAACCCCCAGCTCCCGGCCGCTGAGTGCGAGCGGGTGGCGCGCCTGGTGGTCGGCCGCTACCTCACCGCCGACCTGGCGGACTCGGTGGTCAATGACGACCGGAGCCCCGACCATCCGCAGGACAGCGGCCAGCAGGGCAAGGGCGGCATGTCGGGACTGGAGGATTACGGGCTGGCCCGCGGGCTGATCAGCGCGGCCCCGGAGATGCTGGCCGTGCTTTAGATGCTGAGCCCGACATCCAGCTCCAGGGTGTCGCCCTCGCGCAGCTCGGCATCCGGCTCGGACCACCAGATGAGGACTGAGCCCGGCGGGCGGCTGTAGATGTCCACCCGCCGGACAGTGCATGGCGCGCAGGGCGTGACTTTCAGCCTGATCGTTCCGCCGGAGGCCGGCTGCTGGTCCACGGTCCAGGTCTCGATCTGGGGCTCGGTCGTGAGCCAGACGATGGCTCCGGTCACCAGCTGGCGTGAGCGTAGAAGTAGCCGGACCAGAAGTGCGCCCGGGCCTTCTCGGCCTCGCTGAGAACCGACTGGTGGATGGGCAGCTGAGCCTGAGCCGTGGCGTTGGCGTCGGACGGGCTGAACCGGACCACCTCGCCGGGAGGAGCGGTCACGATCACCCAGCCGTCCTCGGTCTCGGTAATGAAGGTCTCGCGTGCCACCTCAGGGTTCCGGTTCGAGTGCGCGTGGAAGTAGCCGGACCAGAACCAGGCGAAGCACTTGTCCTCGGGGCCCAGGTCAGAACAGCCGATCCTGGCCAGGGCGGTCTCTACAGCGGTTCCGTCGGACGGGTCGAAGCGGACGATCTCGTGCTCGGTCCCGTCCTCGGACAGGACCACCAGGCCGCTGCTCTGCTGGATGACGTGCTGCATACCGGGAAGCCGTGCCATGTCAGTCTCCGCTCCTGAGTGCTAGTGCGATTGAGGTACCCAGTGCCCGGGCAACGGGCGGGGGGAATGCGTTGCCGACCTGCCGGTAGGCGGCGGTCTTGCGGCCGGTGATGACCCATTCATCCGGGAAGCCCTGGAGGCGCGCTACCATGCGGACCGTCAGCCGCGGGAGGCCTGCGAATCCGGGCTCCGGCGGAGCGTCAGCCACGCCGCGGCCGTCAACTCCCAGCTTCATCCAGGCGGCGCGAGCGCGCGTCGGCCCGAGGTCCGGGCCGCCGTGCTTGCGGCTGCCGCCCACGATCGTAGGTGCCACCTGATGAGCAACCCCGGCCCACTCGTGCGCTCCCTCCCAGCCGCCTGCCGCCATCAGGTCCAGCAGCGTCTCGCTCACGGTCGGCGGCGGCTCCGGAAGCGGACTCGGCCAGGCGACCGTCGTGTTCCGCAGCGCTACCAGGGCCAGCCGGGGTCGCAGCTGAGGCACGCCGTGGTCGCTGGCCTGGATCAGCCGCCAGGTAATGTGCCGGAAGCCCAGCACGTGCAGCTTGGCGGCCACGGACCAGCGGTAGTCCGCGAACTTCTTCTGGCCCAGCCCGGGTACGTTCTCCAGCAGCACGGCGCGCGGCGCGCACTCCTCGATCAGCCGGATGGCCTCCCCGAACAGGTTCCGCTCGTCCTGCTCACCGAGCTGCTGTCCGCTGATCGTGAACGGCGGGCAGGGTACCCCGCCGGCGAGCAGGTCAACGCCGCCGAACTGGCGGCCGTCCAGGTCCCGGATGTCGCCTTCGATTACCTTCAGCTCCGGGCGGTTGGCTCGCAGCGTGTTGCAGGCGTCGGGGTCGATCTCGGCCGCTGCGGCGTGCTCGTACCCGGCCTGCTCCAGGCCGAGGAGCTGGCCCCCGGCTCCGGCGCAGACCTCCAGGCAGCTCAGCATCATCCCTGGTCCTTCCTCTTCTTCTGGCGCTCCCGCCAGGCGGGCACCCACTCCGGCAGGTGATCCGGGCACCAGGCGCCGCCCTCCCGGGGGAAGAACCAGCCCTCGGAGCCGGCCCGGATGCGCTCGAACTTGCTGCGGCCGACGGTGCGGGGGCACCGCGGCTTCAGGCACGGCTCGGGCTTGCCGTAACTCACGCGGTCTTCCTGAAGGCCCCGGTGAACTGGGCGGGCATGAAGACTGCTGTCAGCTGCTGGCGGGCGATCCGCCGGGCGCGCTGAGTCCTGAGGGCCAGCACCCGCGGCAGCATCTCCTGGCGGACCTGGTCCCTGATCTCCTCGGTCAGGCCCTCCAGGGCGGCATCCTGCACCTTGCGCGAGGCCCGCTTCGGCACGCCCAGGGCGCGCAGCAGCTGAGTGCGGGCGGCCCGCTGGATGGCGTGCTCCAGCTTCATCGCGTACTCCATGTCAGCCACCCGCAGCGGATGGCTGAAGTAGCGGTCCGAGCACCCCGGGCAGCGATCGGTGTAGGTCCGGCCCCAGCCCTTGCATCGCGGGCAGTCCGGGTATCCGTAGTGCCTCTCGCGGTCCCGGCGCCAGCTCGGGCAGCGCGGCGGGTGGCTGGTGATCCAGCAGCCGTCCAGGACGGCGATTGCCATCAGGATGGCCGGCTTTCCCGTGCATCCGTGGCACAGCCCGTTGTAGGTGCCTCCGTAGGTCTCGGCCGGGTGGTTGCCATCGGCGTTCAGCGGCCTCTCGCAGACCAGGCACGCCGGGCTGTCCTTAACGTGCCCGTGCTCGTCCAGGCCGGCCTGCCACTCGGCCACCAGCTTCGAGTAGGGGCCGGGCTGCGTCTCGGTGCTCACTTGCGCTCCTCGTTCTCGTTGTAGGTGGCGAGCACGTCGCCGTTCTTGGCGGTGAAGATCATCAGGCCATCGCGGCGCCTGATGATGACGGTCCGGTCGATCAGCCTCGCGATCAGCTCGCAGTCCGCAGCCGGGAAGTCCCGGATGACCGAGTGCACGCCACTGCCGTCAGCGGTGGTCTTGCCGACGGTGACTACTGCCGGCAGGTACTCGGTCGCCTCCCGGTAGCCCACTACGTTCCAGCTGTTGCCCTCGGGGCACCGGATCAGGTCACCTTCCGCGAATCTGGTCATGATGCCGCGTCCTTCTGCCGTCTCGCCGCTGCTGTCCTGGAGGTGTGGCCCGGGACGTACCGGGCCCATCCGTCTACCGGGGCCGCCCCGCCGCTCTTGCGCCCGGCCCGCCTGGTCTGCCGGCCGCAGCCGCACATGCACCAGCCCGGGCCCGTGCGTCCGGGCTCCAGGACCGGTCCCATCTGCGCGGGCGCCCCTAGCTGGCCCCGCTCGCGCAGGACTGCCTTGTAGCGCTGGATGGTCCGCGGGGTGCGGCCCATCCGGCGGGCGGCCTCAGTGTCGGTCAGGTACGGGCCGTTGATCAGCAGGTAGTCCTCGATCATCGAGTCCCGCAGCGCGGTGTCCCCGGGATCAGCCACGGCTTCCCTCCGGGTCCAGCCGGGCGCGGTACCAGGACTCGACCTCGGCCACGGCCGCATCCCGGCGGCCGGTGAAGTACAGCTCGGCCGCCAGCATCCCGCCGCGGAAGGTGCCGTCGCCGTCGTAGCAGTGACCGTGCATCGCATCGCACTCCTGGGGCTGCTGGCCCTCGTACTGCGGCATCACGCCGTGCAGGCCGATGACGCCCAGCATCTGGCCGCCGTACTGCCAGATGACTGCCCGGGCGGCCCCGTAGGGCCCGTGCACGGTGATGTGGGTGCGCGGGGTGACCTCGCCGCCGGCCGGCAGCAGGTCCTCAATCGTGACGGTGATCTCGCTCAGCAGGGTGCTCATCGCTTGCTCCGGGTGTTCATGCTCAGCTGTCGTCTTCCTTGCTAAGACGACAATAGCAAGAAACCCTGTATTAGACAAGCTGACGGCAGAACTCGCAGCGGACCTTTGCGGGAGCCGGGAGCACGGCGTCAGCACTGCGGTGCTGAGTTCCGCCGCGCTGGGTCGGCCATCCGTCATCCCGCGGCCGGTAGCGCGCGGTGCGCTCGACCCTGTGGCCGCATTCCAGGTCCAGCTCCCACCAGCGGGTGCGCCGCGATGTGTCCGGGCCCAGCACGCCCCCGCGGCCCTCGTAGTATCCGTTGACCTTCGCCACCTGGCGCCAGGGACCGGCCATCACGCGGCCAGGGACAGCGCGGCCCGGATCCAGCGCAGCGGATTGCGGCGGGCCCGCAGCTCGACCGCGAGGATGGCAGCGGCCAGTTTCTTGTTGCCGGCGTCCTTCCATGGCCTGTAGTGCACGTAGCCGTCGCGATCGACCCAGTAGTTGGACTTGACGCGGTTGTGGGGCCCGCACAGCGCGGCACCGTTCCACAGCACCGTCAGGCCACCGGAGGCCCAGGGGCGGATGTGGTCCCACTGGAGTCCGCCGGAGACGACGAGGCCCAGGGCGTGCCAGCAGTACAGGCAGCAGTCCCGGTCGGCCGCGTAGGTAGCGCGGCGCAGGTAGGCCGGGACCGAGGGGCGGCCCAGGCCGCGCTCCTCACGGCGGTGCCGGTAGCTGATCCGCCAGCGCACTGGCACGAGCATCAGCGGCAGCGAGCGCGCCGATACCACCACGGCAGGCAGCACGATGGTGACCGCGAGGGCCAGGGCGAGCATTCCGGCCAGGCCCTCCCAGTGCAGCGGCTGGCCCAGGTAGGCCCAGCCGCCGGCTGATCCCGCCGGCAGCACCCAGGGCGCGACCAGCACGCCCTGGCGCCGCCGGCGCCGGGTGATGGCGGTCATCAGCTTGTCGCGCTGCTGATGAAGGCGCTGATCGAGGTGGCCGCCTCGTGGACCCAGCCTCCGATCTGACCACCGTGCTTGATGAAGTAGATGACGATCGCGATGCCGATGATCCAGCTGATCAGGGTGCGGAGCATGGGGGATGCCCTCTCTCGGGGATTAGGTGACGGATTCGTTGATGCGGTAGGCCAGGGCCTCGTCGATGGCCTCGAACAGCTCGGTCTCTCTCATCCAGGACTCGGGGTCCCGGCAGGAGATTGACTCGGCCTCCCGGTCCAGCTCGATCTCGGCCTGGCTGCCGTTGGTCATGGCAGCGGCCCGGGTGGCGGCCAGCAGAGCGGCCGAGTGCATGGCGGGCGCCCGGTCCAGGAACCAGGCGCGCAGGTTCTCCAGGTGACTGAGGCTCATCTGATCCAGCCGGACCGTGGCCAGGATGCCCTCGCTATCGCGGTATATCCAGATCTCGTCCTGGTCCAGCAGCTCGCTGAGGCTCATCTGCTCATTCGCGATCATCGTGTTGCCTCCGTGATCTCCTCGATCAGCCGGGCCAGGCGGGCGGCGCGGTCCTGGGATCCGGCCGTCTTCTCCGCGGCCAGCTCGGCGGCCCGGTGCTTCAGGGCCTCGATCACCAGGGGCAGCGTGATCGCCCCGGCGATCACGACCTGGGCGTCATGCTCGGCGCCGAGCTGCCGGGCCAGCTCCTCGACCCTCTCCTCCAGGGCCAGCAGGCGCTCCAGCGCGACCTCGGGGGCGAGGTGCTGCGGCTCGGTCACCAGGGGTCCTCTCGTCTCGTCTAGCGGTATCTAGGATACAGCCTTGCTTGCTAACAGGAAGCCCTCAGGGGGCCTCAGCGGGCGCGGGACCGGCCGCCGGCTCATTACCCGAGGGAGCCTCCGCCGGGGCGCCTTGAGCGCCCTCAGGAGCCCCGGGGGCCTCTGCCGGCTCCTCGTCCCCGGGAGTTGCACCACCCGGCTCCACATCGCTCCCCGCGGGCTCCACCAGGCCGGGTGCGGCCGGATTGGCGCACGGGTACTCCCAGCCGCGGTTCTCCCAGAACGACTCGCCGGGGATGCAGGGCCCGCTGCACCACGGGCAGCACCAGGATCCGTCCTCCAGCAGGGGCGCCTGGCGCTCCTCGCCGTCGGTCAGCCGGATGACCCGGAACTCGGTCACGACATCGGTCATGACACTCCCTTCATGTACTGCGGAGGATCCAGCGGCCAGGGGTAGTGCGGCCGGATCACCCACTGCGGGGTGACGCTGACCTGGGCCCCGCAGGCAGCGCAGCCGCCGCCGTACACCGCATAGGGCTTGCCGCGCTGGCCGGGCCGCCCGGCAGGGGCCTGCCCCGACCCGGGGCAGCGCTCCCCGGTCAGGGCCTCAGCTGGCTGGCTGGTCACCGGATGCCTGCTGTCTGCGCCCTGGCAAACTCGCGGGCGTTCTTCTTCTCGGCGGCGGCGATGACCTGGTCGATCTTCTCCTGGGTCGCGCCCGTCCCTGGCACGGCCGCCTCGCGCTCCAGCAGGACCTCAGCGGCCCGGCGGGCGGCGGCGGTGTAGTGCCCCTCGGCGTATCCGTTCGGGTACCAGTACTTGGCCTCGATCTCGTCCCGCAGGACCTTGACGGCAGCGGAGACCGTCGTGACCTTCCAGTTCATGTGATCGCGGAAGCACTGCCCCGGGGCCAGGTTCTTGGCGTCCTTGGCGGCCTGGTGAGCAGCCTTCTCGGCGGCCCGGGCGGCCTGGGCCTCGCGGTCACGGCGGCCGGGGCCGCGGAACGCCGGGTTAGCGGGCGCGTCCGGGAAGCAGACGGTGCAGGCCTTCTCCCCGAACTCGGTGATCATCTCGGCCTCGACGCAGCCGGACAGCTCGGGCAGCCAGGCGTACTCGGTGCTCGGGTAGCAGCTGGAGCAGGACTGGTTGCGGTGCACGTGGCCGTTGGCGTTGGTGACCAGGAAATAGCGGTTCCACAGGTAACGCCCGTAGATGGCGTCCAGCGCGTCGATCTCGCGGCAGATCCGGGTGCACTCGGTGACCGCGGCCAGGTACTCGTCCTTCCGGGCCTGGCTGACCCGCTCCATCGCCTCGCTCAGCGTCATGATCCACTCGGCGTGGCGATCGCGGGTGTCTCCGGCTGCCCCGTGCACGCGGTTCGCGGCGAGCATGACCTGGCGCTGGGCCGTGGCCTTCTCCATGATCAGCGCGAAGGTCTTCTCGTCATGCTGGCGGGGGTCTGGTTGGCTCATCCGGGTCTCCCTTAGCTGTCGCTCCCTTGCAAGACCTACATTACAGGGTTCCTTGCTAATGCACAACTCCCCTGACAGCAGTCAGCCCCGGCCGGAGCCGGGGCTGAGGTGCCGCGCTGGTCAGGAAGAGTAGGCCGGGATGGCGACCTTGCCCTGGCGGGTCAGGCGGTCCAGCTCGTGCTCGTCGCTGGCGTACTCGATGCCCTCGCGGAACTGCCGCTCCAGGGCGATGTGGTCGTGCCCGCCCAGGCAGGCGTAGGAGCCCTCCTCGTCGGTGAACCGGGCCGGCAGCCTGCACTCGCGGTCGGTCATGAAGCCGTCCTCACCGCGGACCGCGATGAGCCAGGTGCACGGCCAGACCTCGATGCCGGCCAGCTGGTCGCGGCGGGCGTCGTGGCAGGCCCTGACCTCGTCGAGAGCGGAGTGATCGTGCGGGGCCAGGCCGTCCAGCCTTGAGTCGCAGCGGATCCGGTGGGTCATCGGGCTCTCCTGTCGTTGTCGTCCCTTGCGAGACTTACAATACAGGGTTTCTTGCTAATGTGCAAGCCGGGGTCCGGTCGTGCTGGACCCCGGCCTGATGCTGCCTGCTACCGGAAGATGCCCGGGTGCACGACATGGATGTTCTTCTGGAACGAGCAGACCTGGCGGCCGATCGTGCGCCAGGTGCCGTGCCCGGTGGCGTGATGGAACAGGACCAAGTGGCAGTGCGCCTGGCGATAGCCGCTGTTCTTCAGCAGGGACAGGTGCTCCAGGTGCAGGATCAGCTGGTGGATGAGGAACTGGAAGGGTGTCACTGGGTTTCTCCTCGGGGGATAGTCGGACCGGCGGCGGGATTGCCCCCGGGTAGCTGGCATGTCACGCGCGTTTACCTGGATGCCTCCTCGATCGCCCTGCGGCGGCTGTTGGCGCGGTCGGGGCGCTGGCCCCGGCCGTGCGTGCCGGCCCGGCGACCATTGCGGTAGGCCTCCCAGACCGGACCGCGGCCGGGGGCCGTCACGGCCCCCGCGCGGCGCCTGCGGCTGGCGGCCATCTCAGGCCGCCGGGAAGGGATAGCTGCGGAAGCACGAGGCGCGGTAGGCGACCTCGCCCAGGTCCTCGGCGTAGACACCGGTCATCTCGCCGTGCAGGCGGGTCACTCCGGCGCGGACGTGAATCCGGCGCACCGTGTAGGTGTCGTCGGCAGCCAGGTCGATGGTGACCTTGTAGCCGCTGCCGACCGGGAGGGTGACGCCGCCGTCCTTGTGAGGCATGGCGCGCCCGCCCGAGATGGCCAGGACATTCATCCGCCCGACCTGGGCGAGAACGATGCGGGGGTCGCACTCGCGCCATGCGTCCTTGCTGGTGTCCAGGATCGGAGCTGCCATCGGGTGCCTCCCTGTGTCGTCGTCCCTTGCAAGACCAACATTACAGGGTTTCTTGCTAATGTGCAACCCGGCCGGTGATGGCCATCTCGGTCTCGGCCTCGATCAGGGTGCCCTCCGGCACCCTGATCACGACCCTGAGCGGATCCCTGCCGTGCGGCAGCAGCAGGGTCCAGGTATCGGCCTGCGCGGCCACCCGGACAGCCGCCAGGGCCTCGTCATCGCCCTCCAGCTCGGCCTGGATCCGGGTGCGGCCGGGCTCCCCGGTGAACTCCAGGTCCGTCAGCTGGCCGCCGCGGACGCGCAGCCTCAGGGGCGTGCCGTTGCTGCTCTCGATCACCCGGGTGCTCATGACGCCGGCCAGGGGTGCGCGTGCGGCGTGCCGCCGTCGGGGTGGTCGTGCACGAAGATCAGGCTCTGGTCAGGCTGGAAGTGCAGGTGATGATTCTCCGTGACCACGGGCTGACTCGGGTACCGGTCCAGGACAGCATTGCTGCCGCCGGCATACTCGGCCCGCGGCCCTTCCGGCGGGCACCGGTCGCACCCCGCTTCGTGCTCGTGCTCGTGCGGTTCCGCGCCGCCGTCGTGCAGGTGGCTGAAGCGCTTGCCGCAGGGCGCCTGGTGCGCATGCTGGAGGCCCCAGTCCGGAGCCCCGAAGAACTCCTCTGCTCCGGGCTCCTGGAGCGCCGGGTGCATCCGTATGGCCTCATCCAGGCCGCCGAGGTATGCCTCGGTGCCCGGCCGGATCATCGTCTTGCGGAGCCCCTCAGGGACGCTGGACTCCTCGGGCGGGATGTCCAGGGCGCGGTCCTCGCGGCCGGCCTGGTAGACGCGCCCCAGCACATCCAGGAAGTCCATCCGGACGGTGCCCTGGGTGTTGAGCGGCACGGCCAGGATGATCTCGGTGTGCTCCGTGCCGTCGGCTCTGTCGGTGATCTCCAGGAACTCCCACTGGTGCTCGCCGGCCTTGCGGCTCACCTGGAGATACCGCCGCGTCTGAGCGGGCTGGTGTGGCATGTCCCCTCCCGGGGCAGGACAGGGCGGGCGGCAGCCTCCGGGAAGCTGCCGCCCGCCAGGGTCAGGACCTGGCGGCCGAGGGGTCGCGGTAGGTGCTCAGGTCGCGGATGTCGAAGAACTGCTGGCCGGTCAGGGCGTCCAGGACCCAGGTCAGGCCAGCATGGCAGAACGGGCACGCATAGGAGTCATCGCTGACGTGCTTGCAGCCCTCGGTGTCGTACTCCCCGGTCTGGGCTGAGACCTGGCAGATGATGCCCTTGCAGGCCGGGCAGCTGATGCGCACCAGGGCCATCCGCAGGAGGTACCTCCGCTGCACGTCCAGGGGGTCCAGCAGGTCCGGGGACGTGTCCAGCAGGAAGCGCATCCGGTCAGTCAGGGTGATCTGGTAGACCTCCGCGATCATCTCGATAGTGATCTGCCTGTTGGTCTTGTCAGTAGCGGGCATGCCTGTGCTCCTCATCGGTCGATCGGGAACTTGCTCGCCGCATCCCGGAACGCGGCCTTGATGGCCCGCCGGGCGGCAGCCTGGCGCAGGGTTGTCCTGGGGCGGCTGAAGTCGATGCCAGTGGCCAGCAGGGATGCCCGGACGGCGCGGGCCTGGCGCTGGAGCCGCAGGGGCTGCTCGATGCGCAGGCCGCTCTGGACATGGATGACCGACCATCCATGCTGGCCCGGCTGGCGGGCGACCTCCAGGCCGCCCCTGATGTCGTCAGCCACTGCTTGCCTCCTCCATCCTCGCTGCCTCGATCAGCTCATCCAGGGCGAGCTGGGTGCCGCGCACGTAGGCCCGGCCGCCCGGCGTCAGCGTGCCGAATCTGTCCCAGGGCACGCCCAGCTGCTCGCGATGGTGCTCCAGGGCCTCCAGCGGCTCGGCGCCGAAGTCCTCCAGCGCCTGGAGCCGGCTGGCGTTCAGCCGCCGCTCGTACTCGCGCACCAGCTGCGGGCGGATGATGTGCAGTGCGCCCGTCACGAGGCCTGCCCGGCGGGGACCCACTGGCCGTCCTGCTCGCGGAGCATGGGCTCCAGCTCGCGGACGATGGTGTGGCCGAAGGGGAGCTGCATGATCCGGCCGCAGTCCACGGCGGCAGCGCGGGCGGTCTTGTCGCGGCCCTGCTCAGTGTCGGCGCTCAGGGCATCTGGCTGCTGGCGGCCGTGATTCAGGCAGCGAGTGCGCACCCAGCCGTTCACGTGGTAGGGGAGCAGCTCGATGACATGGCGCTCGACCCGGCCGGAGGGGTACTTCACGCGGACTGCCTGGCGGTGGTTGCTCCCGAACACGGCTCAGACCTCCCGGCCGGCGCGGATGGCGGCGCGGACGCCGTGGCGGACCCGGCGGTTCAGGGTCCGGCGGACCTGGCGGCGAACGCCGGCGCGGTGGGCGAAGTAGCCCTTGCTCTTGCTGTCCAGGTAGTCCTTCTCGTCTCCGGTAACCAGCTGGCGGTGGTCCATGTCCGTCCTCCTCGTCGTCGCTCCCTTGCAAGACCTATCTTAGCAAGGAAAGCTGTAATGAGCAACTACAGGATGTCAGCCGGCTCCAGGTGGCATCCGGGCAGGATCAGGTCCTTCGCTCCCGGCCGCTCGCTCGTCAGCATCCACCGGCAGGCAGCCGCCAGCTGGTAGCTGATCAGAGGCGGTACCGCGTCCCCGATGTGCCGGTACATGTTCGACACGGAGCCCGCGAGCTGGTAGTCCCGCGGGAAGCCGTTGAGCACGGCCATCTCGCGCACCGTGCACAGCCGGTCCTGCTCGGGGTGGGCGTAGCGGCCGTTGCCGACGTGGCTGCACTCGCGCTTGATGGTGGGCGCGGGCCGGTCCCACCACATGCGGCCGTAGATGTCGGGGTGGCTGCCCCAGCGCAGGAGCGCGGCCTGGCGCCGCATCCGGGGGGTCATCAGGTCAGCGGGCAGGCTGGCCCAGCTGCCGCCGTCATGCGGCACCGCGGCCAGGCGCTTAGTCACCTCCGGCGTCATAGCCGGGGCCACGTCCAGGGGATCACCCGCCAGGTCCCGCAGGCTGCTCAGGGCGCGCCGCACGGTCACCGCCCCGGCGTCAATCGTCAGCCCGTCCCAGAGCTGCTTCAGCCCGGCCGGCGGCGGTCCCTCCCCGTTATCCCGGACGGCGATCATGATGGTCCGCTCGCGGCGCTGCGGCAGGCCGTGCCGGCTCAGCATGATCGCGGCCGAGCGCGACCAGTAGCCCAGGCCGGCCAGGCGGGCGGTCAGGTCGTTCAGGTGGCCGGAGAAGTTTCCCCGGAACAGCTCGCGGGCGTTCTCCAGCATGATGATCTCGGGCTCCAGGATGCGGGCATAGTCCGCAACCCGGCCGACCAGCGTGTTGCGCCGGTCATCGCGCAGGTGATTGCCCGGGACCGTGCGGGTGAATCCGGTGCACGGTGGGCAGGCCGCCAGCACGGTCACCCTGCCGGGCAGGTGCATGGCCTCGACTACCTCGGCCGGGTCGGCGGTGCCTAGGTTGGCCTCGACCGGGCGCACGCCCATATTCAGCTCGTAGCTGACATTGCAGCCCAGTCCGCCCTCGCCCGAGCTGGGCTTGCCGATCTGGGCGTCTGCCGCGCCGACCACCCGGAAGTCCGGATGGGCATGGAAGCCGTAGCTCATGCCCCCGGCGCCGCTGAACAGGTCTACCACGTCCCACATGCCGCCTCGCTCTCTCACAGCAGGCCCAGCTTCCGGGCCCGGGCGATCACTGTCTCGTCACCCGGCCAGTAGGCGAACAGCCGGCGCACCCGCGACCCGCAGCGCTGGCAGGTGTCCAGCCAGCAGGCCCGGGGCATCAGCGAGCTGGCTCCGGCCGCGAAGACCTCGCGCGCCGTGGCGCCGCACAGGGCGCACTGGTGCGGCTCGCCGGCCAGGTACTCGTCGATGTCCGCCGCAGTGGCGTTCGCCGGCGCCCCCGGCAGGACCGGGGACAGCAGCAGCCGCAGCAGGCCGTCCAGCAGCTCCTGGTCATGGGCTCCCGGCAGGATGACGCGGCGGCTCATGCGCGCTCATCCAGCCGCACTGCACCGCCCGGGCCGTACAGCATCCAGCCTTCCCGGCCGGTGTCCTCGCGCTGGCACCAGAAGCGGATGCGCGGGGCGCCCTCCAGCGGGCCGCCGGGCTCGGTGCAGGCCTCGGGCCCCCTCAGGATGGCGACCCGGACCTGCTCGTGCACCATGAACCCGTCAGCATCACCCAGGTACGTGCCGTTGACCAGGATGTGCTGGCCGGGATTCAGGTCCGTTGCGGGCATAACGCGGCCCCGGTAGGGCTGGCTTAGCGCGGTGTCAGCAGGCATAGGGATACCTTAGCAAGAAAAGCTGTAACGCGCTACTAGCTTCGCACTGGCACGGCCTGGCTCACGTAGTCCAGGCACGTGCACCCGGGTACCTCGCACGGCCTGGCGCGCCCGGCATGCCTGTGCCAGACCTGGGCGTGGCCGCACGCCGGCTGGCTGGCGCACGCCGACGGGTGCTCCGGCACGCTCTCGCCCCGTGCCAGCCGGTCTAGCTGCGCTCCCTCTCCCTCGGACATGGGCGTGACGCCCAGGACCGGCCCGATGATGAGCCCCTCCTCAGGCGGCGCGCCAGCTGCCCTGGCGCGTGCCATCCGGCGTGCCGCCTGGCGCGCCAGCTTGTCGTGGCGCGGGTCCGTGCCAGCCCTGTCCCGGCAGGCGTGCCACCAGCCGTCCCCGGCCGGGCACCACACCGGCTCCCATCCCCCGGGCAGGTGGATGCCGAGCACCCGGCGGGTCACGGTCTCAGCCTCGTGCTGGTTCACGCCGGCCTCGTGAACATGTAGAGGATCTTGCTCCGCTCGATGCAGACGATCTGGTCGTCCTCCGTCATGAGCATCGTGTGCGTAGTCGGCGCGTACCCGTCCAGGGGGCCGCCGCGTTCCTCGGCTGTCCGCTTCAGCAGGTTCATGGCCCGCTCTGGGGCGTCCTCGTAGAGCGTCCTGCTGACGATCTCCTCCCCCGTGATCAGCTTCACGCCCACGGTGAACCTGATGAGGGGCGTGCTGTTCCTCCACTTAACGTCCACGACGGCGCCTCCGCTGCCTGGGCATGTTGAAGTGCAGGTGCAGGCACCAGGCGATGATCGCGCACGCCCCGTAGATTCCGCACAGGAGAGCGAGGGAGCCCGACTGGGCCAGCGGCAGGTGCCAGGGCCCGGCCAGCACCCAGCTGAGCATGGCCAGGATCGCGAACGCGGCCGAGGTCAGGCTGAGCCCGGTGGCCCGCATCCCGCGGGCCTGAGCGGTCCTGCGCGCGTCCCGCAGCCACGTGCCGGCCGATGATGCCAGCCGGGCCTCCAGGAAGCCCTGGCGGCGCTCACGCGCCCGCTCAGGATGCAGGCCGCGCTCGGGATCCCAGGGCGTCACCGGCTCGCCTTCGGGCGGAACGCGATGATCTTGCACCCGTCCAGGATGTCGGGGTAGGCGGTCCACGCCCACTCGCGCCGTACGCCGGCCACCGGGCAGCGGTAGGTGCTCCCGACCTCCAGGTCCTGCCAGACCTGGCTGCTGTCGTGCTTGCCGTTCCAGAAGCTGTCGGTGTCCTTCAGCGCCTGGTGCCGGGTGGTGAAGATCATGTACTGGTGACCGCTGCCGGTGGACTGGTCGTCCTTCGAGGCCACGGTGAAGGTCATCGTGCGGTGCGTGCCGTAGTTGATCCAGCCCGTGTACCCGATGACCAGCACCGCCACGATGCCGGTGATGATCGTTTTCATGTCCTGCGCTCCCTGCTGATCGGCTTAGCTGTCCAGGTGGCACGCGGCCAGGCAGACGCGCCTGCCGCGCGGGGTCAGCCGGTAGAACATGCGCCTGTCCCGGCCCCGGTTCTTCTCGGTGAGATTCAGCTCGGTCATGCGGGTGAGCACGTCCCAGGCCGAGCCGATCATGTCGGCTGCCCGGATGACCTCGAAGTCGCTCAGCGAGCGCGGCGCAGCCAGCAGCACCAGCATGATGCGCCGGGCCCGCCTGCGCTGCGCCAGCCGCTGCTCGTCGGCCGTCAGCTCGAATGTCATCCCGTCCGCCCGGGTCTCGGCACCAGCCGCCCGCCGGAGCGCAGCTCCCAGTGCTTCCAGAACTGGCCGGCAGCCCGGCCGTCCTGGCAGAACCGGAGGTAGCTCTCGTACATGCGCTGGTACTCGTCATCATCCAGCTCTACCTGGTGCGGCTTGAAGATGACCGACTGCTCAGGTCCGATATCCCCGGTGATCCAGTCGTTGGCGAACTGGTGCAGCCGCGCCGTGGCGCCCTTGTGCTTCCCGCTGATGACTCTCACGGCGCCTGGTCCTTCTCTGCCTGCGCGTCCATCCCGAGCCGGAAGATCTCGGCCAGCTTGCCGAGGATCATGGTCTCCCAGCGCTCCCGGGTGATCTCCTGGCCGCGAGCGAGTGCGGGCTGGCGGACCATGCTGAGCAGCTCAGCGGCCAGCTGGTCCAGGCGCGTGTCGCTGACTTCAGGCGCAGCCAGCCGGGCGCGCTCGGCCCGGGGTACGCAGTAGTCCCCTGCCTGGTCGCTCATGCGATCACCATCCGCACGGCCATCAGGATCCGGCCCAGGATGTTGCGGCCGTGCCAGGCCCCGTCCCGTGCCACCATGCCCCACTCGGTGTCACCCCAGGAATTGCCCTCGACCAGCTCGCGCGTGCCGGTGGCGCACAGCCGCCGGGCCAGGTCCTCATCGCGCCAGAACTTGCTCAGGACGATCTCCAGCATCAGCCGCCGCTTCACGTCCTCCCAGTCCTCACGCAGGGTCAGGAGCTGGCCGGCCCGCTTGGCCGTGCCCGGCCCTGGCAGTCCCTGGATGCTCATGCGGTCCCGCAGGTCGTTGCTCTTGGCAGCCTGGAATGCGTGCTCAGACGTGGCGTAGATCAGGTGATCCTCGGGCCCCTCGACTCCCTCCGGGCAGTGGTGGAAGTTGCTCAGGAAGCGCAGGTCGCCGCTGAAGCTGGTGATGGCCATGATCTCCGGCTGGCGGTAGCTCACCGGGTGCCGTGCCTCAGCCCGGGGCACGTCCGGGTACTTCCCCGGGGCCTGCCTGAAGGTCTCGTCGATGCTGCTCATTCCGGGTCCTTCCGCGGCGGGTGAGCCCCGCCCCACATGTCGTCCAGCTCCTGCCGCAGGATGACGTGGGTGATCCGCCCGCCGTCGATGGCCAGGGAATCCCCCGGGCTCAGCGCCGGCATGCCCCTCCGGCCGGCGGCCAGGATTCCCCGCACGGCCTCCAGTGCCTCCGGTGAGCTGATCATCATCTGCGTCTCATCAGTCGCCAGCACGACCGCCGGGAGCGCGAAGTCCTCCGGGTGCCGGCGCTGCGCTGCACGCCTGCGCCCCCGTCCGATGGCCACCTCGATCATCAGCAGCGGCCACCAGATCCGGCTGCGGTACCGCGGTGGCTGGCTGCTGAGGGTGATGAAGCCCTCCGGGGTGACCCGGGGCTCCGGCTCGTGCTCGCTCATGACCGCGCTCTCTCCCGCCCGGCTGAGCACTCATCGCAGCCCGGGTAGGCGGTCGTGGCCATCGCCCGGTAGTCGTGCCGGACGTGGTCCGCCTCGATAGCCCTGCGGTGAGCCGCATGGACCAGGCGATCCGGGACGGCCCCGGTGGCCTTCCAGGCCCCGTGCTCATCCGCAGTGAGCCCCATGAACTCCCACCGGTTCCTCGCGGGCTGCCCGCCGCGCTCCCGGGCGGCCGACCAGGATTCCTGCATGCGGTGCAGCTCATCGTCTACCTGGCGGCGGACCAGCTCCCGCTCCAGCGCGGCAATGGCGGCCTGCGCGGCGCTGATGGTGACCGACAGCTGCTGGTCGATGCGCTGCCGGGTCCCCTCCAGGGTGCGCAGCCACTGGTACCAGCCTGATACGGTGCTCGCCCCTGCTGCGCTCTCAGGCCCGTACCCCGCCAGCTCCAGGCAGGCCGGGCACTTGCCGTCAGTGCACCGCTCAGGGTCGTGGTCTACCTCAGCCAGGCGCGCGCCCTCCTCCGGCGGGGCGCACCGCTCGCCGTCCCAGATCACGGGCAGCCTGCCCCACCCCGGAACAGCCCTCGCCTCCGGGTACCAGGGCGCGGTGACCTGGACCACTGCGCCGTACAGGTGCACCCGGTCGCCGGGAACCAGGTCACGGATCATCTTCTGCCGGGCTCCCGGTGCTGCCGGGCCCTGCTCCTGATCTCCTGGACCGAGATTCTGTCCCATTTGCCCGTTTCCTTCCCTCATGTCAGCTCGCGACTGCCGTCTAACGCGCCTGACCCCCTGTCTCAGGGGCGGCCTTTCAAGATCATCCTCCGTTTAGGGCACCCTCTGCCTGACCTGCATCTGGTGTCGTCCTGCGCCGGCCGGGGGGACCGCTCGCGAGAGGGGTCACCCTCCGGTTATCTCCCTCGGGTCGTAGTACTCGGGCACGTCCAGCGGCACGGGCCCGGCGTAGGCCAGGCAGCTGCACGGGCCCGGGCCCGAGGCCGTGTAGTTGCAGGGTCCCGTGCCCCTCACGTGGTAGGACCGGTGATGGCCGCAGCCCTTGCAGTTCAGTCTCAGCGGCCTCGCCCTCAGGCCCCGCCTCCGAACGCGCGGCCGGGGCAGCCACTGGCCGGCCACGTATGACGCGACTGCGACCGCGGCCACCTCGGCTATCTCAGCTGCGCTCACCTGGTCACTCTCGTTCCTGGCCCTGTGGCCGGATCGATCGCGGCCGGGCCCCGCCGGCTGGCGTAGCGCTGCGCGGACCGCTTGCTGAGGAACGGGCCGGCCCGCACCCCGGCGCGTCCCTGCACCCAGATCCGGATGCCGGCCATGATCAGGAACGAGCCGCAGGCGATCATGATCATGATGATGGTCATCATGATGTGCCCTCCGGGTCCAGCCCGATCCGGATCCGGCCGGCGTCGGTGATGACGTAGCCGTACTTAGCGGCCTCCAGGGCCTTCTCCCGGATCAGCGTGCTCAGCCAGCACTGCACGGTCTCGCGGGTCACGTTCATGCCGTCCTGCTGTAGCTGATTCCGCAGGTCCCGGCCGCTGGCCCCGGTCTTCAGGGGCGCCATGATCTCCAGGATCTTCCGGCAGCCCTTCTCGGAGCTGGTCTCGCCGCGCCATCCCCAGGCCAGGTGACCACGCAGCCCGGCTGACCCCGCGGTGGCCCTGCCCTCGTGAGCCAGCCGGCTGGCGGACATGGTGATGGCGCTGATGCTCTGCCGCTCGCCGCGGGCCGTCAGGATCTGCTGCACCTGGTGCGCGGTCAGCAGCGCCGGGGCCGCGTGCTCCAGCAGGCCGGAGATGGTCTCGTCCAGCTTCTGGGCCGTGCCTGACGGCTCGTTCGCCGGCACCCAGGCTCCCAGGTGCCACCAGATCAGGTGGTGCTGCTCGCCCATCGTGAGCAGCATGGCGCACAGTGCCTCGTGCCTGACGATGTGACCGCGGGCCAGCAGGGCCAGCCGGATGGACTCGCTGTCGCTGTTCCCGCTCGCCACGACCGTCGCGATGGCCTGCTCGGTGCTCTCGTCCATGCGTCTCCTCGCGTCACGTCTAGGTTACGAGTTTTCTTGCTAACGAGCAAGCCGGTGCGTCATGACGCGCTCTCTTGCCCGTGCCTGTGCGTCCGGTTGAACAATAGCAAGAAATCCTGTAATGTGGAATCTGCAAGGGACGGACGACGAGGAGGCACCGTGGACCAGCCGATCACCTGGTACGACCGGATTCTGTGCAACATCTCCGGGGGCAAGGACTCCCAGACCATGCTGCGCCGGGTCGTGCGCCTGGCCGACGCGGCCGGGGTCGAGCGCTCCAGGCTCGTGTGCGTGTTCGCGGACCTGGGCGAGGCCGATGAGTGGCCCGGCACCGAGGAGATCGCGCGCTACCACGCTGAGCACTACGGCCTGCGGTTCATCAAGGTCCGCAAGGGCGAGAGCAAGGGCGAGCCCGTCGGCCTGCTGGAGCACATCGAGCGCCGCGGGATGTGGCCGGACGCCAAGAACCGCTACTGCACCTCGGACCTGAAGCGCGACCCGATCGCCACCGTGATGACCATGCTGGCCGCTGAGGTCCGCGCCCTGGGCATGACCCGCCCGGTCCGCATCCTGAACTGCATGGGCATGCGCGCCTCCGAGAGCCCGAAGCGGGCCCTGCTGAAGGTCTTCAGCCACGACAAGCGGGCCACCAACGGCCGCCGCCACGTGGACACCTGGCTGCCCATCCACGAGATGACCGAGCGCGAGGTGTGGGACGACATCTGCGTCAGCCGCATCCGCTACCACCACATCTACGACGAGGGGATGCCGCGCCTGTCCTGCATGTTCTGCGTTCTGGCTGGCGAGAAGGCCCTGGTGCGCGCCGCCCAGCTCAACCCCCGCGGCGCCCAGATCCGCGCCGAGCTGGAGGAGCGGATGGGCCACACCTTCCAGAACGGCCGCTCGATGCGGCAGATCATCGCGAAGGCGCAGGCTGCCACGGCCGCCGGCATCGCGGTGCAGGCGGCGAACTGGAATGGCTGAGACCGCCTGGCTGTACGACGACCCGTCCGTGGGCTACCACGCCGCCGGCTGCCCGTGCCCGCGGCACTGCGGCAACTGCCTCACCGACCTGGACCAGGTCCGCGGGGACCAGCGGCGCCTGGCGCTCCTCGGGAGGCTGCA